>FTJN01004612.1_pt1 | contig 183034 bp, 150 predicted proteins | sample 1658361 | NCBI WGS metagenome assembly FTJN01 (sample SAMEA3914819, study PRJEB12502) | metagenome | biome: forest; material: soil | place: Canada | collected 2010-06-26 | depth 0.3 m
CGATCGGGCAGCCGAGCGAGGCGAGGTGCACGCGCAGCTGGTGCGTGCGGCCGGTGACGGGCGCCAGCGACACGCGCGTCAGCGTGCCGACGCCGTCGACGAGCGCATCGCCGATCACGCGGTAGTGCGTCAGCGAGGGCTTGCCCGTGGCATGGCACACGACCTGGCGCGGCCGGTTGGGCCAGTCCACCACCAGCGGCAGGTCGATCTCGCCTTCGTCGCGTTCGGGGCGCCCGTGCACCAGGGCCTCGTAGGTCTTGTCCACTTCGCGCTCGCGGAAGGCCTCGCTCAGGGTCGCGTGCGCGCGCATCTCGCGCGCGAGCACGATCACGCCGCTGGTCATCATGTCGAGCCGGTGCACGATGCGGGCGTCGGGGTACGTGGCCTGGGCGCGCACCAGCAGGCTGTCGCGCTTGTCGGGACCGCGCCCCGGCTCGGACAGCAGGCCCGGCGGCTTCACCAGCACGACGAAGGCCGGCTCGAGGTGCAGCACCTCGAGGCCGAGGTCGGGCGGCGGAACGTAGGCGTCCGCGTCGGGCACCGTCCGAGGATTCATCGGAGCCTTCGCCTGACGGCTGCGGCGTGACCGACTTCGGAGGGAACGCCCTCGGGCGGCCGGGCGGCGCTCATCGCTCCCCGGCGAGCAGCGCGTCCACGTCCACGCCGCGCTCGCGCAGCAGGTCGGTCAGCGCCGGCAGCAGCGCGCCCAGGCGCTCGTCGACGGCGTCGCGCACGGTGTCGACCATCACCTGCGTGCCGCGCTCGATCTCGATGTTGAGCGCGTCGCCGGCCGCCTTGTCGGCGAAGGTGGTCATGCGCAGCGTCTCGGGGATCAGCCACACCTCGAACCAGCCTTCGGCCTTGTTCGCGTCGGACACGGTCAGGCTCGCGCCGTTGATCGCGATGTAGCCCTTGGCGAACACGTAGCGCATCCACGGCGCGGGCACGGCGATGCGCATCACGTGGTTGTTCTCGGGCCGCCGCACGGACGCCAGCACCGCCTGGAAGTCGACGTGGCCCGACAGCAGATGGCCGCCGATCTCGGCGCCGTCGCGCGCGGCGCGTTCCACGTTGATGCGGCTGCCCACCTTCAACGTGTCGAGCGTCGTGAGCGCGAGGCTCTGCTGCATCACGTCGAAGTTCGCCGCGTCCTCGCCCACGCGTTCGGTCACGGTCAGGCAGACGCCGTCGACGGACACGCTGGCGCCGATCTCGAGCTCGTCGCAGAAGCCCGCCGGGAACGCGAGCGTGAAGCTGCGCAGGCCGGGCCGGTCGACGAGCACGGAGACGGTGGCGACGGCCTGGACGATGCCGGTGAACATGGGGCGGTTCCTTGGAAGACTGAGGCCGGATTGTCGCCGCTCGGGCTTTTCCCGCGCCGCCGTGGTGCGATGCCGCTTCGCATGCCGTCGCATCGGACGGCGTTCAATTTCCGGGGATCGAGGTCAGGCACCGCCGCCTTGCGCGAATGACACCCTTGCGACATTCAGCGTCTTGCCGCGGACGGCGGCGGCGCCAGACCCCTCCGGACCGGACCCGGGCCGCGCCCGTCGATGCCGCTCGCGTGCCATGACTCGAGGGGTCTGGCACGTTCTCGGATCGCGCAGATCGCGTCACCGGGAGCGGCAATGTCATCGCGATTCGAGAGCGTGCCTGACCTCGATCCCCTGGGCCGATCAGTCTCGACCGGCCAGCGTCGAGTCTCCGGCGATCACGACCGTCGATTGCCTTGCGCCGGCACCGGCGTCCGTCCCCCACGAGAATGCCGCATGGCCTGGACCCTCCCCCGCTTCGCGACCGCCCCGTTCTGCCCGTCGGAGGTGCGCGGCAGCATCGTCGTTCCGATTGGCGCGCTGTGGTGGAAGCGCGCGCTGCGCTTCGCCGGCCCGGGCCTGCTGGTGGCCGTGGGCTACATGGATCCGGGCAACTGGGCCACCGACATCGAAGCCGGCTCGGTGTTCGGCTACTCGCTGCTGTTCGTGGTGCTGCTGTCCAGCCTGGCCGCGATCGTGCTGCAGGTGCTGGCGTTGCGGCTGGGCATCGTGGCGCGCAAGGATCTCGCCCGCGCCTGCCGCGACCGCTACGGCTCGACCGCCCGCTACGCGCTGTGGGCGATGGCCGAGGTGGCGATCGTCGCCTGCGACGTGGCCGAAGTGCTGGGCAGCGCGCTGGCGTTGCACCTGCTGTTCGGCGTCTCGCTCGCGCTGGGCATCGTCATCACGGCGTTCGACACCTTGCTGGTGCTCGGGCTCAAGGGCAAGGGCTTCCGGCAGGTGGAGGCGATCGTGCTGGGACTCGTGGCGACGATCGGCACCTGCTTCGCGATCGAGCTCGCGCTGGTCGGCCCGGACTGGCAGGCGATCGCCGTCGGCTTCGTGCCGCGCATCGATGCGCTGCGTGATCCGCACGCTCTCTACATCGCGATCGGCATCCTCGGCGCCACGGTGATGCCCCACAACCTGTACCTGCACTCGTCCATCGTGCAGACGCGCCAGACGGGCCGCGACGACGCCAGCCAGGCGGGCGCGCTGCGCCTGTCCACGATCGACACCGTCGTCTCGCTGGCGCTCGCGCTGCTGGTCAACGCCGCCATCCTGACGCTGGCGGCGGGCGCGTTCCACACGACGGGCCACACCGGCGTCACCGAGATCCAGGACGCCTACCACCTGCTCGACCCGATCCTCGGCTCGGGCGCGGCCGCGGCGCTGTTCGGCGTCGCGCTGCTGGCCTCCGGACAGAGTTCCACCTTCACCGGCACCATCGCCGGCCAGGTGATCATGGAGGGCTTTCTCGACCTCAAGATCCCGTGCTGGCAGCGCCGCCTGATCACGCGCGGGCTCGCGCTGGTGCCCGCGCTGGGTGGCGTGCTGTGGCTGGGCGACAAGGGCGTGGGCACGCTGCTGGTGGCCAGCCAGGTGGTGCTGAGCCTGCAACTGCCGTTCGCGATCTGGCCGCTCGTGCGGCTCACGAGCGACCGCGGCGTGATGGGCGCGTTCGCGAACGGCCCCGTGCTGAAGGCCGCGGCATGGGCGCTGTTCGCCGCGATCGCCGGCGCCAATGCCTGGCTGCTCGGCAGCCTGCTGCGCTGAGGACCGGCCTCAGGCGCGCGTCGCCCAAGCGTCGGCGTCGAAGCCGACCGTGATGCGCCCGTCGTCCCATTCGACCACCGGCCGCTTGATCACGCTGGCCTGCTCGCGCATCAGCGCCTGCGCCGTGGCCGCGTCGACCACCGCGGCCTGCTGCGCATCGGGCAGCTTGCGCCACGTGGTGCCCTTGCGATTGAGCACGCGCTCCCAGCCGGCCGCGGCCACCCAGGCGGCGAGGCGGTCGGCCGGCACGCCGGCCTTCTTGAAGTCGTGGAACTCGTGGGCGACGCCGTGCGTGGCGAGCCAGTCGCGGGCGCGCTTGACGGTGTCGCAGTTGGGAATGCCGTAGAGGATCGTCATGCGGCGATTGTCGCGCGGTTGCGGCGCCGTTCAACCCAGCCCGACGCCGCGCGCCATGGCCGCGGCCAGCAGCGGGATCGGCACGAACAGGGCCAGCTCCAGGCCGAGCCAGCGGCGCGTGCTGGCCAGATCGGCTTCCGGCACCACGAAGGCGGCGTCGCGCCGCGCGGCCTTCTTCCAGCGCAGGACGCGCACCGTCGGCACGGCGGACGCCAGGCCGGCGAGCGCGAAGAACGCGATCTTGGCCCAGAAGACCGGGTTGCGGAGGAAGAACTCGGCCCCCTTGGCGCCGTGGAAGACGCGGCCGAAGCCGATCACCAGGATGGCGACTGCCAGCAGGCCGTAGAGCGCGTCGATCCGGGCCAGGTGGTTCACGCGCAGCGCGCCGGCGTGGCCCCGCATCAGCACCAGCTCCGCCACGGGCAGCGTGACGAGCGTGAAGACGACGAGGTGGTGCAGGCAGGCGAGCAGGAGGTCGGTCATGGCGGTCTTTCGATGGACGGTGCGCCTGGCGGGTGGCCGGACAAGATGTTTACAGTGGGTACATTGACTCTATGAGATGATGTATACAGTGTCAACATCCCTGCCGTGAACCATGCCATCGACGCCCCGCAAGCGGCCCGTGCGCGCCTATCACCACGGCGACCTGAAGAATGCCCTGCGCGCCGCGGGCTCGGCGCTGATCGCGCAGCGCGGCGTGGAAGGCGTGAGCCTGCGCGAGATCTCGCAGGCGGCCGGCGTCAGCCACACGGCGGCCTATCGGCACTACGCCGACAAGCAGGCGCTGCTCGCCGACCTGGCCGAGGACGGCTTCCGGCAACTCACCGGGATCAACCACCGGACCATCGCCGCCACGCCCGGCGGCCCGGTGCCGCAATTGATGGCCTGCGGCCGCGCGTACGTTCGCTTCGGCGTCCAGCAGCCGCACGTGCTGCAGCTGATGTTCAGCCAGGCGATCCCCGACTGGACCGTCCATCCGTCGCTGCAGCAGGCCAGCGAGGAGCTCGCCCGGACGCTGGCCGACGTGGTCTCGGCCGGCCAGGCCGCGGGGGTGATGCGGCCGGCGCCGCTCGGCGACGTCACCCTCGCCGCGTGGTCGCTGGTGCACGGCCTCGCGCTGCTGCTGGCCGGGCGCCGCATCCCGGCACCGGTGATCGACGAGGCGTTCATCGAGCGCATGGGCGAGCAATGCGTCACGCTGTTGATGCAGGGTCTCGCCCGGTAAGCCTTTCCGCGAGGGATCGGGCACGCCGTATGCTGGCCGGTACGATAGGCGTTACCGCGCGAGGCAGGAGCTCACCATCGACCAGGATCCGGGATGACCTACACCGAAACCACGATCCGGGGCGCCGAGCACCTGCGCCGGAGCGAGGAACGTTTTCGCCTGCTGGTGGAGAGCGTGCGCGACTACGCGATCTTCATGCTCGACCCCGACGGCTACGTCCTGACCTGGAACGCCGGAGCCGAACGCTTCAAGGGCTACCGTGCCGACGAGATCGTCGGCAGCCATTTCTCGCGCTTCTACCCGCCCGAAGCACTCGCGCGCGGCCTGCCCGCGCACGAGCTGGAGACAGCCGCGCGCGAGGGTTCGTTCGAGGACGAGGGCTGGCGCGTCCGCAAGGACGGGTCGCTGTTCTGGGCCAACGTCGTCGTCACGGCCATGCGCGACGAGAACGGCACCCTGGTCGGCTTCTCGAAGGTCACCCGCGACCTCACGCAGCGGCGCAGCCACGAGGAACAACTGCGCCAGAGCGAGGAGCGCTTCCGCCTGCTCGTGGAAGGCGTGAACGAATATGCGATCTTCATGCTGGACGTCAACGGCAGGATCGCCAGCTGGAACGTCGGCGCGCAGCGCATCAAGGGCTACACGACCGAGGAGATCGTCGGCCAGCACCTCTCCGTGTTCTATCCGCAGGAGGTGCGCGACAGCGGCTGGCCCGACTACGAGCTGCAGCAGGCCACCGAGAAGGGCAGCTTCGTGGACACCGGATGGCGCCTGCGCAAGGACGGCAGCCGGTTCTGGGCGAACGTGACGATCACCGCGCTGCGCGACGCGACAGGGCGGCTCATGGGCTTCGCCAAGCTGACCCGCGACCTGACCGAGAGCAAGCGGTACGAGGCGATGGAGCTGGACAGCCAGGAACGCGATCAGTTGCTGGAAGCCGAGCGCAGCGCCCGCATGGCGGCCCAGCGCGCCACCCGCATCAAGGACGAATTCCTCGCCACCCTGTCGCACGAGCTGCGCACGCCGCTCAGCGCCATCCTCGGCTGGACGCAGGTCCTGCTCAAGGGCCAGGCCAGCGGCGCGATCGACCAGCAACGCGCCATCCAGGTCATCGACCGCAACGCGCGCGCGCAGGTGCAGCTGATCGACGACCTGCTCGACCTGAGCCGCATCCTGGCCGGAAAGATCCGCCTCGACCTGCAGCAGGTCTCGCTGTCCGACGTCGTGCAGGCGGCGATCGACTCCGCCCGGCCGATGGCCGAGGCCAAGGACGTCCGCCTGCGCAGCCTGCTGGACTCCTCGCGCACCCGGGTCAGCGCCGACAGCGCGCGCCTGCAGCAGGTCGTCTGGAACCTGCTCACGAACGCGATCAAGTTCACCCCGCGCGGCGGCCAGGTGCAGGTGCTCGTGCAGCGCGTGAACTCGCACGTCGAGCTCAGCGTCTCCGATACCGGCGCGGGCATTCCGGCGAGCTTCCTCCCGCAGGTGTTCGACCGCTTCTCGCAGCGCGACAGCTCCACCACGCGCACGCACGGCGGCCTGGGCCTCGGGCTCGCGATCTGCAAGCAGCTCGTCGATCTCCACGCCGGCATGATCCGCGCCAGCAGCCCGGGCGAGGGCCTCGGCTCGACCTTCGTCGTCGACCTGCCCATCTCGCTGATGCAGGCCGAGGAGGAACGCGAGCATCCGTCCGTCGAAAGCGATTCGACGGACACCACGCCGCTGCCCAAGCTGGAAGGCGTGCATGCGTTCGTCATCGACGACGAGCCCGACGCGCGCGAACTGCTCAAGCGCATGCTGGAGCACCAGGGCGCCAGCGTCACCCTCTTCGGGTCGGCGGACGAGGCGCTGGCGGCGCTCAAGGCCACGCGGCCCAGCGTCATCGTCAGCGACGTCGGCATGCCGGGCATGGACGGCTACCAGATGATCCGCGCACTGCGCGCGGGCGAGGCGCGCGACTCCCGCATCCCGGCGATCGCGCTGACGGCGTTCGCCCGCGCCGAGGATCGCAAGCGCGCGCTGCTCGCCGGCTTCCAGGCCCACCTGGCCAAGCCCTTCGACGTCGGCGAGCTCGTGTTGCTGGTGGCGGACCTGGTCGGCAGGTAGGGCCCGGTTCCTGCCGATCGGCGCCGTCGCGCTACGATCCGCGCACGTCCACCCGAGCCGACGCCGGCTCCCGCCATGCCCATCCGACTGCCCGGCCGGCGCGTTCGCGCCCATCTCGCCCATCGCCGCGAAGCGCGTCGCACGCTGCGCCGCCCGTCCGGCTTTCGCATCGCGATCGCCGACACGATCGCGCAGCTCGATCGCGACCTGTGGGACGACGTCGTCGACGGCGGGTCCTGGTTCTTCAGCCGCGACTACCTCGCGATGCTGGAGCGCGTGCCCCCGGCCGTCGTCGAGCCGCGCTACGCGCTGATCTCGGACGACCAGGGCCCGGTCGCCGCGGTCGTGCTGCAGTGGGCCGAGGTGGACGGCACGCGGCTGCGGCCGCTGCCCAGGGCCGGCGGCGAGGACGACGAACTCAACCCGCTGCGCCGCCTCGTGGGCAAGCTCTCGCGACCGGCCCGCGCCGCGTTCGCGAGCCGCCTGCGCGAACGCGTGCTCGTCTGCGGCAACCTGCTCACCTACGGCCAGCACGCGGTGGCGGTGGCGCCCGACGTCGAGCCCGACAGCGTCTGGCCTGCGGTGGCCGAAGTGCTGTACCGCGTGCGTCGCGCCGAGAAGCTCGCGGGCCAGGCAGGCTTCGTGCTGATCAAGGACATCCCGCTCGCCGGCAACGCGGGCGTGGCGCAGCTGCAAGGGCTGGGCTATCGCGGCATCGAGACCGAGCCGAACATGGTGCTCGCGCTCGATCCGGCCTGGAAGACGCACGCCGACTACCTCGCCGGCATGGCGTCCAAGTACCGCAGCGCGGTGAAGAACCAGATCCTGCAGCCGATCGACAAGGCCGGCCTCGCGGTGCGCGCGTACACGCCCGCGGGCGCGCTCGCGAAGCGCACGCACGCGCTGTACCTGGGCGTGCACGAGAACGCAGGCCTGCGCCCGTTCACGCTGCACCCCGACTACTTCGCCGAGCTGGCCGCCACCGCCGGGGAGCGCGTGCGCTTCGCCGGCCTGTTCGCCGGCCCCGCCGACACGCCCGAGGCCTTGCGCGGCTTCATCGTGACGCTGGCCGACACCGGCGAGGCCCTGGGATACCACATCGGCTTCGAGCAGGACGGCCCCCAGGACCTGCCGCTGTACCTGCGGCTGCTGCACGCGAGCATCGCGGACGCGATCGCGCTGCGCGCCCGCACGCTGTCGTTCGGCCGCACCGCGCTGGAGCCCAAGGCCCGGCTCGGTTGCAAGCCGCAGGAGATGCAGGTGTGGCTGCGCCATCGCCAGCCGGTGTTCAACCAGATCGTGCGCCGCCTCGTCGGCTTCGCGCATCACGCCGAGGCGCCGGAGACCAATCCCTTCAAGAAGGCGTAGCCTGCCGTCGCGCATCGCGAGCGGCCGGTGGAAGCGGCCGTGCGCGCCACGCCGCAAGGCATGGCGCTTGCCGACGGTCCAGGCTGTCGGAGCCCGGCCGTCTCGCCACCGGTGCCCGACGTTGCCTTGCGCATCCCGCGCAACCGAACCGGAGGCTGCGATGTCTGCGCCACTCGAACACTGGAAAGTCTTGCCGCACGGGTCCCTCACGGCGATCGACGACAACGTCTGGACCGTCACGGGCACGATCCGCATGCCCATCGGCGACTTCGAGCGCCGCATGACGGTCGTGCGCCTGCACGACGGCGGCCTGGTCGTCTACAGCGCGATCGCGCTCGACGAGCCGCAGATGGCGCGGCTCGACGCCTTCGGCCGGGTGGCCTGGCTGGTGGTGCCCGGCGACGACCATCGGCTCGACGCACGGATCTGGCTGCAGCGCTATCCGACCACGCACGTCGCGGCGCCCGCCGGCGCTCGCGAGAAGGTGCTCGAGGTGGTGCCGGTCGAATCGACCGCGCCGGACTTCGGCGACGCGAACGTGCAATGGGTGACCGTGCCGGGCACGCGCGCGCACGAGGCCGCGCTGGTCGTGCGCGGCGCCAAGGGCACGACGCTCGTCGTCAACGACCTGATCGCCAACCTGCGCCACGAACACGGGTTCACCGGCTGGATGCTGCGCCTGATGGGCTTCGCCGGCGACGAGCCCCACATCCCCGCCGTGCGCCGCCTCGCGATGGTCAAGGACGCCAGCGCGCTGGCCGACCAGTTGCTCGCCTGGAGCGAGATCGACGACCTGCACTGCATCCTCGTCTCCCACGGCGAGCCCATCGTCGACGGCCCGCGCGGCGAACTGCGGCGGCTGGCCGGATCGTTGCGTTGACCGCAGCGGGGGGGTCTGGCCACCCGCGAGCAACGCGTCAACCCCGTGGCGTCAGCCCGCAGGCGCCGCGTCGGCCACGAGGCTCACTCGTCCAGGTCCTTCGGAATCGCCCCCGGCGTCCACCACTCCGAAAGAACGACCGCGGCCAGGTCCATGCTGGCCGAGTCCGCGTTGTAGGCCATCACGTCGAGGAAGCGCAGCACGGCGGTCTCCTGCGCCTTGGTGAGCGTGGCCAGGCGCGGGGGGTTGCGGTCGGGCGGGCGCAACGAGGTGAGCAGCGCGTCGGTGACGTCGCTGGCCTCGATGAGGTGGCGCAGCGCGTACTCCATCATGAACGGCAGGTAGTGGCGCCACGAGGCCGCGTCGAGGTAGCCGCTGCCCCAGGGGTGGGCCTCGAGGTAGTCGTCGGAGATCGCGTCCACCAGCACGTCGAACGGCGGGGCGGGCCTGTCCAGGTCCAGCGCGTCGCCGCCGCGCAGCGTCATCGGGGGAAAGGCGGTGCCTTCGGCGGAGAAGGCCGCGAAGATGTCGGCGATGAGGTCGGTGTGGGGCATGGTGCGGCTCGCTCGCGCGTGGCGCGGGCGTGCGGGATGTGAAACTGGTGTCCGCTACTGTCGCATATCGGGCAGGCGCCTGCCCGGCCGGCATGGGCGCCCGGCCGTGCGCACGAGGGACATTGCCGTCCGGCCTAAAATCGGGTCTCAACAACAGGCCCGCATGTCCTTCTCCCTCGAACGCGCTTCCTGCCGCCTCAACACCGCCTATGGCGATTTCCAGATGCACGGGTTCAAGGACCTCGCGTCCGGGCTCGAGCACGCCGCCCTGTGCCTGGGCGACGTCAAGTCTCCGCCGCCGGTGCTCACGCGCATGCACTCCGAGTGCCTCACGGGCGACGCGTTCGGCAGTTGCCACTGCGACTGCGGCCCGCAGCTGCGCGGCGCGCTGCAGGCGATCGCCAAGGAAGGCCGCGGCATCGTGCTGTACCTGCGCCAGGAAGGCCGCGGCATCGGCCTGTTGAACAAGATCCGCGCCTATGCGCTGCAGGAGCAAGGCGCCGACACGCTGGACGCCAACCGCCTGCTGGGGCTGCCCGCCGACGCGCGCGACTACGGCATCGCCGCGGCGATGCTGCGCGAGCTGGGCGCCCACTCGATCCGCCTGATGACCAACAACCCGACCAAGATCGACAGCCTGCAGGCGCACGGCATCACGATCGCCGAGCGGGTGCCGCTGCAGGTGGGGCGCAATCGCCGCAACGGCGCGTACCTCGACACCAAGGCCCACCGCATGGGCCACCTGTTCGACGTGCTGCGCGAGCCCAGCGACGAATAAGAGTTCTCAGGCCGCCGCGGCGGCCGTGTCGACCGAAGTGCAGCACTCCAGCGAGCGCCGGCGCACCTGGTTGCGGCCGTTGTGCTTCGCGTCGTACATCGCCAGGTCGGCGGCGCGCAGCAGGTCTTCCGGCGTGGATTCGCGCGCGTCGCACATCGCCGCGAGGCCGATGCTCACCGACACGGGCGCCGCCAGCAGCGAGTCCTTGCGCAGGTGCAGCGCTTCGACCTGCAGGCGGACGCGTTCGGCCACGCGCGCGGCGCCGTCGACGTCGCAGCTGGGCAGCACGACCACGAACTCCTCGCCGCCGTAGCGGGCGACGAAGTCGCCCGGGCGCAGTCCCGCTTCGCGCACCGCGCCGACCACCGCCCGCAGGCAGGCGTCGCCGGCCGGATGGCCGAAGCGGTCGTTGAAGTTCTTGAAGTGGTCGACGTCGATCAGCAGCAGCGCCAGGTGGGCGGCGGCGTCGGCCTTGCCGTCGGCGCCGGTGCGCTGGACGGCGCGCCGCGCGCGCTCGTGCTCGACCTGCAGCACGTCGTCGAAGTGGCGCCGATTGAAGGCGCCGGTCAGGCCGTCCTCGATCGCGAGGCGCTGCATCCGCCCGTTCGCGGCGTTGAGCTGGGTGGCCATGTTCTTCAGCGCCAGCAGCAGCATGCCGCACTCGTCGTCGGAGCTGCGCGGCAAGGGCGCGTCCAGCTGGCCGCTGCCCACCGCCGACGCGAACAGCACGGCCTGGCGCAGCGGCCGCGTGATGCTCTGGGTCAGCCGCCAGCCGACGAAGGCCGACAGCAGCGAGGCCAGCACGGCCACGGCCTCGATCACGGTGTCGATGCGGGCCGCGCGCTCGCTGAGCACCTCGATCTCCGCGGCGATGCGGCGATTCTGCAGTTCGGCCAGCTGGTCGAGCGCGCCCAGCCAGTCCGCGTGCACCGGCGCCACCTCGCGGTTGAGCGTGCGCGCGGCCATGCCGGGGTTGAAGCCGTCGACGCTCGACCGGGCGGATTCGAAGGCGCCGACCAGCCCATGGTCGTAGGCGTCGACCTGGTCGATCAGCGCCTGCTCCTCGCGGGAGCCGGCCGTCGACACGAAACGGCTGGACAGCGCGCGGTAGTTGCCGATGTCTTCCTCGATCTCCTCCATGTCGCGCCTGGCCTCGTCGATCGAGTTGGTCAGCCCCAGGCGCTGCGCGAGCCTGTCCTCGCGCTCCAGCATCTCGCGCATGCCGCGGATGTCGGCCTGGCGTGCGTTGGACACTTCCACCAGTTGCAGCAGGCCCTCGCGCGAATGCCGCGAACTCGAGACGGCCAGCCATGCTCCCGCGATCATCAACAGCAGGATGAGCGAGAAACACAGCACGAGGCGGTGTCCGATGCGCAGGTGACGGAAGAAGGTTGTCATCGATCGTTGCCGGGTCTGCTCGACCATGGCGTCCGCCGCAGAACCGGCAATGGTGGTTCGGCGATCAACGGGATATCGACGGGTTTGCGGGCCAAGTTGAGGCGCGGGCGCCGAAATGGTGCGTCTGGCGCCAAATCTTCCAGGTTTGCGCCGCGCGCGCCCGTGCGGCGAGCGCTCGCCGCCCCGCGAACAGGCTGCGTGGCGGCTATTCGTCCGGCCGCTGCGTGTGGTGCAGCAGGCTGTCGCGCACTTCGTGCAGGGTGTGGCGCGTCGCGGCGAACTCCTCCGCGGCGAGTCCGGTCGCCTGCACCAGCGTGCGCTGCGCACCCTTCTCGCGCAAGGCGCGGCCCGCGTCGGTGAGGGTGACCATCACCTGGCGCTCGTCCGCGGGGTCGCGGCGGCGCGCCACGTAGCCGAGCGCCTCGAGCTTCTTCAGGATGGGCGTCAGGGTGTTGGACTCGAGGAACAGCTTCTCGCCCAGGCTGCCGACCGTCTGCCCGTCCTGCTCCCACAGCGCGACGATGGCGATCCACTGCGTGTAGGTCAGCCCCAGTTCGTCGAGGATGGGCTTGTACGCGCGGCCGTACGCCAGGTTCGCGGAGTAGACCGCGAAGCAGAGGAAGTCGCCGAGCCTGGGCAGCTCGGAGGGGGTGGGGCGCGGGGTCATGGTCGCTGTCTCCTTCGGTCCGGATCATATCCCTTTTAGATCGTATGCGATTTTATCGCATCGCTTGACTTCAATGAACAGTCTTCGTACATTTCATCGCATGCGATTAGATCGCATACGCTAAACAACCAAGGAAATGACATGAACCAGATCGATACAGTCCTCTACACCGGCCGCACCCACACCCGTGGCGGCCGCGACGGCACCGCGCGCAGCGCCGACGGACGCCTGGACATCCGCCTCTCGCCCCCGGGCAGCCCCGGCCTGGGCACCAACCCCGAGCAACTCTTCGCCGCCGGATGGTCGGCCTGCTTCATCGGCGCCATGGGCCGTGCCGCCCAAGGCGCCGGCGTGAAGCTGCCGGCCGACGTGGCGGTGGACGCGGAGGTCGATCTCGGCAAGAGCGGCGACGGCTTCGCGCTGCAGGCGCGCCTGAACGTCAGCCTGCCGGGCCTGGCGCCGGAGGTGGCCCGCGCCATCGTCGACGGCGCCCACCAGCTGTGCCCGTATTCGAAGGCGACGCGCGGCAACATCGCCGTCGAGATCACGGTCGCCTGATCGGCCGCCCCACCCGCCCCTGTACCCCCCCCGGAAAGAACCGCTCCATGACCCGCCTCGTTCGCCTCCTTCCCCTGCTCGCCGCCGCCACGCTCGCCTCCGGCGTCGCGTCCGCGGCCGACACCGCGCCACCCTCGGTCGTGCTCGTGCACGGCGCGTTCGCGGACGGCTCCGACTGGGCCCGCGTGATCGCGCTGCTGCAGGCGCGCGGCGTGCACGTGACCGCCGTGCAGAACCCGCTCACCTCGCTCGCGGACGACGTGGCCGCGACGCAGCGCGCGATCGCGGCCCAGCCCGGCAAGGTGGTGCTGGTCGGCCATTCCTGGGGCGGGACGGTCATCACCGAGGCCGGCGCGAGCGACAAGGTCGCCGCGCTGGTCTATGTGAGCGCGTTCGCGCCCGACGTCGGGCAGAGTTCCGGCGAACTGGGCAAGGGCTATCCGACGCCACCCGGACTCGCCGCGCTGAGCGCGGACGCGTCCGGCTTCCTGCACATCAGCGACGAGGGCATGCGCACGCACTTCGCGTTCGACGTGCCGCCGGCGCGGGCGGCCGTGATGGCGGCGACCCAGGGCCCGATCGCGGCGAAGGCCTTCGACGAGCCCGTCACCGTGGCGGCGTGGAAGACGCATCCGAGCTGGTACGTGGTCGCCACGCGCGATCACATGATCGCGCCGGAGCTGGAGGCGGCGCTCGCGCAACGCATCGGCGCGCACGTGACGCGGCTCGCGACCAGCCACGTGCCGCAGGAGTCGGAGCCGGCGAAGGTGGCGGCGACGATTCTCGACGCCGTCCAGCACGCCCGCTGAGCCGCCAGGACATCGCGCCATGACCAAGCTCGCACGCTGGCTCCTCCTCTCGCTCGCCCTTCTCGCGGGCACCGGCGCGGGCATCGCCGCGGCCCGCCAGGGCGCCGGCGACGACACGCCCCTCCCCGTCGAACCGCTGCACCCCAGCTTCGACGGTGCCACTGCCTGGCTCGGCTCGGCGCCGCTGACGCTGGACGGCTTGCGCGGCAAGGTGGTGCTCGTCGACTTCTGGACGTACTCCTGCATCAACTGCCTGCGCACGCTGCCCTACGTGCGCGCGTGGGCCCGCACGTACGCGAGCCAGGGCCTCGTGGTCGTGGGCGTGCACGCGCCGGAGTTCGAGTTCGAGCACGATCCGCAGCGCGTGCGCCAGGCGATGAAGGACCTGGACGCCGACTGGCCCGTGGCGATCGACGACGACTTCAAGATCTGGCGCTCGTTCCGCAACCAGGCGTGGCCGGCGCTGTACTTCATCGACGCCCAGGGCCGCGTGCGCCACCACCAGCTCGGCGAGGGCAGCTACGCCGAGTCCGAGCGCGTGATCCGCACGCTGCTCGCCGAGGCCCGTGGCGGCGCGACGGCCTTGCCGGCGGCCGCGGCGGTGGACGCCCGCGGCATCGGTGCCGCACCGGACTTCGCGCACGTGCGTTCGCCGGAAACCTACCTGGGCTACGCCCACGCCGACGGCGCGTCCCCGTCCGGCCTGCCGCCCGACCGCGCGCAGCACCACGCACCCGCCACGCCCGGCCTGAACGCCTGGACGCTGGGCGGCGGCTGGACGCAGCGGCCCGAGTACGTCGAAGCCGGCGAGTCCGGCGGCACGATCGCGATGCGTTTCCACGCGCGCGACCTGCACCTCGTGCTGGGCCCGGGCGCCGACGGCCGCGCCGTCCCCTTCCACGTCACCATCGACGGCCGTCCACCGGGCCGCGACCGCGGCGTCGACGTCGACGAGCAAGGCCGCGGGGAGGTCACCGGCGAACGGCTCTACCAGCTCGTGCGGGCGCAGGACACGGTCGCCGACCACACGTTCGAGATCCGGTTCGACCGCGCCGGGGCGCGGGCCTGGGTGTTCACGTTCGGGTGAGGCGCGGCGAGCGCGACATGCGATCATTCGATGCCAACCCACCGGGGGGAGTTCGAATGATTCCGAACCTGCGAGCCTGCATCGCCAATGTCGCGGCCAGGTTGAACGGCGGCGACGTCAACGGCGCTGTCTACGACCACACGCAAGGGAAGCACATCCCCGTGTCCGGGTCGGTCGGCGACGCCGCCGTCAACGTCTTCGACCACGACCGCCGCGCCCACGTCACGGGATCGGCTCCCAACCTCTACGATCACGGCACCCGGCGCCATGTCTCGCTGGTCATGAACGGCACGACCTTCACGGGCTACGACCATTTCAGCGGCCTGAACTATTCCGGGCGGATCAACGGTTGTGCAGTGACGATCTTCGACTACGAGTCGGGCCGGCACCACCAATTCACGGTCTGAAACGCGTTCGCGGGCACGCGTCGGCGTCGACGTCGCCCCGCGGCCGCTCAACCCGGAAACGCCGCCTCGGCATAGCGTCGGGCGACGCCTTCCAGCAGCACCCGCAATTGCGCCTGGTCGTACCAACGCCCACCCGCCATCACGCCCAGCGGCCTGCGCAGCGTGGCCAGATCGTCCAGCGGGTTGCCCGCGCTCAGCACGAGGTCGGCGCGGGCGCCGGGCGTCACGGTGCCGAACGGCGCCTGGCCCGGGAATGCGCGCAGGATCATCTGGCCCGGCGCGCGCGCGGCGGCCGCGAGCACCTGCTGGCGCGACAGGCCGGCCTCGCGGAGACGATCCATGTCGTCGTGCAGCGAGAACCCCGGCGCCATGCCGGGGATCGCGGGCGCATCGGTGCCGGCGACCAGCGGCACGCCGGCCTCGCTCAACGCCTTGACGAAGCGCCCGAGGAACGCAAGGCGGCCGTCGAGGCTGCCTCGGCGGCTCGCATAGTCTTCCAGCCTCCAGGAGATCCGGTCCTGCGGCGAAACGTAGCGCGACTCGGGCGCGCGCAGGAAGGCGTCCACCACGGCCGGCTTACCCCATTGACGGGCGATGGCCGCATAGGTGGCGAGGTCGGCGGTGACGAAGGCGCGGCTGCGTTTGACGAGGTCGACGACGGCGGGAATCTGCGCGTCGTCCGGCGCGGCATTCTCGTCCCTGGCGGCGTCGACGTCGAAGACGGTGTACAGGAATTCCTCGGCGTGCGCGACCATCAGTTGCCCCGCGGCGAGCTGGCGCCGCAGGCCCACCCGCGTGACGCCATGCCCGACGATGGGCAGGCCCTGGATGCGCGACTCGTCGACCAGCGCGTCGAACGCCGCAGGCGAGAGGTCGTTGTAGACCTTCATGAAGTCGTGCCCGTTGGTCCTGGCCAGTCGCACCGCCCAGCGCGCCTCGTCAGGCGTGCCGACGACGAAGCTGCCGTAGCGCGGCGAGCCGTCCACGCGGAAGGCGGTGTAGACGTGCGGCGACGCGATCTCGGCGCGATTGGCCGCCGGCTTGGTGCGTCCGACGAAGGCGTTCGAGGCTTCGCCCATGTTGAGCACCGAGGTCACGCCGTTGGCCAGGTACACGGCCATGTCGGCGCGGGTGTCGGAATGCGTGTGCATGTCGGCGAGGCCGGGGGCGAGCCAGGCCGTGGCATGGCCATCGACGATCGTCGCGCCGGCGGGGATCTGGACGTCCTTGCCGACTGCCAGGATCCGCCCGTGGTCGACGATGACGGTCTGGTCCGGCAGGACGCCGTCCGTGGCGAGCGGCACCACGTTGACGTGCACGAAGGCGATGGGCGGGGCGGCCCGGGCTGCGTTGCCGAGCGCGGCGAAGGCGAGAGCGAGGACGGCGATGAGGTGGTGCATGGTCGAGGAATCAGGGGCGCGAGCGCGCCAGAAGGCGGTGGCGGCCATGCTCGCCAACACCCCTGTCGCCTGCAACGTCCGGGTGACGACGTGCGGGTTTCGGGGCGCGAAATGCGGGCTGGAGGCAAGGCCTCGCGAGGCGGACACGGTACCGAATGCGGTGCCGCGAATGCGGTGCCGGGTCTTGCCTATCGCCTGAGCTTCGGACACTGCCACGGATGCGGTGCCGGTCTTGCCTGCTTGCCCATCGGCTGAACAGCGACGCGGCTCGTCATCCTGCGCGAAGTCGCAGGATCCACCCTGGCAAATGACGTCGCCGCCGGGGTGGATTCCGCGACTGCGCGCGGAATGACATGGCGATTGGTCCGCTTCACGGCGACGCGGTGGCCTCCTCGCAAATCGGCGATGAAACAAAAAACCTTGATCCACTGCGTCCGGATCCGGATGGGCCGCGTAAGTGCCAGCAATCGATCGGCCCCGGGCGGATCGACCCCTCCGGCTCCGGCCGGCTCGACACTCCCCACGCGGTCAACATGAAACACCTTCTTCGCTCCTCCTTCCTCGCCCTCGCCGTGATCGGCCTCACCGCCAATGCGTACGCGGTCACCGATGCGCAAGGCGACTTCCTGCACAGCTTCACCGGCAACCCGGGCTCGGCGCTCGACATCCTGTCGGCCAACGTGACGTTCGACGCCGCGCACGACACCTTCCTGCTGCGAGCCACCACGGCGGGCCCCATCGCCGGCGCGAACGGCGCCGGCTATGTCTTCGGCTTCAACACCGGCGGCACGGCCAACACGCCGTTCGCGGCCATCGGCGAGCCGGGCGTGGCGTTCAACGCCACCGCGTTGCTGAAGTCGAACGGCACGGGCGCGGTCGGCGCGGCCGCGGTGTCCACCCACATCGTCGGCGACGAGATCTTCGCCACGGTGCCGGCCTCCCTGTTGCCCTCGCACGGGTTCGCCGACCCGGACTACACCTGGGCGCTGTGGTCGATCGACACCAATGTCGCCGGCCTGCCGCGCAATGCCGACTTCGCGCCCGACGCGAACGTCCGCGTGTCGGCCGTGCCGGAGCCCGCCAACGTCGCGCTGCTGGCGGCGGGGTTCGGCCTGCTCGGGTTCGTGGCCCGTCGGCGCGCGCGCGTCACGGCGCGCTGAGACCCGCCCATCGGCCGTCCGCGCGACGCCGCGCCCCGTTGCAATCGGAAACGACCAGCCGATGCGCGCGTTCCGCGATGCCACGGTCCGGTCGCACGGCGGACGTAAGATCGCGCGGCGGCCGGCTCGCCGTTCGCCGGGCCTCTCGCCGCCCGACTCCCGCAGCACAAGGCAACGAACCATGGCGCGCCGCACGGACCAACCCGACAACGAAGACCTGGCTCGCTGGCTGTCGCGCGTGGCGCTCGGCGATCGCCGCGCGTTCGACCAGCTGTATCGCGCGACGTCCACTTACCTGATGGCGATCGCCTGGCGCGTGCTGCAACACCGCGACCTGGCGGAGGAAGTGCTGCAGGACGCCTTCGTCAAGGTCTGGCATTCGGCCGGGCTCTACGACGCCCGGCTCGGATTGCCGATGACCTGGCTGATCAACATCGTCCGCAACCGCGCCATCGACCTGCGGCGCTCGCGCGCCAATTCGCTGGTCAACCCGCATGGAAGCGGCGGCGACGACGCCGCGCTCGACTCGCTGGCCTCGCCTGGCGCCGGCCCCGAACAATGGCTGGATGCCGCGATCCACCAGATCGGCGTGCAGGAATGCATGGGCCAACTGACGGCGACGCAGCGCCAGGCGCTGGCGCTCGTCTACTACCAGGGCCTGACGCACGTCGAGGCCGCCCAGGCACTGGAAGCGCCGCTGGGCACCACCAAGGCCTGGGTGCGCCGCGGACTCGACTACCTCAGGGCCTGCCTGAAGAGCCGCGGAGTGGCCGCGTCATGAACTACCTCCAACCCGAACGCCTCGACGCGCTCGCGCGGGCCCATGCGCTGGGAACCTTGTCCCCCCGGGCGGCGCGGCGCTTCGCGCGCATCGTCGCGAGTTCGGCGGTCGCAGCGCAGGCTGTTTCCGAATGGCAGGAGTTGCTGGGCGCGCTCGAGCAGGGCGCACCCGGTTCGCCCGCGCCGCGGCCGCGCGTCTGGGCGGCCGTGCAGCACCGGCTGTTCGAACGCGACGCCACCGCGCGCGGCGGCGCCGTGGCGGCGCGCGGCTCGGCCGGCTCGGCTGCCGGCTGGCTGCGCTGGCCCGTGACGCTGGCCATGGGGGCGCTGGCGCTGTGGGCGGCGCTCGCGCTGCGCCCGCAGACCTTCGGCATGGAGCCGCTGTCCGGCGCGACGCCCGCCAGCTATGTGGGCGTGCTGCAGGATCCGCAAGGCCATGCCCTGCTGGCGACGACGGCGCGCCGCCATGGGCTCGTCCTGACCGTGCGGCTGCTGCGCCCGCTGACTTCGACGCCCGGCCAGTCCTTGACGATCTGGGCCTGGAACGACGCCGACACCACGCCGCGCCGGATCGGCCACTGGACGTCCGGCCAGACCGCGGAGATCGCCCTGCCCGGTCAAGCGGAAACGCTCCTGGGCAGCATGACCCATCTCGGCCTGAGCAGCGAGCCGGTGTCGGCCGTGCCCGCCGCGCCGACGCGCCCGTTCATCGCCGAAGGGCCCTGCGCGAAGGTCTGGTAGCGCGGCAGGCGTCGTGCTCGATTCGCCGACCAGGAGACGCCGCCATCGCACTGCCCCTTCGTCATGGCCCGGTCGCGGCGGCGGCCGCCTTCTTCGCGGCGCGCGGGCCCGGGCCCGGGCGCCGAAAATATTTTCTTCGTCGCGTGATCCGTTTCCGGCCTCGCTGCGTAAGTGTTGGCTCAAGCAGGCAACCTTCACTCCACCCACAAGGAACTTTCATGAAACTCGCCCACGTCCTCGTGCTCTCCGCCCTCTCGCTGGCGGCCCAGTTCGCGCAATCGGCCGACACCGCGGAGCCTGCGGCGCCGCATGCCGCGGCGCCGTCGGCCGACAAGCTGGCCGCCGCCCGCAAGCTGATCGACGCCCGCCAGTGGGGTGCGGCCATTACCGAGCTCAAGCGCGTGGACGACCGCTCGAGCGCCGACTGGAACAACCTGATGGGCTACACCCTGCGCAAGGGCGCCACGCCCGACCTCGCCGCCTCCGAGAAGTACTACGACGCGGCGCTGCGCATCGACCCGCACCATCGCAACACGCTGGAGTATTCCGGCGAGCTGTACCTGATGAAGGGCGACCTGCCGAAGGCGCAGTCCCGTCTCGCCTCGCTGCAATCCGAGTGCGGCACGGCCTGCTCGCAGTACGGCGACCTCAAGACGGCGATCGACCGCTACGTGGCCAACGGCAACAAATACGTGGCCAGCGGCTGGTGAGCCGGGCCCATCGCCAATCTCAAGGAACCGACATGATGAAGATCGCTGCATTCGCCGTGACCCTCGCCGCCGCCGCGGCGGGCGTGCAGGCCGCCGAGACCACCGTGACGCTGAACCTCGCGCAGGCCACCGGCACCGGCCCTGCCGTCGGGACGGTACGCATCGTCGAGACGCCGTACGGCCTCGCCTTCTACCCGTCGCTTGCCGGCTTGCCGCCGGGCCTGCACGGCTTCCACGTCCACGAGAACGCGTCCTGCGCCGCCACCGAGGCCAACGGCACCGTCGTGCCGGCCGGCGCCGCTGGCGGGCACCTGGATCCGCTGGGCAGCAAGCACCACGGGGAGCCCTGGGGCGATGGCCACCTCGGCGACCTGCCGCCGCTGTTCGTCTCGAACGACGGCATGGCCGGCAACCCGGTGCTGGCCCCCCGCCTCAAGCTCGCGGACGTCGTCCATCACGCGTTGATGCTGCACGCCGGGGGCGACAACCATTCCGACCACCCGGCCGCGCTGGGCGGCGGCGGGGCGCGCGTCGCCTGCGGCGTGATCGGAGGCTGAGACCATGACGATACGCATCGCCCACCTCGCGACGGCCGTTGCCGTCATTGCGGCCGCGGCAGGCTGCGCCACCCCGCCCGGGCGCCCGGCGGCCATTGCCGTGCCGACGGGTGTTCCCGCCACGCTGCAGCCGGCCACCGGCCAGGAGCCCTATCTCCAGGTCCACGCCTCCGGCGTGCAGGTCTACGAATGCGCCACCAAGGCCGACGCCTCCGGCGGCTGGGCATGGCAGTTCCGCGGCCCGGAGGCCACGCTCACCGACGCGGCCGGCAAGACCGTGGGCCGCCACTTCGGCGGGCCGTCCTGGGCCTCGAACGACGGCGCCACCATCGTCGGCCAGGTGAGCGCGAGCGCCCCGGCGCCGGACAAGGGCGACATCCCCTGGCTGCTGCTGGGGATCAAGTCGCGTGACGGCCAGGGCCTGCTGGCGCAGACCGCCAGCGTCCAGCGCCTCGACACCGAAGGCGGCGTCGCCCCCTCCAGCGCTTGCGGCGCGGCCAACGCGAAGCAGGTCGAGCGCGTCGGCTACACCGCCACGTATGTCTTCTGGCGCGTGAAGGCGGCGTGACGCGACTCAGTCCTCGATCGCCTCCACGCCGAGGTCCCTGAGCCGCGCGAGGTGGGCATGCATGACCTGCAGCTGCTCGGGGGTGTGCCCCTGCCAGTCCGTGATCTCTCCCGTCACGCGGAGTGCTTCGCGGGAGCGGTACGACCTGGTCGGATTGCCCGGGAATTTCCTGTCGGTCAGGTTGGGGTCGTCTTCGATCTCGCCGATCGCCTCCACGACGTAGATCCTGGCGGGGCCGTCGCCCAGGGCCAGTTCGGCGCCCCAGGTGGCCGCCTCCAGGGTGGCGCTGAGATAGACCCAGGCCGCCTTCTTCCTCGTGCCGTAGTTGGAGCTGTAGCCGGGCACGATCAGCGCCCCCGGCTCCAGGTCCGCTTTCGTGCCGTGGTAGAGACGCTGCGAATTCGGGTTGTCGACGACTGCCAATGGCTTGCTCCTCACGAGACCGGGGTTCGGAGGATACCGTCGGCAGGCTCCCGGCCGGCGGGGTGAATCTGCCGGCGGTGAAGCGCGGCGGGTCTTTCGCGAGGACCAGGCATCGACGTGAAAGAATCAGGGCGCGATACCGGCACGGGCCTCCTGCCGACCGTCCGCGAGCTGTCGGGGCCGAGCGCCAGCAGCACTCGCCGCCTGCGACCGATCGCCGCCACAAAGGAAAACGGCCTGCACCGTGAGGTGCAAGCCGTTTTCTCTTCTTCTTAATTTTGGTGGGCCCTGAGTGACTCGAACACTCGACCTACGGATTAAGAGGCTGCAGCGCAGGGGCTATTCGACTACTAAACACAGTGTCGCAGTTGGAACCAGGCCGTGTCACTGGGTGTCAGGCTATTTCAAGCCTGCCGTCGCGTGTCAACAACTTGCGGCGGTGAATGGTGCGTTTCGAGGCATGCTGAGTTGAGGTGCATGGAGACCTGCCAGAGACGCAATGGCTACCAGAGACCATCTGCCCGATGCAGAGCCTGCAAGCAAGCGGACCGCCGTGCATGAAGGCGCCTTCGAGGAACATCGAAGCCGCGGTGGCGATACGGTCAACAGGGCATCTAGGCCAACTTCATCAGCAAGTGCGAGCCGCTTGAAAACGAAGCGCTCAGCCGCGCGCATCTTTCTTAAACTTTTTTTCCGTGTCACCAGGTCCCATGGCGTGTCAACGAGATGCATCCGGTTCCATCTAAGGCCTCTGCTCCATGCGGACATCTGCCCGAGACAGAAAGACTTCAGGCGATAAGAGGGAGGCGTCGCACCGCGGCGGCGCATGCCCCATGCCCAGGAGTCGATCACATGACGGCAAACCGTCTGACAAATTCTCGATTGGCTTCGGCCCTGAAGCTCGGTCGAAAGACTTGGCTTACCGACGATGAGTCGATTCGGAATCGAGGTCGTCTCCTCGCGCGAATCTCCAATTCGTCAACTGCGCTTTTCTACTTCAGGTACTCCCTTTGTGGGCGCTATCGATCCATTTCGTTGGGCCCCCATTCCACGCATGCGCGCGCAGGCTACTTGACCCTCGAGCAAGCACGAGACGAGGCAGCGCGGCTCTCAGCGCTATACCGAAATGCCGAAACCCGCGACGTGCGCGAAGCGCTGAAGCAGAACGGCGAATCATCTGCTCCAGCGAAACTCCGGACGCCCGCACCCCCTGAGCCACCTGCGGCGTCCATCAGCCTTCTTGCGCTGGTGGAGCTCTATCACGCTCAACTGAAAGCAGATGGAAAGGTCTCGTGGAAAGATGTCGCGGGCATCGCGCGGCGCGGACTGGCGCCGAGCGTCGTATCCCAGAAGCCCGCAAGCGCCGTCACATCGGATGACATCGTGGAACTATTGCGTCCGCTGATTGCTCGAGCCAAGCGCGAAGCCGCCAAGTTGCGTGCGGCACTAAATGCCGCCTTTGAGGCGGCAATGAGATCCCGATTCGATGCGCAGTTCCTACCGGAGTGGAAGCTCTTCGCCATCACGTCCAATCCTGTCAGGGCAGTCGGCAAGATCCACTGCAAGAACACCAAAGACCGGGCCTTAAACGGCCGAGACCTCGGCCTGCTATGGCTTCATCTGCACGAGGGAAAAATGGCCGATTCGATTGGCTATCGCTTTCTTCGCATCAACATTCTTCTCGGCGGCCAACGCTGCGAACAGCTCTTGCGGGTCAAGCCCTCCGACATTGACGAATACGCCAGGACGGTCACGCTATTGGACGGGAAGGGTGCTCGAACTAGCCCCCGCAGGCACGTTCTTCCTTTGAGCGACTTGGTATGGCAAGAGATCGCGGCGCTCGCTCAGATCGCCAAAGCGCAAGATAGTGATTTTATTTTTCCGGGCCGAACGGGTAACAAAGCAGCGTTGGCGCAGGGCATTAGCCACATTGCGTCAGATATCGGTAGGGAACTCGCATCCATGAACTTCGGAGGCCGCCCGATGGAGCGCTTCACATATGGCGATCTTCGCCGGACGACTGAATCTCGGATGGGAGAGCTCGATATCAGTAAGGACATGCGGGCCCAGTTGCTATCGCACGGCCTAAGCGGTGTTCAGGAGGCGCACTACGACCGGTACGACTACAAGAAGCAGAAACGCCAAGCGCTCATGGTGTGGGAAGCGTACGTGCTGGAGAAGGCCGAAGAGCAACGAGGGGCGTATGTCCTAGCAACGAGTGGGAAGTAATCGCATATCGAGCGTCCCTGTGCAGAGGCACGTCGCAGTCCGCCCGGCCGCACCAAAAAATTAGATAGCCGTCGCCTCGTAGGCCGTGAGGCGCTTTGGTCACTGCCTAGTGCCTCAAGTCTGGACTTATTAGTAAAGTCTGAATTGACTAGTAAGTCAGTACTTTAGTGATAAAGTCTGGACTTATGGCAACTAGGACACCGCGCGATGGCGACCTCCGCATCGACGTTCGTCTCCCGACTCCGAGCGGCGACATCCTGCTGGACGTCAAGCGCACGAGCGCCGTAGTCGATCTGCGTGGGGTGCTGCTGTCGCTGGCCTATGTGCTGGCGGACGAACCTCTGAGCAGCCAAGCCGTCTGCGTGCTGACGGATACCCGGCTGACGAAGGAGCGCGTACGGGAAGAACTCCAGCGGTTCCGGGAGGCCGTTAGCGCAGAGCTGGCCAGCCGGGTGTACGTGGTCGCGATCAAAGAAGGGACCATTCAAGGCGAGCTGCCTCCCATCGGCGACTCAATGCTGGCGCTGATCGTCGAGTCGGCGCAACGCGAGTCCGCCAACCCGGCAAGTCGGGTTTCACAGCAGACAGTGAGGACGGCGGCACTGACGCGCTGGCTCACCAGCAAAGGCCGATTGGGCGTGGCCGATCTGCAGCGAGCTACTGGCGCAAGCATGCCCACGGTGATCGCGGCTTTTCGCGCAATGCGGCAGGATGGCTTGGTGCTCCCGCTGGGCTCAGGGTGGCAACTGGCGAATGATTTCCCCTGGGAAAGTGTTCGTCACATGGCCGAGGCCCATGCGGCCGAGCGCCGGATGATTCGATTCAGCGATCCGTCTCGCCACTCGAGGACGCCGCTGGACATGGCCCGACGGCTGGACGCGCTGCAAAGCAAGGGCGAATATCTAGACGTCGACCTCGGCGGTGTGCTGGGAGCTGAGATGCACTACCCGGACTTGGACATCACGGGCGCCCCTCGGCTTGACCTGTGCGTGTACGACGGCGACGCCAGCTTCGTTCGCAAGCTCGACGCCGGCCTTCTCGAGACCTCCGATCCTGAAGACAAGGCCGTCGTGGTTCTTCACCTCACCCGGAGTCCTCAGCACGACCCGCGGACACCCGGCCACCTGCGCTCGGCCTCCGTGGTCGACTGTCTGGCCGACTTGCTGGAGATCGGCCTGCAGGCCGAGGCACGTGATTTCTGGCGTGCGCTAACCCTCAAGCGAAAAACCCTCGTCGAACGACAGGAGATCTAGGGATGACCAACGCACTCCTTTCCGACTAACAGGCGCCAGTACAGTCTTTGCGCAGGTCGCTGGAGCGTCGCCTGAACGAATGCGCGGGAAGGTGCTAGCCATCAGCAGCTTCGCCGCTGGATATAACTCCTTCTCGGGCAGCGGCACCGTAACGATGCGCATGAAGGACTTCGACGCGCTGTTGACGGCGCTGCCGCCTCTCGCGCGCCGAATCACCGACAGAGAAGCCAAGGCGCCGCTAGGTCATCGGCTACGGAAGAACCGCCGAACCGCCACTAGTTGCGCTGACCAGCTCATTTTCAGAGTCTGACTTTGGTTGAAGAATGAACCTATAGCGATAAGAATACTTATCGTGATAGTTCTGTTTATTGTCGACCTGCCTTCCGGATTTGAGCGGCAGGCGGCCTGCGCATATGCTGCCCAATCACAGGGGAGAGCAAGCCACGGAGCAGGTGCATGATCGTAAGGAGGGCAGCCTTGCGGCTTGACGATTCATCGAGCGTCTTCGTGCCGGTGTCGGTGGGCCGGCAGGGATCCTATTCTGCAGGCTCTCCGAATGCCTTCGATAATTCCGCAGCCCGCTTCGCAGCATCGCTGTGCAAGTAGTTGGATGTCGTCGCGACCGACGCGTGTCGCAGGTTGTCTCGTACGGCGAGAAGCGGAACTCCAAGCTCGAGCGCGTGCGTTGCATGGGTGTGGCGCATCCAATGTGTTGTGGCCGAGCGCAACTTCTCCGCCAAGAGCGGATTTGTTTCGGACACAACCTTGGCGACCGTCTCGAAGAAGCGCTCCAAGATATCGAGTAGCCGAGCTGGTGTAATGCCGCCCCCGACCTCGCCCGACAGCTTCGCGACCAGCGGCGTATCCGGATGCCATAGGTTTGGCGACGTAGGAACTCCACGATGCGTCAGGTACCGGTTCAACGCGGCGCGAACCAGGGGAGGAACAGAAACCTTCGCCTTCTTTGCGCCCTTGCCGACAACGTCGATCCAACCGTCATTGAGCTCCTCAATACAGATGTCACCCAACGTCGCGTCGCAGAGTTCGGACGGCCGCAGCCCAGTCCCCCGCCCAAAGTCCAAGACAAATCGCAGACGATATGCTGCATCCTTCGACCAGCCATAGGACCACTCCAAGCCGTCGGCGACGACTCGGATAAGCCGCCACTCCGCCTGGGTAAACACCCGCCCGGCATCTGCCGGCGAGGAAGCAGTACCGCCCCGCACCTTGAGCCCCGCAAATGGGTTAGCGACCACATAGTGCTGTTCCACGAGCCACCGAAACAACGCCCCTAGGACGGAGACCGCGTACTTCACTGACGTTGCCGCCAGCGGCCCCACGAAGGGCCGCCACTCTGCCGACGCTCGTGACCTGGCAGGACCAACCCATCGCGCCTTCGGGGTCGGATTCCTCACGAACGCCCGGTACGCGGTCGCGTCCTCCGAAGTCAACGACGAGAGTGCCTTACCGCGCTGAACCACCGCCCAGAGGATGAGGCGCTCGGCCTCCTTCTTGTAGGCGCGCTGGGTCGCCTCCGCCTCATGGCGTTCGATCCAGGCCTGAACTGCTTCGTAATCGCTGCTCGCCGACAGCACGCACGTCGCGCGCGGTGCACGAAACTGGCCGCGAGTCCCGTCGAGATCAGCCGGAACGACAAGCGTCTCCCACGGGACGATTTCGCCGACTTGCACAGGGATCACCAATGCCCGCGCTCGCTCGGTGAGATCGGGATGCGCTGCGAAGAACCCCTCGATCCGCTGCGCACTCGCTTGCCCCAGACCCGGAATGGCGGCCCACCACCGACGCCGCCGCGGCACGCGCAGCGTGAGCCCAGCCAGCGTCTTGATGCCCGCCGCGTGCAATGCGGTCGCAATGCGCTGCGAGAACCAGTCCGCCACGGCGTCGCCGATCATCGGCTGCATCGGTGCGGCCGACCTCAGTTCCTCTATCGCTGAAGAGATTCGCGCCGCTCGCCGTGTTCCTGGACGCGTACGCGCGGCATCCAACAGTTCCGCCAGGTCGTCGCGGCCCGCAAGCCGGGCACTGCGCTGGAGCAGGCGCCGGGTTCGTCCGATAACGGCACGAGCCGACTTGCCGTCGCCCAGCAAGTGCGGCGCGTAGCGCTCCACGGCGGCCCGAGCGTCGAGCCCCTCGGATGCAGCGCGAAATGCTGCCAGCTCACTGGCGTCCGGAAAGCCCGGAGCGACCGCGTCCGCTCCGACCTCGGGGGCTTCAACGCTGGGGGCCATGCGGGGCAGTCTATGCCGACAGCCGAGGGCATTGCAACCCGCCAGCGGCATGCCCGGGAGAGGCGTCACCGACAAGCCCGCTCCCAAGCCAGTCAGGTCTCAGGGCGCTGCAGCCAGAAATCTGCGAACGCCGCGAGGTCCAGATGCGTGGACCTCGCCAGCACCATCTCCGGGCCTGCATTTGGGCCACCCGTCGCTCCCCGGGTGACGAGTGCAGTGTGCACGTCCTGCGGCACGCCACGCAGGTATGGCAAGTAGTCATCCACGAACGCCAGTGGACGTAGCTCAGCCAACCGGTCGGCCTTCGGACTTCGATGTCCCCCATCGTGCGGCGTGGCATACACGCGCTCAATCGGATAACCCAAAGCTCGCAGATTCTTGAGCCGGGACGCTTCGAACTCGGTGTCCAACGCCGAGACACACACGAGCTCAAATCCTGCATCGTGAAGTCGTGTACACGCGTCGACGGCCCCTGGCAACGCAGGCACCGTGCTCCAGAAGTTGGCGTCGAAGCGCTTGCGAAGTCTGGCGCGCCCATCGGCGTCGAGTCGAGGAACGTCCCAGCGGTCACGGGGCCCGTAGCCGCGGGGGTCTCTGACCGCCGGACGAGTGCCGAAGGCATCGCGCCAAGCGACAGCGTAGCCTTCGAGATAGTCCAGCAAGACGCCATCGGCATCGAGCGCGAGGAGCGGTCGTCGTTTCATCTGGCGCATTATCGGAGCAACGCCATTGGATCACCGACGGCTCGACTTCCGCCGCTCGTCGAAAGCCAAGCCGGATCGGCGGCTGGAAACTGGAGCCAAGCCTTGCGGTTCCTCGCGGCGTCACGCGATGTCGAGAATGCGGATATTCGCAGGCGCCCAATTGTGCCCATCCGACGCACGTGCTGCACCAATACCGGTCGGAAGCGAAAGCTAGCTCGGGAAATTGGAAGGTGGCGAGCTACCCTTCTTGATAGACGGGATCTCATCGCCGTAGTATTCGGCGATCAGTGCTGCCCGCTCAGCGGGCAGGGTAATGAAAGGCGCATCAGGCTCTGCACCGGGCGGCTTGAACAAGATCGCTGCTGCTGCGCCCCTCAGCTCGAAAAGCTCCAACTGAATCAAGAAGGAGCGCAGGACATAGCGTGGCATTCCACGAACACCCCATCGGGCGCGAGACAAGCCCGCCTCAGCAAAGGCTGCCTCGGCATGTGCGCGACTGTAAAACAAGAGGACGTTTTCTTTGCCAGTAGTCGGATGCGGATGCGCAAAGAAGCTGCCCGTCTCTTGGTCGCCTCGGATCTCCATAATCGTCCAGAAGGGTTCGCCGATAGCGCTTGCGTCTGGCAACGCTACTGATCTGAGTCTCTTCGCAAGCAACTCATTCATTCGAGGGAGGTCATTGACTGTTAGGAGAAGGATGTCATGCTTCTCGGCGTACTCGATTGCGAGCCGCTGGTACCCAAGCCTCGAAACTATGACGAGGCTTAGGGCTCCAGCGTTACACATCTTTCCATAGAACTTCGCAACTTCACCATTTTCGATCGGCCTGCCATGGTCCTTGCACTCAATTGCGACCTTGTGAGTGACGCCAGCTCTCTCAAACTGATAGAACACGTCCACTTGATGGGACAGGCCAAACTTATCTATGACTTGCACATCGCGGCCGACGACGACGCCTTCGTCTTTCAAGTTCAAGAGAAATGAAAATACCTGTTGAACATGTTTTTCGAGCTCTCTGCCGTCTGTCATCCGTAAACCTGTTAAAGCTTTGAAGGAACAAGAAGTTTAAAGCAGCTACGAAACAGCGGCTCGCATCAAGCGTACGGATACTGACAAGCTGCTAGGAGAACTTCGGCTGCCTAAGGACGGCGCTCCATTGGCGCACCTTGGCTCTCGGAAGCGAATCGACTGCGATTGACAATGTCTCGTGGCAAACTGGAACACTGCCCGCAGCCCCTGGGCCGTCTCACCGGTCCACGCCGAGCCGATACCTCCACTGACCGCTCAGGCGCCTGGGCGGTGGGCGACAGCTCTCGCGCGCCGTGCAACGACGCCTGAAGGCGTGCCTAGTCAAACGTGTCGTACCGCGGCTACAGTCGGCATTGCATGCCGTGCGGCGACCACACCCCCCTCAACCTCCTGCTCTGTGTATGGCAATCACCTGGCCGTTCTCCCTTCGCTCCACGCTCGAATCCGAGCGCGACTCAGCGGCTCGTCTCACAGGCGAGATTGCTCAGCTGAAGTCCCGTCTTCAGCGCACCGAGGCCGAGCGAGACCTACTGCGCTCGGGCAAGCTGCAATCTGACCAAGCGGAGCTCGATCGCGGCAAGGCTGCACGTCGGCAAGCGTTTCTCGACGAGTGGGCATCTCTAGAGCGGTGCGAGCTCCCCCACCTCGAACTTCCCGGCTATTCGCCCTTCGCCAAACGCACCTTTGATGGTGCTCAGTACCTGCTCGAGGCCCCGACAAGCGCAATGTGGCCGATGCTTGACCCTGAGCGATACAAGAATCGCGCGACTTGGGCGTTCTACTGGCTCATGACCAATGCGGCTCGGGATGCTCAGGCAAAGGCGCTTGACGGCACTATCGAGAACGCCATCACGACGGCATTTTCGACGGCACTTAAAGATTGGGGCCACAAGTACGCCCAGGAGTTCGGGAATGCTGCCGGTATCGGCCTATCCACCGCACTCCTCTTCGAACATCTGAAAGGGAATCTCCAAGAGGCTGATACGGGCGCAGATATGGTGATGGTCGTCAGCGGCCGCGACCTCGTCGGCAACGACGGCGCCAGGCTCATCTGGGTGCAGGCCAAGCGACAAGGCGCCGTAGGAGACCCATTGCGCCTGGCCTATGGCCAGAAAAATGCACGTCATGGAACGCAATGCGCCGCACTCCAGCGACTCAACCGCGAAGGCTCGATCGGTCTCTACGTTCTCTACTCCAATCGTCTGCCGCTGGTGGCTGCGGCGTACGCAGCGCCGCTCAATCCAGCGGGGGAGAGCGTCAGTTTGGCAAACGAGGGCGCGAGGCTTCAGGAACTCATCACTGCCACGGCGCAGAGCAAATCCATCGGACAATTCGGTTCGCCGCAGGAGGTGCTCAGCTTTCTCGAGTCAGTGGCGAAAGGGGATGGCCTGCCGCTTCAGGTCGTCGCAGTCGAGTCAGGCGAAGGAACTTTCCGCGACCGGCTGGTCAGTCTCATCAAATCTCGAAATAGAGAAATGAAACCTCCATCGCGCGGTCACGGCAGAGGCTGAGGCATCTTCGATGCCTATGCCCAGTTCGTATGCCGCCGGGAAGCCATCCCGTTAGACGTAGGAAGAGACCGTGCAAACGCAGATCGATGACTGGGTGAAGCCGGAGGTCCGATTGAGCCGCCCAGAAGTAAGGCGGCGAGCGCTGGAGAGCTTCACGTCACAGTTTGTTCTGGTCATCCGCGAATGCTGGGCGCCCTACCTCCCCAGCGAGGCGCTCGCCAAAGCGGAGAGATGCGTTCACACAGGGGTGCGGCATGCCGTGCGCCATCTGATGCTCAGCACCCGGGCGCTCGAATTCGACCTTTACTGGGGTAGGTACCAGGAAAGCTTTCCCAGATACTGGGAGCCCCCCGTCGCTCAATCGCTACCTGCCTGGCCAGAGCACCAACTGCGAGCGACGAGGTGGACAGCTTCATTGATCGCGCTGCATGTTCGAAACGCTCTGGAGAACATCCACGCGGCCTACACTAGCGACGCCACCAAGCCAGCCCTCAACCGCGCGCTGCGCAACAACGCATATCAGCGCTTGTTGGATCGACCAGATTTGGCTTGGGACTTGAGCGCAGTTCCGCGCACCTTTGTCACACTTGCGCTGCACGGACAGCCAAGCAAAATCCCCGCGGTTGCGGGCTGAACTGACGCTTCTGCACGCCCTTTCCTGCCGAATTTCGCCGTCAGGCCGATAAGACGGACTATCGCAAGCGTTTGCTTGAGATGGTGCGCGTGCTTCACTCTCAGTGGTACACGCCCGGGCGCCACACTTCAAAGGAGATCGGAGATCTTCTGACTGGCCGACTTGCGGGGACATCGCGGCAACTACGAAGGATGTGCGCCGGAACTGCACATCAAGTGCGCAACGCCAGCGCGGTCAATTTCCAGGTGCAAGCACAGTTTAGGAGTCCCTCAGCTTGGTCTCGATCCACGCGTCGAGAGCGTCAACGCGTACAAATTCGGTCGGAACTGCGTACGGTGGATGCAGCATCCAATAATAGACGTCGCGCCCGACATAGAGCTCCAGGTACCCGGGTTCTTTTTCCGCTGCAGCAGGCCATTTCAGCAGCTCAAGCATCCGGTCGCGGTGTTTCGCCAAGAAGTCCCGGCGTCCGGAAATCCGACTGAGCTGCCCCCTGCGGCTCTCTTCTGATTCGGCGAAGATAATGTCGCGCAGGCGGCGGCTGTCCTTGATTGTGTGCGGCGGCTGGTTGTACTTACATTCGACAGCCACCATGAGATTGGTCTCAGGCCAATAAGCGAGGACGTCGAAGTCACCCACATCGTCGAAGCCTTCGCTTCTGAAGCGCCTGTAGAAGTCGATGCCTCTCGTAACGTACTTGGTGTGCCGCCGAAGGATCTCCTCCGCACGCAGCTCCAGACGCTTCTCAATGCTCTGCTTGATCTTCCGAACGAGGGGAACGACGGTCGGCCAGTCGAAGTCAGCCGGAAGATAGCCGTCTCGCACCGACGACATCCAGATATTCATGGCTCGGCTCGCCGCTTCTGCTCCCCAGCTCAACTCCGCCCGAAGCGGCACCAGCGGCCTGATGGCGTAACGCTGGACACGCTTCTTATGCTCCCAGTAGGGAACGTCCGGTTCGTCGACATCGCGCCCGGGTAGTCGGAGAACGCCGGCGCCCGAGAGGGTCAGGAACGCGACAATCTTCACTGCAGCTGCCTGGTCCAGCCCCACGACAGCCTCGACCAATGTTTCGACAACACGCTCTGGTGTGGCGCTGTAAGAAAGCGACAGCTCAGGCCCCAGCCCACGCGCCTGCGCTTGAGAGAGCGCTGCCAACGACGCGAGCAGGTGCTGGAGTTCGAAGCCAAGATCGCTCAAGAATGCGTCGCGAACCTCAGCAGATGAAAGCAGCTCATCCGATTCACCTTCGACCGCGTCTTCCTCCTTGATGTCGATGCCGAGACGTGACTTCGAATACTCTCGGACGTAATCCCCTTCCCGCTCGTCCGAAGTTCCAGAGTAGAAGACATCGGGGATGTAGGAGTCGTCGATATCAACACCCCCTACGTCTACTTCGTTGTGTAGGACATCGCTGGCTCCAGTCAGCACCATGTACCAATCGACGAGGGCAACTAGCTCGCGAAGAATGCCATCGTTTATCGGTGCGGCTCCAGTCGTCGACGACGCAACTGCTTTCTCCAGGAGGTACCGATAATGTCGTGAGGCGCTTCCAAACTCCTTTCGAGCGTCCTCAACCGCCTCAAGACGGCTGTATTCGACGTCGTGGGTCAGGCTTTGACGCGCACGCTGAATTTTCAGACGCTCGGCCACAAGCGCTGCATCGTTCTGCTCGATGCAGGCACGTATCAGCTGACCTCTGTCGAGCTCCGCGAGCCGCGTCTCGAGATGCCCGCGCAATCGCTGGCTGGCTGGGTCGATCCTAGATTTGGCCTCTTCGAGCTCATACCGACCAGGTACCAGGCCAAGTTCCTTCATGACGATGGCTAGTTGCTTGCGTGCGAGCTTGTACTGAGTGAGCGTTGGCACAACGGGCTCGACGAAGTCCGGCACGTCGACGTGGCGCCTTGCAATTTTCAGTTGGTAGCGCGCAGGCTCGCTTGCTCGGGCAGCAAGTCGTTCAGCCAAGCCACTCGGCAGCTCCATCCCGCCCGCAAGATGGCAGGTCGCGAGCACTTCAAGCAGGCACCTGATCTCAAACGAAGCGTCAACGGCCGCATTCAGTCCCGCCACCACGGCCCTATTTTCCAACTTCAGACGAAACCGCCCCTTATGGGCACCCTCTTGCGCCGCCGCGACGACGACGGCGGGAAACTTCTCAAGCGGGTCATGCGGACCCTCACCGAGAGTTCCGAGCGCTTCAGGTTCGCACGTGAACACGACTTGCGGCAATCCGAACAGAGGTGCGTCTGCTATGAGGTCGGAACATCGATGAAGGCTGTCAGTCAGAAGCTGAATGAACATGTCTACCATTCGACCGTCTTCAACTTCCACGTCTGATGCAAGTTCAAGCTGACTCTGAACGACGCACGCGCCAACCTCAGTGGAATAGGCGATCGCCTTGTGATGTCGCGACTGGAGCCCGACTACCCCCCTCGTCCCCTCCTCAAGCTTCCATCCAGACGATCCATCGGGAAAGACGCGCGGAGCTCGCCCCCAAAACTCCTTGAGCTCATTAAAGCGCCAGCTGCTACCCCAATGCGGATCGAGCGCAATCAAATCTGGTGCGTCCGCTCCACCCACAAGCACTCCGTGAGAGTCTCTGAAGGAGGCGAATAGGTCAGCAGGGCCGGTTGAGAACGGGCTGAGCGTCGATCGTTGACCATCAGCATATTTCCAGAAGCTCTCGAGCTCATCGAGCTCGTCCAGACTGTCAAGGATGCTGATGAAATCGGCTAGTGGCACTAGGCGAGTCGGGCGTTGGGTTACGGCAACCGCACCCAAAGCAGTGCTCGACTGGGTCAGGACGATAACGACGCGGACTTCTTCAGTACCTGGCCCCTCTTCTGGTTCCTTGCCCAGCATGAGCTCTCGGCCGTCAGGGAAGTGAAATCCAAGCTGTGCGTCTCGTCGGAGCTTGGCGTAAAAGCTCTTCGCAGCGCGTGAAGTTCGCTCTAGTGACGCGTTGTCACATGCGCAGACCAGATACAGCATTGAATCCGTCGGGGAGATACAGCTCACGACCAGATCCTTCTGCGAAGAATCGCCGACGACAGGTGTCATCGGGCCCATGTACGTGCCACGAAAGCGCTCCGCTACGAATCGAGCGAGCTTTCGATGGGTCTGAGACCCAACGTTATTCGGCCGCTGCGTGGCCCAGTAGTCGATGACAACGCCTGGACCGCCGCGCACGGAAATCGGTATCCACGTATTTTCAGCGACCGCGGCCAGGAAGGGCAGCGCCTTTCCTTCCATGAGCGCTCCCCCAAATGTCTGCGAACCCACAGGTGCTTTGAAGCTCCCAAAATCACTTTGAAGTCCAGGGGCGGCTCTGTCCCGCCAGACTGCTGTGCGCTGACCGGCCGACACGAGTGCAGCTTGGCAGTTCTTCCAGAACGCCTCAGGCGGTACTTCCGCATGCCCGATCTGCACCTCGGGGATGGCCGCGTCGCACATATCATGCACGCCTCGGATGATCTCAGCCTGTATGGCTATGGCGAGGTCCATGTGCGCTAACGCCAGCGGCAAATCAGCGTAAGTGACGCGGAAGGCCTCGACGAAGTCCGGCGTCCGTTCGATGCCGCTGCCGTAGAACATCGGAGCGAATTCAGACCCAAGACGCACCCTGATCTGCCCCCAGTCGGCCTCCGGAGCGAAATCCTCCAAGGCAGGAAATTCCGGCCACGCTCCGTACAGCATTCGCGCAAATACGTCGAACTCTTCGTACGTTGTTATTCCCAGGCACTCCTCATCTGCGGCCTCCAGACTAAGGAGAAGCCCGTAGGCGAAGACGTGCTTGACTCCGCTTCCAACATTCTTGGGCCACAGATCTGAGACACCCAAAGCAACACAGACATCAACTCGTCGATATCGTCGAAGCACATCAAGAGTGGCCTGCAAACGAGCTTGGTATTTCACATCAGCCTCCGTGGCTCGAGCAGTTCGCTTCTGAAACGCCTGAACGTCACGCAGCAGGAACCCTGGTGCCTTTTGGGGCACGTCCTTTGAGCGCTGTCGCTTTTCTCGTGATTTCTTGCCCACTTGATCTCCTCCCTTTCGCAACCATTAGCCTCCCCTGCTCGTTATGTGAGAGCTTTCACGGGGCTGAGCACGGAGCCATGGTACTTCTGCGACCTCTTCCGAGGCGCATCTTCATCTGCCAATTCTTTCCACCCCTCCAATGTCGGGTTCCATCCCGAAACTACGTTCTACCCATATGGGTACACGTTCTTTCGGCGAACCTACCGGCGGAGTTCTGTTGGATGCGTTGGCGCATAAGTGAAGTCATCGGCCGGTCTCGCATCCTCGGGCGGCTGAGGCAACGAGCTAGGACCGAGTCGAGAGGACTACGGCGCGCACCCATACGGCAGACGAATGGCACGCTGGACCGTCGACGCCAGCGAATGCAAGTTAGCATGCAAAGGCAGCAGCGCCAAGGCTGCTCGGAGCCATTCGCATGCAACCCTTCTCTACTGCCCTACTGATCGAGCGTCCGCTCATTTACGCAACCCAATACGAACTCGCTTCCATCGTGTTTTCCAGCAAAGCGCTGGCCGATCTTTCGAACGGCGACGACCGCGACGAGTTCGAGCAACTGAGGGTGAGGCACGAAATCGCGATGGCGACAAAGCTTCTCATTGAGCTCGCAGTCATTATGCGCAACCTTCTAGACGGCGACTCGTGGCCGATGGACGGTATCCATGAGACCCGTGTCGAGTCGCGTCCAGAGACACCCGTGGGAAAGCTCTTAGCGGCCGGGAAGACGAGCCAATTGCCGTTCCGGGAGGCTTGCAACAAGTTAATCCATTCCGAGCGCGTGTCATTCGGCATGGCCGACTTGCCGGGCAAGATGGCACACCTCGATGGAACGGTTGAAGTACACGGCCGAAAGAATTCGAAGGAGTGGATCGCGACGATTCAGGTGGCAGACTTCATCCGGATGGCTACGCGCCAGCTTTAGCTTTAGCTTTAGCTTTAGCTTTAGCTTTAGCTTTAGCTTTAGCTTTAGCTTTAGCTTTAGAGACGAGCTTACACGCTGCCGAAAATCGCCACACATGCCGATCTCGGCGGCGCGCGACCGCAATCCGTTCCGATCATGCCGGCCTGCTGGCAAGGATAGCTGAGCGCAACTCGAGCGCCAACACCGGCGCTGAGCCAGAACTCTTACGGGGCCTCCCAGTTGTCAACACCGGGATGCACCTCGATGCATGCCCAAGATCTTCCCTCCGCCTGCCCGTAGCCGTAAACGAAGATTCTGAGCGGAATGGGAGGCGGGGACGCATGCCCACGCGGTCTGTGGCCATGCCACATGCAACGGATTTGATCGTACACGGCTTGCGTCAGGACAAGCTCTCGAATCTCATCAGGCGGTCGGTAGAAGCCAAGCGCCTCCTCAGACACCTCGCTGTGCGCCAAGATCGCCTGCGAAATCTGGCCCTTCAGGCTCTCCACGTCCGGAAGGCTGTTCCATGCCTCCGAGGTCAATGATGTGAACTGAATCGTTTGAAAACCGTGCATCGTGGTCGCTTCCTGTCTAGAAGAGTCAGCCGGGGTCACCACGGCGGACTCTGAGCGCACCTCCAGTGGGAATGCTGCCGCTCAGTTGATATTTCTGTACCGCCCGCGAGACCCCCAATTTCCGCCCTACGGAGCTTGCGCCGCACAGCCACGTCCAGCCACGTCCAGCCACCGATAGATAGCATCCCGCCGGCAGCCTGCAAACCCCTCGTCTGTCTCCTCAGAGGCCAAGCTTGTGGAAGAACGCGCGATTGCGTATATCCGCATCCTTCAGCACCTTCGACCAGCTCAACACCTCGATGTATAGATTGATGTTGCCGCGCCAGTTGAAGTAGCCGAGCCCGTCCGGCATGGCTTTGAAGTCCTTGACGTCGCGCAGCCAGTCCTTCACCTTCGTTGTCAGATCGCAGACCACGTAGCCATAGAAGGGCGTTGTCTGAGCGATGTCGATCTGCCGCCCTTTCGGAGTGGTGAATTCCCCAGCACGGAGGGCGTTCACATAACGAACGATCTGCTCAATGGGATCCTCGCGCGACGCGGGATTTGCAAAGTCGTCGCGTCCAGGCCGCTTGAATTCGAAGATCGTCACGGGGTTGCTCGCTTCGTTCTCAGCCCGGAACGCCACCGGGCTATCAAAAGCGATGATGTCTGGTCGCTGCGATGTGCCCCCGTCAAGCGGCAAGTCCGATGACAGGTAGGACGTGAACGTGAGTCGCTCGTCGAGAATCCAGAGGTTGTGCGACTCGTACGGAATCTCGCGGTCGTCAGTCTTCGTTGGAAAGACGATGCTGTGGACGGTCTTCTCGGTCGAATACGCCTCATCGGACGTGAATTCCAGGCTACGCTTAAACAGCTCGAGCACCTGCTTGCGTAGCGCTACGTAGTGTACGAGTTCATTTTTGCTCGATTCGGAGACCCGATCGGCAAGCTCGCGCACCCGCTGCGCGAGTTCATTGGAGTCGGTCGATGCGAGTACCGATGCAACATCCCGCCTGATGCTGCGCTCTTGCTGGTACTTCTCTCGATGCAGGAAGTTTTCCATCTCGAAATCTGACGCCGTGGGAGAGAGCTGCGCGATGTCCAGATCGCGCATGAGCGGCTTATACCAGGGGGCCTCTTCCTCGACATAGTCTTGCAATCGCTCTCGTTTCCTCTCCTGGCGAGTCACGACCTGCTCGAGCACGGCGGCCTTCGTCAGATCAGCTGCGTGTCTCTCGATTTCGGTCTGGGAGATTCCCAAAAACAGGTCTCCCTCCTTTTGAAACTTGAATGCGCCGCGCTCCAGTTCCACATTGCTATCGAGGTAAGGGCTAAAGACGTACGCCTTCAGGATGTAGTTCCGCCGGCGACTCAAGTCGCCGCCCGGGTCTTCGACGAACTCCTCCGAAAACTCCGGAACGTACGCGGCGAGCGCAGTCTCTGTCACCTCACGCATATGTGCCACAAGGCTCACTTTGCTCGTCTTATTCTGCGGTGACAGAAGCTTGAATACCCGAACTGTGAATTCCTGTGGGCCTGCTGTTCCTACAAGCGTGAACTCCGACTCCCGCAAAGTCACTTCTTGGATGATCGCTCCGGCACTATCCACATACTCGTTCAGCAGGATCTCATCGGAGCCATCGAACTCGGACAGGCGGATGCCGGGGCAAACGTAACCTCGCGTCGTGAAGTACGGCAGGAGCGATTCGACGAGCCCACGGGCGATCGTCGACAATCGCCGCGGCAGCTTGTCCGAGCGCTGGCCCTTCAAAGTCACCGTCGTTCCGGTGGCGTCGTCGACGCTCTCCGAAACTGTCTCATTGACGATGAGTTCTTTCTCCTTGCCCATGTCGAACTCTCTTCGAAACATGCGCCCCGCGAGGAACTTGCTGTCAATGTGCACATCGTCGAAATAACGCAAGCACGTCAGACGCCCAAAACCCTTGCCCCCCTCTTTGATCTTCTGAGCGCTATAGAGGGTGTCGAAGGAATCACGGTTGTCGGCAGTGAATCCGATGCCGTTGTCCGAGATCGCGACGTCCAGGATGCGGGAGCCGTCGCCATCCGGATCGAGATCCCCTTGTGGAACCCGGTGCACGCGAAGATGCACGCGACCTTGCTGCTGGTTGGCGGCTTCGATCGCCTGAATGGCGTTCACGACCGTCTCGACGATCGGCGTGTAGACCGTCGTTGTCGAACGGATGTTCTCGACTGCGCGCTGGATATTGATGTTGCTCATAGTGCGACATGAACGACCAGCTTCTGGATGCCGGAATGCAGCGCATTGTGACTCGTAAAGCATGGTTGATGAAGACCTGAATAGGACGGGGCGGGCGGCCGGGCGGCGCAAAGTTGCTGAAGGGCTCGGCGCGGGGCTTCGGGCGCACCCGGCCCCGACACCGCATTTCTCCCATGGAAGCAGCTCAGGAGATGAGCCAGTTGGGCGTCCAGCTCTGCGCGGCATCGCGCGCACGTGCACTCGCACTCCGCGAAACCCGGCACAGCGAGAAAGCGCCCGCTTCGAGGCCATATGACCGTCAGAGGCTTTGGCGGCTACGTGGTGGCTGACATGCTGCACCCAGCCTCATCACCATCGCCGACGGCAGTCGCCTTCACCGTGCCCCTCCGTGCCGCAACTGCTGCAGCTGACGCGCAGGCAGGCTAGACCGTGAAGCACGCCATGGAGTTGCCTCGCGAAATGGTCGAAACAGGGAGTTCCCGACCCCCCCTCCCCCGACACTCGGCCGCGACTTGTCGACGGTGGTGCACTTAGTTGGCCTTCGACATGTCACGAATGGCGACGACTTAGATCCGGTTCTCCCTCGTCTTGTGCCCATGCTTGCGCCCCTGCCACGCTCGCAGCCCGCGGCGGCTGGTGGAGGTAGCCTCCTCCACGCCCCCCGCAGCCCGATGTTGGCACCTCCGGCCGCGCCGCCGATCGGGGCTGCCTTCGCTGGGCCTTGCGCCAAAGCCGTCACTCAGACGCTTCGCGGAGGGCTCAGTAGCGAATGCGCCTGGCCCAAGTCGCCGCCTTTGAACCGTAGACCGGGCATCCACGGCGAGCATCGGCACTTCGGCTTCCGCTGATTGGTAGCCCAACGACGAGATTTCCCGGCGGATCAGCGCCGATGGTTCGTCCAAACTCGTATCGAACAAGCAAGTTCGACGCCAATTTCTTTGAGTTGCCCGTGCGGCCGGATATCGCGCTAAGCTGCACCGCGCTGGTCGAGTAGGATGGCTCGCCCGCATGAACCCAAGATTGTGACTTCAATGCGCACCAAGCCGGGAGAAAACGAGGGCCGCTTTGCCGAGCTTGTTCGGTCGAAGGCGCCTGAAGTCACGCTATGTGGAAAGCGTCGATTCAAAGTTGATGGCGTTGAGACTTCAGTCGACGAGTCGCTGCTGTATGGAGGCAAGCACTACCTCATCGAGATCGACTCGGGGAATGTCGCGAAAATGTTGGTTGGACAGTACATCCTCCTCAACCATTTGTCCGGCCAGTCCCTTACAAATCCGTTTTTCCTCGTCGTCCACACGCACAAGAGCTACAACATCTCACGGACGCTCAAGAATCTGGATTTCGTTGACAGGAACATCTTGGGTGGCAAGGGGATGCCCTTTGGCGCGGTCCATCTATCAAGCCTCTCCAACTGGACGGGCGGCATGCCAGGGTTCCTCGAACTTGTCAGGGAAGCGGGTCCAGCTACTACTACTACTGAGACTTGACGCCACTCCTGCATCATGGGGTAGCACCAACATCTGGAACGCAGGCATATGGAACTTGAGTCATTCCAACATCCTGAACCTTCGGTTCGAGAACAATTCCTGAGAGAGCGTCATCAGGTCTCGCTCGAGGCCGCCCGACTTGTCGACGGGAAGATGGCGCAAGCCCTTTCCGACCAGCATCCAAAGGGCCTCGAAACGATGACCACCGGCAGATGGGTTCAGATCGTCAGCGATGCCATGGATCGCCAAGTGATCGTGGCTGGGAGTCGGTCCTTTCATGTCAATACGCACGCCTCGTTCCTGAACCCTTCCACGCAAGAAGGAGTGACGGGATCTGATTTGGCGATCTATCTCGAGGTCTATACAAGGCCGCCATTGCACGGTGACCGAATTGTGTCAAAGACGCTGCTCGTACAGGCCAAGGTCGGTACGATCAAGGGCATCTCGCTGCGCTGCGCGAATCCCGACCTTCGCCGTCAACTGGATCGAATATCTTTAATTGGCGAAGGAGATGGATTCCTTCTCGTGTACACCGAAACCGGGGCGTATTGCGTGCAAGTGGAGGACGCACTCTCGGGCATGACTGGCAACTCTCTGCGGACGACCAATTTTCAAGCATCATCCACCTTGATCGAGAAGATGGCCAATTGCACGGCCGGCAATTGCGCTGCAATCTCGCCCAGCGCATTAGCGGTACCTCGCTCGAGTGATGGTCGAATCAAGGTGGATCGGGCGAATCACCTTCTCGCTGCATACGCACGGCAACGTGAAGGTCCGGATGCGTTTGCTCCTGAGCGCGCGGTCAGCATCACGATGACTGCCGTTGGAGATTCACGACGAATCCCTCGATAGGCGTTGATTGCCGCTGCGCGAAAAGCGTCCACTACTTGAGTCTTCGAGCGGCGACGAGAGGGATCCATTGCCTCTCGCCTCTTGCGGGCGCAACTGCAATAAAGCGTCAGATGGCCACTTTTCGGAAGGTCACGGAAACCCTCCTGACGCGGGGCATCTTGCCCTCGTTCTTGCGCTTTGGAATCTCGTGCAGCCAATTCAGTCGCGCTTCTCCCTCCAGCACCGTGGCACTACGTCTTGGCAGCACCAGGCCGTACTTGGAATCTTCACCTTCAGAGACCTTACGAGAGAACACCATCTCCCAAGCTTCATTCAAGCTAAGCATCACCACGGGGCCGCGGAAGCATGGAACGCAGTCCACATGCTTGGAGATGCCTTGTGAGCCCACATAGTTATTCACGAGCACCTGGTCAGGCATCTCAGGACAGACGCCCAGGTCTACCAGTCGCTTCGCTAATACTTCTAACCAGGCTGGAAGCGGCCCGATGCGCGAGGACGGATCTACCTTGCGCCCTTGGTAGTCATACTTCCAACCGTAGTGCTGAACTTTGCGAGCCATCGACTTGTCGTCCCATGGCTGGCTGTCGATGGTGTCGAGAAGCAGCTGCTCTTCGTCATCGTTTATGAAATCTTGAATGAGCGTCAAACCCGGTGGCGCTCCGACCGGGGTCCCGCCAACCTTCTTTGCCTTGGGTGCGGTAGCTCCTTTGGCTTTTTTCGCGGGTGCGTCGATGCTCGACGTCGCAACCTGAGCGCCTTCTAGTGGCGACTCAGAGTTCCTTCTGTTCAAGTCTGTCAAATTAAGCGCCGGAAAATCCGGCCTTGGCAGCGCCTCAGATATGGACGCGGTCGCGAGCCAGTCTTTCACACGGTCGACAGAGAAGCGCTTCTCGATGTATGCGTTGGCGCCGAGCTCAATCTCGATGTCACCCTTGATGACAATCGCCTTGTCCGTCTTCTTGACGCTCACCGACCCCTTGTCAGACTTCGTTGAGAACGCAAAGCTGCCCTCTCGCAGGACAAGGTGACTTGTCATCAAGCCTCCCTGCGCCCCATGCCCCTTCATCACAAGTGGCTCCAGCGCCTCACGCACAGCCTTGTCTTCAAAGTCCAGTTGATACCAGCGCCCCCGCCGACTTATCTTGTGCTCAGCCCAGACCTTACCGTCCGAGCGCAGGTGCATCAAGTCTCCGACTCGCGCCCAGTCAAGCGTCTCGCTCGTGACGTCATCCCAGAGCTCAGTGTTTCCGCCGCAGCCGAGCTTCCACGTGCGCAAGGCAAGCTGCTTTCGAGCCTCCGGCGTACCGCGGTACTCCACTGGCAAACTCTTGAAGCCATTGAGAAAACCGCACAGCGTGGCGCCCGTCCACCAGGCACCGGGTGGCACCGCAGGCCAGTCTTCGCGCCAACCGACGAATCGGTCAGGCACAGGTCTGAGCAGCAGCAGTTGCAGAGACAACGCAAGCACGTCGTCGATGAGACCAGCCTTCTGGATCGTCGTCTGGTCGTCCAGCAGTCGCTGAGTGGCCGTCTTCAAATTCTCCAGCCGTTCTTGGTCGACTCCGAGCGTCCCTGCGCGCTCACAGATTGCGTTCAGAGACTGACGTGGGAGCAACTGTTTAGCTGCGCGCACCGTGCCGAGCTCGTTCAATATGGCCGTCCACAACGGATCGTCAGAAACCGAGTTCGCGTGACATGTCCAAAGCGCCGTTCGCCACCATTTGGCGTGTACGGCGTCGGCTGCCTCATTGGGTTTGTTGTCCTGGAGGGATTCGCAGAGCAGCGTGAGCCAAGGGTCGATTGCTGGCACCGCCCAAGCAGCCATTGCCGCGGCACCACGAAGCGAGTTCCAGTTCGCCGGCGGATGCATCGTTCCGGTAAGCACTGGGTGATCGTTCGGGCCAACCTCAGTGAGCTCGGATTGCTCCTCAACAATCACCGGCTGCTTCGGCGGTTCGAGATCCCTGAACCCTTGCGTCAACGCCATCAGATGGCGGCGCAACTGCTCCGTGGCCACACCGAAATGGTCAACTGCGAAGAGGGGCAGCGGCCCATTCCAGGCGACTGCGCAGTGGCCACCGGGCAACGACCCGAGATGGCTGCCTTCCCACTTCCCATCCGAGTACGCCCGCACCGTCACCTTGGGAAGGTGGGAAACGTCGAACCAAACCGCAATCGAGGGCTCTTCTGGCTCGAGGTCGCCCGCAACGATGCACCCCGCCCCAAGCAGGATCTGGCCGTTCTCGCCTGGCGAAAGCCACTCCGACGCCAAGAAATGGAGCCAGTTTTGTTGAGAAATGAGGATGCCCAGTCGCGTGGAGCCTGAGCGTTTCACCGGCTCTGGCTCAGATCGCCCGAGCAGGTCCATCTGGTCGCCCACGGAGGGGTTCATCGGTCGACGATCGGTTTCGGAGGAAGACGTTCCAATTGTGCCGCGTCCAGCTCCTTCTCCCCGTTGACGAGCACCAAAAGATCCCGAGCCCGGGCAGTCAACATGTACAGCCGCCTGTCCGACTCTGGGCCGGGATGCTTGAGGGAGCGCTCCAGGTCTTGGAGGTAGACGGTGTCGAACTCCAACCCGATGGCAGACTCACTCGAGTGGACGGTGATGCCTTCATCGCGGATCGGGAAGAACTCAGCACCCGCGGGCCTCTTCGAGTGAAACCAATCAACCCGCTTTTCCTTCGGTACCGCCTTTCTCATCGCTTTGTAGATCGCCTCTACGTCTACCTGCTCGTAGGTGATTACCCCAATAGAGCTTGCGGTGTTGACCAGACGATTCGCAGCCTTGTCGGCCAAATCGTCCCAGCTCCCTACCCTGACCACCTTGGGGACGTCTCCCTTCGCTGGGCGTCTGACGATAGACTCAGGCAACTGTCTGTCACGATGAAACCAAGCTGCAACCCGTGCGATCTCGGGCGTGTTCCTGTGGTTGTAAGCCAGCCACTTCCAGTCCCGTATCCCAAGCGTGCGCAGCTCCTGCATCGTGGTGCCATCGTCAACGGTGGTCTGATGCTCGTCTGCGAAGATTGAAATCGTCTTGGCCACGTACTTGTGTGCCCAAGCCAAGAAGCCGAAAGGCAAGTTCTGCCCTTCGTCGATGATCATGTGGTCGACGTGCGGGCTGACAACCTTGGCTTCGTACCACCCGGAAATCATCCGCCAGTCGAGCGTGTAGTCGCCCTCGCCACCGTTGGGCCGACGTCCCGCATTGTCGACGCAGTCGCTCCAGACAAACTTCTGCATCGTGGTCGTGGTGAACGCTGCCTTCCCGTCGCCTTCCGCCCCCTCACGGCCGAGTTGACCAGCCATCGCCTTGAGCATCCGCCCCTTAGTAATGAGCACAACCTTCTGCTCTTGCCGGGCGGCGAACATCGCGCGCCAGATCGCCATCGACGTCTTGCCTGACCCAGGAGGTCCGATGACCACGAGTGATTGATCCGCAGGGAAGCCGTAGATGTCGAGCTGTTCCTTGTCCAGCTCACTCAGGAGCGGCAGCTTCATTGTCATTTGAACAGGTGCTCCGGGATGTCGGTGGTAGGGCCGCGGTGGAAAAGCGCGTAGTGGACGTCGCGGTCGTTGGAGGTCTCTGTCAACGTAACCTTGCCGCCAGCGACCTCGTCAAATCCGGCACCCTCCAGCCGCTGTTTGAGACCTGGAAAATTCCGACAAGCTTTTTCTCGAGGTGAATTGGTATACAGAACGTCGATCGGGCCCATCGTCATGCGATCACAGACGCTTAGGATGTCGCCCGTCAGTTCGTCGACGTTGATTGTCTCGCTAGCAAGCAAGTACGACAAAACGACCAAGACTGGCTTGGACTTCATCGCACCCGTCGAGACGTCCTTGACGTCAGGCAGGAACTGCACTCGGGTCTCGCCGTGCAGCGCACCAGAATCTCGAGTGGCTTCGGCGAGCACATGGCCAAAGTTGCACATGGACACGGCCCGGTCAGCGCCGAAGTACTCAAACGAGCCGGTCGCGCCGACGACATTGGCCAGTGCCAAACCGGCTGTGAAGGGCCCACAACCCACGTCGATGACTGCCCCGCCGTCCATCGAGAGCTCTTTACCGAGCAGCTGCTCGAAGGCGATCACCAGCTCCTCGACATGACCCTTCTGGTTGAAGTAAGAGTAGAGCAGCGCAAGGTCTTTGGGTTCCAAGTCCTTGATCTGCTTATCGAAGTCAGCTTGCCCGCCTCCGATGGCCGTCCACTTGACCCATTCGACGTCATACCCCCATAGAAACTCTCCTGTCGGAGGATTGCGCTTCTGGCGCCAGTCTCCAAGCACTGGATCCACGATGTGCTGACGTCGAAGCGCGCTGTACCAGGGCTGCAAATTAACCATCGGTTGTTCCGGAAAAAAATGAGTCTGCTGCTGCGGTCCGCAAACTAACATTTCAGCCGCACCAAATGTACCTATCTTCTTTAAAACGCAATCCAGGCGCTATCCCCGACATACCGCCGCACCTATAGGGTTTACCTTTAAGAGGCGCCCGGACGATGCGCCCCAGGCGAAGCGCACGTCAGCCAACATCCCTTGTTCCGCTTCCGCGTGACTGGCCAGGCAGCCGCGGGCTCTGCATGACCGCGACGTCCACCGATTCGATCAGATCGCGAAGTCCGCGGCCAACTTTCCTGCGTCAAGGGCCGCCTGCAGCCATTTCGGTTTCAGTCCGCGCCCAGTCCACGTTGCGCCCGAGACAGGGTCTCGATACTTCGGCGCCACCTTCTTGCCCGTGCCGCCCGCCTTGGGGGCTGATTTCGTCGCCAGATCCGCCACCGTCAGCCCGTGCTCCGACATCAGTTGCCGCACACGCGCGAACGCCTGTGCCATGTCGGCGGCCCGGGCTTCCTGAATCGCGCGATCGAGCGCCGATTTCTGCGCCAGAAGCTCGGAGAGGGAGGGTTGCATGATCGAGTCTCGTGTTCGTCGGACGAACATTCCACCACGGTGGGCCACTGCCGAAGGGCATATCGATCGTGCACCCTCTTACTCAACCTCTTCCCTCCCAAGCCGCAGTTCGGGCCCTGCGCCGATTAGACGGACAATCGCAAGCGCCTAGTCGAGATTGTGCGGTGTGCTCCCTCAAGGGGCCTGCTCGGCATCTTCATACCGATGGTTCCTAGAGAATTGGCTCTGATCCGCATGGATTACCCAGTAGAACGTCGAGTTCATTCTGAATATAAGTACTAGGCTACAAGCTGAGATGCCGACGACCCGCTTTCCCGGGACCAGCGCCGCGTCCACCACTACGCCGACACTGCCGCCCACGATTGCCAAGTGATCGTGACGAGCACCTGTTCATCCGAATAGGGCTCCCAGCGTGCCGACACCGCTGCAGAAGCGTCTGTTCCGCGAACGGCAAGCACCGAAACATCGGCTAGCGGCACGACAAAGCAAGCGCCATCAGTGGTGCTGGTCTCGAAGATCGGCACTTCATTGATGTATCGCTTAGCAATATCACCTGCGCCTGCGTTCCCGTCTCGCAGCACAACTCCAGTTGGCACCGTCGCGCCCCGCTCCGGAAGCCAGCGATAGGACTGAAGCGCCCCGGACTGGGAGCCTGGGAACACCAGCACAACAGGCGAATGCCCCTTGCTGGAGACTGCCGCGCATTCATCGGCTACGGCGGCTAGGAAGCGCGCGCTCTGCTCAGATGTGGATTCGCCCGCCGCGCCAACGCCATGAGCATCGACCGGCTTGAACGCCTTCTCGGACAAGTGCGTGAAAAGCGCCCAATTGCTGGCGTGCGAGCGCATGCGCTTGGACTCATATTTGAGCTCATGCCCGCTGAGAGGGTCGGCAACGGGGTACACCAATTGACGTTTGTCGACAAGCATCTGCGCCGTCAGATCCACAGAGGACTGGCTCGGCTCATACACAACTTCTGCAAACGGTCTGTCGGAAGAGCCCTGCTTGAACGCTTCCTCGGCGACTTGTATAGCCAAGAGCCGAACTGCCTCAGGCGAGACAGTAAGCGACCGAAACATCAACATGCGCTCTCGAGCGGCGATGTTTGCCAACCTGCCGTAGGCCAGATCGACACTGACGCTCGCCAGACCTACTGCACCAGTGCGGCCAAGCTGCTTGCGAAGTGTCTCAACCAAAAGAGTCGCCTGAGCGAACACGTCCGACAGCAGATACGTTCGGATCTGCTCGCAGTATTCTTTAACCCGGCCAAGCTCGTCAGTGTCGCGCCACAGACGCTCAACCGAAGCCTTGGCTGTCACCAGCGAAATATCACCGCTTTCGACCAGCGAGCAGAGCAGTTGAGCCTGCTGAGGCATGAGCGAGCTAACGCTCATTTGCGTGCCTGACCAGCTATACGGCCATCCCGGAACCTCGGGAACTTGACCGTCCCAACGTAGTCTGTTGCAGAACGCGTCCAGTCGCTCCAACGTCGACCGCTCGCCAAAACTGACCGCAATTAGCCTGTTCAAAGTGACCGAAGGGTCATCGACCTCGTCTGCTTCCACATCGGACCCGGTATGAAGGGGCTCCTTCTTCACAAGCGCAGCTGCCATCCTGAGTTCTCGGGAGTCGGCCGATGGCGCGATACCTGCGTTCTTCATGCACAGGAGAATGAGCAAAACACGCATGCTCTCCCAGTAGCGACGCAACCCCAAACTGAGGGCGCGTTCAGCTAGCAGCGGACTGAATGGCATCCCCGGAACTGAGAGCTGGTTGACCACCTCATCCCACGACTTAGCAGCGATCGACAGGTCGACCTGGTCGAAATCGGAGTCGTATTCAAGGTTGCTCAGCTCTAGCTCGGAGGAGTGAAGTCCCCACCATTTCAAGAAGTGGTCCACATATCGAGTCGAGGCTACCTCGTCCCCACGTGCCATAGCATCTAGGAAGAGCTTTGCTGAATGGTCGATGTGGTCTGCGTAGACCAAGCATCGCGCGACCAAATCTTTCCAGCGTGTGGCAGCTCCATCTGCCTGGACTCGCGGCGCACCAACATGCACGGAATTCCAAGCGCCGATGAGTGATGTCAACGCCGATTCATAGACCTTGTCGAGCGGTGCCGGCAGTTGCCCGCCTAGACCGATGCCAGGACGCAAGTTGGCGAGCTGCGCTTGTCGGATCCACCAGAGACCCAACTGGTGCGCCAGGACGGTCGTCGAGTCTTGGCTGCTGGAGACAAGAGTGCTTGGTCGAGGCGGCAGTACCGATGTCAGCGCGGCTGGCACGTACGCAACCAAGCGGAAGAGACGATTGTCCTTGTCGAGCAGGGCTACGCTCATGCGAGCGAGCTCGTCGTACTTGTCGAGCCAGAGAGCTTGCAGCATTCGGTCGCCTGGCCACCCCCCCTCTGGCTGGAGCAATGCGGCGCTGTCCGGCTCGCCCTCCACAGTGAAGGCGCACGCCCTGAGCAAGATCTTGTGGAGCTCCAACTGCTCTTGAAAGACGGCCTCAGCCTTGGCGAATTGGCCAGATTCCGCTTGACTCTGACATTCGAGGGCCAGCTCGCCCAGGATCTCCCCGGTGGAGAGTCCAAGGGCAACGTCGCGCCCCCTGCGCACGTCATAAGCCATCCTCACGACGGCGCGCTCGATGCCCGTTAAATTCGGCCCGTCTGTGACTGCACAAAGCACCTTGACGCCTGCAGGCGACTGGTCACCCACACCACGAAACTGCAGCCGGGGGCCGACCTGGTCCTTCTTGGAGACATGCACCGACGCGCGCTGGAGCCACCGGCGTCCGACCCAGCCCAGCAGTCGCAGATGCATATCTGCAATCACCTCCCCAGCTTTCACTTGCCGCATGACCTGTGAGATCGGGTCTGCGCCCCACACCAACATCTGAATCGTCGGATCACTTCGAAGCGCCGGCGTTACAGCGAGCCCCCATCGGAGCTGAGGAGCTCTCGCTGAGACCTTCTGAGTGATGATGCTTGCGAGTTCCTGCCGGAGTACAGCATCGACGGCAAGCTTCTTAAGTGTCAGAGCCTGCTCATCGTCCTGGAGAAATCGAATCGTGCGCGCAAGAAAATACGCTGTCAGTGCGAGATTGACCACGAACCAGGTCGCATCCAACGCTAAGAGAGGGAGCATGACGGCCTCCTTGCGTTCAGCCGCATGCAAAGCGCCGAAGAACTCCAGACTAAGAGCAATCAGAAGTCCGATAGAGCTCGCGCCGGCTGGGATGACGGCGCAATCGAGTGCGTACAGCCTCAGCGCCGCGGTCGAATGCGATCTGCGCTGCAACATCAACGCGATGAACGAAATGACGATCGGATAGACCAAGCCAACGATGGTTGCCTGGACGCTCCAGGGCACGCCCACAAAGGCAGGAAGATCGAAATCCGACTTGAGGGTGGGTGCGTGCACCCCGACCGCCTCCGCAAATCGTGACGTCGCTACCTTGGCGGACCCCGCAGAGATGGCGGCGACGAGGCCCGTGAACTGCAAAGGATGACTGCTCGCCCACACGAGCAGAATCTGGCACCAGGATCTACGGTGTGCTTGAACCGTAGCATTCTGCCGGAACCACCCATTTCGGATGGAACGGCCCTCCGCTGAGGCTTTGCCGAGGATAAAGCCTGGCAACCACGCAAGTGGACTTAACAACCAATTGATCATCTTCGTGTGCCTCCCAGGTGAACCATTGTCTCCTGCGCGGCTGGCAGATCGATCTGGGCTGCTGCCGGTCGGCCACAGCCTGCGAGGCGGCCCTTGATTGCGACCAGATGTCACGGCATCACTTGGGCTTCCGCGTTGAACCGTAGAGGTCACTCAGAGCTCTGGCGACTTCTAGCCAAGGCGGCCTGCTTACGCTGCCGACGGCGTCAAGCTCAAGGCGACTTGATCGCACCTTGCCCGTTTGGCGCTGGCTGAGGCTTCGAGCTCTTTCCTGCCGCCGTGCTGGTGTTAGCAACCGGCACAACCTTGCTCGCGGTAGCGGGCAGCGCGGATGCAGGCAAAGCCGGAGCACTCACCGCGGCGGTTGATGGCGTGGTGACTGCCGGTGTCGAAGGTAGCGACGTAGCGGATTGGGACTGGGACTGACCACCCGTACCCGCTTTCACATCGGCACCCCATGCGCTCCAGAGCAGACAGCCGATAACAACGATGTAGGCCGCGATCACACAAACCCTCACCAGCTTGTACTCACGCGTTGAACTCTCAAGAGGCTCGTCCGAGAGCTTCTTGAAGTCATCGTTGTTCATGAAGCCATACAGCTTCTGGCGCCACGCTTCGCGGCTGGCATCGGCGATGGCCATGAACTTCCAATTTGCCCGCAGCGACAGCACAAGACTGAAGACGAGGAAGATCGCAGCGCCCGTCAGAAGCGCTTTCAGCGGGCCTGGGTTGGCGAGCGGCTTGTCCGTGCCAAGCAGGACGACACGACCAAGGAACGCCGTCGCTGCGACCATAAAGTCGCGCCACATTGTTCCCAACAGATCTCGCGTCTGTGTGACAACCTTGGTCACCTCTTCACTGAGCGTCTTGCGCAAGTCACCCAGAGACTTCAAGGTGTCCTTACTCGTCTCCTGGACGTGCGCACGGAAGGCCGTCTCTGCAGCTTCGAGGGCCAACTTGCCTCGAACAGTAAAACCCTCTTTGAAGGTCAGACCATCAGGCCACTCTCGCGAGAGCTCATAGGTGAAGAGCGCGAAGCGTGTATCAACATCACGCCCAGATGCGTAGACCCATCTCGCGGCAGCAGTCGCGGAGTCGAACAGGGCATCTGAGTACGGCGCCGCCAGATCAGCGTCGACCTTCCTAGGACGCGTTCCAGTGATGATGACTTGATCTTTGTCCGTGGACACCACTTCGTTGACAAGCGAGTACAGCAGCCGGGGGACTGCCAGGCTCCTCCACGTTTCGAGAACTGCAGATGGCGCCGGCGCATCCGTAACCAAGAGACTTGGGAACACGCTTTTCGGAACCTTCCCACCCACGAAGTCTTTGACAAGGCGGCGAGGATCTGGAACGCGCAGTTCCTCCTCCGAAGTCGGCACCTCGCACGAGCTATCAACCCAAGTGGCTACGCGACAGCTCTCGGTCTGAAACGCTTCAAACTCACAAGCTACCCAAACCTGAAGCACCGCAGCTGCGGTGTCAGCATTAGCAAACACGGAAGCCACGCCGTCAGCGGTTAAGCAGAACGCGGTGGTCCCGCTTGTTGCCTTGACCACCTGAATACGCAGGTCTTGGTTGCTTCCGTTGATTGCCTCGGCGGCAAAGTCCACCTCTTCGCCCAACGCGTCCATGGCAGAGATGGAAACGATGCCAACGACGGGCAGCGTCGCTTGCACCTACGCCCATCCAACAAGTTGCGCTTGACTGGGGCGACCGTCGAGGTCGAGCCGCTTGAGCGTTTCGGATGACCTGCCACCCGAAGCGACAAGCGCCTCAGCCAGCTCGCGAATTCTTGTCGCTGTAGTCATCTTCGCTCTTTATGCCGCCGGTCTCGATGGTAATGCGCACTCGATTGCCCTCAATGGACTCCTGGCGCACGTTTTGCTCGTAGATGCGATCCCAAATGACCTCGATGCCTTCCATCGTGATCAGCTTTCGCTTGGGAGGACGCGGAACGGCAGGCTTGTGAAAATCAAAGGCCTCCGACTCGATGCGCTGGTTTTTCAACTCGCGGTCGAACGAGGCTCGCACCGGTGACTCAGCCGGCAATGGACCGAAGATCGCTGCAAGGAACGGCTCCTTGTTGACCGGGTCGAAGCCAGCTGTGTTCTGAACGTAGTCGTAGACGCGCCGGTTGAGATTGCTCATGACGCTCGGCCCAAGTTCCGCGGCATGCTTCTTGGCAACGCTCTTCGCAATTCCGCACAGCGAAGTTGTCAGCTGCTCGGGTTGGAATCGGCGATTGGCGCCGAGGAAGGTCTGAAAGTACTTGGAGACCTTGGTTGGTGCCGCACGATCTCGCACGCACAGTTCGCCGCCCGCAGCATCCAACTTGATGAGTGCAGACTTCTGCAGCGCATCAGGAGACTTGACGAACGTGTCCCGAAGTTCAGCGATCGCAGCCGTATTTCCCGCGGGTGTGTGCTTGATGGCGTACGAGAGAACGGACTCATGGTCGAACTTGACCAACGCGTAGAAAGTCTCTCCGATCGTCTGCAAGACAAAGATCATGAATGCACCCTCGCTCGCAGCCTGGCTGTGGGCATTCTGAAACTGCGTGGCAAGCGCCTTGGTTTCGGAGACGAAACCTTTGCCGTCCACTTGAACACGTCTCAACGACGCTTCGAGCGGAGACCCATCAGCGAAGTTGAACATCAAGCCGCCGTTGGTTGACTTGAGGCGTTCCAGGAAGAAGTCGGCGAAGACCCCCGGATCCGTCTCTTCCAACAGAACCATCTTCTTTACGTCCGGCCCGACCACGTGAAAGATCATCCGCGTGATGCTGAGCCCGTCCAGCTGTTCCGGCGAGAAAAACGCCATTCCCTATCTCCCTGCCTCTAGTCATTATCCCCCTGGGTGCGGGGAGAGTGAGAGGATGGAGCGCCAAGCAAACTACCCCGTCGGAAGTCACTATGTCGCTGCTCTAGCTCATGAGATGAGCCAGCCTCTCCGCCGCCCCGCTATTCGGTGGGGTTGGCGCCCTGTCTGCTACGGCCACATCAGGCCGGCCCTGACGGGTTGATCGGACAATCGCAGAACTCCTACTATCAAGAACGAAAATTGGTGCCTAAACCCGACAGCAGCGACCAATTTCAGCTGTTATCGCATGCAGCACCGAGCCACACCGGTCGATTCGCGCTTGCTTGAGCCGGCCGGCACCAACGTGGTGCTTTGGCAGTGCGCGCAGGCAAAGCCGCGCCTGCGGCTTGCCAACCGCCGCATCTCCATCGCAGACCTCACTGTCTTCGGATGCGGGGCCTGGCTGCAGACGACCTTGTCGCGGCGTACGCGGACACCGCGGAGACGCTGCAGCTTTGACAGCGACTTGCGGTGAACGGTTCTAGCTACAAGCGACCCATACCGATAAGCGGCCCTATCGCAACAGCACATTCCGCTGGCGGGCGACCCACTGGGAGGAAACGGCCAGGCCCGCCGCCAAACGCGATGCGGAGGAAGACACGGAACCGTCCCTTTCACCCGATCGATCCAACGCCCACATCAGTGAGCATTGAGACGGTTGCCGCCTCAACCCGATCGAGTCGCGTCTGGCGGTCGATTTCCAGGGAAGTTAGGTTGCAGAAGGCGTGGCGGCGTCTGCGGCCGTCGACGCACCGGCGGCGCTGACGGGCGTCGCCCTCTTCTTCGCGGACTTCTTCGCCGCGGCCTTCGGGGCAGCCTTCTTAGCAGCGGGCTTCTTCTTCGCGGCGGCAGGGGCTGCCGCCTTCGAAGTGGTCTTCCTCGCAACGGCAACGGCCTTCTCTGCCGCCGGCTTCACAGCCTTCTTGGCAACCTTGACAGCCTTAGCTGCAACCTTCTTGAAAGCGGCCGGCGCTTTGGCTGCAGGCTCGGCAGCCGCGCTCTTACCAGCGAGGAAGGCATCCCGATTCTTCGCTCCGGCAATCCAGCCCGGCGCGCGACCAAATCCAGACCAGGTCTTCCCGGTCTTCGGGTCGACGTATTTCGCCACCGACGCCTTCTTCGCCTTCGTCTTCTTCGCTGTCCGCTCGCCGGTGACGGTCTGAGTCAGGTGCTCGATGGTCAGGTTGAACTCGGACATGATGTCCTTGACCTTTGCAATCGCAGAAGACATTTCTGCCTTCGCAATGCGTTCGGCTTGAGCTTCGAGTGCGGCGATTTGCTTCTTGAGTGCGGTAAGTTTGGACATGGGCTTGGTGGAAGTGGAGGAGCTGAAGTTTAATCGGCTCCATCACACCTCGCTTGAATCGCATAGACATACGGCGATTTCATGAGCTTCTCGAGACCATCAAAGTTGCCGTTCAGGCCACCCCACCTTGCTTTGGTGGCATTGCATCGGCGCCTGACTTGAAGTGCTCCGGAACGTCGAGCGACCGGAATATGCGCAGCACGCAAGTTCAATTCAAGTGCAAAATGCTCTTTTGTCAGCATCATTGACCTTGACGCCGGGGAGGCCTGTCGATGGCGTGGTTTCGCGAAATGCTTCCGCAAACCGTGACAACAGGTTCCGCGCGATTGCCACGCTACTGGCTGTCAGGCTCGAACCCTGATGTCTCGGAGTTCGACGCAGTGCTTGCCCTCGTGCCGAGCTTCGGCGCATGCAGCAACCGGTGCTGCTTCGGCGCGACGGAAGCGGCGGCGCCCAGGGGCGCCGATTGGATGAACGATATCGAGAGACCTGCGCACAACGGCACCGCGAGGACAAGCGGCATGGTCAGTTCGAGGTACGTATCGATCGAAAGGAACCGACGCTCGAGCTTGCGACGCGTTGGCGCGATGCGCTCGTTCGTCGTGAGTTCAGCGATTGGCAGCCGAATTCCTGCCGGAGGGTGGTTTGTCGTCCTGTCAAACGTCGCACCGCGATTGAACGCCGCTACCGTCGTTCCTCGTCAGCGCGGACTTCACCCACCCAGACGCGCTCAGGCATCGGAGTGACCCCATGTTTCCGCAGCTACCGTCGATAGATGCGCTAGAAGCGCTCCGCGAGGAAGACGGGCTCATGCTGTATCGCGGCGCAGTGGGGAGCGCCGGCAGGCCAGAGCTGATATCGATGACTTCACGCGACACGTCGATCGATGCCGTCCGGCGCCTGGAGCGGGAGTATTCGCAGCGCGGCTTCTTGGACGAGCGCTGGTCCGCGCGTCCGACTGCGTTCATCGAAGATGGAACGGTCTCCGCACTCTGGCTCACCGATCCGGGTGGCGACGTACTGAGCCGCCGGATCGGCAGGCCCTGGGAGCTCGGGGCATTCCTTCGCGTGGCGATCGGCATCGCAGCTGCACTGGACCAGACCCACGAGGCAGGACTTATTCATTGCGACCTGAAGCCCGACAACATTCTCGTGGACACGGACTCCGGCAAAGCCTGGTTGACAGGTTTCACCTTCGCTTCACGGGTGCCACGCCAGCCACAGTCGATCCGGCGCTCCGACATCATCGCCGGAACGCTTGCCTACATGGCCCCCGAGCAGACCGGGCGCATGAACCGGTCGATCGACCTGCGTAGCGATCTCTATGCGCTGGGCGTGGTGTTCCATCAGATGCTTGCGGGCGAGTTGCCGTTTCGTGCCTCCGATCCACTTGAATGGATCCATTGCCACATTGCACGGCAGCCGGCGTCGTTGTCAGATCGCCAACCTGCCGTGCCCGTAGCGCTGGCCGGTATCGTAGCGAAGCTACTCGCAAAGACTGGCGAAGAGCGCTATCAGACGGCCGCGGGGCTTAGAGCTGACCTCGAGCATTGCCTGAGCCAATTGGCCGCCTACGGTCGCATCTCGGAGTTCCGCTTGGGCACGTGCGACAGTTCGGGGCGCCTGGTGATTCCCGAGAGGCTATACGGCCGGGAGCGCGAGATCGAAGCGCTGCTCGCTGCTTTCGGGCGTGTGATGACGCACGGCCAGTGCGAGGTCACGCTGGTATCGGGTCACTCAGGCATTGGAAAGTCTTCGATCGTCAACGAATTGCACAAGGTCATCGTCCTGCCGCGCGGGATCTTCATCGCGGGGAAATTCGACCAGCGGTTGCGTGACACTCCATACTCTAGTATCGCCGAAGCTTTCCGTGGCCTGATCCGCCAGCTTGTTGCGGGCGACCCTGCGAACATCGACGCGTGGAGAAAATTGGTCAGCGACGCCGTGGGTCGCCTCGGAAGTGCGCTGCTCGAGTTGATTCCCGAACTCGCTATCCTCCTCGGCCCGCAACCGCCTTTACCGTTGGTGAGCGCGCGCGAATCGTCGATGCGGTTCCAATCCGTGTTCCTGAAGCTGATCGGGGCATTCGCCCGCAAGGAACATCCGCTCGTTCTCTTTCTCGATGACCTGCAATGGCTGGATCCCGCGACGTTGTCGCTGGTCAGGCATATCGCGGTACATCCGAACGCGGGCTACCTCAATCTCGTCGGCGCCTATCGCGACAATGAAGTTGGCCCGGATCACCCGTTGCTCGCGACGATCGATGCGATTCGTGCGAGCGGTCGGTCGATCACCCAGCTCGAGCTCGGGCCGTTGGGTGTCGAGGACATGACGTCGCTTGTCTGCGATGCGTTGCGCACTGATTCCACGCAGAGCCGCCGGCTAGCCGAATTGGTGTGCGGAAAGACCGGCGGAAACCCGTTCTTCGCAGGCCAGTTCCTGTCCAATCTCGCGGAGGAAGGGTTATTGCGATTCGACGCACAAGCACGGCAATGGACCTGGGACGAAGCCAGCATCGGCGCGAAGGACTACACAGACAACCTGGTCGAGCTGATGGTTCGCAGGCTTTGGCGGCTGCCTGCACGGACGCAGGAGGCACTCAGGATACTGTCCTGCTTCGGCAACCAGGCGGACTTTGGGGCACTTGGCCTTGTCGGCGGATCGGAGTCGGTGATCCATTCGCATTTGCGGGCCGCCGTCGAAGCCGGCATCGTCCTGCCCGAGGAGGGGCGCTATCGCTTTCTGCACGATCGCGTGCAGGAGAGCGTGTACGCGCTGATCTCCGCCAGTTCGCGAGAAGCGGTGCATTTGCGCATCGCCAAGTCGATGTTGGAGGGGCTGCAGCCCGAAGCGATCGCCGAACGGATCTTCGACATCGCCAATCAGTTCAATGCGGGGCAGACGCAGCTCGTAGATGCTGACGACCGCCGGCGGGCCGCCGAGATCAACCTGCAAGCCGGACGCAAAGCCAGAGCTTCGGCGGCGTACACCGCGGCGTGCAGTTATGTTGTCGCGGGCGCGATGGTGTTGGGAGCGGGACGCTGGGACGAAGACTATGAACTGGCGTTCGAGCTCGGTCTCGAGCAAGCGGAATGCGAGATCAGCCGCCCTCGGCTCGATGAGGCCGGCGCGCTTATCGACCAGCTATTTCTGCGCGCGCGCTCTCGTGTTCATCGCTCCAAGGCGTACATACTGCGAATGATGCTTCAGATGATGCGCGGCGAGGTCGATCTCGTCGTGCGCAGTGCACTTGAGGGTCTCGAGCTGTTTGGGCAAAGGTTTCCGCAACGTCCGACGGCCGCCGATGTGCAGTCCGAGTACAGAATCGTGCGCCGCGCGCTGGGCGATCGTCCGATCGAGAGTTTGGCTGAGCTGCCGTTTATGGACGATCCCGACACGGCAGCGGTCATGAGCATCATGATGCAGCTCGGAATGTCCTCGTACTTCACGGACGCCAACCTCTACCAGATGATCGCCTGTCGGCTCGCACAGTTGACAATCGCACATGGCCTGTCCGAATCGTCCACATACGCCTGCGCCGGCCTGAGCATCTGCCTCGGCCCCGTCTTCCATCGGTTTTCCGACGGCGAGCGTTTCGCTCGCGCCGCAGTTGCCATCGCTGAAAAAGGCGGCTATCTCGCGTTCAGGGCGGGTGCCTACATCACCCTCCAGCAGGCCGTCCTCTGGACGAAGCCGATCTCCGTGGGGCTGAGCTGTATCGAGACGTCTTACAAACTGGCCCAAGAGTCGGGTGCGCTGATCTTCGCCTGCTACGGCGTCGAGCATCGCTTGACCGACCTGATGTTCCGCGGCGACTCGCTCGACGTCCTTTGCTCGGAAGCGGTCGGAGGGCTGGCGATCGCCGAGAAGAGCAAGGTCAAGCATGTCGTCGACGTCATCTTGAGCATGCGGGGTTTCATTCAAGCGCTGCGTGGACGCCGGGAAGGCGAACCGTTGCTGGACGACGAGGAACTGGAGGCTCGCGCGCTCTCCAGTGGGATCCCCATCGTGGCGTGCTTCCACTGGATCCTCCAGGCACAGCGGTGCATTCTGTTCGGCGACGCGACGAAGGCTCTGGCCTATGCCCGAAAGGCGGCGCCGATCGCGTGGTCGGCGCAATGCCACATCCAGTCCGTGCATCTGTGCATGTTCGAGTCGCTCGGCCTCGTTGCCGCCTGTACGCAGGCGGCGCCTGAAGAGCGCCGTCGGATGCGCAAGGAAATCGACGCCAATCTAACAACGCTCAGGCGCTGGGGAGAGAGTTGCCCGTCGAGCTTCGCGCATCGGCTGGGCCTTGTCTTGGCGGAGGTCGCCCGTCTCGATGGTCGCGAGGTCGAGGCGCTGCGCTTGTACGAGCAGGCGATCGAGTCCGCCAGCGACAACGGCTTCACGCAGGATTGTGCGCTAGCTTGCGAACTCTCGGCCGCGTTCTATTCGTCGCTCGGTTTGCACGCTGCTGCGCGCGAGCGCCTGCGCGACGCGCGCGAGAGCTATCGGCGCTGGGGCGCACATGCCAAAGTCGCTCAACTCGATGAGGAGTTTCCATATGCAGAGCCGCCTCGGGCGTCGACGATGGCGATCGAAGCGCCTCTGGAGCACGTGGATCTCGCTGCGATCGTCAAGATCTCGCAGACGTTGTCAGGCGAGATCGTCCACGCGCGATTGATAGAAAGGCTGATGAAGATCGCGCTCGAACACGCCGCAGCTGAGCGCGGCCTGCTAGTCGTGCAGCGGGGCGAGGAGTCGCGTCTTGAGGCGTTCGCTACTTCGCACGCCCAAGGGGTATCTGTTCAGCCTGTAGATCGGCGCGTAACTTCGGCGGACATGCCCCATGCAATCCTGCATCACGTCATCCGCAACCATCGCGGCGTTGTTCTCGACGACGCGCGGCAGCCGAATTCCTTCTCACGCGACGACTACATTCGACAGCGCGCACCTCGCTCGATCCTCTGTCTACCGCTGCTCAAGCAGGGTGAGCTGATCGGTGTGATTTATCTCGAAAACAACCTCGCGTCTCGCGTCTTCACACCGACGCATTCCACGGTTCTGGAACTCCTGTCATCTCAGGCTGCGATCTCGCTGCAGAACGCCGACCTGTACGCCCGGCTCGAGCGGGAGAACGCGGAACGCAAACAGTCCGATGAACGCTATGCGTTGGCGATCGAGGCGGCGGCCGATGGCCACGCGCATTGGATCGCCGACGAGGACACGTTCTACGCGTCGCCCAGACTGCTCGAGCAGTGGGGGCTGCCACCTGAACTGAGCGTTGCGAAGCGGCAGCAGATGCTCGACCTCTTCCCGTTTCATCCGGATGATCGTGCACGGGTCGTTGCTTTGTTGGAAGAGCAACGGATACGCGACGACGTCAAGCGGCTGGAGTTCGACACGCGCGTCATTTGCCGGGGCGAAGTGAGGTGGATGCATGTCACGATCCTCCATGTGCGTGACGGATCCGGCCGATTGTTGCGCATGGCCATCGCGACGACGGACATCACCGCGCGAACGCGTGCTGAAGAGGAAATGCGCGCATCGGAGGAGCGCTACGCACTGGCGCTCGCTGGTTCGGACGAAAGCATCTTCGATTGGGATCTCAAGACGCAGCGAATCTACATTGCGCAACGCACCCAGGAATTGCTGGGTATCCCGCCTGGAGAGGTCTGGCGCAGCCGCGAGGAGTGGCAGCAGTTCGTGCGGTATCACCACGAAGACGTTGGACGACAGCGTGCGGCCATGGACGCGCACATTGCTGGTCTCACAATGATGTACGACATCGAATTGCGGATCTTGCTGCCGACCGGCGAGCGTTGGCTGCATCAGCGCGGACGCGCCTTGCGGGACGCGGAGGGTGTGGCCTACCGAGTGGTGGGCTCGATCGGCGACATCACGGATCGCAAGCGCGAGCAAGAGGAACTGCGGCGGCTTGAAGGCCGACTGCGCCAAGCCGAGCACTTCGAGGCGATGGGTACGCTCGCAGGCGGGATCGCGCACGACTTCAACAACATCCTCGGGGCCATCCTCGGCTTCGGCGAACGCGGGCTTCGCAAAGCTGAACTGGGCAGCCGCCTGTGGCGAGATCTGAATAACGTGATCACGGCGGGCGAACGAGGCCGCACTTTGGTCGATCGCATCCTGACGTTCAGTCGCGGAACGGCGGGCAAGCGCGTGCCCGTGCACGTCGAGCAGGTGGTGCGCGAGGCGCTGGCATTGTTGCGGGCGAAATTGCCTCCCCGGATCCGCTTGCAGAGCCAATTGCATGCCGGCCGCGCAGCGATCATGGGCGATTCGACGCAGATACACCAAGTGCTCATGAACCTCGGGACGAATGCCGTGCATGCTATGGAAGGCGAAGGCCAATTGACAGTCGGCCTCGACATCGTCGAGCTGGCTGAAGCACGCCCAGCGACGGCCGGAGCGGTGGTGCCCGGCTCGTGGCTGGCGTTGCGCGTGGCTGACGAGGGAAAGGGGATTCCGCCCGACATCGCCGATCGGATCTTTGATCCGTTTTTCACGACGAAGGAGGTGGGTGTCGGTACGGGATTGGGGCTGTCACTCGTGCTGCGCATCGTGACCCAAGTAGGTGGGGCCATTGACGTCCACAGCGAGCCTGGTGTCGGCAGCGTGTTCACGGTCTACCTGCCGCGGGCCGGCGATGCGCCTGAGGAGCAAGACGATGCCATGACCGTCGAACTGCGCGGCAACGGTCAACGGATCATGATCGTGGACGACGAGGAACTCCTGCTCGAGCTAGTCACCGATGAGCTGAGAAGCCTCGGTTACGAACCAGTTGGCTTCGTGTCGGCTCAGTCGGCACTGGACGCCTTTCGCGCGAATCCGGAATCGTTTGACGCCCTGATCACCGACCAGCGCATGCCGCGGATGACGGGCGACGCGCTGATCCGGGCGATCCGCCAACTGAGCCCGCTGATTCCAATCATTTTGGTGAGCGGGTATACCGGAGATGCCGGCGTCGGTCTCGCGGACAACGGCTTGGCTGATGAAGTGCTCACGAAGCCTCTTCGAGCCAACGCGCTGGCGATGAGCTTGGCGCGGCTGCTTGACATACCGATGTGAATGGGCGGTCAGCGCGCGGGCGCCGTCGATGTGCCCACAGTGACCTGTGCGCCTTCGTCGGCGGGTCCGAGAGCAACGGCGCCGCCGAGGTGTCGCCTGGCGAGAAAATTCAACCCGCAGCTTGCGGATTCCAAACGGCAATCCGCAAGCGCCAGGTCAAACCCGCCGCGAGCCCACCCGAAAGGGTCAGGCCACGGCAGTGGTTCACGCGGCCTTCGGCGAGGATCCGCGCGACGCGGTCGTCGCCCCGCGACCGTCCAGGCTCCAGGCGCCAGCACCAAAGGTCGCGATTTGCAGCAGGCCGCCGGCGATCATCACGTTCTTCAAGAAGTGGATCATCTGGTTCTGATCCGCGAAGTTGTGATGGAAGAACACCGCCGTGGCGATGCTGAATGCCGCAAGGACCAGCGCGATCAACCGAGCTCGCAGGCCCGCGATCAAAAGCAGCCCGCCGCCGATCTCGACCAAGACTGCGATTGCGTATCCGAGCGGCGCAGCGGGCAGGCCAACGGAAGCGATGTAGCCAACTGTCGCAGCGTAGGTGGCCAGCTTGCCCAGCCCACTCATGAGGAACGGCGCACCGATCATGATGCGGCCAGCCAGCGGAACGATCTTGTTGCTTTCCATGATGAACTCCTGTGAAGATGAATCGGTGGATGAAAGTGACAGTCAGCCGGCTTCCACCATGACCAGCTCGGCATCCTCGAGAGCGGAGACCGCGATAGCGTCGGCATCAGAGATTGCGACGCCGTCCTGCGGCTCCAGGGACTCCCCGTCGACTTCGATGCGACCCGAAGCGACGACGAGATAGGCGTGGCGGCCGAGCGCAAGCTGCTGCCTGACGGATTCACCGGCTCTGAGCGTCGCGCCCAGCACGCGAGCATCGGCACGGATGGGCAACGCATCGGGGTCGTCGAATCCGCTGGCGAGTACGACAAATCGGCCCGCGCGATCGTGCTTGGGAAAGGGCCTTGTGTCCCATTGCGCATGGCCGCCCGCCATGCGTGGCTGCAGCCAGATCTGATAGAGCCTGAGCGGCACGTCGCCCCTGTTGAACTCGGCGTGTCGGATGCCCTCGCCGGCGCTCATCACCTGCACATCGCCGGCGTGGAGCGTCCCTTCGGAACCGAGAGTGTCACGGTGACCCAGCACGCCCTGTCGAACGTACGTGACGATCTCAACGTCACGATGCCCATGAAAGGGAAACCCTGCGTCGACGGCGATCTCGTCATCGTTCCAGACGGTCAGAGATCCCAGCGGTCGATGCGCGGGGTTGCCATCGGGCGTGACCTGGAAGTGGTACTTCGCTCGGAGCCAGCCACGGTCGGCGGTATCCAATGAACTCCAGCGGCGGTGTGTGAGCATGTCCATCTCCTCGAATTCGATGGAGTCAATGCTATTGAGGCAACGTTATGATGCATATCTCCTGATTCGCAATGCATCATTGCTCTGGATAGAAAGATAAGCATCTCTTCCGGACGCTGCCCATGGATGAACTCTCCGATCTCAACGACCTTCGCCTGTTCGCCGAAGTGGTCGAACGCGGCAGCTTCACCTCGGCGGCGCGGGCCCTTGGTCTGCAGACGTCGAAGCTGAGCCGGCGCGTCCGCGCCCTCGAAGAGGAACTCGGGATTCGCCTGCTCAACCGCACGAGTCGAAGCCTGTCGTTGACGGAAACCGGGCGTCGGTTCCACCAGCACTGCTTGGCGCTAGTGGCGGAAGCCCGCGCGGCCAAGGAAATCGCGGAGCAGACGCGATCCCAGCCGAAGGGCACCGTGCGGATCAGTTGCCCGGTCGCGCTCCTGGGTTCCGGTGTCGCCGACGTCATTGCGCGTTACGCCCAGGACAATCCGCAGGTGCAAGTGCTCGTCGACGCGACCGCTCGCCGCGTGGACGTCGTTGAGGAAGGCCTCGACTTCGCAATCCGGGTCCGTCTCCCGCCGCTGGAGGACACGGACCTCGCGGTGCGGCATCTTGGCCCATCGGTATTCGTGCTCGTCGCCAGCCCGGAGCTGGTGGCACGCCATCCGAGTCCGACAACTATCGAGTCCTTGGCAGAGTGGCCGACTCTGTCGATGGCCAGCAACAGCGAGCGCTATGTCTGGAACCTGTTCGACGCGACGGGACGCGCAGTTTCGCTTGCGCATCGGCCTCGAATTGCAACGGACGACATTGCGAGCCTCCGCGTCGCGGCGCACGCAGGCGTCGGTGTGGCGATGCTCCCTAAGGAGATCGTCGACGACGACCTACGCGCCGGCCGCCTGGTGCACGTCCTGCCCGAGCTCGCCTCGAAGCAGGCGCTGGTGCACGCAGTCTTTCCAACACGGCGCGGCATGGTGCCAGCAGTTCGGCACCTGCTGGACGCGCTCGTCAAGAGCTACGAAGAGCTCAACGGAAAGCGGTAACTGGCTGATCGCGCACTGCATTTGCCGGGTCGGACCACCTTCTTTCGCACAGAGATCCATCTCCAGCAACGACTACGACGCTGACCAATCGATGGTTTCGATGTTTCGCTCCTCTCGCTTGAGATGGCACTCGACGTAGAAGGCCGCGGAATCCTCCTCGCCGGCGAACGCGGCTTCGTAGATAAGGTGGTACTCGGCCACGCTTATGGTTGGAGTCGTTGCTTGTCATGGATGCCATCGCATCCGCGCTTCCGGATGCACGCGTCACGCTCGGCGCCGACGGGTTCGAGCTGGCATGGCGCAAAGGTTAGGCGATGATGCTGGATCACGCCGTCTGCAGCGCGCTCTATAGCAAGGCGGGGCCCGGCCGCTAGCGCAGGCCGATTCCCGCCTGCGGTAGCGCGAAGGCGCGATCGCACGGCGGGCCAGGCCACGCGAAGCGTCACATGGACGGCTGGAGCGCCCGTGCGAGAACGGCGGCCAGTTCGCTCACTGACAGTGGTTTCCTGAGCACCTCGACCGCCTCTTCGTCGCGAATTCCGCCCGGGCTCAGCCCGCGTTGATACCCGCTCAGGATCAGGGCCGGCACGCCAGGCCGCATGCGACGCACCTCACGGATGAGCGTTGCACCGGACATGCCCGGCATACGCTCGTCGGTGATAACCGCATGGAAGGCGTCTGGGTCGGCGCCAAAGGCATCGAGCGCCGCGAGGCCGGAGGTGAACCCGACCGGAGCGTAGCCAAGCTCTTCGAGCGTCTCGATGGCAAGCCGCAGTAGCGGTTCCTCGTCGTCCACCACGAGGAGGCTTTGGCCGTTGCCGCACGGCAGCAGGGTGCGCGTCACCTCCCGCTCGTCCGGCGCGTCGCCCTCGCGAGGCAGATAGACAGCGAACGTGCTCCCCGCGCCTGGCGTGCTGGAAACCTCCATGGCGCCACCGATCTCGGTGACGAGGCGCAGCACGAGCGAGAGTCCGAGGCCCGTGCCGACCCCCGTCGCTTTGGTGGTGAAGAAGGGATCGAAGATGCGGTCGACGATGTCCGGTGCAATGCCGGTGCCCGTATCGGTCACCTTCAGCACCAGCCATTCGCCGGCTTCGACAGTGCCGATGTGGGCGATGCGCGCGGCGCTGATGCCCTCGGGCATCAGCGAGACCGTCAGTCTGCCGCCCGACGGCATCGCCTGCACCGCGTTGGTTCCGAGATTCATCAGGATCTGGTGGACGTGGGTCGGATCGCCGACCATCGCAGCGCGACCCGCGCCCAGGCTGGCGTCGATGGCGACGCCTACAGGTAGCTTGGCTTCGAGCAGATCGAGCGTCTCGCGCACGATCTTCTCCACATGCACGGCGCTGTGCTCGCTCACAACCCCGCGGCTGAATCCCAAGATGCGATCAACCAGTGCGCGGCCGCGTTCGCCGGCAGCCACAATGTTGTCGATGTCTCGCCTCAAGCGGCTGTCCTTGTCCATTGCGCGCAACGCGCGCTCGCCGAAGCCCAGGACAGCGCCGAGGATGTTGTTGAAGTCGTGCGCAATGCCGCCAGCCAGCGTGCCCATGGCCTCGAAGCGTTGCGCCTGGCGCAGCCGTCGCTCCAGGCGCAACAGCTCCTCCTGCGCCAGCTTTTGGTCGGTGATGTCGCCGACGGTGCCTACCATCCGAACCGCCCTGCCGGACGCGTCGCGCGAGGCGATGCCCCGCTGACGGAACCAGCGGTCGCCACCAGGCAGAGTGATGCGAAACTGCACGTCGTACGCCGGCTCGTCACCCACGATATGGGCCTTCAAGTTCCTGCGCTGTACCTCCACGTCGGCCGGAAGGAAGGCCACCCGGTGCTGCCACTCACGGCGCTCGCGCCACGATTCGCCAGGCGCGAGCCCGACAAGTTCCTGCGTGCGGTGCGCGAGAAAGACGTGGTCGGTGACCATGTCCCAATCGAAGATGCCCTCGTTCGAGCCCGCTACCGCGAGCGCGTAGCGTTCCTCCGAGCGGCGCAGTGCCTCCTGCGCGCGGCGGCGCTCGCTATCTTCCTTCTGCAGCTCGGTATAGAGGCGAGCGTTCTGCAGTGAAATGGCGGCCTGGGACGACAACAGATCGAGCACCGCGCACCGGGCCGGCGTGAACACATGGGATGCCAACGTGTTCTCGAGATAGAGAATGCCGATGAGCTCGGTCTGCTTCACCAGGGGCACGCACAGGACTGAGCGCGGACGCTTGCTCCGCAGATACTCGTCTTCGGAGAACGCATTGCGCGTGCGCGCATTGTCCAGGATCACGCTCTGGCGCGTGCGCACAACATATTCCAGAACCGTTTCGGGCAGGTCTTCCGCGGTCGGAGGCATCCCGGTCTGGTGCACCACGACACCGTGGCTTTCGGTCGACGCCTTTGCCTCGATGCGTTGTCCGCCCGCTCGCTGAAGGACCAGGAGGCCTCGATCGGCGCCGGCGTGCTCCAGAGCGATCGTCATGAGCGCCTCGATGAGCTTGTCGAGCACGATCTCGCTCGACAGGCTTCGCGCCATGCGCAGAATCGTCTCGAGGTCCAACTCTTCGAGCGATGCCTCGATCGTGGAGCGTTGCCCTTGCAGTTGTGGCCGGCCGACCCCATGGCGCGCATCGAGCTGGGCGACTTTCGCGAAGGCGCCCCAGCGCATATAGCAGTCCCGTGCGTCGCGCAGGCAGGCCTGCGCAAACTTGTCCAGCCCGCGCGAAAGACAGAAGCGGCCCGCCAGCTCGTTGCCGATGGCCTGGTCCTGTACGAAGCCGTGTTCCTCCGCCCCGTGAATCGCCTGGTCGTACAGCCGCAGAGCCTCCGCGTCGCGCTCCTCGACTCGCGCAAACTCCGCGGCGGCGAGAGCATGCTTGTGCGCAAAGGTCGACGGGTAGCTTTGCGCCCAGCGGGCAAGCGAGGACAGGTTCTCGCGCAGCGCTTCAAGCAGCTCGGCCTGCCGTTCCACCGACGCGGAGGCGTATACCTCGACCATCGCCAGTGAGCCGTAGAAGCAGTAGTCAGCCGATTGGATATGGGATCGGAAGGTCCAAAGCAGCGGCTTGACCTTCTCTGAATATTCGACGGCCCGTTCCGGATCGCCGAGAAGGAATTCTCGCTGGAGTTGCGTGATCCAACGGAAGCAGCTGACCAACGGGATGCCTCCTTTGGCGATGCGTGCGTCCAGCTCGGCTTCGTCCAAGGGCGCATCGTTCGGTCGGCCGCGCAGGTGCGCGACCATGCACTGCACATCGTTGATCACATCCAGCACATGGAGGAACTGGATCTTCTCGACGAACGCAAGGGCGTTCGCGGTCTCCTGCCAGATCTTGTCCAACGGTTCGCCACGGGCGATCAGATTGGTGACGCGGTGTTCGAGGATGTAGCCGGCAAAGACGATCTCGCCCGTCTCCTTGGCCGATCGCAGACCCTCGGTCAGGCAGTTCAATGCGTCACCGATTCGCCGCGTCCACAACGACGCCATCTGCAGCAGAAAATTGGCGCCCGCTTTCTGCGCCGTGAAATTGTGGCGCTCCGCCACCTCCACGGCGAGCCTGCCAAAGCGCTCCCCGTCGGCGAACCGGTGAAACACGGGGCCGAGGACGATGGACGTGGCGCCGTAGCCCAAGGGGGATAGGTCGCACGTGCCGTGCAGCAGGGTCAGGTTGACCATGCGGAAGGAGACCACCATGTGGAGATTGCCGTCGACATAGTACGACGTGTGGCACAGCATCACGAGGACGTTCATCATCGCTCGGACTGCGGGGTCGCTCGATAGCGGCAGGTCGACCAGGCTTTCGATCGAGCGCCCGCCGAGCTGCGAAAACATATCGTCGTACTCGGTCTGCACGTCGTCCTGACTCGGGCGGTCGGGCAGTTCCATGCCGAACATGCGCAGGCATTCCCGCGCCGTACCGACAGCGGCCGCGTTTTCGCTCTGCATCAACTGCAGGGTCATTCGCAAGCCATAGGCCCGCGCACGCTCGAGCTTCGACCGCCCCCTGCGCAGGACCTCGTCGATGAGCAGGGCCGCCTGCTCGCCATTGGAATTCAACAGTTCGCATTCGGCGCGCTCGAGCTGCAGTTCCATGGCAACTTCGTAGCAGCTCTGCCACCCTTCCTCGCCGAGGCTGGCCATACCGGCGCAGAGGTAGCTGCAAGCGGATGCATACGCGGTGGCGCCCTTGGCCTTCTGCCCAGCCAGCAGGTTGAGTCGTGCGACGACATGCCCTTCGGCCTCTTCCAGCGCCGATGGCGCGGCCGAATTCATCTGGTTGACGATGTCGAAGATCTTCTCGGCGAGCTTGTCGGGTGCAGTGCCTTGGAAGAGCAAGCGACCGATGCGCAGATGGTGCGCGGCGCGGGACTCGACGGGGATCAAGGCATAGGCAGCCTCCTGCACACGATCGTGGACGAACTTGTAACCCTCTTTTTGCGAGAGTACGACCCCGGATCGCACTGCCGCGCGAAAGCTGCCGTGCATGCCATCGTCCGAACCTCCGTGAAGCTTGGCGAGCGTCGCGAAGTCGGCATGATTGCCGAGGCAGGCAAGGAGCTTCAGCGCCTCCTGCGAGACGGGAGGCAGCCGCCGAAGACGCCTCGCCATCAGATCGACAAGATCATCGGTGAAGCTCTTGATGCCGATCTCCTCGAGCTCCCAGGCCCATGCCTTCGATCCTGCATCGAACCAGAGCAGCCCTTCCTCGGACAGGTGGGTGAGGAACTGGCCTGCGAAGAACGGGTTGCCGCCGGACTTCCGATGAACGAGCTCTGCAAGCGGGCGAATTTGCGTCGCTTCGCTTCTGAGGGCGTCGCCGACCAGGTGGCACGTGTCGCTCATCGACAACGGGGCCAGAACGATGTCGTGGGTATTGGCGATCGTCCGCCGCATTCGCTGGAGCGTCTGCTCGAGGGGATGCGTGGGGCCCACCTCGTTGTCGCGATAGGCGCCGATGAGGAGGAGGTGCTGCGTTTGCGGATGTGTCGTCAGCTGCTCAATCAGCATCAGTGTCGCCGGGTCGAGCCATTGAAGGTCGTCTATGAAGACGACGAGCGGGTGCTCCGCCCGTGCGAAGGCGCCCACGAAGCGCTGGAAGACGGTCTGGAAGCGCGCCTGTGTCTCCAGGCCTGAAAGCGTCGGAACGGGCGGCTGAGCGCCAATGAGTTGCACAAGCTCTGGCATCAGCTCGGTGAGCAGGAAGCCGTGGCTGCCAACAGCTTCCTGCAGGTGCTCGCGCCATCGACGGGCGTCGGCTGGGTGTCCGTCGAGGATCTGGCGAATGAGGCCCTGAAATGCGCGTGCCAAGGTCGAATAGGGGATGTCTCGCAAGCGAAGGTCGAACTTCCCCGAGATGAAGATGCCGCGGGGTAGCACGATGACTTTCTGGAGCTCGTTCACGACTGAAGACTTGCCGATGCCCGAGTAGCCGCTAACGAGCACGAGCTCGCAGCCGCCGTGCCTCGCGACGCGATCGAAGGCCGCGAGCAACGTGGCTGTCTCGGCTTCGCGGCCGTACAGGCGTTCGGGAATCCGCAGCCGGTCCGAGGCGTCTCGAGCTCCGAGCGGGAAGACGTCGATCTGACCACTCATCTCCAAGGCACCCAGGCAGCGGCGCAGGTCGGCCTCGACGCCCGCCGCGGTCTGGTAGCGCTCCTCGGCTGTCTTGGCGAGAAGCTTCATCACAATCGCCGACAGCTGTGCCGGCACCTGCGCGACGCGCTGGTCAGGCGGCATCGGCGCTCGCGCGATGTGGCAGTGGATCCACTCGATGGCGTCGCTCGCCGCGAAGGGCAATGTGCCCGTAAGCATCTCATAGAGGGTCACTCCCAAGGCATAGAGATCGCTTCGCGAATCGATCGAGCGATTCATGCGGCCTGTTTGCTCGGGCGCCATGTAGGCAAGCGTGCCCGCAATCACTTCGGGTGACTCAGGCAACTGCAGCTCGCGCGGGAGTCGCGAGGCGATGGAAAAGCCGGTGAGCCAAGCCTCACCCGTCCGGATCTCGACCAGGATGTTGGCTGGCTTGATGTCCTTGTGAATGAGCCCGCGGTCATGCATGTGGCCGATCGCGGTCGCAATGCCGATTGCAACTCGAATGAAAGGGGCCACTTCCCACGGACGGTCGACGAGGGGGCCGAGCAACTCGCCGCCGGGGTCGGAAAGCATCAGTGCCTGCCCCTGGCTGTGACGGACTCGCTCCATGGGTCGGGCCGCCCACGCGGCATCGAGGTCATCTCGATGCGTCCATTCCTGTTCGAGCCGATGCAGGCTGCCCGCCGAAGGCTCGCCCGCGACTGGGATAAGTACCAGCCGCGACGACCCATCAAGGTCAACCGCGCTTCGACACAGGACAAGGTCGGCGTCCTGCCTCAGTACTTTGAGTACTTCGATTGGCGGCGCTGTCGAGAACATACCCAAACCTCCATGTTCTTCCACCTGGATAGGTGCCCGCACGTCATCGCCATTGCTGCAGTTGAGTCGACAGTCTTGGCGCCGAACGCATTTTTTGAGCCACCCTGCCGATCCAAATCTGAGCCAGGGCTGAACGCCGTGCGGAGGACGGTCGCCTGTGGATAAGTGTAGGTCTTCGAATGCTTTTTGACATCCTTTCGGGTTCGCATGAATGCGCGGGGGAAGTCGCACGGGGCGAGGCCCGTAGCGGCTTCCCCCGCGTGGAGTCAGGTCAGACAGTGACGTCCGGTTGGCCTGGCTGTTTGGCCTTCGCGCCCTTGCGCGACTGCTCTCTCGCCTTGATCCGCTTCTTCGCCAGAAGAAGTACATGGACCGCAAGGCGCATCACTCGCCTCATGAATGAGCGCCGAGACCAACTTCCGCTGACTGCCTTGCGCGCGGTCGAAGCTGCAGAAAAACTTCGCAGTGTGAAAGCGGCCTACGAGGAACTGCACCTAACGCCGGGCGCCGTCTCCCAGCAGGTGCGTGCGCTCGAGCTTCGCCTGGCCGTCCAGTTGATTTGCCGCTGCGGCGGTCGCTACGAAGTGGCGCCGCTGGGCGAATTGTTGAACCAGTGTCAGGAGGAAGATCGGATCTGGCGATGTCGTGACTGGGGTTGCCGTGCGCTGGCCGTCGCCGAGGGCTTCCGCTTCTTGCGCCGTGCCTCCCGCACTTTGCCGCGTTGTCCGTTTGCTTGATTGACCCATGGGGCGTGCCCCGGAGTACGCCTTCAGTCGCATGCCGACCCATAGCCAGTCCCGCTTGGCGCACCGTCGCTCGTCCACCCAGTGTTGCCGAATTCTTGTTGGCGATGCCCGCAATCCCTTGCGAGCTATTTATACCGATTCAAATCCAAAAGACGCGCCTCGACCGGACGGATTCGGCGCGTTAGAGACTACGGCCGAGCGGTCCACCGTAAGACCGCACCCCGATTCGAGACACCGGCGGAAGCCCGCCGGTGCCCCCGCTAACGCTGCATCCCCATCAACTTGCCCAGCGGCATCATGTTCGACTGCAGGTGCGACATGATCCACAGCGACCCGCCGACGATCAGCAGCACGATCAGCATGGTGACCGCGAAGGCCAGGATGTTGGTGCGCTGGTTCGGCGTCGTGCTGATGTGCAGGAAGAAGATGAGGTGAACCAGCATCTGGCCGATGGCGAGAACGGTGATGGCCGCGGTCACACTGGCCGGCGTGAGGGTGCCGCTCTGGGCGGCGGCAAAGGCGCCGATCGTGAGGATCGCGGCCGCGGCGTATCCAGCCAGGTAGCCGCGAAGGGTGCCGTGCTGCTGGCCGTTGTTCGTGCCGGGCGTGACGCGGGCGGTGTCGACAGACGTGGTGGAAGACTGGGTCATGATGCTGATCCGATCAGGTAGACGAACGAAAACACGGCGATCCACACGACGTCGATCACGTGCCAGAACAGGCTGAAGCAGAACAGCCGGCGCACCACGCCTTCGCTGAGGCCCTTCTGGCGCAGTTGTAGAAAGAGGACGACGAGCCACGCCAAGCCGGCCGTGACGTGCAGCCCGTGGGTACCGACGAGCGTGAAGAACGCCGACAGGAAGGCGCTGCGGCTCGGGCCCGCGCCTTCCGAGAGCATGTGCGCGAACTCGGTCAGCTCGAGCGACAGGAAGACCGCCCCCAGGATGAACGTCAGCGCCAGGCATCCCATTGCGGAGACGGTGTCGCGCCGGTCGCAGGCGAGCATGGCCATCCCGCAGGTCAGGCTGCTGGTCAGCAGGCAGGCCGTCTCGATGAAGGCGTTGCGCAGGTTGAACAGCTGGTGGCCATTCGGGCCGTCCGCGACGGACCCGTGCAGCACGGCAAAGGCCGCGAACAGGGTCGCGAACAGGATGCAGTCGCTCAGCAGGTACAGGTAGAAGCCGAAGCCGGTCATGCCGCGGCGATTGGCGTGGCCGCCTTCCGGCAGCGCGCCGGGGTGGAACTCCAGGACGACGTGTTGTTGCATCGAAGCCTCTCCTCAGGCGCGGGTGGTGCGCAGGCGCGCGAGATGTTCAACGGACTCGATTTCCTGGGCGGGCAACGTCATCTCGTCGTCCTCGTCCCACGACAGCCAGACCCAGTACGCCAGCGCAGCAAGCAGCGACGCCGCCCCAAGCCAGTAGATGTGCCAGACCATGCCGAAGCCGCCAGCGACCGCGAAGAAGGCGGTGACGAAGCCCAGCGACGACGGCTTGGGCATCTCGATGTCTTCGATCGCCTCGCCCGCGGCCGGCTCGCCCGCAGGGCGCGCCGACCAATGCGCATCGACGCCATCGACGATCGGCAGCACCGCGAAGTTGTAGGCCGGTGGAGGCGAGGCCGTGGCCCATTCGAGCGTACGCCCCTGCCAGGGGTCGCCGGTGAGGTCACGGCGCAGGTGGCGCGTGCGGATGCTCACGGCCAGCTGCACGCCCTGCAGGACGATGCCGACCAGGATGAGGGCAGCGCCCGCGACAGCGACGTAGAGGTACGGCGTCCACTCCGGGTTGTCGTAGTGGTTCATGCGCCGCGGCATGCCGAGGAATCCCAGCACGTAAAGCGGCATGAAGGCCAGGTAGAAGCCGATGAACCAGCACCAGAACACAGCCTTGCCGAGCGTCTCGTCGAGCGTGAAGCCGAACGCCTTGGGGAACCAGTACGTAAAGGCGGCCATGCAGCCGAAGACGACGCCGCCGATGACGACGTTGTGGAAGTGCGCCACCAGAAACAGGCTGTTGTGCAGCACGAAGTCCACCGGCGGCACGGACATCAGCACACCCGTCATGCCGCCGATCGTGAACGTGATCATGAAGCCGATCGTCCAGAGCACCGGCGACGTGAAGCGAACGCGGCCGCCGTACATCGTGAAGAGCCAGTTGAAGATCTTCACGCCCGTGGGGATGGAGATCACCATCGTCGTGATGCCGAAGAACGCATTCACGTCGGCCCCGGACCCCATGGTGAAGAAGTGGTGCAGCCACGTGGTGAACGCGAGGATGGTGATGCCCATGGTCGCGACGACCATGGACCGATAGCCAAACAGCGGCTTGCCGGAGAACGTCGCGATCACCTCGGAGAAGACGCCGAATGCCGGGATGACCAGGATGTAGACCTCGGGGTGGCCCCAGGTCCAGATCAGGTTGATGAACATCATCGCGTTGCCGCCGCCGTCGCTCGTGAAGAAGTGCATGTCGGCATAGCGATCGAGCAGGAGCATCGCGAAGGTGGCCGTCAGCACCGGGAACGCCGCGACGATCAGCATGTTGGCCGCGAGCGCGGTCCACGAGAAGATTGGCATGTACTCGAGCTTCATGCCGGGCGCGCGGCATCTCATGATCGTCGTGACGAGGTTGACGCCTGACAGCAGCGTCCCCAACCCGGAGATCTGCAACGACCACAGGTAGTAGTCGACACCGACGCCGGGGCTGTAGGCCAGTTCGGACAGCGGCGGATAGACGAGCCAGCCCGTGCGCGCGAACTCGCCGATGCCCAGCGAGATGTTGACCAGGAGGGCGCCCGCAGCCGTGAGCCAGAAGCTGAGCGCGTTCATCACCGGGAAGGCGACGTCGCGCGCGCCGATCTGCAACGGCACGACAAAGTTCATCAGCCCCACGACGAAAGGCATCGCCATGAAGAAGATCATGATGGTGCCGTGCGCCGAGAAGACCTGGTCGTAGTGCTCGGGCGGCAGGAAGCCGTGGCCATTGTTGCCTGCCAGCGCCTGCTGCGAGCGCATCATGATCGCGTCGCTGAAGCCGCGCAGCAGCATGACCAGCGCAAGGAGGACGTACATGATGCCGACACGCTTGTGGTCGACCGTGGTCAGCCACTCCTGCCAGAGCCACTTCCAGCGGCCCAGATACGTCAGCAGTCCCAGGACGCCCGCGATCCCGATCAGGATGGCGACGCATGTGTACATCACGATCGGCTGGTCGATTGGAATCGCCGCCAGTGTGAGTTTGCCGAACATTTTCAGTTCACTCCGTTAGAGAGGGTCATGTCCTGACAGGAACCGACACCAGGGTCTATCGTCCGCTCGACCACGGCCGAAGCCGGCAACGTTCCGCGCTGCAACGCGTAGTCGAAGAGATCGTCGGTGGCAAACGAGTAGTACGTCGCCTGCTCCGTCGCGTGCGCCGCGACCAATCCCTCGTAGGCCGGCTTGTCGAGCGAGCGACCCGACTGGCGCAGGCCGTCGATCCAGCGGTCGAAGCCCGCGCGATCCGTGGCAACCACCTTGAAGTGCATGTCGGAGAATCCGTCCCCGCTGAACTGCGTCGACAGGCCCTGGTAGACACCTTGCTTGCCGGCGATGACGGACATCTGCGTGCACATGCCGGCCATCGCGTAGATCTGGCCGGCCAGGCCCGGGATGAAGAGGGCATTCATCACGGTCGCCGACGTGATGTCCATGCTCACCGGAGTGTCGACGGGCAGCGCCAGTTCGTTGAGGCTGGCCACGCCCAGTTCGGGATAGATGAACAGCCACTTCCAGTCCATCGAGACGACCTCGACCCGGATCCGCTTGTTCGGGCTTGGAATCGGCTTGTAGGGATCGAGCTCGTGCGAGCCGACCCAGGCGATCGCGGCCAGGAACAGCACGATCAGCAGCGGGATGATCCAGATCGTGAACTCGACCTTGCCGCTGTAGCTCCACTCCGGCAGGTAGGTGGCCCGCTTGTTGGAGGCACGGAACCACCAGGCGAACCAGACCGTCAGCGCGAGCACGGGCACGACGACGAGCATCATCACGCCCAGCGATTCGTACAGGAGCTGCCGCTCGGACGCGCCCACCTGGCCCCAGGGATCCAGGACGCTCTCGGCCCCGCTGCCTGCCGCCAGTGCGCAGAGCAGCACGCCGACAGAGCCCGTTCGAAACAGTCGCCGCCTCGTTGCCATCGGAAATCCTTAGCCGTTTGAATACCGTGTTGGGCAAGACGTGGAAGCACGCACGCTCCAACGCCACGCATCGCGCCGAAGATCGATCGGCTGACGTTGCAACGCATGCTCGCGTCCGCTTCGCGGAGCGAATATCCCCCGCATGGGGCACGGGCGAGATAGGCCGGACCCGAGACCACGCGCCCGGCCCACCTGCTTCGCGCCGGTGCCCCATTGGAGGGATGTGACGGCGGACGTCAGGCCAGCAGACTGCTGGCGAGATGCTGCTCCGGAGCAACTAAAAATCACCGGCTCCCGAGACATCGCGACACCCTTGCCGGCCTAGGCCCAGGAGATGAACCCCCATGAGCAAACCCGTTGCCGAAGTCATCGTCGAGACCTTGGTCGATGCCGGTGTTCGGCATTGCTACGGCATCGTCGGCGATACCCTCAATCGCATCGCCCGCGAGATTGACAGGCGCGACATCGAGTCCGCACGCGCCGTGCTTGCCGGGCGCGGCGGTGACGTGCTGAAGATGATCAAGGAAGAATTTCTCTGAGCAACCCAGTGGGCAACGACGCCCGCCGCGGACCGGGAGTGCATGGATGAGCGCGACGACCTCCGTCCTGGCCGACCACGACTACGAGTTCCAGCCAGAAGACCAACCGACCTTTCCGGGTGGCCCCTTCACGCCGCCGCATCCTCCGCTGCGGCGCCTTGCCTATGCCGCTGCCGGCGCGTGGATCGGCGCGACAGCGGCGTTCGCCAATGCGACGGTCACGGTCAACGTGGCCAATCTCTCCGGTGAATACGCTGCCTACGTGGCCGAACTGAGTTGGCTGCCTGCGATCTACGTCGCCGCGAATTCGTGCTCGAACACGATGCTGGTGAAGGCCCGCGCCAGGTTCAGCATGCCCAACGTCATGCGGGCACTGCTGCTCGCGTACATCCTCGTGGCTGCGATGCAGTTCTTCGTGGCGGGCTTCGCCGCCGAGGTCGTTCTCCGGTTCCTCAGCGGCATCGTCGCCGGCGGAATGACGACCACGAGCATCTTCTATCTGATGCAGGTCGTCCCGCCCAAGGCCCGGGCGGCGGCCATGGTCACGGGCCTGGGGCTGACGCAGCTCGGGACACCTCTCGCAAGATTGATTCCCGTCGACCTGGTCTCGGCCCAGGGCTGGTTCGGCCAGCACTGCATTGAGCTCGCAACGGGCCTCACGACCCTCGCAATCATCACGCTGCTGCCGTTGCCGCCCACGCCGCGCACGCGCTGCTTCCAGCCGCTGGACTTCGTCACCGTCTCCCTCCTGCTGCCGGCGATGTTGTTGATCTGCGGTGTCCTCAATCGGGGCCGCCTCGCGTGGTGGACCGACACGCCCTGGCTCGGCACGGACCTAGCGTTCGCCGTCCCGTTGCTGACGACCGCCATCGCGATCGAGGCCGTGCGCAAGCGCCCGCTGATTCACATCGGCTGGATCGGCACGCGGGAGTTCCTGGGCTTCGCCGCGATCGCGCTGCTGATGCGGCTCGCCCTCGCCGAACAGACCTACGGCGCCGTCGGGCTGTTGACGGCCGGCAACCTCGACAACGACCAGCTGCGCGAGCTGTTCGCCTGGGTGATCGTCTCCATGCTTGCCGGCATCGGCACCGCCGTGCTGACGATCTCGGAACGGGCGATTCCGAAGCAGGTCATCGTCGCCAGCCTCGCTATTGCAGCGGGCGCGTGGATGGACAGCCACACGAACAGCCTGACGCGCCCCGAACAGCTTTACCTGAGCCAGTCGCTGATCGGCTTCGGTACGTGCCTGTTCATCGGTCCGACGATGGCGCACGGCATCGTCAAGGTGGTTCGCCGGGGGCCTGACTACCTGGTGACGCTGGTCGTCATCTTCAGCATGACGCAGAACATCGGCGGCCTGATCGGTTCGGCGCTCCTGGGCAGCTACCAGACCGTCGCCGCGCGCTCCAACTTCCTCGAACTCGCCCAACGCATGCCGGTCGGCGACGCGCAGGTCGCGAACCGCGTCGCGGGGTCGACCCGTGCGCTCGCGAGCGCCATCGCCGACCCGGGCGTTCGAGCACAACAGGGCGGCACAGCGCTCGTGGCATCGATGATCAAGGAGGCCAATGTCATGGCCTACAACGACGTCGCGCGACTCGTCTGGCGCCTGGCCCTGGGCAATGCACTCCTTGTCGTCTTCCTGATGCTCATATCCGCCATCCGGCCTGCGCGCCGAAGTGAACCCGCATGACCGAACCCTCCACCCCCGTCACCGCGCCACCGCCCGCCCCGCGCGCCCATTGGCCCCTGCCCGGCAAGCAGCCGCTGCAAGTCGCGCTCATCGTGCTGCTCGGAGCTCTCGCCCTGCTGGCGGTCCTGCGCGCCTGGGAGCTGCCGCCGTTCCGCTCGGGCGTCCAGCGCACGGACAACGCGTACGTGCGCGGACGAACGACCATCATCGCGCCGCAGGTCAGCGGCTACGTCGTGGCCGTCGAGGCGACGGACTTCGCCAATGTCCAGGCGGGCCAGGTGCTCGTGCGCATCGACGATCGCCAGTACCGCGCGAAGGTCGACCAGGCGCGCGCGGCGCTCGAGGCGCAGAAGGCTGCGCTCGCCAACCTCGACCAAGCGCATGCGTCGCGGGTCGCCGCGCTCGCGTCGCAAGCTGCGGCCATCCTCAACGCCAAGGCACAGCTGCTGCGTTCGCAGGCCGATCTCGCGCGGGTCGACGAGCTCGTCGGCGATGGCTCGGTCTCCGTGCGCGAGCGCGACCAGACACGCGCGGCGCTCGCCCAATCGCAAGCGCAGCTCGAACAGTCGCAGGCGGCGCACGAGATCGCGCGCCAGGACATCCGCGCCGTCGCTATCAACCGTGAGAGCGTCAAGGCCCAGATCGATGCCGCGGCAGCGGCATTGCGGTCAGCCGAGATCGACCTCGAGAACACCGTCGTCCGCGCGCCCGAGGGCGGGCGGCTGGGCGAGGTCGGCGTGCGGCTGGGCCAGTACGTGACGAACGGGACGCAGTTGCTGCCGCTCGTTCCCGGCGATCGCTGGGTCATCGCCAACTTCAAGGAGACCCAGACCGCCGGCCTGTACCCGGGCTTGCACGCTTGGATCACCGTCGACGCGCTCGCTGGTCGCCGCGTCGATGCGACCATCGAGGACATCGCGCCGGCGGCCGGCTCGGAGTTCTCCGTCGTCAAGCCGGACAACGGCACCGGCAACTTCGTCAAGATCCCGCAGCGCATCGGCGTGCGGCTGCGCCTGGACGGCTCCGCCGATGCGCTGCAGTCCTTGCGGCCGGGCATGTCAGTGGAGGCACACGTCGATGTCGGCCATGCGCAATAAGGCCACGGTAGCTGCCCTCGCCCTGCTCGCGGGCTGCGCCGGCCCAAGGCCCACCGTGCCGCCTGACGCGAAGATCGCGCCGCCTGCAGCTTGGCGCACGACGCCTGATGGTTCCGGCCCGGAACTCTCGGCGACATGGTGGGACGCCTTCGGCGATCCAGGCCTGACGCGGATTATCGCGAGCGCGCTCGCCGACAACGACGATGTCAAGATCGCGGCGGCGCGCGTCGAGGAATTGATGGGTGAGGCCGCTTTCGCGCGCGCGCAACGCCTGCCTGAAGTCGACGGCAAGGTCGTCTACCAGCGCGACCGCAGCGTCAACCCGGCCTACGGCATCCCGCAGGTCGAGAACGTCACGGAGCCCGTCGTCGCGTTCTCCTTCGACACGGACCTGTTCGGCCGGCTGCGCGCGGCCGACGCCGCGGCCCGCGCCAACCTGCTGGGGACCCGGGCGGCCCAGGCGGATGTCCGGCTGCTCGTCGCGGCGACCGCAGCGCGCGACTGGTTCACGCTCCGATCGCTCGACGCCAGGCTGGCGACGTTGCGCCGGACGCTGGCCGCGCGCGAGCAGACGCTGACCCTGGTGCGCCGGCGCGTCTCGGTAGGCTACGCCGCACAGCTCGACCTGGCCCAGGCCGAGGCCGAGTATCGCGCCACCGAACAGCAGATTCCCCCGACGGAGCTCGCCATCCGGCGCATGGAAGATGCGTTGAGTATCCTGCTCGGTCGCAACCCGGGCGAGATCGAACGCGACAATCCTGCGACGCAACCAGTGCTGCCACCCGTCCCGACGGCGCTGCCCTCTTCGCTTCTTCGTCGCCGTCCCGACATCGTCGAGGCCGAAGAACACGTCGTCTCGGCCGACCACGCCCTGGACGCCTCCCGCGCCGCCTTCATGCCGGATCTGCGCCTGTCTGCGGACTGGGGCCATGCGACATCCACACTCCTGCACAACCACCCAGTCGACGTGTTCTCGATCGGCGCCAGCATCCTCGCGCCGATCTTCGATGCCGGACGGCTCAAGGCCCAGGAAGACTCGGCCGCCGCCCGCCGCGACCAGGCCGCGTTCGCCTATCGCAAGGCCGCGCTGGAGGCGTTCGCGCAGGTAGAGGACGCCCTGGCCACGACGCAACGCCTTCACGAGCAGCTGGCCTCGCTGCTGGCGCAGAAGGCGGCTCTCGAGCGGACGCTGCAGATCGCCTCAGAGCGCTACAAGGCCGGCTACTCGCCCTTCCTCGACCAGCTGGACGCGCAGCGCAGCCTGCTGGCCGTCCAGCTGGCGATCGCGCAAGCGCAGGCCGACCAGCTCAACGCCTACGTCACCCTGTTCCAGGCGCTCGGGGGAGGCTGGGAAAGGTCACTCGTGGATAGCGAACAGCGAAAGACATCCGCAACGAATTCGTAGAGGGTCCGTGATGGCCCGCCCGTCGAACGGCTGCATTTCACCCTGGCCTCGGGGCTCGCGGAAGTCTCCTGAGATCGGGCATTTGCGGCGCACGCCTATGGCTGCCGCCAGGTGCGCACAGGCATGTTGACGCCGCCAGGCCACTGGACGACAGCGTCGAGCCCGATCGGGTCCGGGCTTGGGCGACGCCAGGGCCGGCCCGGCCACCACGCCGAGGCATGACAGCGCGAGTGCCAGGACGGTGTATCCGCGGCGGGCGCGTGCACGACCAGAAGCAGAACGCGTGGAGCGCCAGCCTCAGATGTCCAGCCGGCTGATCTTCGCACCGTCAAGGCTGACGTCCATGAGCAGCCCAGAATTGGCGAGCACGTAGGCGATCACGGGGTGCTTGCCAGATTGCGTGTCGACACTCGCATCGGCCCCCGCCTTGGCGATCGTGACGGATGCGTCGGCGCCGACGGTCCAGCGCGCGCCGCTGCGGAACTTGTCCAGTGCCTCCTGCGTCATGAAGAGCACGTAGACGGCCTTCGAGTCGGCTCCAGCCAGCACGCCGACCGACGCACCGCCGGTGCTGTAGTAGCCCACGCTGCTGCCGTCGCTGACGAGCACGCCCTCGCCCCAGGATCCTCCAACGACAAGCCCTGCCGTCATCACGGACGGGAATACGAGCACGGCCCGCGCCTTGGTGACCAGTTCGGCCGAGCCCGGCACTTTCGCACTCAGCCTGGACAGCGCCGCATCGGCTTGGGCGTCCAGGCTGCGACGCTGCGCCGCGGCGCTCGGGTCCTTGGTCGCGCATCCCGACCCGATCAGGGTGGCAATCGCGAGTGAAATGAACAGGCGCTTTCTCATGAAGGGAGACTCCTAGTGGTTGGCCTGCGTACTTTGAAGGAGCGCCCGGCCCGGCGCACACCTCGCTGGGCCGGTTGTGCACTAGGCCGTTGGATGAAGCATGTCCTATGCAATGCGAAGCACGTGCACCGGGCTCGTGGCGAGCGCGAACTTTGGTCACGGACTCTTGTCCCGCAGATCGAGCCCGGCGACCAGCAGAAGCCCTCCGACCAGCCCGAGGTGTTCGAAGAACGAGTTGGCGGCCATGAAGCGATCGAGTCCGGCGGACATCTCCCAGAAGCGCAGCGCGATCACGGTGGCCATCAGCCTGAAGCCTGCCAGTCCCAGCTTCCTCCAGCCAGGCGCCGGAGGCCATTGGCTCGTAGCGCGTCGGATGCAGCGAGTTCCTGTCGACACCCTCGGGCTCGACCGGATCGCGCGGCGAGTCACCCGACCGGGGGATGCAGCGTCCTCAGGCGCGCGAGCACGATGCGTTCACACCTCCGGAAGGCATCGTATGGACATCAACATCACCCTCGAAAACCAGGTCGCCATCCTCCAGATCGCCCGACCGCAGAAGAAGAATGCAATCACGCGCGAGATGTACGTCGCGCTCACCCGTGCCTTGCAGGACGCGAACGCGAATCCGGCCGTGCGTTCGGTGCTGATCACCGGCCAGCCGGGCGTCTTCACCGCGGGCAACGATCTCGAGGATTTCATGAAGCACGCGGGAGACGGCGAGCCGCCGTCCATCCCGTTCATGCGCGCGCTCGTCGCCTGCGAGAAGCCCGTGATCGCAGCCGTGACCGGCGTGGCAGTCGGCATCGGAACCACCCTGCTGCTGCACTGCGACCTGGTGTACGTCTCCGAAGACGCTCGCCTGTCCATGCCCTTCGTGGGGCTGGGGCTGGTTCCGGAGTTCGCCTCCAGCCTGTTGCTGCCAGCACTCGTCGGGCACGCGAAGGCGGCCGAGATGCTGATGCTGGGCGAGCCGTTCGGTGCGGCGCAGGCGGTCGCGCTGGGCATCGCCAACGCCGCGCTGCCGGCCGACGCCGTGTTCAGCCACGCGCAACGCGCCGCGGAACGCTTCAACACGCTGCCACCGGCGGCGGTTCGAGAGACCAAGAAGCTGATGAACCAATCGCGCTCGGACGCGGTCCTGCGCGTCATCGCGACCGAAGGCAGCGCGTTCGGCGAGCGCCTGGCGGGCCCCGAAGCGAAGGAGGCGCTAAGCGCCTTCTTCGAGAAACGCAAACCCGATTTCAGCCGGTTCTCCTGAGCCCGGCCCCCACCGACGCAGGCGCGCGTCGGCGCTGGCGCCCGGCAGCTCCATGCCGTTGAACGATTGGCGAACGAAACCACTACGGCCCGCGAGCATGAAGTGCTCCACCTGTTGACCAGGGAGGGCTTGCGCAACTCCCTGCTCACGGCCACCTCGCACGACCTGCGCACGCCGCTCGCGGCGCTGGTGGGCATGGCCGAGTCACTCGCGCTGGTCAACGTGTCGCAGGCGGGCCGGGTCAGCCATCTGGCGCGCAACATCCGGGAGGCCGCCGCACGCATGATCTTGCATGTGAACAACCTGCTGGATATGGCGCGCCTGCACTCCGATCGTGTTGCTGCTTGAGGAACCCATCGGCGCCACCTTGCACGCGACGTCGAGCGTGCTCGACGGGCGCCGTGTACGCACCACGCTGCCGCCGGACCTGCCTCGCGTGCTCTGCAGCCTGCTCGCGAACGCCGCAAAGTACGCACCGGCGGGTAGCCCGATCGAGATTTCGGCAGAGGCGACAGCCGACCAGATGCGCATCTTCATCGACGACCGCAGGCCCGTCCCGGCTTAGCCTGGCCCGGCCTGGCCTGGCGAAACCTCGCGAGGAGGCGATCTTCGAGATGTTCGAGCGCGGCGGCAACGCGAGCGCGACGCCGGGCTTGGGCCTGGCCATCTGCCGCGCCATCGTCGAGGCGCACGACAGGAAGATCACCGGACAAATGCGCCCCGGTGGCGGGGCGTGCTTCGCGAATACCTTGCCGCGCGGCAAACCGACGGAGCTCGAAATCGTCGAGGGCGACGACCAAGCGGCAGCGCAGCCTTGAGCGCCGCTGCGACAGGCCGCAGCGGATCGCGATTCGCGGCAGGTTCACCCGCCCCGGGCTCGCAGCTTGAGGATGGCGACGAGTCCTTCGTTCTCTCCGTCCGTGAGCTCCTCGATCGAGCGCGAGCCGGCCTCGCGCAGCGCCCCCTCGGCGAGCTTGTTCTTGAGCTCGGGGGTGATCGTAGGATCGCCGAGCGTCTTGAACACCGGCAGCAGGCCTTCGAACACGCCTTCCAGGAAATGCCGGATCCCGCCCGCGCCGCCACTCACGTGGTACTGCAGGCTGGGTCCCATCAGCGCCCAGCGTAGGCCGGGCCCCCAGCACACCGCAGCGTCCGCGTCGGCGACGCTCAGCACGTCCTGGTCGACGAGGTAGAGCACCTCGCGATAGAGGGCGAGCTGCAGGCGGTTCGCGACGTGCCCCGGCATCTCCTTGCGCAGCAGGATGGGCTTCTTGCCGATCGAGGCATAGAACTTCATGGCCTGCTGCAGTGCCTCGGGCGAGGTCGTCTCGCCGCCCACGACCTCGACGAGCGGGATGAGATGCGGAGGATTGAACGGATGTCCGATCAGGATGCGATCGGGATGCTTGCATTGCGATTGCATGACGCTCGGCGTGATGCCCGAGGAGCTCGAGGCGATCAGCGAATCCGGCGGCGTCGCCGCGTCCATGTCGGCGAAGAGCTTGATCTTGAAATCGGGGCGCTCGGGGCCGTTTTCCTGCACGAGGTCGGCCTGCGACAGCGCCCCCGCCATGTCGGTGGTGAAGCCGAGGCGCTCGCGCGAGGCGCCCGGCGACAGACCGATCGCCGTGAGCGCGGGCCACGCGTCGTCGACGTACTTGCGCAGCTTCGCCTCCGCGTCGGGGCCTGGGTCGGTGGCGACGACGTCGAAGCCGCGGGCCAGGTACTGCGCGGCCCAGCTCGCGCCGATGACGCCGGTGCCGACGATGGCGATGCGGCGGACGGGTTTGTCGTACTTCATGTCAGGACTCCTTCGAGGAGAGGTTGGCGTAGGCGATCCCGGTGAGATTTCCCTGGGCGAAGAGGACGACGGAAGGCTTCGAGCCATCGAGGCCCGCCGCATACACCGTACCTGCGAGGTCGGTCATGAACATGCGGCTGCCCGCGCGATCGAGTGCGATGCCGATGCCTTCCATGAGGTTCCTGAAGACGATCTCCGGCGCCGGACGACCATTCGCGCCCGCATCGAGCGGCGCGCGGTTGACGGTGTTGCCGAGCGGCGGATCGCCGCGGTCGGTCCAGTACAGGATGCGCTCCGCGTGATCGATCTCCAGGTCGATCGGCTCGGGCAGGCCGTCGTAGACGAGCTCGATGTCGCTGCGATTGGTGGCGTTCTCGCCGCGCGGGATCTCGATTCCCGCGCGGAAGATGCGGCCGCGTCCGGCGTTATCCGGGCCTTTCTGCGTCCAGTAGATCTGGTTGCGCTCGTGGTCGAGGGCGATGCCGACGCACCACTTGGTCAGGTCGCGGCGATCGTCATCGGTCGATCCGGTCTGCACGAGCGTCTCGATGCCCGAACCGTCCAGGTTGGCCCGCATCACGCGCATGCCCTCGCGGTCGCACCAGTAGATCCTGCCGTGGGTCTTGTCGAGCTGCAGTTGCTTGGGCGTGTAGGTGGCACCTTCTGGGACGATCGTCTTGCGGTTGCCCCCATCGAGGTCCGCACGCTCGATCGAGCCGTCGTTGCGACTGAGCACGCCCATGCTGGTCCAGTAGAGGTGCCCGGCTTCGACGTCGACCACGACGCCATCGGGCATCCGGCAGCCCGTAACGACGACCTTCTTGTCGGAGCCGTCGGGATTCACGGAGAACACCCGGCCTTCGGCCAGTTCGAGGATGAAGAGACGAGCGGTCATGCTGATTTCCTTTCCTGCTTCGTCGTGGGCGCGAGCGCGCCGTTCGCATGCAGGTCGAGCACCTCGGCCTGCGTGAATCCCAGCTCCTGCAGGACCTGCTCGTTGTGCTCTCCGAGCGCCGGGCCGCGTCGTGCCGGCGCCTTCGGGAAGCCGTGCACCTGGATCGGGCTGCTGATCGTCGACGTCACCTTGCCGCCGGCGCCTTCAAGCGGAACGACGATGTCGTTGGCCCGCAGTTGGGGATCGGCTATCACCTCCTGCGGCCCGCGCACGACGCCGAACGTGACGTGGATGCCGCTGAAGACCTGGTGCCAATGCGCCATTGGCTGCGCCCCGAAGACTCCGTCGAGGATGGCCGAGAGCTGCGGCATGTTCGCCATGAGCTTGGCCGGATCGGCAAAGCGGGGATCGGTCACCAGGTCCGGGCGGCCAATGGCCTGCGCCACGGCTGCGAGCTTGTCCGACATGATGATCAGGACGAACCAGGTCCCATCGGCAGCCTGGTACACGTTCATCGCCGCATTCGAGGGATTCTTGCGGTCGTGCAACCCGTAGAACTTGGCATCGGCCAGCGCTCCCTGGATCGACACGCTGGCTGCCCAGACGCCCTGCGCGAGGAGCGAAGTGCTCACGTGCGCGCCCTTGCCGGTGCGCTGGCGGCGATAGAGGGCCGTGACGATCGCCGAGTAGAGCCCGACGGCCGTCGCGTTGTCGCCACTGCCGGCCACCGGCCAGGTGGGCGGCGCGCCGGCGTCGCGCGTCATCGAGAGCAGGCCGCTGCGTGCCCAGTAGGACGTGATGTCGAAGCCCGGCAGGTCGGCGTCCGGTCCCTTGTCGCCGAAGCCCGTGATGTCCGCATAGATCAGGCCCGGATTGAGCGGGGCCAGGTCGTCGTATTCCAGCTTCAGCCGCTTGCGCGCCGGATGCGGCGTATTGACGATGAGCACGTCTGCCCACTTCACGAGCCGCTCGACGACCGGCCGGGCGCTGGGCGATTTCAGGTCGAGCGTGATGCCGCGCTTGTTGCGGTTGGCCAGGTGCCAGGGGTAGGGATCCGCTGCCTGCGGCTGCGGAGGAATGCGATGCGCATTGCGCCAGAGGTCGCCCGCGGGCGGCTCGACCTTGATCACGTCGGCGCCGAAGTCGGACAGAATGACCGCGGCGCTCGGACCCGCGATGAAGCTTGCGAGGTCGACCACCTTCAGGCCGGAAAAGATGTTGTCGCTCATGGTTACTTTCCGTGAAATTCGGGGACGCGCTTGGCGAGGAAGGCGGCGGTCCCCTCGCGCTTGTCTTCCGTTGAGGCACAGAGGCCGAAATACGCCGCTTCGAGTGCGCAGGCCTCACCCTGGCTTGTCTCGAGCCCCTTGTTGACGACTTCGAGGGCGAGCTTGACCGCGATGGGTGCGTTGCCGGCGATCTGCACGAGGATCGCCTCGGCGCGCGCGACCAGGTCGCCGGCGGGAACAATCTCGTTGACGAGGCCGATGCGATGCGCCTCCTGGGCGTCTATCGCCTCGCCGGAAAGAATGAGCTGCAGCGCGCGGCCCTTGCCGACGAGGCGCGGCAGGCGCTGCGTGCCGCCGCCACCAGGCAGCAGCCCGAGCTTGACTTCGGGCTGCCCGAACCTGGCGGCGGGCGTGGCGAGCCTGATGGTGCAGGCGAGTGCGGTCTCGCAGCCGCCGCCGAGCGCAAAGCCGTTGATCGCGGCGATGACGGGCTTGCCCAGGTTCTCGATGAGATCGAGCACGCCTTGTCCGAAGCGGCTCGACTCCTGCGCATCGAAGGCACCGAGATGGGCCAGCTCGCCGATGTCGGCGCCTGCGATGAAGGCGCGATCGCCAGCGCCGGCCAGGATCACGCCGCGCACCTCGACGTCGTCACGCGCCTCGCGGAAGGCGGTCGCGAGATCCTTCCAGGTCGGCGTGTTGAGCGCGTTGAGCACCTTGGGGCGATTGAGCGTGACGTATGCGATCGCGCCCTTCTTCTCGTAGAGGACGTTGTCGAGGTTCATGCGACGGCCCTCCACGCGAGTCGAGGGGAAGAGTGAGGTTCGCTGCTGTCGATGCCAGCGTGCTTCTCATGGCTCATGGTCGGTGATCTCCTTGCGTCGTCTACATGGTTGGGTAGTTGGGCCCGCCGCCGCCTTCGGGCGGAGTCCAGGTGATGTTTCCGTTGGGGTCCTTGATGTCGCAGGTCTTGCAATGCACGCAGTTCTGCGCGTTGATGACGAACACGTCCTGCGTGCCCTGGGTCGTCCACTCGTACACGCCGGCCGGGCAGTAGCGCGTGGAAGGACCGCCGTAGACGTCGTGCTCGGAGCGCGCCTGCAGCGCCGGGTTGGCCAGGTGCAGGTGAACGGGCTGGTTCTCGACGTGGTTGGTGCTGGACAGGAAGACCGAGGAGAGCCGGTCGAACGTCAGCTTGCCGTCCGGCTTGGGGTAGTCGATCCGCCTGACCGCGCTGGCCGGCATCAGCGTCGTGTTGTCGGGGTGTCCGTGGCGCAGGGTGCCGAACAGGCTGAAGCCGAGCGTGTTCGTCCACATGTCGAAGCCGCCGAGCGCCGTGCCCGCCACGGTGCCCAGCTTCGACATGAGCGGCTTCACGTTGCGAACCTTCTTCAGGTCCTTGCCGACCGGCGAGCTGCGCCAGCCGTCCTCGTAGCCGGCAAGCTCGTCGTGCGAACGGCCGCTCTTCAAGGCTCCTGCGGCCTCTTCGGCCGCCAAGATGGCGGACAGGATCGCGTTGTGGCTGCCCTTGATGCGCGGCACGTTCACGAAACCCGCGGCACATCCCACGAGCGCTCCGCCGGGAAAGACGAGCCGGGGCACCGACTGCCAGCCGCCTTCGCTGATGGCCCGCGCGCCATACGTGAGCCGCTTGCCGCCCTTGAAGGTGTCGCGCACCAGCGGGTGCGTCTTGAAGCGCTGCAGCTCCTCGAACGGACTGAGCCAGGGATTGCGGTAGTTCAGGTGGACGACGAAGCCGATCGAGACGAGGTTCTCGCCGAAGTGGTAGAGGAACGAGCCGCCACCGGTGGCGTTGTCCAGGGGCCAGCCGAACGTGTGCTGGACGGTGCCCGGGCGGTGGCGCTCGGGCTGCACCTGCCACATCTCCTTGAGGCCGATGCCGAACTTGGGCGTGTCGCGATCGACCTGCAGACCGAAGCGCTCGATGAGCGTCTTGCTCAGGCTGCCTCGTGCTCCCTCGGCGAACAGCGTGTAGCGGCCTCTCAGCTCGATGCCGCGCGTGTAGCCATCCTTGGGCTTGCCGTCGCGTCCGATGCCCATGTCGCCCGTCGCGACGCCGAGAACCTGGCCCTCGTTGCCGTACAGCACTTCGGTCGCCGCGAAGCCAGGGTAGATCTCGACGCCGAGGGCTTCCGCCTTCTTCGCCAGCCAGCGGCACACCAGCCCCAGCGAGACGATGAAGTTGCCGTGGTTGTTCATCAGCGGCGGCATGGGCCAGGCGGGGATGCGGATCGCGCGCTTCTGGCTGAGCCAGTAGAAGCGATCGTCGAGCACGGGCTGCCGGATGGGGCAGTCCGGGTCCGTGCGCCAGTCAGCCAGCAGGCGGTCGATGCCGACGGGGTCGATGACCGCGCCGGAGAGGATGTGCGCCCCGACCTCGGAGCCCTTCTCCAGGAGCACGACCTGGAGTTCCGGGTCGAGTTGTTTCAGGCGGATCGCGGCGGCCAGCCCCGCGGGGCCGGCGCCGACGATCACGACGTCGAACTCCATCGCCTCGCGTGCGGGCAATGCGTCGTTTTCCATGGTTTTTTCCTGTTGCCGTCGGCGGCAGCGTTCAGAACGCGTCGTCGGCCAGCGCCATCGTGGCGGCCGATCCGGTCTTGATTCGTGCCAGCAGCAGCGCGGTCTCGGGCAACATCCGCTCGGCATGGAAGCGGCCGACAGCGAGCTTGGCGTTCAGGTGGCCGCTCGCCTGCCCCGGCGAGCCGGCCAGCTTGTCGGCGGCGACTTCGCACATCCGGCCCCACATGTAGCCGAGCGCCACCAGCCCGAACAGGGTGAGGAAGTCGTACGCGCCGGTGCCGAGCGCCTCGGGCTCCTCGCCCGCATGCTTGGCGATCCAGAGCGCGGCCTGCTTCAGGTCGCCGAGCGCGGCTTCGAGCGCCTTCACGTGCACGGCCAGCGCCTGCTTGTCGGCGCGGCCGTGCAGCCAGGACTCGACCTCGCCCACGAACGCCTTCATCGGTTTGCCGCCGTTGAGGCCCAGCTTGCGGCCGATCAGATCCATGGCTTGGACACCGTTGGCGCCCTCGTAGATCTGGTTGATGCGGGCGTCGCGGACGAACTGCTCCATGCCGTTCTCCGCGATGTAGCCGTGGCCGCCGTAGATCTGCTGCGCCAGCACCGCGCTGGCGAAGCCCGTATCGGTGGAGTACGCCTTGATGACCGGGGTGAGCAGCGCCAGGTGTTCCTCCGCCGCCTCGCGCGCCGACGGATCGGCGGCACGGGCGGCCAGGTCGACCTGGATGCCCGTCCAGACGGCCAGCGCGCGCGCGCCTTCGGTCGTGGCGCGCATCGTCATCAGCATGCGCCGCACGTCGCCATGCACGACGATCGGATCGGCCGGCTTGTCCGCCAGCTTCTTGCCACTCAGCGAGCGGCCCTGCAGCCGTTCCCGCGCGTAGGCGGCGGCATTCTGGTAGGCGGCCTCGCCGATCGCGATGCCGTGCGTGCCGCAGCCGAGTCGCTCCTCGTTCATCATCGTGAACATCGCGTTGAGGCCCTTGTTCTCCTCGCCGATGAGCCAGCCGGTCGCGCCGTCGAAGTTCATGACGCAAGTGCAGTTGCCGTGGATGCCCATCTTGTGTTCGATGGAGCCGCACGACACCGCGTTGCGCGGACCGAGCGATCCATCGGCGGCGGGAATGATCTTCGGCACGAGGAACAGCGAGATACCGTGCGTTCCGCCCGGCGCGCCCTCGACGCGCGCGAGCACCAGGTGGACGATGTTCTCGGCCATGTCGTGCTCGCCAGCGGAGATGAAGATCTTCGTGCCCGTGATCAGGTACGAGCCGTCGGTCTGGCGGGCGGCCCGCGTGCGCAGCAGGCCGAGGTCGGTGCCCGAGTGCGGCTCGGTCAGGTTCATCGTGCCGGTCCACTCGCATGCGACCATCTTGGGCACGAAGCGGCTCTTCAGCTCGTCGCTGCCGTGATGCAGCAAGGCCGTGAGCGCGCCCTGCGTCAGGCCGGAGTACATCCAGAACGAGAGGTTCGCGCCCGCCAGGAACTCGACCAGCACGCCGGCCAGTACCGACGGCAAGCCCTGGCCGCCGTACTCCTCCGGGAACTTGAGGCCGTTCCAGCCACCGTCGCGGAACTGGTCGAAAGCCTCCTTGAATCCGCTCGGCGTGGTGACGCTGCCGTCCTCGTGGCGCGTGCAGCCTTCGCTGTCGCCGACGCGATTGAGCGGCGCCAGCACGTTGTTGCAGAGCTTGGCGGCCTCGGCGAGTGTCGCCTCGAGAATGTCGGGCGACAGGTCGGCGTAGCCGGGCACGTCGGCGTAGCGCTCAATGCTGAAGACATCATTGAGCAGGAACAGGTAGTCCTGCACGGGGGCCTTGTAGATGGGCATGTCGGTCTTTCGGGCAATGAAGTTGCAGGCGCGTCCGGGGCTTCAGGGCTTGGAGAGCGCTTGAGTGAGCTCGGGCACGGCCTGGTAGAGATCGGCGACCAGGCCGAAGTCGGCGACGGAGAAGATGGGCGCCTCGGCGTCGTTGTTGATCGCGACGATGATTCGCGAGTCCTTCATCCCGGCCAGGTGCTGGATGGCGCCGGAGATGCCGACCGCCACGTAGAGGTCGGGCGCCACGATCTTGCCGGTCTGGCCCACCTGCCAGTCGTTGGGCGCATAGCCCGCGTCGACAGCCGCGCGCGACGCGCCCACCGCGGCGCCCACCTTGTCGGCGAGCGGCTCGATGTAGGCCTTGAAGTTGTCGCGGCTCTGCAGGGCGCGGCCGCCCGACACGATGATGTGGGCGGACGTCAGCTCCGGGCGCTCGAGCTTGGGCAGGTCCTCCGATACGAACTGCGTCAGGCCGGCGTCGGCCGCCGGCGCAACGGCCTCGATGGGTGCGGGATCGTCGGCGCCCACGGGCTGGAACGCGCTGGTGCGCACGGTGATGACCTTCTTCGCGTCCTTGCTGCGCACCGTCTCGATGACGTTGCCGGCGAAGACCGGCCGCTCGAACGTGTCGGGGCCGATCGCGGCGATCATGTCGGAGATCTGCATGACGTCCAGCAGCGCGGCGACGCGCGGCATGACGTCGCGGCCGACGGACGTGGACGGCGCCAGCAGCGCGCCGTAGGCGGGCGCCAGCGACACGACGAGCGTCGCGACCGGCGCCGCGAATAGGTGGTCGTAGGCCGGCGCATCCGCGATCAGCACCTTGCGCACGCCTGCCAGGCGCGCGGCGGCCTCGGCCGCCGCGCGGCAACCGGCGCCGGCGACGAGCACATGCACGTCGTTGTCCAGCTTCTGGGCGGCACCGACGGCGCGCGCCGTGGCATCGCGCAGGGTGGCGTTGTCGTGGTCTGCGAGAACGAGGCAAGTCATGCCAGAACTCCTGATTGCTTGAGGTGATTGACGAGGTCCTGGACCGAGGCCACCTTGGCGCCTGCCTTGCGGTGCGGCGGATCGGCCATCTTCAGGATCTCGAGGCGGGGCGCGACGTCGACGCCCAGGCTGGCGAGCGGACGCCTGGCGATGGGCTTCTTCTTCGCCTTCATGATGCTGGGCAGGCTTGCGTAGCGCGGCTCGTTCAACCGCAGGTCGGCGGTGACGATCGCGGGCAGGCGCAGGGCCAGCGTCTGGTGGCCCGCGTCCACCTCGCGCGTGACGACCGCGCGCTCGCCCTCGACCACGACCTTCGACGCGAACGTGGCCTGCGGCCAGCCGAGCAGGCCGGCGAGCATCTGCCCGGTCTGGTCGCAGTCGTAGTCGATCGCCTGCTTGCCGAGGATCACGAGTCCCGGCGATTCCTCGACGGCGATCTGCTTGAGCGCCTTCGCGACTGAGAGGGGTTCGAGCTCGCCGTCGTGCTCCAGGAGCACACCCCGGTCCGCGCCGATCGCCAGCGCCGAGCGCAGCGCTTCCTCGGAAGCGGAAGGACCGATCGTGACGACCAAGACCTCGGTGGCGACGCCACGCTCCTTGAGGCGAACGGCCTCCTCGACGGCGATCTCGTCGAACGGATTGATGGACATCTTGACGTTCGCAAGGTCGACGCCCGAACCGTCGGCCTTCACGCGAATCTTGACGTTGGCGTCGACGACGCGCTTCACGGGGACAAGGATCTTCATGGTTGCAGCTGCCAGTGATTGGTGTACTTCACTGTCGCCGCCCGCACCCTCCGCGTCGACTCACGATCGGACTAGGGCAAGGATGTCCAGATGGCCAATCGCGGCCCCGTCGATCAACAGAAATCGCCGTCCGCGCGATCTCCGTATCGCGACACAACGGCGCTCCAGCGGCGCCCTGCACCGGCAACGCGTCGCAGGCTGAAAAGGCGGCTCATCGTTGATCTGCGAGGAAAGGCGACTGCAGCGACGCGAGGACAGAGGTCTGGCATCTCCTTTGTCCGCGCCATGGTGCGGGCCAGTGCATTGATGTTCGTTGCGGAAGAAAGCAATGCCCCTCCAACCTCGCCTCGGCATCCTGCGCGACCCTTCGGTTGCTTGCGGGCACGCGAGTCCGGAGGTCGGTCGATCGTCATCGGCAGCGATGTGCTGGCCAAGCTGGTCCGAACTTCGCATCGACCGACAGCGACAACATCGCACGGGCCGAGAAGCAGCGTCACGGACCCCGCGATGGTCGCGGCGCGCAGGATGACTCACGGCCTGGCAGCCCCGGGCGCGCCCTCGCCGGGCAGCACGAAGGCCAGGAGGGAATCGCCCATCCGGGTGCCGAGCGATTCAGGCCCGCCCGCCATAACCACCACGTACTGCTTGCGCTCTTGTCCGACACATAGCTCATCGGCGTCGCCTGGCCGCCGGCAGGCAGGCGCGCCTCCCAGAGCTGGCGGCAGGTGCGCGCGTCGTAGGCCGCCGCAGGTGTGGCCCAGCGGCGCTCATGAACGCGACGCCGCCGCGAGTGACGAGGCCTTGACCGCGTCCGCACCCGCCCTCGCCCTCGCCTGCAACGCGCCGTCGAGCGCGTAGTAGTCTTGGCCAGCGAGAACAGGGCCGGCACGATGCTCGCCGCGAGCGCGGCCCAAAGCGCGCCGTTGCCCTCGGTCGAAGCGCCTTCGCTTTGTGTGTGCGTCATGCGCAGGCGTCGATTCACGCGGGCAACAGCAACCAGGCGAAAAGGGCGAACAAGAGGTCGTTGCGCGGCAGGCGTTGCCACCAGTCAAAGCGCACTGCCCAGACAGGCCACCCCGATGTCAACAGCAACAGCAGCGCCGCCACGAACAACGCATCCCGATGCTCGCGCCGGATGAGTCAGGCGCACAGTAGCAGCCCCGCCCCGAGACGACGAAGTAGGCGGAGCCGCCGCGCCAGAGCAGCCAGGCGCCACCCAGGCTGATCACGAGGGAGAGCAATGCACATGCGGCGCTTGTCGCGGCGAGTACGAAGTCGGAACCGGTCTGGCTGAACATGGCGTCAGCTTGAGGGTGAAGAGGTTCGACATGGCATGCGAAGCCTGGGCGGACCCGCCGTCTGGCCTCACGCGTTGAGGGCGGCTGCGCGCGAGGCGATCCCGTTGACGAACGTACCGGCATGCTGGAGCAGCGGCCGCGCCGGCACCTCAGGGGCCCGTGCCGGTGCCGCAGGGCCTCGCGCCGGCGCGCCCGCCGCTACCCGCGGATGGACCGGCCGACGCAGCATTCCCCGCCGCTCGGCCGTCAAGATCGCTTCCGTGCGGCTGTGGACGCCGAGCTTGTCGAATGCCGATCGAAGGTGGGCCTTGACCGTACCGAGGGAGATGTCGAGCCGCGTGCCGATGAGCTTGTTGCACAGGCCGTCGGTCAATAGGGTCAGCACCTGCCCTTCGCGCTCGGTCAGGGGCTCCGTGGCCAGGCTCATGGCGAGGCTGGCGGCGATCGACGGGCTCAGGTGACAACCACCCCGATGAACCGTGCGGACCGCGGCGAAGAGCTCGTCGGCGGAGGCGCCGAGCAGCAGAAAGGCCGCCGCCCCTCGCTCCAATGCCTCCCGGATCTGCCATTCCCGATCCGAATTGGCGACGATCGCGACCTTCGTTCGCGAGCGGCTCATCTGCAAGGCCTCCGCGGCCGCGAGGATGCGCATGCCGTTGTCGAAGTCCGTGACGACGACGTCGCAAGTCAGCAGATCCGTATCGTCCGGAGCCGTGGCCCGAACGGTCATGTCGCCGCATGCGGCGAAGACGGTGGTCAGGCCGGTGCAGCATACGTAGTCGTCATGGACGACGATCACTTGGATGGGTCGAAATGACATCATATTTCTCTCCTGGCTCGACTCGGGAAGAAGGTCGGCGGCTTTGCCGCCAATGAACAGATGCCTCACTATCCGGCACGCTGCGCCGTCGCTCCATCCCCCGCATGGGGCACACGCAAAACCTGTCTCTTGAGCGGACATCCACATCCGCCGAACGGCCGCACCGATGCCCCATCCAGGGGATGCCGACGCTGCGCCGGACCGCCGAGAGTCCGTGTGAACCAGCCCCCCCGCATTGCATGGAGACTTGGGTGAATCTCGACATTCGGAAAGCCTTCATCGCATTCGCGGCGCTCGCCCCGCTCTGGGCATCGATGGCGCTGGTGATCCCCTCCGCGCCAGTGGACTTCGCGTCGATCTGCCGCAGCCGGAGCAATGCGCCGCGGCCGGGCGGCACCCGGCTCACGCCGCAAGCACAGTCGCGTAGTGATCGACCAGCAGGCCCAGGAACAGCAGCCCCAGGTAAGTGATGGAGAAGCGGAAGGTCCGTCGCGCACGCTCCTCGGAGTACGCGCGCAGGAGACGCCAGCTGTTGAAGATGAAGGCGCCGCCGAGTGCGATCGCGCAGATCAGGTAGATCGGGCCTGTCATGCCGAACGCAGCGGGCAATAGCGTCGCAACGAAGAGCAACAACGTGTAGACGAGCACGTGCCGGCGCGTGCTCTCTGGGCCATGCGTGACGGGCAACATCGGAATGCCGGCCTGCCGATACTCCTCCGTCCGGTAGAGTGCGAGCGACCAGAAATGCGGTGGCGTCCAGAGGAAGATGATCAGCCAGAGCAGCACCGCCTCCGCGCCGACCTCGCCGCGCATCGCGACCCATCCGAGCAGCGGCGGCATCGCGCCGGAGGCGCCGCCGATCACGATGTTCTGCGGCGTGCGCGGCTTGAGCACCACGGTATAGACCAGGGCATAGCCGACAAAGGCGGCCAGCGTCAGCCACAGCGTCAGCAAGTTCACTGCAGCGCCGAGAAGCATGCTGCCTGCGCCGCAAAGGGCAGCCGAGAAAAGCAGTGTCTCGCCGACGCCGATCTCGCCGCGCGCGGTCGGTCGCCATGCGGTGCGGCGCATTCGCGCGTCGATGCTGCGTTCCACTATGCAGTTGACCGCAGCAGCGGCCGCTGCCACCAGCCAGATGCCGGCCGCCGCGGCGAACAGACTGGTCCAATGCGGCAGGCCCGGTTCGGCGAGAAGCATCCCGATCACGGCGCAGAAGACGATGAGCTGGACGACGCGTGGCTTGGTCAATGCATGGAACTGCCTCGCGCGTGCAAGCAGCGCGGACTGCGCGGTCGTCGAAGCGAGGAGGCGTGACATGTCCGCTCCGGTTCTGGACTGATGGCCCGTGGCTGGCGCGGTGCGCGCTAGCCCCGCGCGACGAACCGCGCAACGCGTGCGGCGTTGAAGACTTCGCGCGAGGACGCCGGCAACATGTCGACCGGCGCCAGTCCGCCGAGCCAGGGATCGGAGGCGGCGAACCAGCGGGCCATCTCCCAGTTGCCCATCACGTCCCGCAACTCCGCGACGATTGCACGGCACCCGGGTCGAATGCATCCCGAGCAGGGATCGACCTGGAACGCGGGAATCAGGATGTCCGAGCGCCAATCGAGCGAGATCACCGCGCGCGAGACGATCCACTTGGCCAGGGTGGAGATTGGCTGCTCCCACTCACAGCGCATGCGTTGAACCAATTCGTCAGCGCGCAGCATGCCGCCGTGTCGTGCATAGGCGGCCTCCATTGCCGAAAACTGGGCAATCGCGTCGATGTCGTCCCTGAGCGCCGCAGGCAGCTCGGTGGGCCTCTTCGGCGGGCTGGGCCAGGTGCGCTGCAGCATATGCGGCCGGGGTCGAATGATGGCGTCCATGCGCAACTCCTGTAATCCTTGGGGTGTCAGGTGCTGACTGTCTTCCACGTCTGCTTCCCCCAGATTTCGTCGGACGCCGATATGAATTCAGTTGAAATAATGGCCAGGCCATGCGGACGCTCTGGGCCTTGAAATGCCGTCGAATCGCACTGCCAGGACGGGAAGTCGGGACGGTATCCGGGAGTGCCTGCACGACCCCGGCCTCAGCCATGTGAAGACAATGTGTCCGTGATAATCTGCGAGCGGTCCGGCCGTCTACGCTGCTGCGCAAAAGCGCCGCGGCCAGTGCTCGAGACGACGGAGACGAAGCAGGTCTAGGGGGTCCGGCTCCTGTCGGTCACCCTGTTGCGCCAAGGAACACGCATGTCTTCGAACGCCCCTCATATCCTCGTCGTCGACGACGACCCGCTGATGCTCGAACTGATCAGCGAATACCTCCTCGAGAGCGATCTGCGTGTCTCGACAGCCGAAAGCGGATCGGACATGGACCGGGTCCTACAGAACCATGTCGTCGATCTCGTCCTGCTCGATCTTCGCCTGGGCGTCGAGGACGGCATGGAGCTCGCGCGCAGGCTGCGCGAAGAGACCGACGTGCCCGTCATCATCGTGACGGCGCGTCGCGACGAGGCCGATCGCGTCATGGGCCTCGAGATGGCGGCCGACGACTACATCACCAAGCCGTTCAGCAACCGCGAACTGCTGGCCCGCGTGCGCGCCGTGCTTCGCCGTTGCCAGGGGCGGCAGTCGATCAGCGCACCCGCGCGGGGCACTCGCCGCCGTGCCTATCGGTTCGCCGGCTGGGAACTCAACGCCCTGGGCCGCCGCCTGACGGATCCGCAGGGCCACCGTGTCGCGCTCAGCAATGGCGAGTTCAATCTCCTGCTGGCCTTTTGCGAGGCGCCGCAGCGCGTGCTCTCGCGCGACCAGCTGCTCGACCTCTCGCGCCTGCACGGCGACGAGATCTATGACCGCTCGATCGACGTCCAGATCTTCAGGCTGCGGCGCAAGATCAGTGGCGACGACGAGTCGCAAAAGCTGATCCGGACGGAACGCGGCGCCGGCTACGTCTTCGCGGCATCGGTCGAAATGCTGACCTGACGGCACGCCCCGGATACGGGCTGGCTGCGTGGCACACCGACGCCTGGATTTCATTCGAAACATTCGCGGCGCTGGCGAAAGACGGCTGAAATCTGAATCTGGCGCAATGGCAGGTGATCGCGGCCATCGCGACGACAGTGCGGGGGATCGCCATGCATCGGCTAACGATCCCGTCCGCGCGACCTTTGCACGCAGAACTTGCCATGAGGTACAAGGATTCCCTTCGCGGAGCCATCATCGGCGCAGGCGCGCTGGTGGCGACCATCATCCTGGCCTCCACGGCATACGACGGATGGCGACTCCACCAGCAGCTCATGGCGGCGAACGAGCAGGAAGTCGGTAACCTCGCGCTGGCGCTCGCCACGGGCACCGCCCGCAACGTGCAGGCCGTGGACGTCCTCCTTCGCGATACCGCGACCTGGTACGGGTCTTCCGGCCGCCAGGAGAGCGCACCTGTCGTCCAGCAGGCACTGGGGATGCTTGCCGTCGGCTTTTCACAGGTGAGCGTGCTGACGATCGTCGACCGTTCGGGCATGCAACGATATCGGTCGCGGGCCACGGGCGAGCCACTCAGCGATGTTTCGGATCGCAGCTATTTCGTGCGCCAGCGTGACGACGACAAGGCCGGACTCGTCATCAACGAGCCGGTGGTCACGCGTTCCGAGAAGCTGCCCGCGCTGATCTTGTCGCGCCCGCTCCGGAGCCCCGACGGCACGTTCGACGGGGTAGTGTCCGCGGTGCTGACATTGCAGGACCTGCAAAGCACTTTCGCAGCCCTGCGGCTTAACGACAACAGCTCGGTGATGCTGGCGCTCGCTGACGGGACGATCGTCACCCGGCAGCCGTCGCGCGCAACGCTGCCGCGCGACGCCCGCCTGCCTCGGTCTCCGAAGTTCGAGGAAGAACTGTTGATTGACCATGTCGTGGATCCTATCGATGGCCGGGCGCAGCTTCTCGCCGCGCAGCGCGTCGATGGACGGCCACTCGTGATCGCGGTTACGCGTGACGAGCGCGAAGCCCTGCGACCGTGGTACGACGAGATGGCCGGCGCGGCCTTGCGCACCGCCGTTTCGATGGGGCTTGTCCTGGTGGCGATCGTCGGCGTGTTGCGCCAACTCAGTCGCATCGAGCAGGGCGAGCAGGCCGTGCTTGACAGCCAGGAACGCTACTCGATGGCCATGGAGGCCGCCGACGAGGGCCACACTGAATGGAACCTTCCAGAGGGCACGGTCTTCGCATCCAGCCAGTGGCGCACCCTGCACGGCCTGCACCGCAGCCAGGCGATCCGGACGATCCAGGACCTCAAGCGCGGCGTCAAGATCCACGACGACGACAGCAAGGGTGTCTGGACCGCGATCGACGAACATCTCCAGGGTCGGGCGCCCGGCATCGACATCGAGTACCGGGTGCAACATCAGGACCGCACCTGGAAGTGGATCCAGACCCGCGGCCGCTGCGTCCGTGACGCCTGGAGCGCCCCGCTGCGGCTTTACTGCGCGGCGCATGATATCAGCGCCCGGAAGGAGGCGGAGGCCTCCAAAATCGAGCTGAAGATGCGTCTGGAACAGGCGCGTCGCATGGAAGCGCTCAGCACGCTCGCGGGCGGCATCGCCCACGACTTCAACAACCTGCTGGGGGCGATCCTCGGCTTCGGCGAAATGGCGCGGCGACAGGCCGAAGAGGGCTCGCCGATGCAACGTCACATCGATCGGGTGCTGCAGGCCGGCTGCCGGGCGAAGGCGCTCGTCAACCGGGTCCTGCAGTTCAGCCGCTCAGGCCCTACGGAGCGGACGCTCGTGAGCATCCAGGGCCTGGTCGAGGAGGCGATCGTGATCCTGGCGCCCTCTTTGCGAGACGGCATCGCGCTCAAGACGGCGCTCGAGGCGGACGGCATCTCGGTGGCGGGCGAGGCGACGCAGCTGTACCAGGTCGTCGCCAACCTCTGCATGAACGCATTCCAGGCGATCGATGGCACGGGGGAGGTACGGCTGCGGCTCGCCGCGGTGCGGATCGACGAACGCCGAGCCTTCTTGCACGGCGAGCTCGCTGCCGGATCCTACGTTCGGCTCGACGTCGACGATACGGGGCACGGCATGTCGCCCGAGATCATGGCCAGGATGTTCGATCCCTTCTTCACGACCAAGCCCCCCGGCGAGGGAACCGGGCTCGGACTGTCGGTGGTCCACGGCGTCGTGACCGAACTGGGCGGCGCTATCGACGTTCGCTCCGAGCTAGACGGCGGCACCTGCATCTCCGTCTGGCTGCCCATTCCCGTTGCGGGTGATGTCGACCCCGTGGAAGGCCCGGGTCCGGATCGGGGCAGCGGCCAAGTCGTGTTGATCGTGGACGATGAGCCGCTGCTGGTGGAGCTGACCGAAGAGGTCGTCGTCGAGCTGGGCTACGTCGCTCTCACCTTCGGTTCGGGCGAGCGTGCCTGTGCGTCGTTCGACGAGGTGAGCATGAAGGTCGACCTGCTGCTCACCGACGAGAAGATGCCCGGCATGTCTGGCAGCCAGCTCGTCGCCGCTGTCCGAGCCAAGGGCTGGGATGGCCCCGCGATCATGATGAGCGGCAACGTGACAGCGGCCCTGGAGCAGCGCGCAAGCGCGATCGGCGTGAGCGCGGTGCTTCGCAAGCCTCTCTCGCGCGAGACGCTGGCCGCGGCGCTCGCTCGCTCGCTGCGGCCACAGCGCTGATGAGGTGCGGTCGCCATGGCACGACGCGCCCGGGCTCCCAAGCCTCATCGCGGGCGCCGCGTTACGTCCGAAATCTCCAATATTCCGCGTGCAATTTGGCCGACCTGTGCGTAAGCCCTAGGTAGCGCGTCGTCCTTAGCCTGGGGCCATGTCAATCATGGAGCGGATCGTCACGGCTGGGCTCCAGCCGGACATCCGCGAAGGCGAAGCCCTCATGACCCTCGATCTCGACTTTGACCACCGCGAGCACTCAGACGCAGCGGACCTGACGCTCTTCCCTCACCTTCGTCCGGCCCCGTTCGCAACCTGGTTCGACAACATCGCCCCTCGCTCGCTGGAACCGCGGCCCGAGTGCCGGGACGTCGTCCCGTGCGTGAGGCCTTCGCGTGCGGCGCACGCCAGGCGACTCGTCCTGCAGGCATGGGAGGCGCTGGCCGCAATGAACCTCGCCGACGGCCAGTCACGCATAAGATCGCTGAATGCCGCGCTCGACGCAACGTCTGTCGAGTCCATCGGGTTCGAACACCTCCTGCTTCGCGCGACGGGCGCGGCGCTGAACGACGACACGGAGACCGCGGTCGCATTGGTCGACGACGCGGTGGTGGCTCATGAAGGTGCGGCTGGCCACCCCCTGACCGCGCTGCTTCTGCGCCTGGGTCACTGGAAGGCGCGGCGCCTGGACGCGTTCTGCGAACTGTCAAGCTCGGTCGACCAGGCGCCGGTACGCCGGCGCGCCGCGCTCTGGAGCATCCTGCACCTGTCGATGGAGTCGGCGGTCGAGGCCGAGCAGTTGCGACTCGTCACGGCCGGGCGACTGGCGCACGACGCTCTGGAGCTGTCCAAGCATTTCTTCGGACCCGACTTCCCGGGCGGCCGCATGGCCGCAACGCTCAGTGCAACCATCCTCTACGAGCACAACCAGGTCGACGCCGCCGACCGCCTGCTCCGCGACAGGCTCGTCCTCAGCGGATCGCAGGGCGGCATCGAGGGTGCGCTGCGCGCCTACGTCATCAGCGCCAGGATCGCCGCGGCCCGACGGCAGGTTCCCTATGCCGTCTTGCTGCTGCGCGAAGCGGAGCTTCTCGGCGAGGAGCGCGGTTGGCCGCGCCTCGTCGCGACCAGCCTGGCCGAACGCGTTCGCCTGCTGCTCGAGGACGGTCGAACGAGCGACGCCGAGGACTGCGCCAGGCGCCTGGCCGGCATGCCGGCGAGCTCGGGCCGTCCTGCCACCGACGGCCTGCTGGCGCGCGAAGTCGCCATCTCGCGCGCTCGGCTGGAGTTGGCGAAAGGGGTCGACGCGCACACGGCGTCCTCATTGCGCCGGATCGTCGCCGAGTGCCTCTCGCACCGGGAGTGCCACGTCGCGGTGGAACTGCAGATGCTGCTCGCATGCGCCCTGCATGAGCTGGGTCGGGACGACGAGGCGACGGCCGAAGCCGTGCACGCCATCCAGCTCGGTGCGACGGCGGGCCTGTACCGCACGTTCCTCGACGGGGGAGAGGCCACCCATCGCCTCCTGGCTTGGCTATTCGAACGGCGCATCGACGCTGCCGGAGTCCTGGGCAAGTTGCGGCCCTATGTCCGCAACCTGCTGATCGGCTTTCCCGAACGTATTCCGCAGGCCTCGACTGCGCGAACCCGGCACCGCTCCGGCGAGTCGCTCTCGCCGCGCGAGCGCCACATCCTGGCACTGATGAGCCACGGCCTGTCGAACAAGCGCATCGCCAGGGAACTGGACATCGCCCCGGAGACTGTCAAGTCGCACGCGAAGCACATCCTGCTCAAGCTCGCCGCGCAGACCCGCGTTGAGGCCGTGTCGCGAGCGCACAGCCTCGGGATCATCTAGGAATCCGTGAATGCGCACAGGAGGCTTCCCATGTACCACCGTCCTGTACTCGCCGCGCTGCTCGCGGCCTCCGTCGTCGCATTGATCCAGCTCGCGCAGCGACTGGCCGCCGTGCCGAAGTCCGCACATTGCTACTACTGGTACGCGATCCTGGCGATCGTCGCCTTCGCGGCCATCGGCGGGTGGGGATCCGAGCCGGAGATTTCCGTCGATGCGCTGCTGCCGCCGGGCCACTGACCCCGTTCAGGTGCGAAGCGGTGCGCCCGATCCCTCGGGCCTCTTGATCTCCGGCGAAACCTCCGGGATCAGCCTCGAGCTGCGCTGGCCGCTGACGTAGGACCACAGCCACTGGATCTGCACGCGCAGCCGGTTCTGCATCTGCGGCAGGGACGCTACATGCAGCAGTGCCCAGAGAAACCAGGTGACGACCCCGCTGGTGCGCCATCGGCCCCGCTCCAGGACCGCGAAGTTCTTCCCGACGACCGCCATGTTGCCGCGGTCGGCGTACCGAAACGGCGTCGTGTCGGGGTGCCCCTTGACAGCTGTCGCGATCCGTCGAGCCACGTAGCTTCCCTGCTGGATCGCAGCCTGCGCCACCCCCGGAACGGTGCGATCGTCCTGCAGCACGCAGGCCGCATCGCCGATGACGAACATGTTGGGGTCGCCGTCGAGATGAAGGCCCGGTTCGACCCAGGCTCGGCCCGCCCTGTCGGTCTTCGCGCGAAGTTCCGAGATCAACGCGGTGGCCTGCACGCCTGCCGTCCACAGCACGGTGCTGCTTGCGATGCGCTGGCCCCCGACGAGAACGCCGTCCGCGTCGATCTGTTCCACGCGAGCGCCGGTGCAGACCTCCACGCCGAGAGATTGCAATCGCTCCAAGGCGCAGCGCGACAGCGACTCGTCGAACGACGGCAGGACTCGCGGCCCGGCCTCGAGCAGCACGATGCGCGAGGTTGCCGGATCGATGCGGCGGAAGTTGCCGCGCAGCGTGATGTGGGCCATCTGGGCGATGGATGCCGCCAGTTCGACGCCAGTAGGCCCGGCACCGACCAGGATGAAGGTCTGCGCGCGCCGCCGTTCCTCGGCGTCATCCGATTGTTCTGCACGCTCGTAGGCGCCGAGGATGCGCGAGCGGATAGATTCGGCGTCCGCCAGGGTCTTCAGGCTCTGGGAATGCGCCGCGAACTCGTCGTGCCCGAAGTAGTTCGGGCGAACGCCTGTCGCGACGACGAGGTAGGCGAAGCTGATCGTTCGCTCGTCCAGGCCGGCGGGCGTGACCCGGATGGTCTGCGCTACGCGATCCACGCCGGTCACCTCGCCCATCATGACCGACAGGTTGCCCTGGCGTTCCGCGAGTTGCCGCAGGGGCGCGGCGATGTCGGCAGGCGCCAGGACTGACGTTGCGACCTGGTAGAGCAGCGGCTGGAAGATGTGATGGTTGCGGCGATCGATCAGAAGCACGTCGACCGGGCAATCTCGCAGCGCCCTGGCCGCGCTGACGCCGGCAAAGCCGCCGCCGACGATCACGACTCGGGGCAATTCTCTTTGGGGGCGTTCTTGCGTCATAGGTTGTGCGCTTGCGCGATGTTGGGCATTGCGACGTGATCGAGGGGGATGGTCATGCGTACTCTCCTGAACGCTTCCACTCTCGATCGCATTCATTGCCCCAGGATTTCAACCGGCAACCCTGGAATTCAGATGAAACGGTCTCGCACATGCAAGACCTCACCCGATCATCAGCAGCCCACCGGACATCGATGGCGCCCCCGATCTCCGTGACAATGCGCAGCACCAGCGACAGGCCAAGTCCGGTGCCGACGTTCGAATCCTTGGTCGTGAAGAACGGGTCGAAGATCCGATTCAGGATCTCGGCCGCAATCCCGGTACCCACGTCCACCACCGGCGGCACGAGCCACGCGCCCGGCGTCACCGTACCGATCATGACTTGGTGCGACTCCGCGACATCGACGGCGCCGAGCGTCACGGACAACGGATCTTCCTCCAGCATCGCATGCACCGCGTTCGTGCTGAGTTCATCAGGAGCTGGTGGATCTGCGTGGCGTCTCCGCGGACCGCGGCACGCTCGGCACGCAAGCGAGTCGACAGCGTGATGCGCGGCGGCAACTTCGCCTGCAGCAGCTCGAGCGCCACCACGCGGTAGGCGAGTCCTTCGCCGTCTCGCAGGGCCCGGCCGCGCTGGTGCAGCCGGCGCATGCCGTCCGGCAATAGGAGGCGCGCCTCGATGTCGTACATCGGCGCCTGGCCAGCCATTTCATCCGAAATCTCCATTTCCGTATCGGTTTCAACCGACACACGAGACGCGGCCACTCGAAATCATGCTGCGACCGTGCAATCCCAATCTCGAGGCCATGAAACCTCTCCTTGGAGTACGCGATGACTCCCTACACGACATGGCCGAGCCCACGCTTCGAGCTTCGATTCCAGTCCCTTTTCAACGAAGGCCGCGGCTGGGCATTTCCCTGCGATGCCCGCGGTCAGGTCGACCTGGATCGCCTGAGCGCGCACGCGCGGAACAACTACTTCTTCGCGCACTCCGTCATCGGACGCGACGTCGCGCTGCCCAGGGTCATCACGCTGACCGGACATGGATACCCGGCATCGTGATATCCGCCTTGACCATCAGAGGTAGCTGGCCCTGCGTCGCAGGGACTGCGACACGACAGCCCGGGGTGCGATGCCGTGCACTCGCGGTGCAGGCACGCTAGCGACATGCGCAATCCTTCAATGCCGCGACTCGCTCGAGTGGCGCTGTCCGTCCTCGCTCTGACCTGGCTGCCCGGCACCTGCCGCGGCGCGCCCTCGATCGAGGTGGCCGGCGCCTACTTTCCTGCGTGGCTGGCCTGCGCGCTGGCCGCTATCGCGGGCGCGGCCGTGGCGCGGGCGGCCATGGTGGCGACCGGACTCGCCCGCATCCTGCCCCTTCAACTGCTCATGTGCATCTCGATCGGCCTGCTCGTCGCGGTCCTCGTCTGGACCGCATGGATGGGGCTCTGAACATGCGAGCGCAAGGAACGAAAAAGCCGCGCTTGATCCTGCGGATCGCTTCGCTGGCCATCGTCGTGGCGGGCTTCGGCGTCGCCATCGCGCTCGTGCTCACGCGTCCACCATCGACCGACGACTCCACGATCGATGCCGACGTCGTACACGTGGCCGCGGCAGTCGGCGGGCGCGTCACGGAACTCCCTGTGCACGAGAACGATCTGGTGCCTAAGGGTGCCCTCCTGTTCCAGATCGACCGCGTTCCCTACCGCCTCGCGCTGGACCAAGCTGCGGCCAACCTTGACCTGGCCCTCGCGACGCTCGAGACCCAGCGCCGCTTCGTCTCCACCCAGCGTTCGAGTGCCGTCGTCGCGCTGGACCAGGCGCGCCGCGCCGAGACAAACCTCGGCCTGACGGCACGCACCGCGGATCGGTTGAAGCCGTTGACGGACAGGGGCTACGTGCCACAGCAGGAACTCGACCAGGCGCAGGTCGCGCATCGCGACGCGGCGTCCTCCCTGTCGCAAGCCCAGGAGCAGGAACGCGCGGCGCGACGCGCCATCGACACCGTGGCGGCCGCCGAGGCCGGCGTGGAGGCCGCGAAGGCGGCCCTGGCCAACGCGCAGCGCGCGCTCGACGACACGACGGTGCGCGCGATGCACGCCGGCCGCGTCGTCGGGCTGACGGCGTCAACGGGCGAGATGGTTCTGCCCTCGCAATCGCTGTTCACGCTGGTCAACACCGAGGAGTGGTTCGCCGTCGCGAACCTGCGCGAGACCGAGCTGGCCGCGGTGGCCATCGGCGATTGCGCGACCGTCTACTCGATGATCGACCGGAGGCAGCCGATGAAGGGCACGGTGACGGGCGTGGGCTGGGGCGTGCAGGACGACGACCGCATCAACCTGCCGCGCTCGGTGCCATACGTGAAGCCGTCTGTGAACTGGGTGCGTGTCGCGCATCGCTTTCCGGTGCGCATCCGGCTGGAGGGGCCGCCGCAGGCGCTGGTGCGGCTCGGGGCGAGCGCGGAAGTGCAGGTGCGCCATGGCGCCGCCTGCCGTTCGTAGCATGGCGACCCGCCTGAGCCTGCTGCTCGCCAACACGCCCGGCCGCCTCGAGTTCACGGCGCGGCTGGCGCTGATCTGCGCGCTCACGGCGCTCGTGGCGGTGTACTACGACACGCCTGCGCCGGCGTTGACGGCCTACTTGGCCTTCATCCTGAATCGGCCCGACCGGGCGAGCAGCGTGTTGCTTTCCGCCGCGCTGACCGTGGTCGTCACGATCGTCCTCGGCCTCACCGTCCTCGTCGCGCAAGCGGTCGTCGACGAACCGCCGCTGCGCATCGCCAGCATGGCTGCCATCTCGTTCATCCTGCTGTTCCTCGTCTCGGCGAGCAAGTTGCGCCCCCTCGGCAGCAACATCGCGCTGGTCATGGCCTATGCGCTGGACGAGCTCGGCGCCGTGCCCGGCGGCGAGATCGCGACTCGCGGCGTGCTCTATGCCTGGCTGTTCGTCGGAATCCCCGCCGGCGTCTCGATCGCCGTGAACCTGCTCGTGGGGCCGTCGCCGCGGCGCCTGGTGCAGCGCACCCTTGCCGAGCGGCTGCGCCTGGCGGCCCGCGTGCTGCGAGAACCTTGCCGCTGCGCCGAACTGACACCGGCACGGCGCGAGGGCGACGAGGAGATCGCCTCGCGACTGAAGCTCGCCGGTGCGGAGCACACGTCGCCCGCGCAGGACATCGCGGCGCTGCGCCAGGCCGCGGACGCCACCGTCGCCGTGCTGGCCGCCGTGCAGCACCTCGCACGCCAGCCCTCTGCGATGCCGCCCCCGCCCCTATGCGAGGCCTTCGCACGCACGCTCGACGACATGGCCGACATCCTCGCGCGCGGCGGCTACCCCGTCGACGTGCAGCCGCCGCCGGCATCCGAGGCGGCCCTTCATCCCCGGGGTCGAGACGGCTGCGCCACCCTGGCCGCCGCCATCGCCCGCTTCGCCGAGCCGCCGGCCGCCGCGCCGTTGCCTGCGCCGGAGCCGGCGCAACCGGCAGCGGGCTTCCTGCTGCCCGACGCCTGGTCCAACCCGGAGCACCTGCACTTCGCGCTGAAGACGACCGCGGCCGCGATGACCTGCTACATCGTCTATTCGCTGCTCGACTGGCCGGGCATCCACACCTGCTTGATCACCTGCTACATCGTGTCGCTCGGCACCCTGGCCGACAGCGTCGAGAAGCTACTGCTGCGCATCGCCGGCTGCCTGGTCGGCGCGGCGATCGGCGTGGCGGCGATGGTGTTCGCGCTGCCCATGTCCACGTCGATCGAGGCGCTGCTGATGATCGTCTTCGCCGGCGCGTTCGGCTCTGCATGGGTGGCCTCGGGCAGCCCACGCATCGCCTACGCCGGCTTCCAGGCGGCCTTCGCGTTCTTTCTTTGCGTGATCCAGGGCGCGGGGCCCGCGTTCGACCTGACCGTCGCGCGCGACCGCATCATCGGCATGCTGTTCGGCAACGCGGTGGCCTATTTCATGTCCGCGTATCTCTGGCCCGTCAGCGTCGCCGGCCGGATGGAGGCGAGCCTGTCGGCGGCGCTCCAGCGCCTCGGCCTCATGCTGCGGGCCAGCACCGCCTCGACCCGCCGCCGCCTGTCGGCACAGGCCGAGGCCGCGCTCGGCGCGGCGGCCGGCGACATCGAACTCGCGCGCTACGAGCCGGACGCCGTGCGCCCTGCCGCGGACTGGCTGGAACACCGGCGCGCGCTGGTCGACCGCATGGAGGCGCTGGGGACTCCGCTGCTGCTTGCGGCGGAGACCGGCGCCGGCGTGAGCGACGACATCGTGCGACGCATCGATCGCCTCGCGAACGGCGAGGCCGGCGAAGCGCCATCCACGAAGCCGTCCGCCGACCGCGACACGCTGCACGCGCTGGTCGAGGACAGCCTGCGCAGCCTGGAAAGCGCCGCCGCAGCGGCAAGAAGACACGACGAGGCAGCACATGCGACGGCTTGAATCCCTGGCGGTCCTGATGCCCGCCCTCATCGTCGCTGGCTGCGGCACCCCGGCGATCGACATGGCGCCGGCGCGGCCCGACCAGCCCTGGCGGCCAGCCACGAGCGCCGACGGCGCGATCGCCTTCGGCAACCCGCAGACGGGCGCAGCCGCGCCCGCCTCCTCGTACGTGCTGCCGCCGAACCCGAGACTCGCCACCGTCGCGCCGCCGCCCTCGATCGATCCGGAGCATGCCTACACGCTGGCCGAGCTGATCGACATCGCGCAATCCAGCCATCCGGAGACCCGCGTCGCATGGGACAACGCGCGCCGCGCTGCGTTGTCCGAAGGCATCGCGCAGAGCGCCTACCTGCCGCACCTCACCGCAAGCGTGATCGGCGGCCAACGCTCGACGCACGGCACCCAGGGCGGCATCGACGGGTCGACCTCGTCCTCGGGCACGATGTCTGCGCTGTCGCTCGAATGGCTGCTGTTCGACTTCGGCCAGCGCGAGGCCCTCGTCGAGGCGGCGCAGCAGACGGCCATCGCCTCGAACATCGCCTTCACCGCAACGCACCAGCGCATCATCCACGAGGTCTGTCTCGCGTTCTACGCCAACGACGCGGCCCAGGCGCGCGTGGCGATCACCGCCGCTTCCCTGAAGAATGCCGAGGACGTCGAGGCTGCGGTAAAGGATCGATACGGTCACGGCATCGGCACCGTGATCGAGGTGGCCCAGGCCCGCCAGGCCACCGCCCAGGCACGCCTCGCCAACGTGCAGGCGCGGGGCCGGGACCAGGACGCGAAGCTGGCGCTCGTCACGGCAATGGGTGTCTCGCCCTTCACGCGGTTCAAGGTCACCGACCTCTCCGGCCGCAAGCTCTCGAAGGCGTCGCTGCAGCCGGTCGAGCGCATCGTCTCCGATGCCATCGCGCGTCGGCCCGACGTGCTCGGCGCCTACGCCTTGCAACGAGCCAGCGCAGCCGCCGTGCTCGCGGCCGAGGCCGATTTCAGGCCCAAGGTTTTCACGTCGGTGAGCGGCGCCTACGGCACCGGCCGCCTCGATGTCACGGCGGTGCCGCCCGTGGGCCAGCAATCGGGCACGTTCAATCTCTCGGGTGGGCATTGGGGTTCGACGGTGCTGCTGGGCGTGACCGTCCCGCTTTACGACGCAGGCTTGCGCAAGTCGGTGCTCGGCCAGGCGCGCGCCACGGCCGACGCGGCAACGGCCACGACCGAGCGCGTACGCGACGAGGCCGTGCGCCAGATCGTGGCGGCGCAGAACGCGCTGGAGACGACCCTGGAGGCCAACGAAGCGTCGCAAGCGCTCGAGGTCGCCGCCCACACGAGCTACGACGCCGCGTTCGAGGCATACCGGCACGGCGTGGGGACGACCACGGCCGTCACGCTCGCGGCCACGCAACTGCTGCAGGCGCAGGAGGCGGTCATCGAGGCACGCAGCGGCGCGCTGTCCGCCGCGGCCACGCTGGCCTTCGCGACCGGCGCGCTGGGCGCGGCCCCGAACTAGCGCAGGCAAGATCTTGAGCCACGCGGTGCCGCTGGTCGGCCTGTCGATGGTCGCGCACATGGCCTGCGCCCTGGTGCTCGGGTGGCTGGTCGGCTACGAGCGCTTCTTCAGCGGCCGGGCCTCCGGCAGCCAGGTCTACTGCCTCGTCTGCGCGACCTCGTGCGCCGTCACGCTGCTCGCGGGCTACCCCGATCTGTGGTACTGGGGCACCTCGCGCGAAAGCGGCGGCGGCGATCCGACGCGCGTGATCGGCGCGATCCTGACCGGCATCGGCTTCCTGGGCGCGGGCATCATCGTGCAGACCGGTCTCAACGTGCGCGGCCTGACGACGGCCGCGTCGATCTGGGCATCGTCGGCGATCGGGATCCTGGTCGGCGTAGGCTTCTATGTCGCCGCGATCGGGCTGACCGCGTTGATAGTGACCAGCATGTCCATCGTGCCGCTGCTCGAGCGCCGACTTCCTGCCCGCGCGGCCATGCTGGCCAACGTGCGCTTCCGCCAAGGGTACCGGCCCGATCCCGCGGATATCCATCACTACCTCGCAGAGCGCGGCATGCACGTCCCGCCCGATACGCTCAGCATCACCCTCAGCCAGGGACGCTTCGACCTCCAGTGCCTCATCTTCGGCGATTCGGTGACGGCCACAGACTCCATGAGCCGGATCGTTCTCGAGCTGTCCCAGATGCCGGACGTCGAGGGATTCACGGTCACGCATTCGAGCCGGGCGTGAGGGGCGCCGGCGTGAATCGTCCATAAGCGGGATGTACGGTTTCCCTCAAACGCAAGGCCGCCATTTGCCGTGCGTGCGATGCGGGCACGCACAGGTTCGGGGAACCTGCGGGCTTGTCTCAATCTCGAAGATTCATGATGCCGTCATCGGTCGAGCGACGGCATCGAACCTGACGGATTCGTGTCTTCTTGTCAGGCCTGAGTGCCGTCGTCGGCGAGAAATGCGCGCACCACCGACGCGACCTCGCGCGCCCGGCTGATCAGGAACAGGTGCCCGTCGTCGATAACGTAGAGCCGGGACATGGGGATCAACCAGGACAGCACCCGGGCGTTGATCAGCGGAATGATCGGATCGTCGGTGCCGTGCATGACCAGCGTCGGCTGCGGCAGGCTGCGCAACCACCACAGGCTGCTCCAGCCCCAGGCTGCCAACAGTTGGTAGAGGTAACCGCGGCCGCGCGGCGACCGGGTCTGGCGCCCATGGACGAGCAACAGCCTGGCGTCGCTGCGGTAGGCTCCGCCGTAGAGCGCGCCGCCGACCGCGTTGAGGTACGCGGGATCGCGATAGCGGCGCGGATTGATCAGCTTCCACAACACCGGCAGCTTGCCCGGGACCATGATCACCCCGGGCGACGTGGCTGCCAGGACGAGGCGTCGGCAACGAGCCGGGTACTGGTGGGCAAACTGCTGCGCGAGGGCTCCGCCCCACGACACGCCGATCACGTCGACCGGCCCGACGTAGCCGAGCTTGCGCAGAAGCTTGTCTGCCAGGTGCGCAATCGATGAGAAGCGATACGGCAGCATGCGGGGCGGCGAGCCGCCCACGCCGGGGATGTCGAAGATCACGACTTCAACGTCTGGCATCGCGGCGATGAAGGGCTCGACGAGCTCCAGATTGGCGCCGACGCCGTTGAACATCAGCAACGGCGCAGACTCCCCGTCGCCCCGCCTGATGCCGACCCGCAGCCGTTGACCATCCACATAGAGGCTGCTGATTTCGATCCCTACTGCCGTCTCGACATCGGGGGTGCCACGCGTCATGACAGCCTTCCAGGCATGGAGGCCGCGATCCGTCGCCCATGCGAGCGCACCGGCGTCGCGGCGCACACGTCAAGCTTCGAGCACATAGGCTCCCGGTGCCGGAACACCGGGTCGGTGGCGCCGGCTTCCGAGCGCCCTCGGCGCGCGACGCCGCTCTCCGGACCGCTCCGCAAGCCATTCGCGCCAGTGCCCCCACCAGGAATCGGGCATCGCCGTGGCGCCCGCGAGCCAGTCGTCGGCCTCGGCCGGCAGGTCGGAGCGAACATGGAACCGGGCCTTCGGATTCCCGGGCGGGTTGATCAGGCTCTGGATATGGCCGCTCGAGCTCAGCACGAAATCCGTCTTGCCACCGAACGCACGTGCCGTTTCGTAGACGCCCTTCCATGGCGTGATGTGGTCGGTGGTGCCGGCTAGCACGTACTTGTCGCAGGTCACTTGCGACAAGTCGATGGGCGTGCCCAGCACCTCGAGGGCACCGGGTCGACGCAGGAGATCGTCGGCGAAGATGTCCAGCAACTGGCCATGGAACCGGGCTGCCAGCCGCGTCGTGTCGTTGTTCCAATAGAGGAGGTCGAACGCCGGCGGCGGATTGCCCATCAGGTAGTTGTTGACCCAATAGTTCCACACGAGGTCGTTGGGACGTAGCCACGCAAAGACGCGGGCCATCTCCCGCCCTTCGAGCACCCCCTTGGACGCCGTGCCCCGCTTCGCGGCGGCCACAGCCTTCGGAGTGAGGAACAGGCTCAGCTGCGAATCCTGGCTCTGGCCCAGCACGGCGACCATCAGGGTCGCCGCGTTGACCAGCGGCTTGCCCGTGGCCGCGAGATGACCGAGCAATGCCGACATGGTCATCGCCCCGGAGCAGGCGCCGTGCAGGTTCACGTCGTCGGAGCCGGTGATCTGGCGCACGGCTTCGATCGCTTCGAGCAGCGCGGCAACATAGGTGTCCATGTCCCAGTCGCGCTGCGCCGCGGTCGGATTGCGCCAGCTGACGACGAAGGTCTGGAAGCCGCCCTTGAGCAGGTACTCGACGACGCTCCTGCCCGGTGCAATGTCGAAGACATAGAATTTATTGATCTGCGGCGGCACGATCAGTTGCGGTCGGACGTAGACCTCCGGCGTCATCGGCGCGTACTGAATCAGCTCGATCACGTCGTTGCGAAATACGATCGCCCCCGGCGTCAAGCCGATGTTGCCGCCGACCTGGAAGGCCTGCTTGTCCACCTGCGCCGGCATGCCGCGGTTCTCGACCAGGTCGGACAGCATGTTGCGCAGCCCGCTCACCAAGCTGGTGCCACCGCGATCGATCACCTTCTTCAAGGCGGCCGGGTTGCCGGCCAGCGAGTTGGTCGGCGCCAGCGCCTCGGTCAGCAGCGTCATCGCGAACCGCGCGCGACCCTTGTTGCCCTCGTCCATGGACGACTTGTCGACGAAGCCGGTCAGGGCCTGGCCCCAGGCCATGTAGCCCTGGAGCACCCGGCGGTAGAACGGGTTGGTCCGCCACGCCGGATCGACGAAGCGCTTGTCGCCCTTGGCGGCGTCGAGCTCGGATTGCCCCGCGAGCACCGAGATCAGCTCGCGTGCGAGGACCGCCTCCTGTTCGAGCAGCAGCACGGGTTGCTTGACGGCCTGCAGGCCGATCTTGCGCGCCGACGCGAGCAGGTCGCGCTTGCGCAGGCCGACGAACGGGTTCGGGCCGAGCATGCCGTCCGCCGCGTTCGCGGCCAGCTCGCCGACCGGGGCAGCAGCTACAGGCGCAGGCTTGCGTTTGGTCATTTTCTGGTCTCCTGGAGGCTATTGGTGATTCAGCCGCCGACGACCAGGACCAGCGCACTGGCGATCAGCGCCGGCCTGGATTCGCCCTCGATCTCGAGCGTGTTCTCGGTCGCGAGCAATGTGCGCCCGTTGCCCTTGTCTTCGATGGAGAGCAGCTTGATGCGATTGCGCACGCGCGAGTCGACCTTCACGGGCGAAAGGAAGCGCACCTTGTCCAGGCCGTAGTTGAGTGCCTGGGCGACGCCGAGCGGTCGCGTCAGGACTTCGAACGTCGTTGGCGCAAGCAACGACAGGGTCAGGTAGCCATGAGCGATGGTGGCATGCACAGGGCTCTCGGCCCGCGCGCGCTCGACATCGACATGGATCCACTGATCGTCGCCGGTGCATTCCGCGAAACGATTGATGCGCGGTTGGTCGAGCGTCTCCCAGTCGGAGACACCGATCTCGAGCCCGACAAGTTCGTTCAAGTTGGCAAGCTTCATGTCTTTCTCCTGGAACTGCTCTTGAGGAAGCACCATGACGTTGGCGTCGCCCCAAGGCCCTCGCGTGCATGCAATGCGAATTTGATTTCCCACAGAGGTGGCGTGTAGGAGCTCATGGCGGCTGGCTCCCGTCTCGGCCCAGTTCGGCCATCAGTTCGGGCACGGCCACGAACAGGTCGGCCACCAGGCCGTAGTCGGCCACCGAGAAGATCGGCGCCTCTTCGTCCTTGTTGATCGCCACGATGACCTTCGAGTCCTTCATACCGGCCAGGTGCTGGATCGCGCCCGAGATGCCGCACGCCACGTACAGTTGTGGCGCGACGATCTTGCCGGTCTGGCCCACTTGCCAGTCGTTCGGAGCGTAGCCCGCGTCCACCGCGGCGCGCGAGGCGCCGAGCGCGGCGCCCAGCTTGTCGGCCAGCGGCGTCAGCACCTCGTTGAACTTCTCGCTGGAGCCCATCGCGCGGCCGCCCGAGACGATGATCTTGGCGGCGGTCAGCTCCGGACGATCGTTCTTGGCGATCTCCTTGCCGACGAACGCGCTCTTGCCGGAATCGGCCACGGCGGCAATCGTTTCCACGGCGGCCGAGCCACCGGTGGCGGCGGCCGGGTCGAACCCGGTGGTGCGCACGGTGGCGACCTTGACGGCCTGCGAGCACTGCACCGTGGCGACGGCGTTGCCCGCGTAGATCGGGCGCTCGAATGTGTCGGCCGAGATCACCTTGCTGATGTCGCTCAGCTGGCCGACATCCAACTTGGCGGCGACGCGCGGAGCCACGTTCTTGCCGCTGGCCGTGGCCGGGAAGAAGAGGTGGCTGTAGGCCGAGGCCACGGCCAGCACCTGCGCCGCGACGTTCTCGGCCAGGCCTTCGGCCAGCGCCGGCGAATCGGCGTGCAGCACCTTGGCGACGCCGGCCACCTGCGCGGCGGCGGCCGCCACGGCGGCGGCGTTCGAACCGGCCACCAGCACGTGGACGTCACCGCCCACCTGGACTGCGGCGGTGATGGTGTTGAGCGTCGACCCCTTGAGGTGCGCGTTGTCGTGTTCTGCGATGACGAGAGTGGTCATGTTCTTATGCTCGATCAGATGACTTTGGCTTCGTTCTTCAGCTTGGCGACGAGGGTGGCCACGTCGGGCACCTTCACGCCGGCACCGCGCTTGGGCGGCTCGCTGACCTTGAGCGTCTTGATGCGCGGGGTCACGTCGACGCCCAGCGCGTCGGGCTTGATCACTTCCAGCGGCTTCTTCTTCGCCTTCATGATGTTGGGCAGCGTGACGTAGCGCGGCTCGTTCAGGCGCAGGTCGGTGGTGATGATCGCGGGCAGCGTGAGCTTCAGCGTCTCGGAGCCGCCGTCCACTTCGCGCGTGACGCTCACCGAGTCGGCGGCCAGCTCCACCTTGGAGGCGAACGTGGCTTGCGGCAGGTCGGCCAGCGCGGCCAGCATCTGGCCGGTCTGGTTGCAGTCGTCGTCGATCGCCTGCTTGCCCAGGATCACGAGGCCCGGCTGTTCCTTGTCGACCAGCGCCTTGAGCAGCTTGGCCACGGCCAGCGGCTGCAGCTCGACGTCGGTCTCCACCAGGATCGCACGGTCGGCGCCGATAGCCATCGCGGTGCGCAGCGTTTCCTGGCACTGCGTCACGCCGCAGGAGACAGCGACGATCTCGGTGACGATGCCTTTTTCCTTCAGGCGCACGGCCTCCTCGACGGCAATCTCGTCGAACGGGTTCATGCTCATCTTGACGTTGGCGATGTCGACGCCGGTGCCGTCTGACTTCACGCGAACCTTCACGTTGTAGTCGACGACGCGTTTCACGGGAACGAGCACCTTCATCTCAGGTCTCCTTGGCTATCGGTCAGTTGTGCGCGCATCAATTTCTTGTCGAGCTTGCCTACGCTGGTCCGGGGCAATGCGCCGACGAACACGACCCGCTCGGGGACGCCGTACTTCGAGATGAGTCCTTGCGCGGCGAATTGATGGAGGTGCGCCTTGATCCCGGCCTCGTCCACGGATCGGTCGTCCTTGACGATCACCAGTGCCACGGGTCGCTCGGTCCACTTCGGGTCCGGCATGCCGATCACGGCGACCTCGGCGACGCTCGTGTGCCGCAGGATGAGGTCTTCGAGATCGAGCGACGAAATCCATTCGCCGCCAGTCTTGATCACGTCCTTCAGGCGATCCGTGATCTTCACGTAGCCGCTCTCGTCGATGACCGCGATGTCGCCCGTGTGCAGCCACCCGCCATGCCAGAGCTTTTCCGAGTTCTTGGGATCGTCCAGGTAGCCTTGAGTCAGCCACGGCGCACGCACGATGAGCTCCCCGGAGGTCTTCCCGTCATGCGGCAAGTCGTTCATGGCGTCGTCGACGATGCGCAGATCCACCAGGGCGATGGGACGACCCGTCTTGCAGCGGACGTCGATCTGGCGGTCGATGTCCCAGTCACGCATGTGCGGCTGCAGTTGCGCCAGCGCCAGCACCGGGCCGGTCTCCGACATTCCGTAGCCGCCGAAGATGTCGATGCCCTGCTCGACGGCCTGCCTGGCCAGCGGCTGGGCCAGCGCGGCGCCGCCGATGATCACGGTCCAGCCCGACAGCTCCACGCCCCGCGTGGAGGCCTCGTTGAGCACCATCTGCAGGATCGTCGGCACGCAGTGCGAGAAGCTCACCTTTTCGCGTTGCAGCAGTTCCACGAGCTGGCCGCTCACATAGCGGCCCGGATAGACCTGCTTGACGCCCAGCATCGTCGCGACATAGGGCAGGCCCCAGGCGTGGACATGGAACATGGGCGTGACCGGCATGTAGACGTCGCCCTCGTTGAACCTGCCCTGCCCCGTCCCGGCCAGCGCAGCGCGCACGGCCATGGCGTGAAGCACCAATTGGCGATGGCTGAAATACACGCCCTTGGGCAGGCCCGTCGTTCCGGTCGTATAGAAAGTCGTGGCCCGGAGGTTCTCGTCGAAATCCGGGAAGTCGAAACCCGGATCGGAGGCGGCCAGCAAGCTCTCGTATTCGGCGACGAACTCGAGCGGCGTCACGGGCACCGAGCCATCGTCGCTGAGCAGCACCAGGCGCTTGCCGGCGTCCACGCGGCTCCAGATCTGCTCGAGGACGGGCACGAACTCCGCGTTGACCAGGATGACGTCGTCACGTGCGTGGTTGATCGTGTAGAGGATCTGCTCCGGCGACAGGCGCACGTTGACTGTGTGCAGCACCGCGCCCATCATCGGCAGCGCGAAGAAGCACTCAAGGTATCGATGCGTGTCCCAATCCATCACCGCCACCGTGTCGCCGGCCTTGATACCCAGCGACGCGAGACCGGAGGCGAGCTGGCTCACCCGCGCACCGAATTCGCGATAGCTCAGGCGCCGCTTGTCGGCGTACACGATCTCCTGCTCGGGCCCGCGGCGCAGCCCGGCTTCGAGCAGGCGCTTGATGAGCAGCGGGTAGGCGTGGGCGGAGGTCGTCGAGGACGTGGTGGTTGCGTTCATTTGACGTTGTCGAGAGGGGGCGCGCTTGCCGGGTCTCCAGCGACCGCCGGAGGGGATGAACGAACTTTGCGCGGTCGCGGGCGGCGGGTCGCCTATCGAAAGTTGTGATCGGCCGGGTCGCCTGTCGGCTGGTTCAGAAGCGATAGCCCACGGTGAGCGCGAGGACGTCGGGATCGCCCTTGATGCCGATGCGACGTTCGATGACGCCGGCCCCCGGCGTGTCCGTGGAAATCCTGGCCGTGGTCTTGATCCAGTAGTGCGAGTACGCGAGATCGACCAGCAAGCCCTGGGCCACGGGAACCTTGAATCCGATCTTCGCCACGGGGCCCACCGAGTTCTTCAGGCTGGATGTGCTGCTGGTGCCACCGAATGCCGCGGTGTAGCCGGCGGTGATGCGGCGGTCGGTATAGAACGTGTAGTTCAGGCCGGCGCCGACGTAGGGCTGGATCCAGGCCAGGCCATTGAACGAGCGGACCGCGAGCACGGCCGGGATCCACGCCCTGGCCGTTCCGACACGCCCCAGCACGGCCGCGGTGCCGTCGCCATCGAACCTGAGAAAGGGCGGCAACCCCATCTGGGCCAGGATGGACCACGGACTCACGACCTGGTACTCGTACGTCAGCGCCAGCGTCCTCGAATTCACGACCTTGGCGGTCGCCCCCGGTGGCGTGGTGCCGGGCGGCCCCGCGAGCTCGCCGGAACGGGTATTGAAGAAGATCCCGGCATATCCCACCTCGACGGTGCTGTGCGCTTCATCGGCCTGCGCGAGGGCGTGGGAACACAAGGTGGCCAGCGCAACTCCGGCGCAGCGGATGAAAGTGGGGCATGCAGGGGTCGACATGTCTCGTCCTTCGATCAGGTGTTGCGGATTTCCCAGCTCAGGTAGCCCTCTTCCGCCTGCGCCGCGAGCAGCTGCCGGGCGCCGAAGGCCTGCACCGCGGAGACGAAACCCGTCTCCAGCAACTGGCCGCGCAGCACGCGCCGGGCGGCCTCGGCGCCGAAGACGCCGGTCTGCGCATAGGGCGAGTTACCGCGCAGGAGGACGGTGACCGACGCCGTGTCGCCACGACCGTGGCAGGCCAGGATGCAGCGATTGAGCTTCGGGTTCTCGCGCGGCGGCTCGGCGGTGGTGATGCCCGCGCCCCAGGCATTCGTGGTCGCCTCGCGCTCCGCGTGCGGCAGCTGCCGGCATTCCGCCTCGAACTTCTGCAGCAGGCCGAACACCGCCGCGAACATCTGCTGGTTGCGGAACGACACCAGCACGCTGCAATTGCGCACGCGCGGATCGTCCTGGTACCACAGCGGCTCGCCGCCGCCGCTCCAGGGCAGCGCGGTGAAGGTCTTGACCTCGCCGGGTACGGTGACGTTGTAGCTGGTCGCGTACGGCCACATCGCCAGCTCGCCGTTCGCGAGGTAGTGCTGCGGGTTCGTGCACATGCGCAGGAACGATGCCGTGGAGGCCTGGCTCACCGGCGAATCCCCCAGGTAGACGATGTCGAGCGAGTCGACGCCGGGGGTCTCGAGCGCGAGTTCCGCCGCGATGTTGCCCTCGGTCCACATGTAGGAATTGGCCGGGCACAAGGCCAGGTCCTTCGCCTTGAAGCGAGCGCCGAACTCCTGCTTGAGCATCTGCACCCAGTCCATCTCGCCCGTGGTATCGAAGTAATGGCAGCCGGCGTCCAGGCATGCCTCGACCACGGGAAGGCCGAGCTGCATGAAGGGGCCGACGATGTTGATCACGAGCCGCTTGCCTTTGAACAGCTCGGCCAGCGCCTTGCGGTCGTGCGCGACGGCGACGCACTTGTAGTCCGCGTCCTTCAGTTCCGGAACCTTGGCCAGTTCCATCTGCAGACGTTCGGCGTTTCGACCGGCTGCGATGAATGGAATGCCGCGTTCGGCCAGCTTCCACGCGGTCAGCTTGCCGGTGTAGCCGCTGGCGCCATATATGACGACTTGATGGTTGGTGCTCATGATCTCGGTCTCCTGTGCGATGGTCGATTGACGATGAAATGACTTGGGCGGCGACTACGCGCGCTGCTCCGTGAACACGCGGTGCGGCTGCGTCTCGAAGGCCTCGATCAGGAAGCGCTCCTGAGGCTTCTCCGACGCTGTCTTGGGAATCTGCGCCAGTACCTGGACGTAGCGCGGGACGAAGTTCGCCTCGAGGCGTTGGCGGCAGGCGCGAAACAGCAGTTGCGGATCGAAGCTCTCGCCGTCTTTGGGAACCACTGCGGCCACCGGATCCTTCTCGCCCGGCACCCCGGAGCGTGCCGGCACGCCGTAGACGTAGACATCGTCTACTTCGGGACACTCCGCGATGGCCTTCTCGACGAACGCCGGGTTGATGAAGTCGCCGTTGCAGCGGATACCACCGCCCTTGCGGTACTGGAAGAAGAGCCAGCCGTCGGTATCCTCTGTGACCACATCGCCCATGCGGAGCCAGCCGCCCTCAGTCTTGTTGGTCGAGGCCTGCGGGTTGCCGAAATACTCGACCTTGAACGGCGAACCGTCGGCATGGCGGAACAGCAGCTCGCCGGGTTCGCCTTGCGGTACGTCCTGCCCTTGTTCGTCGACGATTCGATGCTTCAACGACGCGATAGGCTTGCCGATGCTGCCCACCGGCCCCGCGCCGATGGGCCTGATGCTCAGGCCCCCTTCGGCAGCGCCGTAGAACTCCAGGATCTGGACGCCGAAGCGCTTCTCGAAGTCGGCCCAGATCGCCTGCGGCATGCCGGCCGAGACGACGAAGCGCACGGGATTGTCGACATCGTCACCCTTGGGTGGCTCGGCGTAGACCGCCGTCGTCATGCCGCCGAGCAGGCTGAAGCTCGTGCATCCATAGCGGCGCGTGATGTCCCACAGGCGCGACTTGGTGAAGCGGCGCGACATCACGCACCGCATGCCTGCAGCGAGAGACGATCCGAGCGTCACCAACTGGGCGTTGGCGTGCGTCAGCGAGAGGCCGGAATAGGGACGATCGTCGGGTCGATAGCTGAACAGGCGCGAGCCCAGTGCCGCCGTTTCGCAGAAGCGCTTGTGCGTCATCACGATCCCCTTGGGGTCGCCCGTCGTGCCTGACGTGTAGATCAGCTGCATTGCCGAATCGGCCATGACGTGCGCAAGCTCGAACGTCTCGGCAGGCGTGGCCGCAAGGCGCGCGTAGGAAGCCACACCGTGCGCCTCGAGCTGGGCATCCGAGGACCTGCCTTCGTCGCTCGACAAGCCCACCACCCACTTCAACTGCGGCAGTTGATCGCGGATCTCCGCGACCTGGGGGAGGGCGTAGTCCGCAGCCACGACGCCGACGCAGTTCGCGGCGGCCAGCATGTAGGCCAGCCTGTCGCCCTTCGTGCGCGGATCGATCGGCACGAACACCGTGCCGGTCGCGCCGGCAGCCACCATCGTCTCGACGAACGCGGCATGGTTGGCCATCAGCAGGCCGAAGTGTTCGCCCTGCTCGAGGCCCAACGTGCGCAGGCCGGCGCCGAGCCGGCGCCCGGTATCCCACAGTTGCGCAAAGGTACGGACTTCGTCGGCGCGCTGGCCGCCGCCTTCGATCGTGAGGACATCCAGGTCCGGATGAGACGACGCGCGGTTGCCGATGAGGCCGGCGAACGTCAGGTCGGAGTATCGGGTGCTCATGTCTCACTCCTTCTGCAGCACGGAGATGACGATGGCCGCCACGTCCTTGCCGATGAATCCACCGCCGTTCTCGGCCAGGGCCGTGCGAGCGCCCCGCACTTGCCGCGCGCCACATCGGCCGCGCAGCTGGTCAACGAGCTCGACGATCTGGCCGGCGCCGGAGGCGCCGATCGGATGGCCCTTGCGCAGCAGCCCGCCAGACGGGTTGACGGGAATGCGCCCGCCCAGCGAGGTGGCGCCTTCTTCGAGCAAGGCAACGCCTTCGTTCTTCCGGGCCAGGCCGAGGTACTCGTAGTAGATGAGCTCCGCGGGCGCGGAGGCGTCGTGCAGTTCGACCACGTCCAGGTCGCCAGGCCCCACGCCCGCCGCCTTGTAGGCCAGGTTCGCGGCGTACTCGGGCACGGTCTGCTCCCCGTCGCCGTACTCGAAGCCCGAGGCCAGCACCGACGAGAGCACGCGGATGCGATCCTTGAGCCCGAGTTGCCTGGCCTTCTTCTCCGACACCATCACGACCGCCGCTGCGCCGTCACCGATGGGCGAGCACATCAGCAGCGTCAGCGGATCGGAGATCATCTGCGCTGCGAGAACCTCGTCGGCAGTCACCTTGCTCTGGTACTGCGCCTTGGGATTGAGGCTGCCGTGCACCGAGTTCTTCGCGGAGATCATCGCGAAGTGCCGCGCGGTCGCGCCCGTGCGCCGCATGTACGATCGCGCCATGCTGGCGTAGATGTCCATGAACAGCGAACGCTTGGACCCGGCGCCCTCCAGGTCGGTTTCGACGCCGGTTTCGCGCATGTTCGCCGCCAGGTCGGCGAGCACCTGGTCGATGGCTTCCAGGTCGACCGCCCCCTGGAACACCGAGAAGGTCTTGCGCTTGTCCTCGTTGTAGAGTTTTTCGAAACCGCAGACCAGCACGACGTCGTAGACGCCCAGCGTGATCATCTGCGCGGCCTGCTGGAACGCCGTGGCGGACGTTGCACACGCGTTCTCGACGTTGACCACCGGAATCCGCCCGATGCCCATGCCGCGCAGCACGGCCTCACCGGGGATCAGCACCTGACCCGTGGTGACACCGGCCGCGCCGTTGCCCATGTAGGCAGCCTGGATCTCGGACTTCTCAATGCCGGCGTCCTTCAGCGCCTCGCTGATGGCCTCGGCCGCGAGCGATTTGAGCCCGCGATCGAGGAACTTGCCGAAGCGCGTCATGCCGACGCCTGCGACGTATGCGTTCATGCGCATGTCGTTTCTCCTGTTGCCTGGATTGAGGAAAGAATCAGCCGGGTCGGTCCGGCGAGCGCGATGGACTACAGGCGACTCGGGTCGGCCAGGAAGCTGCCGCCCTTGATCGCCAGCATCTCGTTGCAGCCGTCCTCGATCATCGAAGAGCGTGCATCGCGCAGGAGCTTCTCGACCGGGTACTCGCGCGTCACGCCGTTGCCGCCGAACATCTGGATCGCATCGGACGCGACGTCGAACGCGGTCTGCGTTGCGGTGATCTTGGCGGCGATCGACCCCTGGATCGCCGGCAGCGGCATCGTGTGGTTGTAGAACATGACGCGCCGCGACAGGGCCCGCGCGGCCTCGACCTTGCGGAACATGTGGAACAGGCGGTAGCGCACGTTCTGGTGCTGGATAATGGGCACGCCGCCCTGCTTGCGCGTATGGGCGTAGTCCAGCGCGTGTTCATACGCGGCGCGCGCCGTGCCGGTCCAGATCGAACTCATGATGGAGTTCGCTTCGGCCAGGACGGCGTAGATCGCTTGGGCATATTCCGCCCCGGGCCAGGCGATCATGTGGTCGAGCGGAACGCGAACGCCGTCGAAGAACACCTCGCCCTGCGGCAGCGCGCGCTGGCCCAGCTTGTCCAGCACCTTCCCGCGCGAAACGCCCGGGCGATCGAGCGGAACGAGGACGACGCATGGCTTGTGCTCGCCCGAGCCGTCGTCCAGCGCGGCATAGAGACAGCACAGCTGGGCGATCGGGCCGTTCGACACCCAGGCCGACTTCTGGCCCTGGATCACGAGTTCGTTGCCCTCGATGCGGACGATGCAGTTGGGTTTGCCGTAGGCAGAGCCGGGGTGCGCGATCTGGCGTCCGAAGTCGAGAATGTCGGAGCCGTGGTCGGGCTCGGTGATGCCCCAGCAGCCGATGCAGTTCTCGGGGTACTTCTTCAGCAGGTCGTGCTTGCTCATCGCGTGCATCACGATCCACGGAACGGTGGACGCGGCCAGAACGATGGCCAGGCCACCGTCGCCCCAGCCCAGTTCTTCGAACGCCGAGGACATGATGCGCCCGCGTTCGTCGGCCGGCAGCTCGAAAATCGCCTCGACCGTCAGGCCGAGGGCCTGGAATTCGGCGAAGACCTTCCAGAGCGGCGACTCCGGTGCGATCACCTGGTTCGGGTCGTGCAATTCATCGAGCTGGCGCCCGATGGGCCGCAACACCTTGTCCGCGAACCGCCGCACGCCGGCCAGGATGCCGACCTCGGTCTCGCTCTGCCTGGGTTCCAATCCCGTGGGTTCCAGCTGAACCCGGATGCCGTCGTATGCCATCGCTCGTCTCCTTGGTGACTTCGCTTCGATGGGTCGACTCTGAGGCGACGGGGGCTGGGCGTCCCCTATCGGAAGGTGGGACTTGGACGATCTGCGGGAAAACGCGAATGCTCGTCGGCGGGTCAGCGCGGAGCCATCCTGATGGCCCCGTCGAGCCGCACAGCCGCACCATTGAAATAGCCGTTGGTGATCATTGTCTCGACCAGCGCGGCGTATTCGTCGGGCGCGCCCAGGCGCTTTGGAAACGGCACCGAGGCCGCCAGCGAGTCGCGGACGCGTGCGGGAGCGCCCTGCAGGAGCGGCGTGTCGAACAGGCCGGGCAGGATCGTGTTGATGCGGATTCCCTCGTCCATCAGGTCGCGCGCGATCGGCAGTGTCATTCCGACGATGCCGGCCTTGGAGGCGCTGTAGGCGGCCTGGCCCATCTGTCCGTCTTCTGCCGCCACGGACGCGGTGCACACGATGACCCCGCGCTCGCCGTCCGGCAACGGCGGCAGGATGAGCATGCCGGCCGCGGACTTCGCGATGCAACGGAACGTGCCGATCAGGTTGATCTGGATCGTCCGTTCGAAACTGTCGAGCGGATAGTGCCTGATCGCGCCTGACGCCTTGTCGCGACCGGCCGTCTTGACAGCGTCGGCTGTTCCTGCGCAGTTCACGAGCACGCGCTCCTGCCCGAGGGCCGCCCGTGCGGTGGCGAAGGCGGCGTCCACATCGGACTCGCACGTAACGTCGACCTTGCAGAACACCCCCCCGATCTCGCGTGCCAGCGCGTCACCCCGTACCGCATCCATGTCGAAGAGGGCGACTTTCGCGCCCAGCGCGGCGAGGCGGCGGGCGATCGCCGCGCCCAACCCGGAAGCGCCGCCGGTGACGATTGCCACTGTCGAGGAATTGATGATCATTTCGTTGCTCCTTTGCGTTGCTCGACCAACTGGAACTGTGGCTCCAGGGTTGGACGAACGTCGCCTATCGAACGCTAGGGAATGCAGGGGTGACGGCCTTTCCCCTAGGGTGCGCACCATCTCGCGGCAGCGGCTTGCGAGGCGTAGCATCGATTGCGGAGACATATCGAGATATGACCGCCGATACCCTCGAAGCGCCGATCCTCGAAGCCAAGCTGTATCCGGCCGGGGGGACCAGCAGGCCGTTGCCCCGACCGGGGCTTGATTCGTCGAGCGCAGTGCTGGACGGGCGTGCCGCTGTCGTCGTGGTCGCGGCCCCGGCTGGCTATGGCAAGTCCACGCTCATGGCGCGTTGGCACGGCGGCCTGGGTGACCGCGGCGTTGCGTGCGCCTGGCTCTCCCTCGACAAGGACGACAACGACAGGGTGCGGTTCGTTCGCCACCTCATCGCCGCGTTGCAGAGGGTGGATGCACGCATCGGAGGCGCCGCCCTCGGGCAGATTGCAAGCGACTTCACCAGCGGAGCCAAGCCCTTGCTGGAGGCGCTTGCGGGCGATCTCGCACGACTCCAGGGGAGACTTGCTCTTTTCCTGGACGACTTCCAGTTCATTCAACAGGCGGACGTCATCGAGATCGTCGATTGGCTCGTGAACTACGCTCCCCGAAACATCCAGTTCGTGATCGCCAGCCGGGAGGAACCAGGCCTTCGCCTCGCCGGGCTCCGCGTGCGCGGGCAATTGCTCGAGGTCGGCATCCGCGAGTTGCAGTTCGGGCCGGAAGAGGCAGCGCAGTTCTACCTCAGTCGCCTGGGGCGGGAACTGCCCGAGCGCGGTCTTCGGCAGTTGCTGTCGAAGACCGAAGGGTGGCCGGCGGCGCTCGAACTCGCCGCGATGGCGCTCGGCGCAGTCGCGGACCAGACCGAACTGATCGAACAATTCGCAGGCACCGACGACAGCGTGGTCGACTACCTGGGGGAGGTTGTTCTGTCCCGGCTGGACGAGCGGACGCGTTCCTTCATCCTCCGGATCTCGCAGTTCGATCGCATCAGCGCGCCGCTCGCACAGGTGCTCGGCGGAGACGAGGATGCCGAGGCGCTCCTCACCGCCCTGCGCTCGCGCAACCTGTTCCTGATCCCGCTGGATCGTTCCGGCACGTGGACGCGCTTCCATCATCTGGTTGGCGAATTCTTCCGCGAGCGATATCGCCGCATCGACGCGATCGGCGCGGGGGCCTGCCTCATCAGGGGCGCCGGCTGGCTGCACGACAATGGACACGTCGAGGACGCGATAAATTGCGCCATCCGCGCTCAGGATTGGGAAAGGGCGACGCAGTGGGTTGCGGAGAGCGTGGAAGAGCTGGCCTTCCGGCGCGGATACCACCAGACCGTACTGCGCTGGATGAATGCACTGCCCGAGGAGTGGGTGGACCGCTTTCCGGTCATCCGCATCCAGTACGCCTTCTCGCTGTCGTTCTACCCGCGTCGCCAGGAGTACGAGGCGCAGGCGCACCGCCTCAGGCGCTTGTTGCACCGATTGGAAGCTGAGCCCTGTCCCGACGCGACGCGGGTCGACGAGTTGCGCTGCGCGGTGGAGTTGCAGGACGCCATGTCGCTGGCGCTTCGCGACGATGGCAGACGCGGCGGTGAGCTCGCGGCCGCCTGGCTCGCGCGGTGGCCCGATGCGCCGCTCCAGCACAAGGGCGTCATGGGCAACGTCCTGGCTTTCGGCCACAAGACCAGCGGGGCAATCAGCGACGGCCTCGATGTCGTTGGACAGACTCGCCGATGGCTGGAACAGGGCGAGGGCTACTACGCGCTGGCCTGGACGGCGTACGTCGAGGCGGTGCTTCACTTGAAACGCGGGACGTACGTCGAAGCGCGACGTGCCTGCATGAACGGCCTGGAACAAGTCGACAGCAAGCTTCATGGCCATCCCGCGCACGCCAGCCTCCTTCACACGCTGCTGGCAGGCATTGCCTACGAGTTCGACGAGATCGACGCCGCGAACGAGCACATCGAACGTGCGATGACCAGCGTCGACGAGTACGGCCCCGCGGATGCCGTCATCGTCGCCTACCTGACGCGGTCGCGACTCCAACTGCTGCGACAGGATGCCAGCGGCGCCCTGTCCATACTCCGGGAAGGCCAGGAACTGGGTGAACGACGCGGGCTTCGGCGTGTCGCGGTCACGCTCGCCGCCGAAGAATGCACCTGCCTCGGGCGAGAAGGGCAGCTCGAGGAGGCGCGGGTCGTGGCCGCGCGCTTCGGCTTCGACGAATTGCCTGCGCAAGACGGCAGCTCCAGCCTGACGACGGACAAGGCGTTTCGGGCATCTTCCCGCTTCCTGCTTCGACAGGCTCCGCAGCTCGTCGCCCAGGCGCTGGGGGGTGCGATCGATCACTGCCGGCAAAGGGGATTGTTCCACCGCCTCGTCGAGTTGCTGCTGCTTCGGGCACTGGCACATGAACACCATGGCGAGCGCGGGCGGGCGATGGATGACCTGCAGAAGGCGCTCACCATCGCGGCGCCGAAGCAGTACTTGCGACTGTTCCTGGATGACACGAGGGCCCTGCGGCCGATGGTCGATCGCCTGGAGCTCGAGGCGCTGCGCGGCTCGGAGGCGGCGCCCTTGGCGCGGCGACTCCAGCAGTTGATGCGCAGTACCGATTCCCAAGCGCCGGGCCCGCGCAACGGTCCTGGTCCGGTCGCTGAGGAGCTCACGAAACGCGAGGTGGCCATCCTCAAGCGCCTCGAATCAGGCCTGAGCAACAAGGAAATCGCCGAGTCGATCTTCATCTCGGAAGGCACGCTCAAGTGGCACCTCCACAATGTCTACGGCAAGCTCGACGTCAAGAACAGGGCAGGGGCGATGACACGGGCGCGTGGCCTCGGCCTGCTCTGAGGCGAGGAAATCACCGTTGCCATGATCGCGGCGACGGCGGCTAGCTCGCCAGGCCAAGCATGTGGCCCAGGAGTACCTGCTTGGCTTTCAGGTACGCCGCGTTCTCGTCGTGAAGCGGAGATACCAGGGGCACCCTCTCCACGATGCGCAGGCCGTAGTCGGAGATCCCGTCGTACTTCTTCTGGTTGTTCGTCATGAGGCGCATGGCGTGCACGCCGAGGTCTCGCAGGATCTGCGCGCCGACGGCGTAGTCCCGGCCGTCGACCGGCAGGCCCAGCCGAACATTGGCTTCCACGGTGTCCGCGCCCTCGTCCTGCAACGCGTAAGCGCGAAGCTTGTCCAGCAAGCCGATCCCGCGGCCTTCGTGCCCACGCAGATAGACGACGACCCCACGGCCTTCTGCGGCAACGCGTCGCATCGCGTCGTCCAGCTGCGGCTTGCAGTCGCAACGCATCGAACCGAACACCTCGCTGGTCATGCACTCCGAGTGCACTCTCACGAGCACGTCGCGTCCGTCGGCCACGTCGCCCATCGCGAGCGCAAGCTGCTCGCGTCCACTCGCGAGTTCGCGGTATCCGTGAAGCGTGAACACGCCGAAGGGCGTCGGCATTCGGACGCTGGAAACTCTCTCGACGATGTTCTCGGTGCGCCGCCGATAGGCAATGAGATCCTTGATCGTGATGAGCGGCAATCCGTGCTCGCGAGCGAATCGCTCGAGCTCTGGTCGACGCGCCATCGTTCCATCTTCATTGACGATCTCCACCAGCGCGCCGCCCAGACGCATGCCAGCCAGGCGCGTGAGATCCACCGCGGCTTCCGTGTGACCGGGTCGGGTCAATACCCCGCCAGGGACGGCGCGCAACGGAAAGACATGTCCGGGCCTGTTGAAGTCGCCAGGCCCGGCCTCGGAGTCCACCAGGGCCCGCAACGTCGCAGCACGATCGGAGGCCGAAATTCCCGTGGACGTGCCGTGTCGATAGTCCACGGTCACCGTGTAGGCGGTGGTCATGGACTCGGTGTTTCGAGAGACCATCAGCGGCAGGTTGAGGCTGTCCAATCGGTCGCCGGGCAGGCCTGCGCAGATCACGCCGCTGCCGTACCTGACCATGAATGCCAGTCGCTCGGGTGTCGCGTGCTCGGCCGCCAGGATGAGATCGCCCTCGTTCTCCCGATCCTCGTCGTCCACGACAACCACCATGGAGCCTTGTGCCATCGCTGCAAGAGCGTCTTCTATCCGGTCTGCCTTCATGTGCGTTCTCCTGAACCTGAATCGAGATCCGTGGGTGACCAGCGCCTGCAATCCCGATCGCGACTGGCCAGACGATCTTCGGCCCTTGACGCGGGATGAGGTGATCGTGCCGGATTCCAGTCCTCTGCCGCATCGACCCATCGAATGGATGCCAAGGCCCACGAATGGCCATTGCCACCGTACGCGGCGAGCTGAAATCCATCTCCGCCGATTGCTCGGTGCGCCGACGGCCGATTTCATGCGCAGGCGTCGGCGGCTTCACGAAGACACGCCTGGCATGGGATCGCGACAGGCGCCAGGTGCGGGGATGCCCGCCGTCTGAAGGGTTGGTAACCCAACGGGGGGATGCCCGGCGTCGATTGGGAAATGCACGATGCGACAGCCAACTGCCCCGCCCCGTCGCCGGCTTGGCCATCCATCCCACCCAACAGAAATGGACTACCAAGTGACCAAATCGATCATCATCGCCACCCTGCTATCAGCGGGCCTCTCGGTCTCGTTCGCCCAATCCGCAACCCCGGACGCCGCCGCCTCCGCGCCGGCCACCGCATCGCCCACCCCGAAGAAGCACAAGATGTTCCATGCTCCGAAGCTGCGCAAGGGCGCCACCGCCGCGACGAACCCGGAGGCGTCGCCGTTCAAGCAAGGTGGGCAGTAACACGGCAGTCACGCGATCGTGCCATGACGCTTTGCAGGCTCCGCACAGGGCCCGCGAGCGAAAATCTCGGTTCATTGAGCCGATGCAGCTCAAACAAGCCTCCCATTCAATCCCGCGGGTTTGACAGAACCGCAGGTGGCCGCAAGGCGTCCGTGAAGCCTGAGAAGATTGATTCATCGCCGATTTCCGGGGACGCCATTGCGCTCATGAGCGTCGATTCGTTGTACTCCCGATGCTCCCTGCTTGGCGTTGCATGCCTGCTAGTGTCGTGAGTGGGAAATTCGTTGAATAGGTCGGGAGCGAAGAAGAGACGTCGCCGAATCCTGTCCAGAACGGTCGCAGACTAGGCGCACCCGCGGCACGATGCTGGGCGGCCTCGCGAGCGGGCCCGCCAGGCCAGTCTGTCGTCGCAACGCGACGAGTTGCTGTTGAAGCGTCGCCAGTTGATCGCAACCGTGGACCTGGTTCGCGCTCTGGGCGGCGGCTGGACGACAACGAAGTGATCGATGGCGTTCGACTCGACGATCTCGGCGAGCCCTTGATGTCCAGTTCGAGATTGGCGATCTCGCCCTTTGGAGGGCGATTGAAGGGCACTTCTCGAGGTCAACCTGGACGCAGAGAGGTGCCCGACCACGCATTCATTGCCTGAGTCGGAACGCCACGCCTATCGGCCGGACAGGCATTGAGCAAGGCTTTGCGCGAGATCGCGCGCCGCCAGCGGCTTGTGCAGCAGCTTGCATATCCCCGCCTTGCGGGCACGCTCCTCCAGGCCTGCGATCACGTGTCCGCTCATCATGATCACGGGCAGGTCCGGCCGGTGCGCCAGGACGGCTCGAGCAAGCTCGCTGCCAGTCAGGCCTGGCATCGATTCATCCGTCAGAAGCGCGTCGAAGTTGGAGGGGTCCTCCAGGAATGCGCTCATGGCAGCCTGGCTTGAATCGAACCCAAGAGGGGAATAGCCGAGCCTTGCAAGAAGTTCCTCTCCGAACTCTACGAGCGGTCGCTCATCGTCGACGATCATGACCACTTGACCCGCGCCATGCGGCCACTCGCTCTCATCCTCGGCGAGTACCGCAGCCGACTCGACCGCAATCGGAAGCCAGACAGACACTTGCGTGCCCACCCCAAGGGTCGAGGTGACATCGATGGCTCCGCCTCGATTCGCCACGATGCCGTGCACGACCGACAGGCCCAGCCCGGTGCCCTCTCCCGACTTTTTGGTCGTGAAGAAAGGCTCGAAGACACGCGTGAGTACATCGGCCTCGATTCCCGGGCCCGTGTCACCAACGCAGAGCCTGACGTAGCCGCCCGGCGCCAGATCGCCTTGCAGCAGGTGCTCTGCCTTTTCCACCTGGACCAATCGCAGGTCGACGCTCAATCTGCCGTCGCTCCCAATGGCCTGGATGGCATTCGTGCACAGGTTCATGACCACCTGGTGCAATTGCGTCTCGTCGCCCGAGACCGCGGCGCTGTCGGCCGCGAGCGTCACGTCCGTCGTCACGCCCGGGGGCAGCGCGGGACCCTGCAAGGCCAGCGCCTCCTCGACGATCTTCTGGATGTCCACAGGCACCTGCTCGACAACTCCGCTGCGGCTGAATTCGAGCACGCGGCGCACCAAGGCCTTGGCACGTCCACCTGCCTGCAGGACACGATCGATGTGGCGTCGCAGCGGGGTGCCTGGTGCGGCCAGTTGTTGGGCCATGTCGCCAAAGCCCAGGATCGCGCCAAGAATGTTGTTGAAGTCGTGCGCGATCCCTCCTGCCAGCGTGCCGAGCGCCTCCATGCGATGCGCTTGCTGCAGACGCATGTCGAAGTTCGCCTTGGCGACCTCCGCCGCTTTCCTGGCCGTGATGTCGTTCGCAGCGCAGAAGAGCCGAGCGGGGCTGCCCGCCGCATCCCGCAAGCAGCGACCGCGTGCCTGCACCCATCGCCAGTCCCCATCGACATGCCGAACTCGATATTCCACGTCGATGGCGGGTGTGCGGCCCTCCAGGTGCGCGTCGACCGCCTCTCGGGTGGGCCCGACGTCTTCCGGATGGATGGCCACCCGCTCTTTCAGTTCGGCATCCGTCTTGATGTCCGCAGTGGTATCGACGCCGTGCAGAACGCGCCACTTGGTCGATACGAACACCGTGCCCTCTCGCAGGTTCCATTCCGCGTGCCCTTCGTTGGCAGCCTCCATCGCCATGGCATAGCGCTCCTCGCTTTCGCGCAAGGCAACGGCTCCGCGCTCGAGGCGGCGCAATTGGCGCCGCAGGCCCAGTGTTGCGGCGATGACCAGCGCCACGAACAGCGACGTGCGGATTGCGGCGCTTGTCATCTCGTCGTACCAGGGTCGCAGGGCCTCCTGTTCGTCGCGCGTCACTGCGAGGATCAAGGGACGACTTCCGACGCGCAGGACTGCAATGAATTTTTTCCGCCCGTCCACGGGACTCCTGGCATGGCTCACGAGGGCACCATCACTCAAGCCGCCCAGCTCTGGAAATTTCTGGCCCATCGATTTGGTAGGCAAAGGCGGCTGGCGAACGACAAGCGTGCCGTCCGACAGTGTCAGCAACAGCGCGCTCCCCTCACCAAGATGGATTGCGGCATACGTGCCTTGAAGCTCTTGCAGCGTGACGATGGCCGTGACCACCCCGTCGAAGCCGCCATCCGGCGCCCGTAGCGGTCGGGAGAGTATCAACGCCGGCTCGCGCGTCGAACGCGACAAGACAGGCTCGTTGATGACCAGACCCGCGTCGGGCTCGTCACGCTGGCGCGTGAAATAGGGACGATCCGAAACGTCAGTCAGCGGCTCGCCCGTCGCTCGCGATCGGAATCGCTGGCGACCCGTCGAGTCGACCACGCTCAACACGGCGACCTGGGACACCCCGACAACGCGCGCTGCCAGTCCATCTTCCACGCCGTGCGCTTCAAGATAGCGCCCCCCGGATTCGTACCATCTCGCGGTGTCCCTCAACAGGACGTCGACAGCCTGGATGCTGCGCTGCGTTCCCGTCGTCAACGCCTCCGCCAGATTGCCCAACTCCCGCTCATTGGCAGCCATGATTTGCTCATGCAGCCGCCACCCATCGTAGATCGCCGCGCCGACGATTGTTGCGACGGCACATGCGCCAGCCGCGGCAATGACGCTGCGCAGCTGCCGTGGCTTCATGCCGGGCGCCGGCCGAGCGCGTTGCGCACCGCGCCGAGAAGTTCCAGCCGCTCGCAAGGCTTCGCGAGAACGCAAGCCAAGCCCAGCGCGCGGGCGACCGTCGACTGGCCCCCGAGGCTTCGGCTCAGGCTGGTCGAGAGCCCGATCGCAATCAATCCAGCGTGGCTTGCACTCATTTCGGTCAACGGCGACGGCTGTTGCAGGCGTGGAGAAGGCAGATCGACAATCAGGAGGTCGGCCGACGCCAGCGCGCCGTCCGCAGCCATCATGTGACTGAACTGATTTACTGTATAGCCATCTGCCATCATCCACTCCGCAAGAAGCGTTCGTATAGCAAAATCAGGCTCGACGACGACGATTGTGACCATGAGTTGTCCGCGGCAACGAGGTGACGGCCGCGTGCCGCCACGCCCTCATTGGGGCAGAGTTCTGTGCCGTGGCGATGTTCCCGGCGCGTCGAATGTTTCAACTGCAATAGCCGCCCAGGATTCACTCTTCATGTCCATGCCGTCCCAGAATCCACACGTCCTGGTTGTCGACGACGATCCCAGCATGCGGGAACTCATCGGCGAATACCTTTCGGAGAACGACTTGCGCGTCACCGCGGTGGAATCCGGCGCGGAAATGACGCGCGAACTCAAGGAATCCGTGATCGACGTCATCCTGCTGGACCTCAGGCTGCGCGGAGAGGACGGGCTGCAGTTGGCACGCCAGGTTCGCGAGACCAGCGAAGTTCCGGTCATCATCGTGACCGGAAAGAAGGAGGAAGCGGACCGGGTCATGGGCCTGGAGATGGCAGCCGACGACTACATCACCAAGCCCTTCAGCAACCGCGAGTTGCTTGCGCGCGTTCGAGCCGTGCTTCGGCGCTACCAGTCGCGAAGCGACAGCGCACCTGCAGCTCGAGACGGCACCAGGCGTGCCTATCGCTTCGATGGCTGGGAACTGAACGTCCTGACCCGGCGACTACACAACCCCGCAGGCGAGCGAATAGACCTGAGCAACGGCGAATTCAATCTGTTGCTGGCGTTCTGCGAAGCACCTCAGCGCATCCTCTCTCGTGACCAGCTGCTCGAGGCCTCCCGGCTGCATGGAGCCGAGGTGTATGACCGCTCGATCGACGTCCAGATCGTCAGGCTGCGACGCAAGCTGACACCGGATTCGACGTCTCGACAGTACATCTCCACCAAGCGCGGCGCGGGATACATGTTCGACGCCCAGGTCGAACGTCTTCTGTGAATCGCCAGATCGGTCAAGGCAGACGTTCGCACCGGCGTTTCGCGCGTTCGTCGCGGCGTTTTTATTTCATTTGTAATCTGCTGCGCTTCGCCTGAAGCTTCGCTGGCGAGTTGGCAATGTGCTTGTGAACTTCGGCATTTAAGTTCGATCGCGAGATTCACCTCGCCGCGAGGACGCCCCATGCCGACTTCACATGAATTCGATCCGAAAACGCCGTAGCCGTCGTGGGCTATGAACTGCGCTTCGAGCAATTGACCAGATCCGGTCGAACTCGAGCGTTCCCCTGTGACGCCAAAGGCGAATTCATCGCCGAGATTGGCTCTGTCGTACCGCTGTCCGGCTGCCACCCAAACATCGCGGTGCCTGCGCCAGCCACGGCCAGCCAACAAGGCGACTGCAATCACCACGATTTCGGGTTGAAGCTGTAGGCGAAATTACGTCGGCGTGATTGCACTCCTGTCAAATGGATGAATCGACTGTGTGCGTGCACGAGCTCTGCGACATGTCCGGAATCGGCCCTTCAATGTCATTTGGGATCGCACCGGTTTCATTCGACGCAACGGATGCAATACCAGCATCGAGCGGGACCGCATCGATGGCGAGGCAGCGCTCCGCTTGGGTGTGAACTTGGCGTTTCGTCCCCAGGCGCCGCATCTGGCTCGCGGCGTCGCCGCCGCACGGATGGCGATGCGCCGGCATTGATTCGCCCACACGGTCGCGAGCGCGTGGCCTGGGATCGATCTCGCACTCTTGTCCGCGATGATCGTCAGAAAGTCACGCGGGCACCGATGAGGTACTGGTTCACCTGCACGTCGTCACCGAAGACATGGGCTTCATAGCGATCGACTTCGCTGCGCAGCGTGATGAATTCGGTGAGTGCGTACTCGGCACCCGCACCGATCTTCACGCCATTGCCCGCGCCATGGCCGTTGTCGGTGTGAAACTTGGTGCGATCCACGCCGGCGCGACCCAGCAGCGAGATCTTGTCGGTCAGCGGCAGAAATCCCACAGCGTCGGCGTAGCCGGCATGCGCGGTCGCCCGCAGCGGTTGGTTGCTTTCGGTATGCCCGAGATCGGCGAGGCCTGCCTCCACGGCGAAATACTTGTTGAATTGGTAGCCACCGTAGATCGTGCCATTCGCACCGCCGTTGTTGCCGCCCGGAACGCCATCGATCTTGTTGTCGAAATGCGATGCGCCGATGCTGCCGCCCGCATAGAGTTCGCCGGCGCTTGCGGGCGAGCTCACGACGCTGCCTGCGACGGCGACGAGAGCGATGGCGAGAGTGAGAGTGAGAGCACGCTTGAATTCCGTAGACGAGGTCATGATGATTTCCTGGGTTGATTCGCATCGACGCTCGATGCGATGGAGAGATCCTCGACATCACGCATATCGTCAGCATTTCAGGCTCGCGCACCGGCGTATCGGATGAAACAGCGACGCTTTGAAGCCGATATCGATCGCCAAGATGCCGCGCAGCCTTCCATTTCAATTGAAGCGCTGGCGGCTTCATCAGCATCTCTTGCCTGGCGCGCGGAAACCGGGGTGCAACCGCTGCGCCGGAAAGTGAGAGCACCGGGAGGCACGCGTCGGCCGCATCGCGGCGATGTCTGCCCTCCGCGTCAACGGCCAGTGCACGCACAACTGCTCGCCCGGCTTTTCATCACGCAATCACTTGAAGGAGTTCATCATGAACAGCACTCGCACTCTTGGCATCGCCATCGTCCTCTCGAGCCTGGTCGGCGCCGCCTTCGCACAGCAACCGCTGACTCGCGCCGAAGTCGCCGCGGAGACTCGCGCCGCGGCGGCTGCCGGCTGCATTCCCCACGGAGACCTGGACATCTCGCCGTGCAGCGGCGGCCCCGACGAGCACCCTGCCGCCGATGCAAGGAGCACGCTCACCCGCGCTGAAGTCAAGGCCGAGTTGGCCAAGGCGGAGGCTGCAGGCGAGGTCGAGGAAGGCGATTCCAGCGAGACGCTGGCAGAGGAGCACCCCGCGCGCTATCCGCATCCCGCGGCTGCGCCTGGTCTCACGCGCGCGCAGGTTCGCGCAGAACTTGCACGGGCCAATCGCGACGGCGACATGCCCGTGGGCGACGAGGGCCATACGCTGGCCGAGATGTTCCCGCAGAAGTATGCAGCGCAGCGGGTCCGCGACGGCGAGCCGGCCTACGCCGCGAACTGAGACTTCGCAGCAGCGATGACGGCTCGATCAGGTCTCCAGTCTGCAGGACGCAGCCCGAGGGATCGATCGAGCCGACTCGCCAGTTCGAGTCCTTCTCTTGCGGCCGGATGCACGCCCGCTTCTGCTTCGCAAACGCACGCCGACTGTCGCGCCTGCGGGCCGAATTGCAAAGTCAATGGTGTCTTCGTGCGGTCTCAGGGGCCGGCCAGGCGTTACTCGATGCGATGACATTGCGCGGGCCCGCTGACGGACCGATCTCCGTCAGTGCGTCGCCGTCCCTCATGTCGTGTGTGGGAAATTCGTTGAATAGGTCGGGAGCGAAGAAGCGACGTTGCCGAATCCTGTCCAGAACGGTCGCAGACTAGCGCGCCCGCGACTCGATGCTAGGCGGCCTCGCGAGCATGCGCAACGACGGATGCGGCCGTTCTGGGCTGGATTCTTCAACGAATTTCTCGCTCACGACACTAGTTCACGCCAGCGTCAGGCCAGCGAGATATGGCGCCGGGTACTGGCGGCATGGCAAACGGCTGAAGGGCTCTGCTCGAAGCAATCGGCAGGCGAGAAGCCGTCCAACCCGATGTTTGGAAGGGCAAACCAGAGAGCGGCGTCCCAGTCGGACAAGACCTCGCGCAGTTCGCGCATCGCCGTGACGATCGCTGGCTGCCTACTCATCGCCGGCCCGCGAAACTGGAACCTCGGAAGGAGCAGCACGCTTTGCCACGAAAAGCTCACGACCTCGCGGTCGACGATCCACCGTGCGAGTTGAGACACGGGCTGATCGCTGTTGCCCGCCATGGCCGCGGCAATCTCGTCGCCGGTGGAAACGCCACCTGTGCGAGCGTAGGCGTCGAGCATGAAGTGCAGCCTCTCCGCGTCCACGTTGGCGGCTGGGCGCCAAGTTCTCGGGTGCGGGGCTGCGGTCAGCACAGGGGGCATGCGACAGATCACGTCGCTGGCACGACGCGCCGGATACGGGCTGGTCATCGTTGTCATGGGGATCTCCTTCAGGGCAGTTGCCCGGTTGGTGGCGCCAAGCGGGCGTCGAACGCACCACGGGTGGGTCCGACGTCCTGCGGGCGTTCAATTCACGTCGGGTTGCACGACCACGTCGATGATCTCGATGTCCTCGACGCTCAGCGTCCTCGAGACCTTGCCCAGGCCGTCGGCGACGGCCTTGGAGGCGCCGCCGGTGCTGTCGGCGAAGGGCTGCGGCTTGTTGATCGTGTCCACGGGTCCCTGGTAGCCGAAGTGATGAACCTTGGCGCGAAGCGACTCGTGGTCGGAGGGGTTGCTGGCACTGAGGGTGGCGTCGCCTGCCGACGCCGATCCGGCCATGGCGAGAAGAAGGAGTGCGAAGCCGAAGATGCGGGTGGTGTTCATGATGTGCCTTCAAGACATGACGCGCGAGAGGGCCGCGCGGGTGGGGGTCAGGGGAATGAAGAGCGGGGCGAGGTGTCAGCTCCGCTGTTCGCGTTGGGTGACGGATGCGTGGAGGCTCGCGAGCGCGGAACGCTGGCTCTGGAGAACCGTCTTTCCGCCGCGGTCGGCCCATGCTTCAGCGACTTCCACCTGATGGGGGCTGATGGTCGTCACGTCCAGTTGCGCCGGATAGGGCATCGAGCGCGCAACGGACTTTTGAGAGGCGGCGGGCGACGCAAAGACTGCGCTCGTGGTGCCGCCGACCAGCGCCGCGATGGCGAGTACACGTGAGGTTTTCATGATCAGTTCCTTTGATGAATCGAGGAGGTCGGACTGGCTGAGGGAATGGACGCGTCCAGCTCCCGCACATCCGAGGCATTTGGAGCTCACCGACGAACGTCCTGACCTGTTTGCGGCGCACGTGTCATCCGGCACCTTGACTTTCGGATCGAGCCGCTACAGGGCTGTTGCGTCCTTCGCTGGTTCCAATGCGTCTGCAGCGCCGCGTGATGCACTTGAAACATTGCGAGGCCGTGAATCACGCGCACGGCTCTAGCCAATGCCGTGAATCAGAACCAGGGCGCCATTGCGAACGTCTGAAGCGCGGCTGAACATGCCGCCGGGAACACGACCCAACGCTGTGGCTGGCGCGGGAGCGCCTCTCCCACGGCGCTGCCTGTTGCCCGCGAATCGCCGTACAGTCCTGGTGACGCGATCCGATGCAAGTTGGGCGCGATCGGATAGCTCAACATGAAGCAATCAGAATATCGTGGCTGCTGCGTTTCACACTTCTCAGAATCCTGTGGCTGACCTTGTGCCGATCCCGCGCGCGCTACTCGACCGCCTTGCGGCGGTCGTAGACATTAGCGCGGTCCTCCGTCGCGCGAATCTTCCGCGATCGCGCTTTGGCGCAGCTCGACCACAGGCCACCACCGCCGAGTTCTTCGCGTTCTGGCAAGCAGTCGAACAGTGCGGTGCCGATGCCGAGGTTGGACTGCGAATCGGCGCAGAGATCCTCTCGGAGTACAACGACGTGGCGACACTCGTGGCCTTGCATTCGGCGAGCCTCGGTGACGGGCTCGAGAAGTTCGCACGCTACAAGCGACTCGTCTGTCCCGAAAAGGTGTGGATGGATATCGAGGACGGGGAGGTCCGCCTGCGCTTCGGATGGCCGCTCACCGAACAAGCGCCGCCGATCTTGGTGACCGATCTTCTCTTCGCCTTCATCGTGAGCCTTGTGCAGCGCGGCACGACTAGGCCGATTCGGCCGCGACGCATCGACCTCACCAGACGGCGATTGAACGAGACGATGCTGCGCAGGCATTTCCGGTGCGAGCTGCGTTTCGATGCACCGCACGACGTATTGGTCTTCGACGAAGCCACGCTTGCGCTGCCGATGGTCAATCGCGATGCGCAACTCTTCTCCGTCCTGCTCCCGGGCCTGGAACTGGCGGTCGCGCAAGACGACCAGGAGCGGACGCTCGTCGACGACGCACGCTCGGCTATTGGCGAGGCGATGTTCGGAGGCCGCCCCTCCATCGCAGGTCTTGCCAGGTCCTTGGGGATGGGCCCGCGCACATTGCAGCGCCGCCTCGGCGAGCTCGGAACGTCGTACCAAGTCCTGCTCGCCGACGTGCGTCGGCGATCGGCACGACAGCTTCTCGCGAACACCGACTACGCGATCAGCGAGATCGCGTTTCTGCTGGGCTTCGAGGAGGTCAATTCGTTCATGCGCGCGTTCCATGCCTGGGAAGGAATTACGCCAGCGAAATGGCGCGCTACCGCTGCCCGCTCACGCCGCCAACAGGCCGGGCTCAACCATGGCAAGGCGGTGGGGATCCGCGCCAAGAACAATGCGTCATAGTCTTTCACACCCTGGAATTGTCTTATGTCCGGCTCCAGTAACTTGTTCTCCAAGTCCCGATTCGAGGCGTTCTCCGATGGCGTGCTGGCAGTCATCATCACCATCATGGTGTTGGATCTGAAGGCGCCGCGGAGTGCGGAGCCGCTTGCACTTGCCAAGCTCTGGCCTTCGTTCGCCATCTATCTAGTCAGCTTCTTTCTCGTGATGGTCTACTGGATCAATCATCACGGGCTCGTAATGCAAGCTCGACGTATCACGAGCGGTCTTCAGTGGGCCAACGGTGCCGTTTTATTCTCGACATCGCTTATCCCCTTCGCAACCGCTTACGTCTCCGAGACGCACCTTGCTCCTTTTCCAACGGCCGTCTATGCCGGATTGCAGTGCCTCTGCGGGATCACCTTCACCGTGATGTTTCGCTTGATCGAAAGGCAGCGCGACGACAAAGCGTTCCGCCAGAAAGCGATCATCCAGCGCCGTTGGAATCTTGTCGCTGTGACTGTCTATGCAGCATCCGCCGTTGTCGCTCTTTTCAGTCCCATCATCGCGACCGCGCTCTTCAGCGTGATCTCGCTCGCCTACGTGGTGCCTAGGTTTCCGGAAAGAAGAGCAGACACGTAGGGGGCTGTGGGAGCACGCGACACCCTTGCTAGGCGCTCGAACCATACGGCCGCGCCGCACAGCGACCTTCTGCTCAGGGGACCTTCGCGGCTCTCTGCGGGGCCCCAGTTCGAGCGATCGCTTGGATATCGCGATTCTCGAAGACGGGATCGGGATGCTCGGAGACACCGCGGACGGCAGCGTCGACCATTACACGAGCCAAGTCGTCTGCGCGGACTACTTGGTTGGGAAAGAGAACACGAAATACGGGGTAGATCGCACGCAGTACGCGGTAGCTCCAGCTCGGCTCTTTTCGTGGCTGCACGGGGTAGATGTATGCGGGCCGAAATATGTAGACGTGCGCGAATCCCGTCTCGAGCAGCGCCTTCTCGGCGAGCCCTTTGTAGCGCGCGTACGGCAGCCTGCTCTGTCCGGTCGGGTCTGCGCCACTGCCGCTCAGGAAGGAGAGTGACGCACCGGGGCTGCAGGCGAGAAGTGCATGGGCAAACTCCGCTGCATAGTCCACGGTGATCGTGCGCAATTCCTCGTCTGGTACGGCACCGGTGTACGTTCCCAGGCAGAACAACGCTGCGTCGCGGTCTTTCAGTGGCTCCCCAAGAGTGGAGCAATCCGCAAAGTTCGGATGAACGACTTCCTTGAGCTTGGGATGAGAGAAGCCCACCGTCCGTCGCCCAATGGATGTCACGGTTTCGACACCAGCGTCGTCGAGAGCGTAGCGAAGAGCGTAGCCGCCGACCATTCCGGTCGCGCCGATGATGACCAGGCGCTTCGTATTCATGACAGTGCGCGTTCCTCGATCCAGTCCACGTACAACTTGCGCTCGGCGAACAGCCAGGTTCCGTCGCTCTTCAAGAATTTGTCTTCGTAGCGCAGGGCGGCAATCATCAAGCGGCGCTTGTCGCCAGCCACTGTCAGGTGATGCGCCAAGGTGTACGCCTCTCCCGAGGCGCGATCGGTTGCCAGCGTGAAGATCGTGCTCTGCCCGACGAAATGCTGTGTGGCAACGTACTTGTTCAAGTCAGCGAAGACCGGCGCGAGCGCATCGCGAGAGTGAAGCTCCTGCGTCGGTTTCGGGTCTTTGGCGTCCATGTACACGATGAAATGCGTGTCTGCCGTGAAGAGGGCCATCTGGCCTTTCGCGTCGCGGCGATCTGCGCAGTGTGCATAGGCTTCGACCAGTTCTCGAATGGCGAGACGATCCGCGGCTTCCGCGGGCGAGATGGAACTGTGTTGGCTCATGGAATCTCTCTTTCAGGGCTCAAGGATGGCCCGTGGTTCGACGAATGCTTCGATCCCGTATCGCCCGTATTCGCGGCCCACTCCGGAGTACTTGAAGCCGCCCCATGGCGCTTGCGGATCGTCGGTCATGCTGTTGATCACGATGCGCCCTGCGCGTAACCGGGAGGCGACGCGGCGTGCGCGCTCGACATCGGTACCGAGCACGGCGGCGTGAAGGCCGTACTTGGAGTCGTTCGCAATCCGGATCGCATCGTCCTCGGAGTCGTAGCCGATGACGCTGAGGACGGGCCCGAAGATTTCCTCCTGCGCGATCGCCATGCTGTTCTTCACGTTGACGAACACCGTGGGCTTCACGAAGTAGCCCGCCTCGAGTCCGGCCGGACGACCCTCGCCGCCGACCAGTACTTCGGCACCCTCCTCGATCCCTTTGCGGATGTAGGACTGCACACGTTCGTATTGCGCCTGCGAGACCATCGGCCCGATAGCAGTCTTCGGGTCGGCGGGATCGCCCACGGGGAACGCGTGCATCGCCGCTCGAATGGATTGCTTCACGGCGTCCAGGCGCGCATTCGGGATGAGCAGCCGCGTGCCGGCGGCGCAGGCTTGGCCGCTGTTCATGAAGGCCATGGCGAGCGCTGAGGGGACGGCACGATCAAGCACGGCGTCGTCAAGCAAGATCGTCGGCGACTTGCCGCCTAGTTCGAGCGTGATGCGCTTCATCGTCGCCGCAGCGTCGCGCATGATCGATTCTCCGACCCCAACCGAGCCGGTAAAAGAGATCTTGTCGACGTCGGTGTTGCGCACGAGCTCGGCACCCACGACAGTGCCACGACCGGTGACGACGTTGAAGACGCCCTTTGGAAGCCCGGCTTCGTGCAAGGCCTCGACCAAGACCCGAGTTTGAAGCGCGCTGAGTTCGCTTGGCTTGATGACCACGGTGCACCCTGCTGCCACCGCGGACGCGAGCTTCAGGCAGATGAACAACGTGTTCGCGTTCCATGCAGTGATCAGACCCGCCACGCCCACCGGCTCCAGGGTCACGGTCGTCGTGCCCCAGCTGCGGGTCCACGGTATTTCCTCCATGGCCCTTTCCGCGGCCTGGAATGCGTCGATGCCGGACCGAACGATGAGCCCAGCGAACGCCGCGACGCCGCCATACTCTTGCACCATGGCCGCGGTCAAATCGTCGACGCGTGCCGCCGCGGCCTCATGAAGCCGGCGTAGCGCCTGCATGCGCTCGTCCTTGGTTGACAGCCCCCAGGTGGTGAACGCGCGCTTAGCCGCGGCGATGGCTCGACGGGTGTCTTCCTCGTCGGCGAGCGTGACGCGAGCGATGACTCGGCTGTCCGTGGGCCTGATGATGTCCAGGACCTCACGGCCGTGGGACTCTGCGAATGCCCCATCGATGTAGTGTGTCGTCAGCGTATTGATCGTATTCATGGCGACTCCTCGTCGTTCGGACCGACTGGCAACGCCTGGCAAGCCATACCAAGTGCTGCGTCCCATGGCTGATCCAGTTGCGAGGGGAAGCATTGCACGCCTCGCTTCCGGAGCCAGCATCTGATCACGCCAGTCTGTCATCGGATCGCGTCAAGTTGGTACCGCGCAGGCATGCGCTAGTCGGCTGCCAGAATCGCTGAACGAACGAGATCGCCCTGCCGTTGAATTCGATTGAGTCCACATCTGCGACGCGGGCCACAATGATGCGGCCGCGAGCTGTACGACGTGCTCGGTTTGTCACTTCTGGCCTCGGGTTCTTGCATCCTATCGGGGCCTGCTACCGCATTTTTTGAGGGAACGATTTGGCCTCGACCGGCTCACACCGTCGAGGCCAAGCGACGAGCCCTCGTGAACGTGGTACCGCCCAGGTGTCTGTGATCAGTGCTTGATCGACAGCGCGTAGAACTGCACGATGGTGCTGGGGCTCGAGGAAGGCGTGCCTTCGGTGGCGGTCTGGTCGTAGTCGCCGGCCTTGAAGTAGAAGCTCTCGCCGATGAACGACGACGGCAGGTTGAACGTCTTGGCCACGTTGTTGACCGTGATCGTGATCGTGGTCCCGGACAACTGCATCTCGTAGTCGAACTTCGAGCCCAGGCTCACCGTTGTGATCTGCGGAGACGTGGAGCTCCCGCCTTGGTTGGTGTCCTCCAGCAGGAGCTTGACGACACCCTTGGAGGTGACCTGCAGCTCGCACAGCGGCTTGCTCGGCCCTGTGCCCTGGAAGATCTGCCCGATCGCCGTGTGGTCCGGCACCTCGACGACCTTGACGGTCGCGCTCAGCGTGTTCGTGCCCTTCGTCTTCCAGATCGTGTTCTCACGGAGTTCAACGCGGGGGTGGAGCGAGCCGGAGGTCGTCCAGCCCTTCTTCGGGTCGGCCATCACCATCGAGCCGTCCGACGAGTTCGTGTAGAAGTACGGTGAGTCGGTGTACGTCGTCAACTGGGAGCCGGAGATCGTATCCGGGTGATCCGCGGAGCCGGTGGGCAGTTGCAGCGTGAACGGCGCCAGGTTGAAGTTCTGGCCAGGCGTCTTGGTCTTGCTGATGCTCTCGACGAAGGACCGGTCCTGGCTGGCCATCAAGGACTCCTGTCGCTGATCGTCCGCGGGATCGCCGCCACCGCACCCCACGAGGAGGCCGGAGGCCAGGGCTGCGAAGAGGTCTGCTTTCACGTTCATGGGTTTGTCTCCTGAAGTAGTTGAAACGATGCGCTGCTCGTATTCGGGTACGGCTGTTGATCTCCCCCCAGACATCGATCGCTGCACGGCGATGCAGTCGCCGTGGAGCCTTGATCGGAGCCAGGTCGCTATCGAGCCGCGGAGGGGCTGCGCGTCGCGCCAGACCAGTGACAACGTGAGTTCGCGCGACTGCCCGTCAGCGCCGTCTCACCATCACTTTGAAACAGTGTTCCACTAGTTTCGACCTGCCGTTTCTCTTTGTCATTGGGGTGTGCCCTCTGCTGCTTTGCAGCAATTCAGAACGGCAGAGTTGCCAATGCCGCGCGGCGATCGCACGCGGGGGCGATCCGAAGAAGGTCTGACGCGAACTCTTCAGGACTGCTTGCGTTCACGTGTGAGCGCAGCCAAGGGCACACCCGCATTCCCACTTCGCCAAAGGGATCCCACAATATCGAAACGGCGTTTCATTTTATATCGGAGTAGATGCAGATGTGGCTAGCCCTGTTCGGCGAGTGCATGTTGGAGCTGAGTGGCCCGCCTCTCGGAGCCGTTCAACAAGGGTTCGGAGGCGACACTCTCAACACCGCGATCTACCTGGCTCGCTGCGCACCCGCCAACGACCTCAGGGTGAGCTACGCGACGGCGCTCGGCACCGATCCGTTGAGCGACGGGCTCGTGCGGCGGTGGGAGGCTGAGGGGATCGACAACTCCCTTGTTCGGCGCCTCCCGGGACGCTTGCCGGGCCTGTACCAGATCGCCGTCGACGCCCAAGGCGAACGCTCCTTCAGCTATTGGCGTGACAGCAGTGCCGCCAAGGCGTACTTCGAAACCGAGGAGACTCCGCTCGAAGAAAACGCAGGGCACTACGACGCGTTCTACTTCAGCGGAATCAGCCTGGCGATCCTGCCGCCAGCCGGACGCGAGCGCTTGTTTGCCCTCCTCACTCGGTTTCGCAACGCCGGCGCCGCGGTGATCTTCGACAACAACTACCGTCCTCGCCTTTGGTCAGATCCCCACGAGGCCCGAGCGAACTTCGACCGAGCGTTCTCCCTGGCGTCCACCGCCCTGATCACGGTCGATGACCATCAAGCCCTCTATGGCGCGGCCACGCTCGAGGATGCCGTGCGCGCGGCCAAGCGGATGAGCATCGACGAGGCGGTCATCAAGCGCGGCGCCGCATCGACCCTCATCCGCGAGCATGGAAGCCACTGCTGGATCGAAATCCCCACGGAGAAAGTCGAACGGGTCGTCGACACGACGGCCGCCGGCGACTCCTTTGCAGCTGGCTACCTTTCGCGCCGGCTCCTCGGCGCGAGCGCGACTGACTCTGCGGCGTTCGGCAGCCGCCTCGCAGCCCGAGTGATTCAGCATCAGGGCGCTTTGATCCCCCGCGAGGTCATGGAAGATCTGACTTTGGCCACCGAGAACCGATAGACCGTCACGGAGTGGAAGACTTCCCCGGGCATCAGGCGGGTGCTCGGGAAGTCAGGGTGGTTCGGGCTGTCGGGGAGATGCTGCGTCTCGACCGCGAAGCCGTCATACCGTTGGTAGGCGACTCCCTCGCTTCCCATCTCCAGGCCATCGAAGCCGTTGCCGGTGTTGAACTGCACCGAGGGCTCGGTTGTTTCGACCTCCAGGCGGCGGCCACTGGACGGCTCGTCGACTCGAAGCACTCGCCTCAGCGTGCCGTCCCAGTTCGCGAATGCGAGGCTGTGATCGAAACCCGCGGGCTGGCCCAGCAAGGGATCTCCCGCCAGAAGCCTCGCTTGAGCCGAACCTGACTGCCTGAAGTCGAGAACTGTGCCAGAGACCGGCGCGAGTTCCCCGGTTGGAATGCGCAAGCCATCCGTGACCGCATAGCGATCGGCCTCGATCGTGAACTGGTGGGTCGCCAGGCCCTGCGCGCCGGCGCCAGCCAGATTGAAGAACACGTGGTTCGTCGGGTTGAGCACCGTCGGCGCATCCGTGGTCGCCGTGTATTCGATCTTGAACACGTCCTCTCGCCGCATCAGGCGGTAGGTGACCTTGAGCCGTAGATGCCCAGGAAAGCCTTGATCTCCCGCACCACTGTCCATCGTGTAGACCGAGCCCACCGAGTCAGCGGCAGTGAAGTCTTCCCGCTCCCAGACCCTGCGGTCATAGCCATCAGGATCGGCATGGAGGTAGATGCCCTTCGCGTTCGGCTGTAGCTGGACGATCTGCCCATCCAAGGAAAAGCAGGCTCCGCCGATACGCCCGGCGTATCGCCCGATCTCGGCGCCGTACCGACGGTGGTTTTCTTCGAGCGCACCGAGGGTGGGCAAACTCAGGACGACGTTGGCCAGGTGGCCGCGACGATCCTTGACTGCGATCTCGGTCAGGGTCGCGCCATAGTCGACATACGCGACGTGCATGCCGAGGTCGTTCGTCAAAGTGACTTTCTCGACGGGAACACTCGCCTTCGTCCGCCCCCACTCCCGAACCGAAAAGGGGCCGTGGCTTGCGGCCAGGGCCCCCAGCGAGGAGAGCAGAAGAGCGCCAGAAAGCCACCAGGCAGGCGCCCTCTTTCCCATCGTCAGAACTTCGCGTCAAAGCGCACCGACTCATAGCGCCACGCATCACGAGCAGGCGTCCACGTGGTCGTCGTGACCGTGACCGGCGGGTTCGGTGCCTTGGCGTTCCAGCTGCCCAGGCCCGTGAAGCCGGTCAGCGCGTAGTGGCGGTCGAACAGGTTGTTGACGAAGAAGCTCAGGCGGTACTTGTCCGCGTTGTCCTTGAAGCCGAAGCCCAGGTTGAAGATCCCCACCCCCGGCGCCGCCAGTGTCGGATCCTGGTTGATGTTGGTCAGCACCTTGCTCTGATAACGGAACGTCCCGGAGATGAACTCCTTGAGGCCGTCGTTCCAGGCGAAGTCGTACTGGCCCGAGATCGACCCCTTGATCTTCGGTGCGTTGGGCATCGCGCCACCCTTCAGATCCTGGACGTTCTGGCCGCCGAACTGCGGATCTTTCAGGATGCAGGCTGCGTTGAAGCCGCCGTTGGCGGTGGACGTGACGTTGTAGCAAGGCGCATTAGGCCACTTGGTGACGGTGGCCAACGTCCAGGCGATATTGGCGTTGATCAGCAGTGCGGGCGTCACGAGCGCAGCCAGGTCGGCCTCGAGACCATGGGTCTGGACGCCGCCGATGCTGTTCAGGCGGGTCACGTAGGTCGTGGTACCCGGCAGGTAGCTGCCCGAGTTCTGCTGGTAGTCCGTGAAGACCGACTTGAAGGCCGCCAGGTTCAGCGTCAGGCGGTTCTCAAGGAAGTTGCCCTTCATGCCCAGCTCGATCGTCTTGCCGTGCTCGGAGTGCACCGGCTGCTGCGCCGCCGTGGCCGCGTTCAGGCCGCTGGTGATGTCGTAGGCTTCGCCCTTGTAGCCGGTCGCCCCCATCACGTAGGCCATGAGGCCCTGGGTGAACTGATGCTGGTAGCTGAGCTTGCCCGTCGTCGAGTTCTCGCCGTTGCCGCGGCTGAAGAAGTGCGACGTCGGCGCCCAGGCCACCGGCGGCGGCGCACCGAGCTGCATGTCGTAACCCGAGACCTGGCGGTTGAAGCGCAGGCCGCCCAGCACGGTATCGGACGGCGTGATCGCGTAGCTCACCTGACCGAAGACGGCGGTGTTGCGGTTGTAGGTGCTGCCGTAGTACTGCACCGGCGTCGACAACGCGATGCCGTTATAGCCCCGCACGAAATGCCGGTCGACCACGTTCTCACCGAACCACAGGCCGCCGACGTAGCGCCACTTGCCGGTGTCGGCCGACGTCAGCCGAAGCTCTTCGCTGTTGGACTTGATCACGTACTGGCCGTACTGGACGTAACCCGCGTCCACGCCGGCAGGCTTGCCGTTGGCCAGCGGGTAGTACAGCAGCGTGTGGGCGTCGACGAAGTCCTGGTCGCGGTAGTCGTTGCCGGTGTAGTGCTCGGTCGAGGTGATCGATGTCAGGTTGGCGCCGCTGGGCAGCTCGTAGTTGACGCGCAGCGCGATGCCCGTGTCTGACGATGTGAGCCCCGTAGGGGAGTCGTTGCGGATGTCGCGATTCTCCGGGCCGATCGGGATGCCAGCGAGCAGCTGGGAGGCCGGCAGCTGCGCGACGTTGGACAACAGCGCGCCTTGCACCGGCGTGAAGCTGGTGGGCACGAGGACGCAGCAATTGGCTTCCGTGTGGTTGTAGCGCGGCGAGAGTTGGAACTCGAGCGTCTCCGTCGGACGCCAGACGAGCTTGCCCATGAAGGTCCGGCCCTTGGAGCCGTTGACCCATTCGTTGGTGCTCAGGTTGCGGACGTTGCCCTTGAAGTCGTTGTCGCTCGCGGCGATGCGGAACCCCAGCGTATCGGAGAGGTCGCCGCCGTACGAGATGCTGCCGCGGTACTCGCGATCGGTGGTGACCATCGCGCTCGCGCGGCCATGCAGCGGCCCGCCCACGGGCTCGGTGATGATGTTGACGGCGCCGGCGATCGACGCCTTGCCGTACAGCGTGCTCTGCGGGCCCTTGATGATCTCGATCCGCGACGCGTCGGCCAGGTCCTTGAAGGCCATGAATTGCAGGCCCATCGGCACGTCGTCGACGGTGACCGAGACGTCCGACTCCACGCCGATGCCGATCGAGCTGGTGCCGATGCCGCGCATGTTGATGCCGTTGTTGGCCGGGGTCGTGCCGTAGGTGACGCTGAGCGCCGGCGACAGCAGCGCGACGTCATCGAAGCCGCGCACGTTGTTGCGTTGCAGGTCTTCGGAGTTCATCACCGAGATGGCCAGCGGCACCTGTTCCAGGCGCTCGACCCGCTTGTTGGCGGTGACGATCACCGACTGCAGGCCGCCTTCTGGAACCTTGTCGGCATGATTGCCTGCGGCGGACGAGGCCGACGCGGCAGCTTGTGGCGCGCTGGCCGCGGCGGCTGGTATGGGGGCGGACTGGGCGTACGCCGCAGCCTGCAGCAGGAACAGAGTGGCCGTGGCACAGCTCACGGGGGTGAGTCGAGGTCGTCGTGATGCTCCTGTCGTGTCTCGCATGATGTCTCCGATGTCGATGATGTGGAAATTCTTCGGACAGGGTTGCGGGCTGCGGGCGTAGGCCGCTGACTCGAACCGATCAGTGGAAGCTCAAGGTCCAAGTGACCGTGAGCGGTGCGCTCAGCTCGAAGTCGAGCTTTTCGCAATGGATATGGGTCTTCATGGGGCCTTCGGGCGACCGCTCCCGGTCGCTCGCGGGGTTGGACTGGCACTTGTCCAGTCCGGTGACTTCGAAGCGCGTGACGCGCCCCGAAGCGAATTCGGTGACCAACCCGTCCTGATGCGGCTGGTCGGAGAAGGCGGCGAAGTCGACGGTCAGCTTCTTGACCTTCTGGCCGTCCTTGGCTGAATAGCGGTCAACGCGCACGACTTTCCCCGCCTCGAAGCGGTAGGTGGTGTCGACCTGGACGCGCGAGTCCTTGGCTGGCTTCTTCCCTCCGAGCTTGGCCAGTTCGTCCTGATGCACCGAGGCGATGAATGCGCCGTCGACCGTGCGCGTCTGAACGTTCTTGAAGTACGCGGCGGGTAGGAGTTGTGTCCCGTCGTCGAGTTCGATCTTCGGCAAGAGCTGGGGCTGCGCGGCGCCGCTGTCGGGCGTGCCGGCGACGAGGCCTTGAGCAAAGGGCAACGCGTAGTACGGGCTGTTCTCGTACTGGCCACCGCCGCCGTTGATGAACGGCAGGCTGAACAGCGTCGCCTCGTCGCGGTGCAGGACGAGCGCGCGGTCGTAATCGCTCTTGGCGAACCACACGAGCTGGGAGATCGGCTGGGTCTTGGCGACCCATTGCTGGAGGTCCGCCGCGGGCGCCTTGTCCTTGAAGCCACTCTCCTCCCAGCGCTGGTTGGCCGCCATGAGCTGGTGCAGCAGGGAGAAGTTCTCCCCAAGGATCCGGTTCTTGGCGCGGTAGCCATCCGTGGCGCGGCCTTGGTCCCACATGTCCACCGACTGGGTGGCCGGGTTGACCCAGAAGTCGGCGTACTTGGCGGCGATCTGGCTCGAATAGGCGTAGGCATGGACTTGTTCATCGGGCGTCAACACGCCCAGGCTGGAAGCCGCCGTGAGGATTTCGAGCGCAGCCGTATCGCCGTAGGGCCCGAGGCTGCGGCCGTAGCTAAATCCGTCGCCGCGGGGATTGGCCAGCACCAGCGAGATGTCGGTCGACCGGCGCAGCATGCCCTTGAGCTCGTCGGTCACCGGCATGCCGGTTTCCATGAAGCGCTCGCAGATCTCGGCGATGAGGAGAATGCTGTAGCGGTCGAACCGCCCTTCCCCGTCCGTCTCGTCCGAGAACCCGTAGACCCCGGAGTAACGCCGGTAGTGGTCCATCAGCTCGGACAAGAGCCGCTTGCTGCCCGCCTCGCCCTCCCAACCCAGAAGGAACCTCAGGCGAGACACGCCGAACGCCACCCCGTAATAGTTGGTGGGCAGGTCGATCAGCGTGTATTCGGGGACGCGCACGAAGGTGCGCCAATCGAGTTGGCGCTTCAGGCGCTCGAGAGTCGCGGGAGAAACCGCCTGGTCAAGGAGTCCCGCGACCTGCAGCTTGCGAAGCGCGAGCAGGTAGTAATAGATCCCCCAGGTATGGTTGTCCATGCTCACGGTCAGATCCGCGAGGGAGCTGAACGCGGCGAGATCCCTCTTGAGCGCCTTCGGATCGGTCTTGGCGTGTACGTCGACCAAGTCGCTGATGCCGAGCGCGATCTTTCCGGGCAGGAACTTGTCGCTCGCCTCGAGGACTCGAACGCCAGCGAGTTGCATCTGGCCACGTTCCGCGTCTAGCCTGGCCACGAGGTTCTCCAGCTGCGGAACGAGCTTCGTCTGCACCGTCTTGTTCATGGCGACACCCGCCGCCGCGGCGTTGCTCATGGCCACTACCGATCCAACGGCCAGCAGTACCGAACGCAGGTGAGACGAGGCGAGCTTCAATAGGGACGACAAGGCAATTTGCTCCTGCTTCGAGACGAGTTCACCCCGCCGCATACCCGCAAGGACACGGGGCGGAGCACGCTATAGAAAACGAGTCGTTCCCCGGAGCGGCGTCAGGCCGCCCCGATGGGTTGAACCTTCAGAACACCGGATGTCCCGTGATCAACGACGGCAGCCAGGTAGAGAATCCGGCGACGTAGGTCACGAGGTTGATGGCCACGAAGATGGCCAGGTAGTACGGCCAGGCTGTCTTGGTCGCCTCGCCAATCGAGATCTCGCCGATCGCACAGCCGACGAACTGCACCGTTCCGACAGGCGGGTGCACCAGACCGAGAGCGCAGTTCAAAAGAAGCATCATCCCGAACTGAACCGGACCGACGCCCATCTGGATCGCGAGCGGCAGGAATAGCGGTGCCGTGATCAGGATGTGGGCCGCCATGTCCAGGAAGATGCCCAGGAAGATCTGGATGATGTTGATGTACAGCAGCATCAGCCAGGGGCGTTGGGTCGCATGGAGCAGCGCGGCCTCGATGGCGTCGGGGATCGACAAGTACGCCATCTGCCAGCGCAGCATGTTGGACACGCCGATCAGCAGCAAGATCACGCCCGTGGTCTTCGAGGCCTTCTGCAGCGCCTTGAACAGGATCTTGCGGTCGATGCTCCGGTAGACGATCGTGGTCAGGGCGAGCGAGTACGCCACCGCGATCGCGGCGGCCTCCGTGGCCGTGGTCACACCGCCCATCACGCAGCCGAGAATCACGGCGATGACGAAGAGGCCGGGCACGGCTGCCAGGAAGCTGCGGAACACCATTGCCCAGCCCGGGAACATCGTGAGCATTGAGCTGCCGTCTTCGCGCTTCGGAAAGCCGCTGCGCACGGCCTGCCAGTAGGCGGCCACCAGCATGCACACCATGATCCAGAAGACCGGGATCAGGCCGGCGAACATCAGGTCGCCGATCGACACGCCGCTGATGGTGTGGCCATTGATGACGCCTGAAGCGACTTGGGCCGCAAAGGCGTAGATGATCAGGTTGTGCGACGTCGGCATCAGCGCGCCGGCGAGCGACGCATGCGTCGTGACGTTGACCGCGTAACCAGCGCTGTAGCCTTCACGTTTCATCAGCGGGATCATCACGCCACCCATGGCGGAGGTGTCGGCGACGGGAGAGCCGGAGACGCCGCCGAACAGGGTGCTCGCAAACACGTTGGCCAGGCCCAGGCCGCCGCGCCAGTGTCCGAGCAGGCTCCGCGCGAACCCCATGATCCGGTCGGCGATCCCGCCGTGGAGCATGAGTTCGCCCGAGAAGATGAAGAACGGGATCGCGAGGAACGAGAACACGTTCATCCCGGAGATCATCATCTGGATCGACGTGGCGATCGGCACGCCTTCGACCGCGAAGGTCGCCATGCAGCTGAGGCCGATCGCGAACGCGACAGGCACTCCCAGCAGCAGCATCAAGATGAAGCTCGAGCAGAGAACAAACAATTCCATGACTAGTCCGCAGCGCGTGCCTTCAAGGCAGACCGCAGCAGACGGTCCACGGAAAACAGAGTGATGAGAACCCCGGCCAGCAGAGGCGGCGCGTAGCGCCAGGCCTCGGAGATCCCGAGCGTGGGGATGTCGTTGGCCCAGGTGGCTTCAACCATTCGAAAGCTGCCGTAGATCAGCACGACGGCGAACGTGAGGACGAGGATGTGTGCCATCAGGTCGCAAATCCACTGCCCTCGCGGCGGCAACAGCTTCACCGCCGAGTCAAGACCGATGTGTCCCGCGGTATGCACACCCACCGTGGCGCCGAACATCGCCACGCAGATCGCCAGCACGAGAGCGAGTTGCTCGATGTAGGCGGGTTGGGCGTTGAAGGCGTAACGCATCACCACCCCATAGGTCACGATCACACCGAGGCAGGCGAGCGCAATGCACGCGAGCACCAGAGTGGACCGCGACAGCCTCTCGCACAGGGCCGGCAGGCGCCCTTCGGTGCCGGGTGCGCTCCCAACCTTGCGCCCTGCTTCGCTCACTTGGTGTTGACGATGGCTTGCACCATCGCCTTCATCGCCGGAGTCGCAGCGAACTTGTCCCAGACCGGGTTTTCAGCGTCCACGAAGCTCTGGTGGTTGATCTGGCTCGCCGCAATGAAGGTCACGCCGCTCTTGACGAGCGTCGCGCGCGCGGCCTGTTCTCGCTCTTCCCACTGCTTGAGGTAGTACGGCACCGAAGCCCTGGCGGCGGCGCGGATGGCCTGCTGTTCCGCCGGCGTCAGGGTGTCCCACACCGTCTTGGAAAAGACCAGCACCTCCGGGATCATCGCGTGCTCGGTCTCCGAGAAGATCGGCGCCGATTCGTAGTGCTTGGTCTCCTGGTAGGACGGGATGTTGTTCTCGGCCGCGTCGATCAGGCCCGTCTTGATGCCCGTGTACACCTCGGCCAGGGGCATGGGCGTCGGGGAGCCGCCGAGGGCCGAGATGGTTGCGACCCACAGGTTCGATTCGGGGACGCGGATCTTCAGGTGCTGGACGTCGGCCGCGCTGCGGATGGGCTTCTTGGCGTAGATCGAGCGCGCACCGCTCTCGTAGAAGGCCAGGCCGATGAAGCCCGACTTCTCGAAGGCCGCAAGGATCTGGTCGCCTTCCGGGCCGTACATGGTCTTGCGGAAGTGGGTGACGTCGCGGAAGAGGAACGGCAGCGACGGGATCTGGGACTCGGGCACGATCCCATGGAAGACGGCCGAGGAGACGCGCACCATGTCGAGCGCGCCGATCTTGACCTGTTCGATCGTGTCCTTCTCCGAGCCGAGCGCGCCGTTGCCGAACACCTTGATCGTGTCCTTGCCATTCGTGGCCTTGGAGAGCTCTTCGCCCATGAAGGCCACGGCCTGGTTGGTCGGGTAGTCCTTCGCGTGGAAGTCGGCCGAGCGGAAGGTACGCGCCTGAGCCGTGGGGGCGGCGGCGAGCGAGGCGAGCGTGGCGACGGCGACCAGCAGGGCGGACGCGATCTTCGGGTACTTCATTGAGGTTGTCTCCGGATGAATTCTTTGATGCCCGAGAGGTCTACGTCTCCTGGGGCCCCAGCGTGTCCGCGCTTGAGCTGACGGGGCTGGCGATGGCCGGGCCTTGAGAGCCGGGCTTGATGGCTTAGAGGTAGTCCTGGCGCGGCGGCGAGAACTGGTCGAGGAGCCTGCTGCCGGCTTCCAGCGCCTTGACGCCATGCGTGTGCAGCCGCGGCGCGATGAAGGCGTCGCCGACTTTGAGGGTGCGCCAGATGCCATCGACTTCGGCCAGGAACGAACCCGAGATCACGTAGGCAATCTGGTCGTGGGCTTCGTGCGCGTGAGGTGTTCCGACCGCGCCTTCGTCGAACTCGACGAGCACGGACATCAGCTCGGGGGTGTAGCCGACGATCTTGCGGCGGATGCCGTCGCCCAGTTCGATCCAAGGGGCAGCGGCGTTGTCAAAGAAGGTGTTCATGGTCGTCTCCTGAGGCTCACTCGAGGCCTTTGTGAATGTGTGTTTCGCTGTACTATAGCGATCAGTTTTAAAAAATGGAACACCGGTTCACTAATTAAAAACCATAATTCCGGGAAAGCACCGACTGCCTTAGTCTTGCGCCCGCAACATAGGCCAACGTGCCCCGAACCCCACGCGAAAGCCCCACGCAGACGCGACTCAGGCAATCCCTCCCTGCCCCCGCAGAAAGCCGACAGATCATGCAAATCCGCCAACCTATCCACAGCGAACACGCCCGCACGCTCGACACCGAAGGCCTGCGTCGTCACTTCCTGGTCGAAGACCTCTTCCAGGCCGACGCCGCCACGCTGACCTACAGCCAGATCGACCGCATCATCGTGGGCGGCGTCCATCCGGTGACGACCGCCGTGCGCTTCGCGCCCGAACTCGGACGCCACACTGGCACCGACTTCTTCCTGCAGCGTCGCGAGCTGGGCCTGATCAACATCGGTGGCGCCGCGCGGGTCACGGTGGACCGCGTGGTGTTTGACATCGGAGCGCGCGAGGCGCTCTACATCGGGCAAGGCGCGAAGGACATCACTTTCGAGTCGGTCGACTCCAGGCAGCCGGCCAAGCTGTACTTCAACTGCGCTCCGGCGCACACCGCATACCCGCACAAGAAGGTGACGCTCGCGGAAGCGTCGCCCGAGACGCTGGGATCGCCCGAGACGAGCAACCGCCGCACGATCTACAAGTTCCTGGTGCCTGACGTGCTGCCGACGTGCCAGCTCCTGATGGGCATGACCCAACTCGAGCCGGGCAGCCTCTGGAACACCATGCCGTGCCATATGCACGACCGGCGCATGGAGGTCTACTTCTACTTCGACATGACCGAGAACGCGGCCGTGTTCCACATGATGGGAGAGCCCACCCAGACGCGTCACCTGGTCGTGCGAAACGAACAAGCCGTCATCAGCCCAAGTTGGTCGATCCACTCGGGCGTGGGTACCCAGGCCTACACATTCATCTGGGGCATGGTGGGCGAAAACCAGGTCTTCAAGGACATGGATCACATCCCGATGACGGTGCTGCGCTAAGCCAGACAGGGACTCAACAACATGATCCTCGACAACTTCCATCTGACCAACCAGGTCGCGATCGTCACCGGCTGCAACACTGGCCTGGGCCAAGGGATGGCTCTTGCCCTGGCTCAAGCCGGTGCTGACATCGTCGGCATCAACGTGTCGGCTCCCGACGAGACCCGCGGACAAGTCGAGGCCACCGGCCGTTCGTTCTTCGACCTGCGCGCTGACCTGTCCGATACGGCCAGCATTCCCGACCTCGTCGCCCAGGCCAAGGCTCGCTTCGGCCGTGTGGACATCCTGGTCAACAACGCCGGCATCATCCGCCGTGAAGACGCGATCAAGTTCGATGAGAAGGACTGGGACGACGTCATCGACCTGAACCTCAAGACGGTCTTCTTCTTCGCCCAGGCGGCAGCCAGGCACTTCATTGCCCAGGGAGACGGCGGCAAGATCATCAATGTCGCCTCGATGCTGTCGTTCCAGGGCGGCGTCCGCGTTCCCTCCTACACCGCGTCGAAGAGCGGCGTGATCGGCATCACCCGGGCACTGGCCAACGAGTGGGCAGGGCACCGCATCAACGTGAATGCGATCGCGCCGGGCTACATGGCAACGAACAACACGGCCGCGCTGCGCGCCGATGAGAGCCGCAACAGTTCCATCCTGGAGCGCATCCCGGCCGGTCGCTGGGGTGTTCCGGACGATCTCGCCGGCCCCGTCGTCTTCCTGGCTTCGCGAGCGTCCGACTACGTCAACGGCTATACGGTGGCCGTCGATGGCGGCTGGCTCGCTCGCTGATGCGGGTGGCGGGGCTGAGTTCGGCCTTGCCCTGAATTTGCTCGACATCCATCCGCGGCCGGCGCGGAGTGATAATCTACAAATCTGAAACACCAGTCCGAAGAAGTCAAAACGCATGGATGAAGAGCTTCTTGATGGCAAGCAACCCGAATCGGTGGCTGCGGTACTGAAGGTCTTTGCGATCCTTCAAGCCCTGGGCCAGCGCAACGAGATTGGGATCTCCGACCTCTCGGTCAAGCTCGCCATGCCCAAGGCGACCGTCTACCGGTTCCTCCAGACCATGAAGATGCTCGGCTTCGTGCGCCAGGAGGCCGATAGCGAGCAGTACGGACTGGGGATGAAGCTTTACGAGCTCGGGAGCAAGGCGCTCGTCAACCCCGACCTGATCGACCTGGCCAAGCACCACATGCAGATGCTGGCCGATCAGACGGGCGAGACCGTCCACTTGGGGCAGCTGATCGACAGCGAGATCATCTACGTCCACAAGGTCGACTCCCGGCACATGTTGGGCATGTATTCCCGCATCGGACGCCGGGCCCCCCTGCACTGCACCGCCATCGGTAAGGTGCTCATGGCTTGGGAGCACCCGCTGCGCCGCGATCGGATCCTAGCCGGCGCCGAGTTCACCCGCTTCCGCGACAAGACGATCGTCGAACCCGCCGCCTTCCTGGCGGAACTCGATCGTGTGCGCGTGCAAGGCTTCGGCGAAGACCGGGAAGAGTTCGACGAACACATCCGTTGCCTGGGCGTGCCGATCTTCGATCGCCTGAATCAACCGGTCGCGGGCTTGAGCGTGTCGTTCCCGACGTTCCGCTACGACGAAGCCGCGGCGCCCAAGGTGGTCGAGATGCTTCGTGCAGCCAGCGTCGATATCTCCGCTCAGCTGGGATGCACAGAAAATCCTCTGAACCACATCGCTGCACCAGCTCTGGCGGCGCGCCCCGCTCCGGCAGCGGCGAAAGCTGCCCCGGCGAAGCGCCGCGTGAAGGCCTGAGCAACCGTCTTGTCCGTCAAGCGCCGTGGAGCATTGGGCTCCAAAATCGATGATCATCGCCGCCCTGCTTTCCGCGGGCCTCTCGATCTCGTTCGCTCAATCCGCAACCGCGGACGCCGCCACCCCCCGCGCCGGTCGCCGCATCGCCCACCCCGAAGAAGCACAAGATGTTCCATGCTCCGAAGCTGCGCAAGGGCGCCACCGCGCGTCGAATCCACAGGCGTCGCCGTTCAAGCAAGGTGGGCAGTAACGCGGCAGTCACCGCCATCGGGCCATGACGCTTTGCAGGCACCGCACAGGGCCTGCGAGCGAAAATCTCGGTTCATTGAACCGCATGCAGGTCGAACAAGCCTCCCATTCGTTCCCGCGGGATTGACAGAACCGCAGGTGGCTGCATGGCGTCCGTAAAGCCTAAGAAAATTGGTCCATCGCCGATTTCCGGGGACGCCATTGCGCTCGTGAGCGTCGGTTCGCCTCGTGCTCCAGCCGGGCGCGGCCATCAGCGACGAATTCGCGGAGAATATCGGCGTGGCCAGGCTGGTGCCACCGACGACGAACCAGACCGGGTTGCCGGTGCCCGGGTCGATCTGCGCGACGATCGCGCCTGCCCGGCGCGCACGCATCACGAGCAGTCGTGCGCGTCCGGCTGGGCATCTCGTCGATGCCCAACTCTGGGCGGCTACTTTCCTGAGGTCGGCACGTGACCCTCGACGCCTTTGACGTAGAACTGCATGGTGTTGAGGAAACGGTCGTCGCCGGCTTGGCCCTTGGCGAGAATGGTTCTCCCCGTGTTGTCGACGACGGGTCCCTGCCAAATGACGAACGTGCCCTCCTTGAGCCCACGGCGTACCGCGTCGACCTTCGCTCGTACCGGAGCCGGAACCTTGTCCGGCACACCGATGAGGTCGACAACCCCTTCCTTGACACCCCACCACGCCTGGCCTGTCATCCATTTTCCTTCGAGGACGTCACTAACGCTTTTGGAGTAGTACGGCTCCCAGTTGATTACGGCCGAACCAAGGTGTGCGTGAGGGCCATAGCGGGTCATGTCGCTCTCAAGGCCGAAGGCGTACTTGCCAGCTCTCTCTGCAGCCTGCACTACAGCGGGCGAGTCAGTCGTCTGCATCAACACGTCGGCTCCGGCGTTGATAAGAGACTGTGCCGCTTCGGTCTCCCTCGGCGGATTGAACCAGTCGTTCACCCAGACCACGCGAACCGTGATCTTCGGGTTGACCGATTGAGCGCCGAGCGCGATTGAATTGATAGCGCGCACTACCGAAGGAATGGACTGTGAACCAACCACGCCCAGTACATTGGTCTTCGTCATCGCACCAGCCACGATGCCAGCCATGTATGCCGACTCGTGTGTTCGAGCATCATAGGTGCGAAGGTTCTTGGCAGTCTTGTAGCCGGTGGCATGTTCGAACTTCACGCTCGGGTTGTCGGCCGCAACGCGGAGCATCGAATCCATGTAGCCGAAGGTGGTTCCGAAGATCAGTCTGTTTCCTTGGCCTGCCAGATCGCGCATCACCCGTTCGGAGTCGGCGCCCTCCTTCACCATCTCGACGGAGCTCGTGCTGATGCGATTGCCAAACTTGCGCTCGATCGCCTTTCGCGCCGTATCGTGCGCGAAGGTCCAACCACCATCGCCAACTGGCCCCACGTACACGAAGGCCACTTTCAAGGGTTCGCGCGACGCAGTAGATGACTGAGCCTGCGAAGGCAACCCACACAAGGCCGCGCCGCAGAAGAGACTCATGACGCGCAACGCGGTGAAGACGTATTTTCGAAACTTGAACAACGTTGACTCCATCAAATTCAAGACATATTGAGGGGTACAGCGGGGGGAATGAGCACCAGAGGACGGAGACGCTGATGTGGTCAGAAGGTGACTCTTGCTTGCGCACCAAAGGTTCGCGGGTCCGTGACGAAGCCGGTCAGATTGTTGAAGTCCACCGCGCCGGTGATGCGGATCTGATTCGTGATGTTGCGAGCAAACGCTGCGACTTCATACTTACCGTCGCCCCAGACATAGCCCACGCGCAGGCCTCCTTCGAGGCTGGACTTGGCGGTGAACTCCACGGCTTCATACAAGAACAGATTCATCTTGCTGCGATAGGCCCAATCGGTGTACACGTACCACTCGCCTTCCGCCGTGGCGATAGTGTATTTCGCAGTGACATTCGCAGCCCACTTGGGTGCCTGCGGAAGGGGATTGCCGTTGATTGAGACAATGGGCGCAAACGCACCCACGGCAGGGTTGGCCGGCGTGACGATCGGATTGGTGACCGTGCACCCATCGCCGCAGGCCGAGACCAGGAGGCCGGGATCATCGATGCGGGTCTGGTTGTAGCTCGCCCCCGCGGTGACCATCAAACCTTCGGTGAGAAAAGCCTGCAGGTCGAGTTCGATGCCGCGGCCTTTGGTCTTCCTCGAGTTGATCAGCGTGTTGGCGTTGCCGTTTCCACCGATCACCGTCAACTGCTGATTTTTGACTTCGTAGTTGAAGAAGTCCAACGAGACTCGCGCACTGTGGTTCAAGAGATCGGCCTTGACGCCAGCCTCGATTGACGTATTGGTTTCGGGCCGGGCCACACTCAGCTGGGCCAGCGCCGAAGGCGGCTGGACGCTGGTCCCCCGATATGCGCTGGCCGCTCGGGCGTACAGCGTGGTATCGGGTGTCAGCGCATGGGTGCCGCTGAAGTCCCAGCTCAGATTGTTGTCGCGTGGGGCGGCCGTCAGCGGGCCCGTCAACGTGACGCCTTTGACGGACTCGGTATCGAAGGATTTCTTGTCGCGGGTGTAGCGTAAACCCGCCTGCAGCTTGAAGCTGGGCGTCACCTTGTAACTGGCGGAGCCGAATACCGCTGCGGCCTGGGTCTTTTGCCGATAGCGCACCGAATCGATCAAGCTCCCGCCTGCAAGCGAGTTGTAGTCGTTGTTGACGAAGGTGTAGTCCTCGTCGAAGGCGTAGAGGCCCGCCTGCCAGTTCAGCGGCCCGTTGTAGAGCGACTCGATGCGCATTTCCTGGCTGAGCTGGCGATGACTCGGAACTTCGGCCGAGGTTTCGGACGGGAAGGGAGTGATGAACGAACTGGTGGAATCGCTGGTCTCCGAGCGATCGATACCACCATCGATATCGCCACGAGCGAAGGTCTTCAGGGCCTCATAGCCGGTGATCGAGTGCACGGCGTAGTCACCCAGAGCCAAGCGCAGCCGCATGCTGCCGCCATGAGACTGCAGTGTCGACTTGTTGCTTGCGTCGATCGCGATCTCGCTCGGATCGAAGCCATCGACAATGTCGTTCGTTCCCGGCTTGATCAGGTTGGCCCGGAACAGACGCTGCGATCCCTTCATGTCGCGCGCGTGGACGTTGAACAGGATCGAGAAATCCTTGCTCGGCGCATAGAGCAATTGTGCGCGCGCAGCGCGATCGTCGTAACCCTCGAAGTCCTGCGTCGGACCTGCGGCGAATGTGTTGTGCACCCAATTGTCACGGTGCTGGTTCAGAAATGAAACGCGTGCCGCCCAGTCTTCGTTGATCGGCGTGTTGACCGCGAACTCGAGGTTGCTCGTTCCAAAGCTTCCATAGGACAGGCTGCCATAGCCCTCGAATGTGCGCGTGGGCTTTGCCGAGTCGAACTTGATCACGCCGGCCGGTGAATTTCGCCCGAAGAGCGTTCCCTGTGGCCCGCGCAACACCTCGACCTGATCGAGATCGAACACCGGAAACCCTTTCAGGTAGGCGTTCTCCTGAACCACATCGTCATAGACGAGCGACACAGGTTGGGACGAATTTACTTGAAAGTCGGTGTTGCCGTAGCCGCGAATGTAGAAACGAGGGAACGACCGGCCCGCCGACGTTTCTGCATTCAAGCTTGGCACCCTGGATGCCAGCGCGATGATGGTTTCACCGCTCGAATTGATCGCGTCCAGAGCTTCGCCCCGCAGCACGGAGATCGACTCTGGCACGTTCTTGATGTTCTCGACGCGACGTTCGGCAGTCACGGTCACTGTGGCGAGCTTGGCGGGCTCGCTTTGAGGAGTGACGCTGGAAGGGTTGGGTTCGGGCAGTACCACAGCTTGCGCTGGAGCCGATGCCGCGGAAGCCGGTGCCTGCACCTGTGCGCTCGCAGACAGGCCGGAAATTATCAGTCCAGCCATGGCGGCGATCTGATGGGGGCGGGGAAGTGCCTTGGTCATGAAAACTTTCTCTCAGGATGAAGTTGTGCCGACACCCGCGCGCAACCGCACCACGCCATCCCGTGGTCGGTGGTACGCAATGGGCCGCAGACCGGCTTAAGCGTCAGATTGCCAGGCTGGACCCACTGCGTGAGTCAGTGGGTCCAGCCGTGTGCTATGGCGGAGTCAGGTTGTTGTCAACGCCGACTGTGCGAAGTCGTCCAGCTTCGCCAGGTAGTGATTCCTGTCCGAAGGCGGCAGCCACGCCGCCTCAAAAGCGTTGCGTGAAAGCGCGTGCAGCTCTGCGTTGCTCAGGCCCAGCTCCCGCTGCGCCATGCCGAAGTTCTCCGCCAGATACAGCCCTTGCATATAGGCCGGATCGTCGGAATTGATGGTCGCGCGCAGACCCAGATCGAGCATGCGGCGAACCGGCTGCTGGGCGTCGCGGAGCAGGACGCTCTGGTTGGCAAAGGGGCACAGCGTGAAGGTGAGGTCGCGCGCCTTGGCCATGGCGATCAGTGCGGGATCGTCGAGCAGGTTCACGCCGTGATCCACGCGGTCGACACCGACCTCGGCGATCGCTTGGCGAATGTGCTCATGGGTGTTCATCTGGTTGACGTCGCAATGCATGGTCAGCCGGTAGCCCTCCTTCCGCGCACGCGAGAAAACGCTCAGAAACTTGGCGGGGGGATTTCCTCTCTCGTCCGAATCCAGTCCGACGCCAACAATCCAGTCCTTGTAAGCCAGTGACTGCTGCAGGGTCGTCATTGCGTCGTCGGCACTGAGTTCGCGCAAGAAGCACATGATCAACTGCGACCGGATGCCCAGCTCGCGTTCTGCGTCCACCTGTGCCTGGTGAATGCCGCGGACGATGCTGTCGAACGCTACGCCCCGCGACGTATGCGCTTGCGGGTCGAAGAACATTTCCGCGTACAGGATGTTTTGCGAGCTGGCCTTCTTCAAGTAGGCATAGCAGAGCTCGTAGAAGTCCCGCTCGGTGAGCAGCACCTGCATGCCCTCGTAGTAGACCTTCAAGAACGATTGCAGGTCATGGAAAGCATAGGCGGCCTTCAGGCTGGTCGCGTCTGCATACGGCAGCTCGATGCCGTTGCGGTTGGCCAGCACGAACTTCATTTCTGCCTCGAGCGTTCCCTCCAAATGAACGTGGAGTTCGCACTTTGGCATGCCATGGATGAAATCTTGAGGGCTGAGCATGAGGTCTCCGGAAGCATGGAAGAACGCGATGAACCTGATGGCGGAGCCTTCGCAAGGCGAGCGCCACAAGTGCGACGGTATGCCGATGCTTCACTGTTCCACGATCTCGAATGAGACAGAGTTTGCACGCCATGGTGCGCGCTGCGCTATCCGAAATCGGCAAACTTGGCCGCTCCGAAAAATGGCCATGAGTCATGTCCGGGTTTGAAGCGAAGCGAGCGGCTTGATCTCGGCGCCGGGCCGGCCCGGGCAGTCGAAAGTCGGGGGAGCGTTGCGCCCCGCTATTCGGGATCGGCGACTTGCCCGCCGGATCGCCCTTCGAGCGCGGGAGCTACGAATCGGCGGGAGTTGGCAGCAACCGCGCCACGCACCGTGTCCGAGGGACGCTCCGCAAACATGCGCTTGTAATCCAGCGAAAAATGCCCCAGATGCCAAAAGCCCCATCGCGCCGCGGCGTCCTGAATGCTCGGAACCGATGTGCCCCCGGACTTCAGTTCGCGACGAACGCGGCAGAGCCGGATGGCGCGCAAGTACCGATTCGGCGACGTTCCCATGACTTCCTGAAAGGCGTACTGCAACCGACGGCGGCTCGTGCCGACATGGAAACAGAGATCGGCCACGGTTACCGACTCAAAGGGCCGGGACAGCACGAATTCTTCTGCGCGAGCCACGATGCGAGCACGTTGTTGTGCCGTGCTCTGGCCCACCGCCTCAGACTCCGGCGACCTGAGCACAGAGAAGACCCGGTCAAGGACTTCAGCGTGCAGGATTCGGCGCGCGTTCTCGTGCGCCAGCACGGAATGATGGCTTTCCAGAAGGTCAAACACCGAGGCCAGGAAAAGGCGAAGTTCCTCGGCCAGTGTTGATGCCAGCGGAATCACGTCTCTGTGACCAAGACGATCGGTCAGATATCGACCCTCGACAGTCTCGGCATGCCTGCGCAGTGCATCGGAGCACACCGTGAGTCCAAAGGCTTCGAAGCTGGGAGACGTGCGCAGGTCAAGTTCGACGCCGTCGCTCATGCTGAGCAGCGAGTGCTGCGTCAGCGTGCTCCCGCGAAAACGGGCATCGTCACCGTCGTCAATACGGATCGCGAGGGTATGGCTTCCGCTTGGGGCGTGTCCTCGCTGGCGCAACGCCGTGCTGGAAAATTCGCGAAACAACTGAACATCGCCCAGGTACGCATTGACTGTCACGCCGCAATGGGCGCCGGGACTGATCTGGTCGTAACACTGGTCCCAACCGCGCAGCAACAAGGCTTGCTCGTCTGCGTCAGATGACTCGTGACGCTCCCAGCCAGGATGGCGCGTCGGGACGATTTCGCCCGAACTCTCGCGGATTGAGGCCTTCAGGAGGGACATGGTGCGATGTTGCTCCGGTGCGAGGGATGCTTTAGCAATATTTATGCCAAGCACTGCTCAGTCATCGGTCCCGCCGCAGAGTTCGCCGCCCGGCGGTGCCACCTGCTACTTGGCTTCCAGGATTCACCTCACGATGGAGTCTCGAGCCCTCGCAGAACGGCCCGTCTCCGCATCGGGCATCCGCTTTGTGGCGTCGATTAGACGCAGCTCACGGTCAGGAATGGGTCGACAACAGTCCTCTGCGCCGCCGGCGAGCGGTCGTTCGGGGGGTGTGCAACGCAGATTCGCGTTCAGACGCCTTCAAATCTGCGCAACTGGATCTGTTTTGCGAGGTTGCCAAGCGTGTATACCGCCTCCAACAGCCGACATTGGTGCAATGCCCGTTCCGGTGGCGTAGGCACACAGGTGGAACTCTCGAGCAACGCCGCCCGAGAGGCCCCGACGGTCCGCTCCAGTTGGAAGCTGCCATTTGCCCAGATGAATTTTCGCGCAGCAAGGCGTTCCCGGATCTCGGGACGTCGGCACCCTGCCTCAGGGCATCCGCCAAGCGGGGGCCATAGGCCCCGCGACCACTCTGCCCTCCATTTTCAGGGGGTCCTAGTTTCGAAATTGAACGCAGCTATAGCGATAAGAACAGTTATCGCCGAGCCGCTGCCTTTCTGTCTACTCATCGCCGCTTGACGGCAAAGCTGATGCTTTACCACACCTTCAACGAGTCCGCCGAAGATCGTCGCACTGCGCTTCAGAGCTCGGCCGTCCCATTGACCACGGCCTCTTCCTTGGCAACCGAACGCACTCGACTGCCTCCGCAAATGTGAAAGCAATGCCGGCGCCAGCCTCAGCCAATCGAAGGTTCAGTTCCGGTGGCTGTCGACCAACTAAGATGGTCGCGTCGCTGGCGCGGTCAATCATTTTCTGAACACGGTCAGTCGAGTCCCTTCGATCAATTGCCACAGTGTGTCGCTGATGTCGACAGAGTCAGACAGGCCCACGCGGGCCACATTAGTAGCCAGTAGCGCGAGCTGCGGCTGTCGCGCCTCGGGAGGTTCGAGAAGTTCGTACTTTCGTCCCGACTTGGTAGTCAACTCGGCGGTGGCAGGGTTGAATGTCGCGATTGGGGATGTGGTTCGCAGTGGGCCATGGCCCAAGACAGCGGCGAGATGCCGATTGCCATCTTTAGCCTCGACGACTCGCCAGGATTTCACTTGGACGACCGGCTGCTCAGTGACGGATGGCGCGTCCCTCTCGTCGACGAACTTAAACATCGCATTCACGCTTCTGGCTTGCTGGAGATTCGACTCGACGCTCGGGCATTTGGCTGTCGATCTTCGATGCTCTCGCACGGCGTGACGGACGATCTAGCCTGAGGATCAGTCGACGATCAACAAGTGGCTGCAGCGGCTCGCACACTCGATCGCCGAACTCTCGCCCATGCTCGTCCCGCAAGATCACCACGCGGCCGTCACTTGCTCTGGCAGTCCACACTTCGTGCACCTCTCGTGCCGACCATTGTCCGTTCGGCGAACACCATCCAGGGTTCATGCAAAGGAGCGCAACCGCCTTGGCGTCGTCGCGGAGCGACTCAAGGAAATCGACGAGATCGATGTCCCAGGCAATGCAGAGAGTCCGCGTGAAACATACCTCGCCATCCGCTACCTCGACGCTGAGCACGAACCAAGGTGCATGCAATGACAGCCTGAGCATTCGCCAATGCCGAGCGCCAGACTCGGTCAAGCCGGTGGGGAGGACAAACTCGTGATCGGATTCGGTAATAAACATTTAGTCGATGGGTAGCGGTTCAATTTGAGAACGGCTGCTGTTGTGGCTGCCCAGAATTGTTCAGCCGGCACAGTCAAAGCGTCAACTTGGCCTGCCTGTTCCATGCTTGGGCTCTCAGGCATAGATTCAGATTCTGAATACCGCGCGGTGCCGCGTAAGGTCGCCGCCCCGAAGCGATCCACGCTCAAGACTCCTCATAATCTCAATCGCAACGCGGGGCGGCACTTGATGCGTCTTCAGGCCCATGCGTTGGACAGTGCTTCCCAAACTAATCCGCGGCTCATTGACGGGAGTCGATAGGAGTTGATTCAGTACAGGCGAAGAATCAGCGCTGCCTCCTGAATGGACCGACGGGGACGGCCTGCCGGTGCCGACGTCGATGTCGTCTCATCAATATGCTACTCAACGTCTGTAGACCCAAAGGCATCATGGCAGCGAAGCTTGCGGCCCATGGTCAGACCCCTCCAGCCTCGTGAATCCGCGCGATGGCGCTTTGCTCGAAATCTCAAGCAGCGTCGGCTTGAGCTCGAGCTCTCGCAGGAAGGTTTGGCGGAGATTGCAAGCCTGCATCGCACCTACGTCGGATCAGTCGAACGGGGCGAGCGAAATATCTCTATCGACAGCATGGAACGCCTAGCAACTGCGCTGCGTGTCGATATCGTCGAGCTTCTGAGCGCGTAACCTCTCCGAGTCCGAATGGGCGACCCGAATCAGGCCCGCACTTAACGGCGAGAGAGCCGACCATCGAGCTCTTTCATGAAAGCAATGAAGTCCACCTCGATTGCCTGCAACCAGGCGCGAAGTTCGATGATGTCCAGACGGCGCTCTCCGCTTTCGACCTTGCTGATCATCGCTTGATCCCTGCCCAAGCGCGTGCCCACGTCGATCTGACGTAGACGCCGACGCCGGCGGTGATCCCGCAATAGATCCAGGAAGACCTGGTTCTGAGGCGTGTGGATGGACTTGTACATGGCTGCCACGCAGCCTATCCAGGCATGGGCAACATGCCGAATTGATATATCTTGCGAGTGATGCCTTTGAGTAGCGCTTGGGGTCAATGATAGAACTCGCGAGGACATCGGACCTCAACGCGAGCGTTTCAGAACTAGGGATGGAAGCGGAAGCGAACTGGCATCCGAGGCCCTGCAACCGTATCCCGCGGTCGGCTTCCCAAAGCGCCGTCGATCAAGCGCATTTGACATGCCGAGTTGGCATATCCAGTCGAGACTCGAAGCATTCATCGCACATCCGCCCGATGCGGCCTGCGCGCTGCCTTCCCACTGGAGTCTCGACGATGAAATGGATCAACGCTTCTGCCCTCGCCCAGTTCGACAACTTGCCGACATCGGCATACGTTCGTCTGCCCGTTCTGAAAGCAATGTTCGGCGTCTCCGCCTCGACCATCTGGCGCTGGTCTCGTGTAGGGTGGCTTCCGCATCCCACGAAAATCTCCGGCACCACGCTTTGGCGCGTTGGAGAGCTCCGGGAGCGGCTAGCGCAGGCCAGTCGAGAGCCACCGCCGACCGGCGACGATCTCACCGCTGACTCGCCGTCAGCTCGGTGATCGCGTCCTGGACGGCGTGATCGGCCCGCAAGGTTTGGACAAGCCCCGTCAAAGTGGCCAGTAGGGCGGCGGCCTGCGCAGGGGGCAACTGCGTTATACGCACGAGCACCTGGGCGAGGAACGCCAGCAACTGCTGCTCGCGCGCCCAGCGCTGACTGGCTGCCTCGAGTACCTGCAACTGCATGCCCATGCGGTCGGGTACCTCGCGGCTCGTTTCAGCCTTCTGCGCCGAGGACGCCTCCGGCGTTGTCAGCTCGCCTGACCTCGGTTCGGTCTCCTGCATAGCAAGTTCGCCCTTGCGCAACACCATGCGTTCGCTTCTGTTGCCGGGCAGCTTTGGAGGGGTTGGCGCTTTGCCGATCGACGCCCGCACCCAGTGGCCGCGCCCAGGGACAGGAACATCAGCAGCATGGCACGCGTTTCGCAGCGTCCCAGGCGACAACTGCAACCGTGCGGCAACCTCGGTCACAGGCGACGCCCAGACGGCGTCGTAGATGTCCTGCCGGGTCATGGGGAAACTCCTTCGCGGTCTTGCAGCCAGCGCACGACGTCCGCCACCCGCCATGCCTTAATTCCTGCGCCAAGGCGGACTGCCTTTGGAAACTGTTGCAGACGCTCCCAGCGCCAAAGCGTTGTTCGCGACAGAGGCAAGCAGGTGAGCAACTCCCGCTCGCGCACGTAGACACGACTGCCGAAGATCGCCTCAATGTCCGCAGAGGTGGCCATGGATCACATGTCACGTTGGAATATCTGGATGATGCCTGCCACCAGTCTGCTGAAGAATTTCTCAGTCGAATAGCCGAACGCCACTATTAACCATAACCTCGAAATGGCGTTCTACCATTCCTACTGTGCGGTCTTACGGCGTTGACGGGGGCCGTGCGGCGTGTCGTCGGATTTGAGTACTCGTGCGATCAACCGATCGCGGTTCACGTTCTCCGGCTCACCCAGTTCATGAACGACGATCCGCGTGACATCCTCTATCCGCGGAGTCCGGCGCCCTCCAGCCTCATAGTCCGCGCGGAACCGCTCAGCAACCAATTTCAGCATCAAGGTCAGGTGATTTCGGATTGGCAGTTGGAAAACATCTTCCACCGCGGCACAGTCAACCACCCCTGCATGGGCTTGGCGCGCGGGCCAAGGCGGCGTCCGCGCCAGCCCGACGGATTCGGCCCACCGACAAAACGCGCTCATCGAGACCCGCCGGGCGAGCGGCGTATGGCGATGCCATCGACGCTCCTCGAGATAGGACGAGAGGGTCGGTAGTTGCCGCGCCCGGATCGCCTCATGGACGACCCATAGGTTTCTCCCTAACGCCGCCTGCAACGGGTAGGAAGACCTACAGAGCTCTTGGTAGGAGTGGTTATCCATCCACTGAAGCCCGTCCGGGTCGAGATGACGCCCCCGGCAAAGGAGTTGCCAGTCCAACGGCTCGGGATCGAGTCGGGAATGCAAGCAGGTCAATTGCCACGCAGCGCCCCAATTCGCTTCACGCCAACGGGCAGCGGCACGCACGTCCAGCGCCACATACCAAGACAGCGGGAGCGTCGGCTCAGGATCGTCTGTACCGAGTGAGCCTGAGAGCAACGCCGTGAAAGGCTCGTGCGGCGCGAGTGCGGGCCGCATCTGAAGTTGGGGCGACGACGTGTTCATAGGGCCTCTCGAGCGCCTCACCGATCAACGTAGTCAACTTCGCTGAGTGCGGCGGCCTGCGGAGACGCAACGGAGACCAGCCCACAAAGGCAAAACGACGCAGGCGGTTTTCAGTCAGTGACTGCTAACCGGCTGCGCCGCGTGCTTTCTGGTGGGCCCTGAGTGACTCGAACACTCGACCTACGGATTAAGAGTCCGCTGCTCTACCAACTGAGCTAAGAGCCCGAAATTTCGGTTGCTGTCTTCGCTGAATCAGCGATTACCGCAGCCTAAGATTCTACTTTGATTTTTGCTCAACATGCAAGCAAAAACTTCGTGATCATCCGGAAGCACCGTGGCCGTTCGACGTTGCGTCGCGCAGACGGGTGGTGGGTTGTGCGGGACTCGAACCCACGACCTACGGATTAAAAGTCCGCTGCTCTACCAACTGAGCTAACAACCCGGTTTCCGGCAGAGCCTCAAATCATATCATGGGTTGGCGAGCACCGGCAAGGCCGGGCGCGGCGGTCACTTCAGCAATTGCGCGATGACGTCGCCGGCGGCGGCCATGCCGAAGCTCGCGGTGACGACCACCGTGGAGCCGTAGCCGTGGCAGTTGAGGGTGTTGTCGCGGCGCGCATCGGCCAGGGGGGCGGCGTCGTCGATGTCGCAGGCCGCCTCCTCCGGTTCCGGCGGCGCGACGCTCTCGCGCGAGAACACGCAGCGCACGCCGATCCTGCCCGCGCGCGGCGCGCCGTGCTGCGAGCGCAGGCGCTGGCGCAGGCTGGCCAGCAGCGGGTCGTGCGTGGTGGCGTGCAGGTCGTCGATCTCGATCTTCTCGGCGTGCCGCTTGCCGCCGGCGGCGCCGCAGGTGACGAAGGCGGTGCCGGTGCGGCGCGCCCACGCGGCGAGCGCCAGCTTGGCCTTGCTCTGGTCGCAGGCGTCGATGACGGCGTCCACCTCGATCGGCAGCAGGCCGGGCCAGTTGGCGTCGTCGGCGAACTCCTCGATGCAGTGGACGACGCAGCCGGGGTGGATGTCGGCGATGCGGCGCGCGAGCGCCTCCGCCTTGGACAAGCCCAGCGTGGCGCCGAGCGCCTGGATCTGGCGGTTGACGTTGGATTCGGAGACGTGGTCGAGGTCGACTAGCACCAGCTGCGCAACGCCGCTGCGCGCAAGCGCCTCGACCGCCCACGAGCCGACGCCGCCGAGGCCGATGACGGCCACGCGCGCGGAACGCACGCGCGCGTAGCCGCGTGCCCCGTACAGGCGCTTGAGACCGCCGAAGCGGCGCTCGAGGTCGGCGGCGTCCGCCACGGCGACGGTTTCGGTCACCGGGACGGACGTCCGCGACTCGCCGGGCCCACGATCACTTCAGCGACGCGAGGCGTTCGCGCGCGGCGACGGCGGCTTCCGACTTCGGATACGTCTTCATCAGCTCGCCGAGCGTCGCCTTGGCGGCCTTGATGTCGCGCAGCTCGATCTGGCAGTTGGCGATCGCCAACTGGGCCTCGGGCGCGCGCGCATGGTCGGGCGCCGCGGCGATGAACGCGCGGAACGTGACGATGGCGCCCTTGAAGTCGCGGTTGCCGTACTGGGCGTTGCCCGTCCAGTAGCGCGCCAGGTCGGCGTAGCCGCTGGCCGGATAGCGCCGCAGGAAGCCGCTGAGCGCGGCCTGGGCCTTGTCGAAGTCGCCGCTGCGCAGCGTGGCCGTGGCGGCCTCGTACGACGCGATCTCCTCGGGGTCGGCCATGAAGACCTTGCCGTCCAGGTTGACCTGTTGCGGCTCGACCTTCTTCAGGCGGTCGTCCACGCCTTGCGCGATGTTCTTCTGCTGGCGCTGGACGTCGGACAGCTCCTTGGCGAGCTGCTCGTTGGTCCCGCGCAACTGCGCCATCTGCTGGCGCAGCTGCTCGTTCTGGTTCGTCAGGTCCAGCAGCGCGTTCTGCAGTTGCTGCAGCTGCTGCGCGGTCTGGGCCGACTGGGCCTTCGAGCCGTCCTCCAGCTGCGAGATCCGGGTGCGCAGGTCGATGATCGCGCGACGCGCCTCATCGTCGTCGAACAGACCGGCGCGCGCGCTCGTGGCGCAGGCCAGCAGGGCAGCAACGGCGCAGGCGCGGCGCACGGCCACGAACGCGCGCGGACGGCGCGACGCTTCCGGGGGCGTCGCGACCGGTGCCGTGCCGGAGTCGAGCGAGCCGAAGCGGCCCGCATCAAGCCCCAAGACCGGAGACATCACTTGCTGCGCAGTTCGACGCGGCGATTCTTCGCCCACGCCGACTCGTCATGGCCGTCCACCGCCGGACGTTCCTTGCCGTAGCTGACGGCTTCGAGCTGCGATTCGCCCACGCCCAGCACCTTCATCTGCTGCACCACGGCTTCGGCGCGCTTCTGGCCGAGGGCCAGGTTGTATTCGCTGCCGCCGCGCTCGTCGGTGTGGCCTTCGGCGACTTCCTTGGCCGACGAATTCTTCTTCAGCAGGCTGGCGTGCGCCTCGACGATGGGACGGAACTCGTCCTTGACGGCATAGCTGTCGAAGTCGAAGTAGATGACGCGATCGAGCGTGATCGGCGCGTCGAGCTTGTTCGACTGGTCGGTCGTCGCGACCGTGGACTTGCCCGTGTCGGGCGTCGTCGTGGAGGTCGTCGTCTGGACGTCCTTCTTCTCGACTTCGACAGGCTTGTCCAGCTTCACCGGCGAGGCGCAACCGGCCACGACCGCCACGCTGGCCAGGGCCAGCAACATCTTCCCGGAATTCTTGATCATCGATTTTCTCCTACCAGCACTATGAACATGGCCGCGAACGCCCCTGCGCCGCGGCTTCTTCCCCACACTCAGCGGCCGAATGGGCCCCAGACAGGTTCTCGGATATCGAGGCCCGACTCGATCAACGTGGCCTTGCCCTTGCCGTCGATCAGGCTCGTCATCAGCACGTCCCGGCCGTTGGCCTTGGTCGCGTAGATGATGTAGCGGCTATTGGGCGCGAAGCTCGGATTCTCGTCGTCATTCGTGTCGCTGATGCCGCGCACCTCGCCGGTGCCCAGGTTCATCACCATCACCTTGAAGCCGCCATCGCGCGTAATGTACGCAAGAAGCTTGCCGTCCGGGCTCAAGGCCGGACTGATGTTGTAGGCACCGTTGAACGTGACGCGGGTCGCGCCGCCGCCGCCCACCGGCTGGCGGTAGATCTGCGGGCCGCCGCCCCGGTCGCTGACGAAGTACAGCGAGGCGCCGTCGGGCGAGAACTTGGCCTCGGTGTCGATGCCGGTGCTGTCGGTGACCCGGCGCACGTTGCCGCCGTTGCGATCCATCAGGTACACGTGCGAGCCGCCGTCGCGCGAGAGCGTCACGGCCAGCAGGCGGCCGTCGGGCGAGAACGCGGGCGCGCTGTTGGAGCCCTTGAAGGCCGCGACCTCGCGCGTGGTGCCGTTGCGCACGTTGCGGATCACGACCTTGGCCTTCTTGTCGTGGAAGGTGACGTAGGCCAGCTCGCTGCCGTCCGGCGACCAGCGCGGCGAGATGATGGGTTCGTTGTCGATCAGCGCCGCCTGGATGTTCTCGCCGTCGGCGTCGGTGATGCGCAGCGTGAACTTGCCCGGCGCCTTGGTGACGTAGGCGATGCGGGTGGAGAAGATGCCGCGCTCGCCGGTGAGCTTCTGGTAGATCTGGTCGGACACGTGGTGCGCGGCCAGGCGCAGGTCCACCGGGAGCGTGGGCTCGCTCTGGCCGCCCTGGTCGGCGCCCTTGACGACGTCCCACAGCCGGAAGCGCACGTCGATCTTGCCGTCGGCCAGGCGCGTGGCCGAACCCGCGACCACGGCGTCGGCGCCGCGCGAACGCAGCGTGTTGTAGTCCGGCACGCCGTTCTCGTCGGCCGGCGCCGGGCCGTCGATGATCTTGAAGACGCCGCTGCGCTCCAGGTCGGCCCGCACGATCGCGGAGATCGACTGCGGCTGGCGTTCCTCGTCGCGGAAGCGCCCGAGCACGATCGGGATCTGGGTCGCGCCCACTCCCGAGATCTCGACGCGGAATTGCGCGAACGCCGGCGTCAGCGCCGGCAGGGCGAGGGAGGCGCCCAAGGCGCGCAAGGCTTGTCTTCTAGGCCACATGGATTGATTCAAGGAGTACCTGTCCAATGGAAAAGTTCCGGCAACGCGGCTTGCTGTTCAGCAGGCGCATTGTAGGCAGCAAGAACGAGACCCGCTTGTAGGCCAACAGCGCATCCGCCCGGGGCCGGATAATGCGGCCCTCGAGACTCTTCCTGCCGGGCCGGCGGCCGTCCCGCCCTGCCTCGCCGTCCATGAACTCCTTGAAGCAGCGCCTCGGGCGCCTCTTGCCGTATTTCCGTGACAGCCGGCCGCCCATGGTGCTGGCGGCGCTCGCGCTGGTGGTGGCAGCCGCCACCGAACCGGCGATTCCGGCGCTGCTGAAGATCCTCACGGACAAGGGATTCAAGCCCGGCGCGTTCCCGATCTGGGCGATCCCGCTGGCCATCGTCACCTTGTTCATCGTGCGCGGCGCCGCCGGCTGGATCGCCAACTACGGCCTGACCAAGGGGTCGCAGAACGCGGTCCTGGCGATGCGCGCGGGCATGTTCGCGCACATGCTGCGCGCCCGGCCGGCGCTGTTCAGCAGCAATTCCGCCAGCAGCCTCACCAACAGCCTGGTCTACGAGATCCAGCAGGGCGCCAACCTGCTGATGGGCTCGGTCAACATCCTGGTGCGCGACACGCTCACCGCCATCGCGCTCCTGGGCTACCTGATCTACCTCGACTGGCGCCTCACGCTGTTCATCATCGTGCTGTTCCCCATCACCGGCCTGCTGGTGCGCATCGTCAGCAAGCGCCTGCACAAGCTGACGCTGGCCGGCCAGGACGCGACCGACGACCTCGCCTACGTCGTCGAGGAGAACGTGCTGGCCTGGCGCATCGTGCGCCTGCACGGCGCGGCGGCGCAGGAGACGAAGCGCTTCGAGACCAGCTCGCGCCTGATGCGCAGCCTCAACATCAAGCAGTCGGCGGCCGGCTCGCTGATGACGCCGGTCACGCAGGTGCTGGCGTCGCTGGCGCTGTCGGCGGTGATCATGATGGCCGTCAACAACAGCGCGCACGACCACACGACCATCGGCGGCTTCATCGCCTTCATCGGCGCGATGATGTTGCTGATCCAGCCGTTCAAGCACCTGTCCGACGTGATGGCGCCGCTCACCCGCGGCACTGCCGCGATGGAGCGCGGCATCGAGATCATCGAGGCCATTCCCGTGGAACAGGGCGGCACGCTGGCCCCGGGCCGCGTGCGCGGCGACATCGAGTTCCGCGACGTCGGCCTGCGCTACGTCGCGCGCGGCTCCAACGAGGTGCCGGACGGCACGCAGGTGGCGGCGCTGTCGGGCGTCTCGCTGACGATCCGTGCCGGCGAGACGGTGGCGTTCGTCGGCCCGTCAGGCGCCGGCAAGACCTCGCTGGTGAACCTGCTGCCGCGCTTCGTGGAGCCGACCAGCGGCGACATCCTGATCGACGGCGCCGCGATCCGCGACTACGAGATGACCGCGCTGCGCAGCCAGTTCGCGCTGGTGAGCCAGGACGTCGTGCTGTTCAACGACAGCGTGGCCGCCAACGTGGCCCTCGGCGACGCCGCCGACCCCGTGCGCGTGCGCAACGCGCTCGCGGGCGCGAACCTGCTCGAGTTCGTGCTGACGATGCCGGGCGGGCTGGAGGCGCAGATCGGCCACAACGGCACCCAGCTGTCGGGTGGACAGCGCCAGCGCCTGGCGATCGCGCGCGCGATCTACAAGGACGCGCCGATCCTGATCCTGGACGAGGCCACGTCCGCCCTCGACTCCGAATCGGAGCGTGCCGTGCAGTCGGCGCTCGAAGTGCTGATGAAGGGGCGCACGACGCTGGTCATCGCGCACCGGTTGTCGACCATCGAACACGCCGATCGCGTCATCGCGATGGAGCAGGGGCGCATCGTGGAACAGGGGCCGCACGCGGAGTTGCTCGCTGCCGGCGGGCTCTACGCGCGCCTGCATTCCATGCAGTTCCGCAGCGCGTGAGCGTGGCCGCGGCCATCCCGGCCGCGGCAAGTGGAAGGGTCAGGCCAGGGCCGTCGAGGCGGCGATGGCGGCGATGTCGTCGGTGATGTCGTTCGGGTGCGCGCACCCGGCCATGGCGGCGACGGCCGCCAGCAAGGCGGTCAGGAAGATCGACCTTTTCATGAACGTTCTCCAACGAGGGAAATGAGACAGGTAGCGGCGTACGTCGGCGTCGGCGCGGCGACAGGTTGTGCCTGGTGGCCCGCCCGGACGGAAATACGGATGCTCGGTATGCGCATGCTCGCCCCCGGCGCTCCCCCTCACAGCAGGGATTTTCCCTGAAAGTGTGTGCAATTGATGGGGAGAAGGCCGCAGGAGCCGTCGGTTCTCCCCAGAAAAGGGGTCATTGCGATTCTCCGGCCGGGCAATCGGCACGCCCGCGCCGCGGATTCACTGCCAGGCTAGGCGGAACGCGCTCGAAGCGTCGGAAACTCCAGCAGCACCTCCGTGCGGCCCGGCTGCGAGGTGATCTTCAGTTGCCCGCCGAGCGCGGCGGCGCGGCGCCGCATGTTGTCGAGGCCGCGCCCGGCGCCCCGGGAGCCCTGGATGCCGCGGCCGTTGTCGACGATGCCGATGTGTGCCGTCTCGTCGACCGCGGGCTCGCCCTTGAGGCCCGTCGTGACCGCGATGCGGGTGGCGCCCGAATGCTTCAGGCAGTTGGCGAACGCTTCCTGGACGATGCGCAGGATCGACAGCACGCTGTGCGGCGTCAGCATCGGCAGCGGCGGCAGGTCGACGACGTTCCACTGCAGCTCGATGCCGCCCTTGCCCAGGCGGTCCTGCAGGCGGTAGCGCAAGGTGCCCAGCACCGTGAGCAGGTCGTTTTCAACCGGTTCCAGCGAGTCGATGATGAGCTGCAGGTCCTCGATGCTCTCGCGCAGCACCGTCGCCACTCGGCCGTCCTCGCCAGCGCGCTCGGGGTTCGCCTCGCGATCCATGCTGCGCACCAGCGACAGCGCCATCGTCAGCTGCGAGCCGATGCCGTCGTGCATCTCGCTCATGATGCGCGTGCGCTCCAGCGCCAGCGCCTCGTTGCGGCGCGCCTCCAGCAGCTGCTCGTAGTTGCGCTGCAGCTCGGCGGCCTTCTCGCTGACGCGCTCCTCCAGGACGCCCGCGAGCTTCTCGTAGGCGTTGAGCGATTCGGTGAAGCGCCGGATCAGGATGGTGCCGACCACGAACAGGTACAGCGGCGCGCTGAAGTGCGCCAGGTAGACGCGGTCGGTCCAGGTGTTCTCGGAGAACAGCCACAGGTCGTAGCCGCTCAGGGCCATCTGCACGACGCTGGCGATCCCCATCAGCACGCCTTCGATGAGGCTGTTGCGCAGGCCCGTGCGCACCTGCAGGTAGAAGAAATACACGGACGCCAGCAGCACCGTCAGGTACCACGGGTCGATCGCGTAGTCGGGCATGAAGTCGCCGAAGATCGCGACCGCGCCGATCAGGAAGTAGAGCCACGAGATCGTCTCGACCAGCGGACGGTGCATGCCGGAGTAACGCAGCGCGAACATGAACATCAGCACGCCGCGCAGCACCGGCGTGGCCTCGATGAACTGCTCCCACAGGCGCGGCGGCACCGGGGCGACGAGCGAGAAGTAGTCGAGGCTGAACACCGTCCACAGCAGCGAGGCGCAGCCGAACCAGAAGTACATCGTGTCCTTGCGCCGGCCCAGCCAGACACCCAGCATGAACACGCCGATCGCGCCGGTGCACGCCCCGAGCAGGCGAACGAGGTCGTTCTGCCAGAACACGCGGCTCTGCCACACCGGCCGCAACTCTTCCTCGGTGCCGATGCGCACCGGCGCGAGCCAGCCCAGCTCCCACCAGTAGGCGCGCTGTTGGATCGTGATCTCGTTGTCACCCGCGCGCAGCATCGCGGCGGGAATCACCGCGTATTGCGAGCGGTTCCAGTTCATCGGCAGCGGTTCCCGCATCGCGCCGACCTCGCGCAGCGACTGGCCGTTGACGAAGAAGCGGCCCGTGCGATTGAACGAGACGATGTACATCGCCAGGCTGCGGTCGGGGACGGCGTCGAGGTGGAAGCGCAGGCGGTACCAGGCATCCGACAGCTTCAGCGGCTCGGGCACCTTCCAGAGCTTGGCGAGCGGCACCGTCTTCCACGCACAGCCCGGGCCGGGCAAGGTGTCGGCGATGGCGGGCGGCTGGCAGAAATCCGCCTGCGAGATCGTCTGCGACATGCCGTGGAGCGCCGGCCCGGCAGCGGCCGGTGCGGCGTCGGCAGGCGCCGGCTGCAGCGCGAAAAGCGCGAGCGCGCCCACGAGCGCCAGCGCGGCGCCGCCCGCCCACGCGCGTGCGCGCGTGCGCGACGCCCGGACGAACTCCAACGCTCCGCGCAGGCGCAGGGTCACAGCAGGCCCATGCGGCCCGCCTCGAACACGGCTTCGGTGCGCGAATGCACGGCCAGCTTGCGGTAGATGTGCTTCACGTGGGTGGCCACGGTGTGGGCTGACAGGTGAAGCATGTTGGCGATCTCGCCCACGGTGAAGCCCTTGGCGATGAACAGCAGCACCTCGCGCTCGCGCTCGGACAGCCCGCCGTCGTCGACCACCGCGGCAGGCTGCGACGGCTGGGCGGAGTCCTTCTTGAAGCGGTGCAGCAACTGGCGCGCGATCACCGGACTGATGGGCGAGCCGCCGGCGCGCAGCTCGCGCACGGTGGCGCCCAGCGTGTCCTTGAGGCTGCGCTTGAGCAGGTAGCCGGTGGCGCCGGCCTCGATCGACGCCAGCACGTGGGCCTCGTCGCCGAACACCGTCACCACCATCACGTCGACGTCGGGCCGCGTGCGGGCGATCTCGCGGATCAGGTCGATGCCGTTGCCGTCGGGCAGCCCGAGATCGACCAGCGCGACGTCGAACTCGCCGTTGGCGATCGCGTCGCGCGCGCTCTCGGCGTTGCCGACCTGGGCGGCCAGCACCATGCCGTCGTCGCGTGCGATGGCCGCGCACACCGATTCGCGGAAGGCGTCGTCATCGTCGACGACCAGGATTCGGGTCGGGGTCTCGAGGGGCATTTCGGCGAATTCGGGCATCGGTTCATTGGAACAAGCGCAGCCCCGACTGTAAATGCCGGATTGCATCCCCGAAGCGGGGTATTGCACGCCAGCGGCCCGCAAGCGCGCAAGCGCGGGGGGAAACGTCGATTTCCACGCACCGATCCCACCATCCCCCTCGACAACCCTAGGACACCCGCCGCACGCCGCCACCCCGCGTGCGGGACAATCAAGGCGAGGAGGAAGAAGCCGCCATGCCGGACTGGATGCACGACACACTCGCCGCGCTGGCCAGCCCCGGCACCTGGCGCTCGTATCGCCACGTCTTCTGGCTGAACGTGCTCGACGACGGCTGGCGCTACCTGATCGCGGCGGCGCTCGTCTGGGGCGTGCTGCACGTCCTGCTGCGCAAGCGCCTCTCGCACCGGCTGATCGCCGGCTGGCCCTCGGCCGCCGACCTGCGGCGCGAGATCGCCTACTCGATCAGCACGACGCTGGTGCTGGCGGCCATCGCCTCCCTGTTGCTCGCGCTGATGGTCAGCGGCGTCGTCGAGATCTACCAGGAGCCGCTCAAGTACGGCTGGGCCTGGCTGCTGCTGAGCCTGCCGCTGATCATCCTCTGGCACGACACCTGGTTCTACTGGACGCACCGCCTGCTGCACACGCGCTGGCTGTTCCGCCGCGTGCACGGCGTGCACCATCGCTCGCGCAACCCGTCGCCCTGGGCCGCGTTCTCGTTCCATCCCTTCGAGGCGCTGATCCAGGGCATGGTGCTGCCGCTGTTCCTGCTCGTGGCGCCGCTCAACGAATACGTGGTCGTCGCGTTCGCCATCCACCAGATCGCCCGCAACGCCCACGGCCACGCCGCGGTCGAGACCCTGCCGCGCGGCTTCGTGCGCCACTGGTTCTGGGGCCGCGTCGTCACCACGACGCACCACCACCTGCACCACGAGACCGCGCGCGGCAACTACGGCCTGTGGTTCACCTGGTGGGATCGCTGGTGCGGGACGGAGCGCGCGGACTACTTCGAGCGCTTCGACGCGGTGACCGCGCCGCGGCCGGTCGCCGGGAAGGCCGAAGCGGCGGCCTGAGGCGACTCACAGCAGGACGATGTCGTACTGCTCCGGGTTCATCGTCGGCTCGGCGCTGAGCGAGATCGGCTTGCCGATGAAGGCCGAGAGGTCGGCCAGGTGCGCGCTCTCCTCGTCCAGCAGCATCTCCACCACCGACGCGCTCGCGATGACGCGGAACTCCTTCGGATCGAACTGGCGCGCCTCGCGCAGGATCTCGCGCAGCACGTCGTAGCAGACGCTGCGCGCGGTCTTGACCTGGCCGCGGCCGGCGCACGTCGGGCACGGTTCGCACAGCATGTGAGCCAGCGATTCGCGCGTGCGCTTGCGCGTCATCTCCACCAGGCCCAGGCCCGTGAAGCCGCTGACGGTGACCTTCGTGCGATCCTTGCTGAGCTGCTTGCGGAACTCGGCCAGCACCGCGGTCTGGTGGTCCTCGCGGGTCATGTCGATGAAGTCGACGATGATGATGCCGCCGAGATTGCGCAGGCGCAGCTGGCGCGCGATCGCGCCGGCGGCCTCGAGGTTGGTCTTGAAGATCGTCTCGTCGAAGTTGCGCGCGCCGACGAAGCCGCCGGTGTTGACGTCGATCGTCGTCAGCGCCTCGGTCTGGTCGATGATGAGGTAGCCGCCGCTCTTGAGGTCGACGCGGCGCGCGAGCGCCCGGGCGATCTCCTCCTCGATGCTGAAGAGGTCGAAGATCGGGCGTTCGCCCTTGTAGTGCTCCAGCCGGCCCACCGAGGTGGACGCGTAGATCTCGCCGAAGGCTCGCAGGGACTCGTACTGCAGCCGCGAATCGATGCGGATCGACTGGGTGCTCTCGTTGGCGATGTCGCGCAGCACGCGTTCGGCCAGGCTCAGGTCCTGGTGCAGCAGTGAGCCCGCGGGCCGCGCCAGCGCGCGCTCGCGGATGCGGTTCCAGGTCTTGCGCAGGTAGGCGATGTCGTCGCCGAGTTCCTGGTCGCTGGCCTCCTCGGCGTTGGTGCGCAGGATGAAGCCGCCGCCGCCGTCGGCCGGATTGCCCGCGAGCGCGATCATGCGCGCGCGCAACTGCTCGCGCAGCTCGTGCGAGCCGATGCGCTGCGAGATGCCGATGTGGTTGTCGTGCGGCAGGTAGACCAGCAGCCGGCCCGCGATGCTCACCTGCGTGGTCAGGCGCGCGCCCTTGGTGCCGATCGGATCCTTGACCACCTGCACGGTGAGCGACTGGCCCTCGAAGACCAGCTTCTCGATGGCCGTCGGCGTGCCCTCCTGCTTGGTGGACGGATGGCCGTACAGGTCGGCCACGTGCAGGAAGGCCGCGCGCTCGAGGCCGATGTCGATGAAGGCCGACTGCATGCCCGGAAGCACGCGCGCCACCTTGCCGAGATAGACGTTGCCGACGAGCCCGCGCTCCAGCGCGCGCTCGAGATGCAGTTCCTGGATCGCGCCGTTCTCGATGATCGCGACGCGCGTCTCTTGCGGCGACCAGTTGACCAGGATGTCGTGCATGGCAATACGGTCTCGGGTGTCGTTATTCTTGGAACTGGACTCCCGCAGCCAGAAGCAATCGCGCGGTCTCGTGCAGGGGCAAACCCATGATACCGGAGTAGCTGCCGCCGATGCGTTCGATCCAGGCGGCGATCCGGCTCTGGATGGCGTACGCCCCGGCCTTGCCGAACGGCTCGCCGCCGGCGACGTAGCTCTCGACCACGCGATCGGGGATCGCCGCGAAGCGAACGGTGGACACGCTCAACGCGCTCGTGCGCGCCCGGCCGTTCGCGGACGACAAGGCCACGGCCGTCATCACGCGATGGGTGCGGCCGGACAGGCGCTTCAACGTCGCGACGGCGTCGTCCGCGTCCGCCGGCTTGCCGAAGATGCGGCGCCCCAGCGCCACGGTGGTGTCGGCGCACAGGATCGGCGCCGGCGGCAGGCCGCGCTCGTTCATTCGCGCGATCGCGGCGCCCAGCTTGAGCTGGGTGACGCGTTCGCAGTAGGCGGCGGGCGTCTCGCCGGGGATGTGGTCTTCCAGCGCCTCGGCGTCTTCATCGGGCGAGGCGAGCAGCAGCTCGTGGCGCACGCCCAGCTGGTCGAGCAACTGGCGGCGGCGCGGGCTTTGCGAGGCGAGGTAGATGAACGAGTGATGCTTCATGGATGTACGCGTTGAATGTGTGCGCGCGCGGTCGCTGCCGGAGGGGTCTGGCACCGCCGTCGTCCGCGCTGCTTCGTCGGCTAACGGCAAGGTGTTTTCGCGGACGATGGGGGGTGCCTGACCTTGATCCTCAAACGGGGATCGAGGTCAGGCACCGCGCCGAATCGCGGTGAGAGATTCTCCTGTTGCCGACGACGCTGCGCGATCCGGCGCGGTGCCAGACGCCTCCGGCTGCGCGATCCGAGGCACTGCCAGACCCCTCGACGAGCAGCAGGCGCCCAACGATGCGCGTCATTCGCGATGGTACGGATGATTCGTCGACAACGACCACGCCCGATACAACGCCTCGGCGAGCAACGGCCGCACGAACGCATGCGGCAACGTCAGGTCGGACAGCCGCGCCGTCTCGTCCGCCGTCGCCTTCAACTCGGGATCCAGCCCGTCGGGGCCGCCGATCAGGAACGCGACGTCGCGCCCGTCGCCACGCCAGAACTCGAGGCGATCGGCCAGCGCGCGCGTGGTCCAACGCGTGCCGCGCTCGTCGAGCACCACGCGCCGCACGCCGGGCGGCAGCACCGCCTCGAGCCGCTTCGCCTCGGCCTGCATCAGTTGCGCGGGCGCCTTGCCGGCGCGCGGCTCGGCCTTGACGGCCTTCAGTTCGAGCCGCATCTCCGGCGGAAAGCGGCGCTCGAATTCCTCGTAGGCGGTCTCGGCCCACGCGGGTGGCTTCTGGCCGACGGAGGCGATGATCAGGCGCATGGGAGTCGGGTGTGAAAACGGTGGCCTCGGTCGCCAAGACGGCGGCCTTGGTCGCCATCGCGTCGACCAGGCAAAACGGCGACCGTGGTCGCCGTTCGTCGATCGCCGAAGGCGATCAGCCGCGGCGTGCCGCGACCTTCTTGGCGCCGGCGGCCGCGGTGGCGGCCCGCTTGGTCGCCGTCTTCTTCGACGCCGTGGCCGCGTTGCGCGAACTGTTGGCTGGCACCACGACCTTCTTGATCGCGGCGGTCTTCACGGGCGCCTTGCCGGCGCGCGCGGCGGTGGAGCCGGCACGCGTCTTCGCGGCGGCCGACAGCTTGCCGGCGGCCGTCTTGGGCGCGGGCTTGGCGACACCCCTCTGCGAGCCGGCCGGCTTGGTGGCCGCAGCCTGGCGGGCCGTGAGTTTCTTGGCGGGCGCGGCCTTGGCCGCCTTGGCGGCGCGGATGGCCTTGTCGGCCTGGCTGGCGGCGTCCTTGCCGATGGCCGGACGCTTTTCCTGCGCGGGCTTCTTCGCGCCGCCGGACTTGGCGCCGGAGGTCTTGAGCGCGGCCTTGCGGGCCGGCGTGTCTTCTTCCAGCTTCGCGGCGCGCGGCGACTTCGCGCGCGGCTTGCGCGCCGGCTCGTCGTCTTCCTCGTCGTCGGGCTCGGAAGCCTTCACCAGGCCGCCGGTGGACTCGTTCAACTTGATCTTGACCGGCTTGCCGCCCCAGATCTCTTCCAGGCGGTAGTAGTCGCGGATCGACGGCTGCATGATGTGCGCCACGGCGGCACCGCAGTCGACGATGATCCATTCGCCGTTTTCCTCGCCTTCGGTGCGCAGCACGTCCATGCCGGCCGATTTCACCGCGTCGCGGACGCTGGCCGCCAGTGCCTTGGTCTGGCGGTTGCTCGCGCCCGCGGCGACGATCACGCGCTCGAACAGCGGCGACAGGTGCTCGGTGTTGAAGACCAGGATGTTCTGGGCCTTGACGTCTTCGAGACCGTCGACGATGGCGCGTTGCAGTTTGCGGATGTCCATTGATTCTTCTTGCTTCTTTCGAATCGGGGGCTCCAGGTCAGGCCTGGTCCGTTCGGTATAGGTGGTGGTCGGCAATATAGCGCGCTACCGGCGTGCCGACCAGCGCCGTGACGTCCAGCCCGGCCGCGGCGCGCGCGCGCGCCACGGTGGCGGAATGAGGGAGTGCCGGCATCTCGACGATGCGCAGCGCGTGATCGACCCCGGCCAGGCCGGGGGCCGAGCGGACGGCGTCGCCGTCGCGCGCGGCCACCGCCAGTCCGGCCAGCGCGAGGATCCCGCGCCAGTCGTGCCAGGTGTCGAAGCGGGCGTATTGATCCTGGCCGATGACCAGCCACCAGCGCGTGCCGGGTTGCTCGGCGTGCAGCTCGCGCAAGGTCTCGACCGTGTAGCTGGGGCCGGCGCGGTCGAGCTCGCGGGTGTCGATGGAGAATCGCGGCTCGCCCTCGGTGATGCGTCGCAGCATCGCGACGCGATCCGCGCCGGGCGCGGGCGCCCGATCGCCCTTGTGCGGCGACCGGCCCGCCGGCAGCCAGACGAGTTCGTCCAGCGGCACCTGCGCGAGCGCGGCCTGGGCGAGCGCGCGGTGCGCGAGATGCGGTGGGTCGAAGCTGCCGCCGAAGAGTCCGGCGCAGCGTTGGGCGTTCGTCAGGGCGTGATCCAGTCGCGCGGACGCAGGAAGTCCGCGTAGAGGGTGGCCTCGGGCGTGCCGTCCTCGGGCGCCCACTGGTAGCGCCAGGCAGCCAGGGGCGGCATCGACATCAGGATGGCCTCGGTGCGCCCGCCCGACTGCAGGCCGAACAGCGTGCCGCGATCCCAGACGAGGTTGAACTCGACGTAGCGGCCGCGGCGATAGGCCTGGAAGTCGCGCTCGCGCCCGGCATAGGGCAGCGCGCGGCGGCGCTCGACGATGGGCAGGTACGCGGCCAGGAAGGCGTCGCCCACCGAGCGCAGCATCGCGAAGCCCTGGTCGAAGCCGAGCTCGGTGACGTCGTCGAAGAAGATCCCGCCGATGCCGCGCGGCTCGTTGCGGTGCTTCAGGAAGAAGTACTCGTCGCACCAGGTCTTGAAGCGCGGGTACAGCGCGGCGCCGAACGGCGCGAGCGCGTCGCGACAGGTGGCGTGGAAGTGGCGCGCGTCCTCTTCGAAGCCGTAGTACGGGGTCAGGTCCATCCCGCCGCCGAACCAGAACACGGGAGCGCCCTCCCTTGGCGTGGCGCAGAACATCCGCACGTTCATGTGCACGGTCGGCACGTACGGATTGCGCGG
>FTJN01000126.1_pt4 | contig 127941 bp, 112 predicted proteins | sample 1658361 | NCBI WGS metagenome assembly FTJN01 (sample SAMEA3914819, study PRJEB12502) | metagenome | biome: forest; material: soil | place: Canada | collected 2010-06-26 | depth 0.3 m
GCGCGAAGTCGCAGGATCCACGCCGGCGAATGACGTCGCCGCAGGGGCGGATTCCGCGACTGCGCGCGCAATGACGTGGCTGGACGGTCGGCTTCAGGGCGACGCGGCGATTTGGGGGTTGGGGCGGAGGGGTCTGGCACCGCCTGGAATCGCGCCGCCATGCCGCCGAAGACAACACGTCTTGCTCGCGATTCGAGGCGGAGCCTGACCTCGATCCCCTGCCGAGGATCGAGGTCAGGCACGTCCCCGGCCGCAACGAAGGGCCCGACCTTCTGCGAGCGTCCTGGCGGCACGGGCACGTGCCAGACCCCTCCGTCTGACTCCGCGCGAACCCGCAAATCGGCGATGATCCTTTTCTACCCGAATTGGCTGCCCTGGAATCCGGGAATCTCGATGATTCCACGCGCGATGCCGATGACCACGGCGTGTGTCCGATCGGAAGCATGCAGCTTGCTGAGGATCCTCTTGACGTAGTTCTTCACGGTGCCCTCGGTCGTGGAGAGCTCGTACGCGATCTCCTTGTTCGCCTTTCCCGCGGCGACCAATTCGAGAACCTGGATCTCGCGGGCCTTGAGATCTTCCTCTGTGCTGCCTTGCAGCAGCTGGACAGCAGAGTCGCCGTCGATGAATCGGCGGCCGGACGCCACCGTTCGGATGGCCTTGGCCAATTCCAGCCGCACGTTGGACGACAGAAGACAGCCATGCGCGCCAGCGCCGATCGCTCTTCGAGTCCGCACGTCGCCGCTTCTCGAAGCTATGACGATGACACGGGTGGATGGATCGAAGGCTTGCAGCCGAGCGATCGCCCTGACGCTTCCGTAGCCTGAAAGCTCGATGCCCATCAATACCACTGCGGGCAGAAGGCTCATGAAGTGGATGGATTCGAACTCTTCGCTTCCGACTTCGCCGACGAGCGCCATGTCGACCTCGCTGCCGAGCAGCGCACGGATGCCTTCGTGAACCAAGGGGTCGTCACCCACCGAGAGCACGCGTATGGGCATGCCCCAACGCGCCTCGTGCGTGTCGGCCAGGCGCAGGGAAGGTGGTTCACGCTGAATGACGTTGGTGAACATCGAAGGTTGCTCCAGACGCACGGCCGCTGCACACGTGGTTCAAATCGGATCGTCCTGGGTGGCCTCTGCGGCTCTCATGGCTGCGAATCTAGCAACACGGGTTGCGGTAGGTGCTGCCGTTGCGACGAACAGCGGGTTTTCGGCGCCGGTCGGCGGATGGGCGCGCCCGGCTGCAAAGTGCTCGACGCAGTCTGGGCGCAGGATGCCTGGGCGGCCGTTGTCTGTACTCGTCTATACAGATGGAACACCGCCCTTCGGCGTCGTGGGCGAAGCGAAGACACGACCGGGTCGACACAGGCCTGCTCCGAAGCCGGAGTTACCGATCGTGGAGGACAGCTTCATGACAGCTATGCGGGCAATCGAGGCGGCGCCCTGACTCTGGAGCGCCGCAGCGGCGACCGCCCCAATCCGGCGAGGCCCGTCCTTCGTGCCGGGTCAGTCGGCGGTGTCTCCGCCGGCCCGATAGAGATCGGCCAGCGCCTGGCGCAGCCAGCGATGGCCCGGGTCGGACTCCGCGCGCCACGACCAGTGCGCCCAGATGCCCAGCTCCGGCAGGTCGGCCTGGATCTCCGCCGTCACGAGCGGGAAATGCAGCGCGTAGCGCAGCGCCGGCCGGCGCGGGACGATGGCCACGAGGTCGGTGTTGGTGAGGACTTCGGCGACGGCGCTGTAGTGCGGCAGCATCAGCCGGATCCGGTCGGCCAGCCCGAGGCGGCGCAGCGCCTTCTCGGGCTCGGGGTGGCTCTGCGCGACCACGTACTGCAGGGCGTCCCGCGCCTCGGCCGAGCCGAGCGCGTCCACGAAGGGGTGGCCGCGGCGCACGAGCAGCACGTAGCGGTCGACGATCAGCTGTTCGTGCGTCGTGCCGTGGATCTCGGGCAGGTGGCCCAGCGCCAGGTCGATGCGGCGCTGGTCGAGCGCCGGCTGCACCTCGTCCAGCGGGAGTTGCCGAACCTCGATGCGGATGCCCGGCGCATGCACGCGCAGGTGGGCCATCAGCACGGGCATGAATTCGCCCTGGCCGAGGTCGCTCATGTGCAGCGTGAAGCGGCGGTCGGAGGTGGCCGGCTCGAACGCGAGCGTCTCGCCGAGCGACGCGTCGACGGTCGCCAGCGCCGCGTCCACCGCCCCCGCGAAGTGGTGCGCCCGCGGCGTCGGGGCGACGCCGCCCGGGCTGCGGATGAACAGCGGATCCTTGAGCCGCAGGCGCAGTCGCGTCAGCGCGTGGCTGACCGCGGGCTGCGACAGTCCCAGCTTCTCGGCCGCGCGCCGCACGTTGCCCGCCACGTAGACGGCCTGGAACACGCGCAGCAGGTTGAGGTCGAAGTCGGCTCGATTCATGATTCATATGGTGCATGTCATCCGATAACGCGATGATATTGGCGAATCATGCACCGATGCCTAGAGTCGCTCCAAACGACAGCCAAGGAGACGACATGCGAACCCAGGTGGCCATCATCGGGGCGGGCCCTGCCGGCCTGTTGCTGGGGGCGTTGCTGCAGCGCGCCGGCATCGCCGCCGTGATCGTCGAGCAGCGCGGCGCCGACTACGTGCTCGGCCGGATCCGGGCCGGCGTCCTCGAGCAGACCACGGTCGACCTGCTGGAGCGTGCCGGCGTCGGCGCCCGCGTGCACGCGCAGGGACTGCGCCACGACGGCACCGAGCTCGCGTTCGGCGGCTCGCTGCACCGCGTCGATTTCCAGGCGCTCACCGGCCGCCACGTGATGGTCTACGGCCAGACCGAGGTCACGCGCGACCTGATGGAGGCCCGCGCCGAGGCCGGCCTGCAGACCTGGTACGACGCGGCCAACGTCGCGATCTCCGGCTGGGACGGCGGGGCCCCGAAGGTGACGTTCGAGAAGGACGGCGTCAGCCACCAGGTCGAGTGCGACTTCATCGCCGGCTGCGACGGCTTCCACGGCGTGTGCCGCGCGAGCCTGCCCGCGGGCGCCGTCACGGCCTACGAAAAGGTCTATCCGTTCGGCTGGCTGGGCGTGCTGGCCGACGTGCCGCCGGCCACCGACGAGCTGGTCTACGCGAACCACGAGCGTGGGTTCGCGCTGTGCAGCCAGCGCAGCCGCACCCGCAGCCGCTACTACCTGCAGTGCGCGGCGGACGACCGTGCCGACCGCTGGAGCGACGCCGCGTTCTGGGACGAACTGCGGGCTCGCCTGCCCGCTGCGGTGGCCGAGCGCGTGGTCACCGGTCCGGCGCTGGAGAAGAGCATCGCGCCGCTGCGCAGCTTCGTGGCCGAGCCGATGCGCTTCGGCCGGCTGTTCCTGGCCGGCGACGCGGCCCACATCGTGCCGCCCACCGGCGCGAAGGGCCTGAACCTCGCCGCGTCCGACGTCGGCTTCCTGGCCGACGCGCTGCAGGAGCACTACGGCGAGCGCAGCGACGCGGGCATCGCCGGGTATTCGCAGCGATGCCTGGCCCGCGTCTGGAAGGCCGAGCGATTCTCGTGGTGGTTCACGTCGCTGATGCACCGATTCCCGGAATCCGGCGAATTCGGCGCGCGGATGCAGCGGGCCGAGCTGGACTACCTGGTGGGCTCGCCCGCGGCGTCGACGGTGCTGGCCGAGAACTACGTGGGACTGCCGCTGGCGTGAGCCGCGGCGGACGTCCGCCAGCGCGAAAGGCCGCGACAGTGGCGGCCTTCCGGGCGAGCGCGACGCAGGTCAGTTGCGGTCGGCGCGCGGCTGCAGCGACGTGTCGGCCGCGGGTGCCGCCGCGGGAGCGGCCACCGGAGCGGGACTGGCATCGACCACCGGCGCCGCAGGGGTCGTCGTGGTGGTGGTGCTGTAGGTCGTGGTGCTGCTGCTGTCCGTCGCCACCGGCGCGCTGATCGTGGTCGTGGGCTTCGGATCGGCGCTCAGGCTGCCGTCGCGCTTGAGCGGGGCGCCCGGGGGCGTGCCGTAGTTCGCGGTCTGGGAGCGCGCGTCCTCGTCGCTGCTGGTCGTGGTGCCTTGGGCCACGGCGACGCCGCCGGCGATGCTCAGCGCGCCCAGCGCGGCGGCGGTCAACTTCATCATTGCGTTCATCTTGATCTCCTGGTGTTGAGTGACTCCACACCGATGGGTGGATGAGGGACTTCGGCAAGCGGGGTGCCTGCCACCGGGGGGCGTGGGCGTGCGCGCGTTGTCCCGCGTGGTGAACGGTCCAGTCGCGCGCTCTAATACGGCATGGCCGATTCATCCGCACCGCCCGCGAAGGCGCCGCCCCTGTCGATCCGACTGATGCTCGTCGACGACCATCCGCTGGTGCGCGACGGCCTGAGGGCCCGCCTGGAAGCGGTGCCCGGCTTCGCCGTCGTCGGCGAGGCGGCCAATGCCGACGAGGCGCACGCCCAGCTCGACGCCTTGCGTCCGACGCTCGTGCTGATGGACGTCGGGATGAAGGGCGTCAACGGCATCGACCTGACCGCGGCGATGCTGGAGCGCGAGCCGTCCCTGCTCGTGTTGATGCTGAGCATGTACGACAACCCGGAATACGTGCAGCGCGCGATGCAGGCGGGCGCGCGGGGCTACGTGCTGAAGGATTCGCCGGCCAGCGAGATCATCGCCGCCATCGAGGCGATCGCGGGCGGTGGAACGTTCCTGAGTCCCGCGGTCTCGAAGCGCCTGTTTCGAAACCAGACGCCGCGGCCGCTGCTCTCCGCCCGTGAAAGCGAGATCCTGTCGGCCCTCGCGCGCGGCCTGGCGAGCAAGCAGATCGCGCGCGAGATGGACGTCAGCGTGCGCACCGTCGAGGCGCATCGCCAGAGCATCAAGCGCAAGCTGGGCCTGGAAGGCCAGGCCGAGCTGATCAAGTACGCCGTGGAGCACGCCGGCACCCGGGACTGAAGAAGCCCTGGAATCGGAACGCCGAGGCCGTCGGCATCCGTGTTGGCCCTTACGTGATGCCCCGGACCGCTCGGGCGCGTTGTGACCGATGCCAGGCCGGGTGAGGCCGGCCAGACTGGCCCGCAGAGCTCGGCGAAGACACGCCGGCCGCATCGGAGACAAATCCATGAGCCTGACGAAGCCCCGCCTTGCGGGAAGCCTGGCCGTTGCCCGACGGCGGCGTCCGGATCGACGCGGCCGGATTCGAGGGCTCGCGGCGCTGGCCTTGGCCCTGGCGCTGCATGCCGCGGACCTGCATGCGGCGCCCGAGCCCATCCGCATCGGCGTCATCGCGCCGCTGACGGGCGCGTCGTCCGATTTCGGCATCAGCATGCAGCAAGGCGCCGCGCTGGCGGTCGAACAGATCAACGCGATCGGCGGCGTGCTGGGACGGCCGCTGCAACTGGTGACCCGGGACGACGGCGGCGATGCGGCGACGGGCCGCGCGGCCGCCGCCGCGTTGCTGGAGCGCGAGAACGTCGTCGCGACGATCGGCTTCTGCAACACCGGCGTCGCGCTCGCCGCCATCGACCTGTTCGAAGCGCACCGCCAATTGCTTCTCGTGCCGTGCGCCCAGGGAACGGCCGTCACGCATCGCACCGCGGCCGGCGACAGCATGGTGTTTCGCGTCGCTCCGCCGGACGCGCTGAACGCCGAGTTCCTGGTCGGCGAGATCGTGGACCGCAGGAAGCTCGCGCGCGTCGCCGTGCTGGCGGACACGACGGGCTACGGCGACGGCGGCGTCGCCGACGTCGGCGCGCAGTTGAAGCGGCGCGGCCTCGCGCCCGTGATCGTCAGCCGGTTCGCGGCGGACGCGCCGTCCCTGCGCGACAACCTCGAGCAGGCGCGGGCGGCCGGCGCCCAGGCGCTGGTCGTCTACACGGTGGGTCCGGGCGAGGCCGCGGCCGTTCGCGCCCGCGCCGCGATGAAGTGGGACGTCCCGTACTTCGCGCCCTGGACGCTCTCGTTCCGCAGCGTCCTCGAAGCGGCCGGCCCGGCGGCGCTGGAAGGCACGATGATGACCCAGAGCATCATCCAGGATTCGGCGAACGAGGCCCGCACGGCCTTCATCGCGAGCTTCGGCCGCCGCCCGGACCGCCGTGCCTCCGGCTCGCTGATGGCCGCCGCCCAGGCCTACGACAGCGTGCACCTGCTGGTGCGTGCGATGTTCGCGTCCCATGGCGACCTCGCGCCCCTGGCGCTCAAGAAGGCGCTGGAGCAGCCGACGGAGCCGTACCGGGGCGTCGTGACGACCTACGACCATCCGTTCTCGGCGCACGACCACGAGGCGTTCTCGCTGAACATGATCTGGCTCGGCGTCTGGCGCCACGGGGAGATCCGTTATTTCCACGCGAGCGACGCGCTGATGTCGGCCGCCGTGCGTCGCAAGCAGTCGGACCGGCGCGATTGAGGGCGGCCCTGCGCCGCGCGATCAGTGTTTTCCAGTACGTGTTGCCGCGACAAGCGGCGCGCACCTTGACGGATGCGCCCGCCAGCCCGTCCTCCGACACTGAGGCCAGAGCGGGGCCGTTCCCCGCCCATCGTGGAGACAAACATGCGTCTGCTATTGCTGTTGCCGTTCATCGGCCTGTTGGCCGTGCCCCTGTTCAACAGCGAGACACCGGCGATCGCCGGGTTCCCGCTCTTCTACTGGTACATGTTCGCGTGGGTGCCGCTCACCTCGCTCCTCATCTGGTTCGTGAACCGCAACGAGAAGGACGAGGACTGAAGCCATGAGCGACACGATCAACTGGACCGCGCTGTCGGTCTTCATCTTCTTCTTCGCCCTCGTCACGGTTATCGGCTTCCTCGCGTCGCGCTGGCAGCGCGGCGGCGCCCACAAGGGGGCCCATCTCGACGAATGGGGCCTGGGCGGCCGCAACTTCGGCACCTGGATCACCTGGTTCCTGGTCGGCGGCGATTTCTACACCGCCTACACCGTGATCGCCGTCCCGGCGCTGGTCTACGCCGTGGGCGCGTACGGCTTCTTCGCGCTCCCGTACACGATCCTGGTCTATCCGATCGTGTTCATGGTGATGCCCAGGCTCTGGAAGGAAGCGAAGCGCCTGGGCCACGTGACCGCGGCGGACGTCGTCTACGGCCGCTACGCGTCGCGTCCGCTCGAGGCCGCCGTCGCGCTCACCGGCATCGTCGCGACCATGCCCTACATCGCGCTGCAACTGGTGGGCATGGAGGTCGTCATCAAGGCCCTGGGCCTGACGGGCGAGCTGCCGCTGGCGGCCGCGTTCGTCATCCTCGCGCTCTACACCTATTCGGCCGGCCTGCGCGCGCCGGCGCTCATCGCCTTCGTCAAGGACGCGATGATCTACATCGTCGTCATCGTGGCGGTGGTCGTGGTGCCGATGAAGGTGGGCGGCTACGCCAGCGTCTTCTCGTCGGCGCGCGACGCGTTCGCGCTCAAGGGCGGCGCGACGGGGCTGACCCTGCATCCGGGCCAGATGCTGCCGTTCGCGACGCTGGCGCTCGGCTCGGCCATGGCGGCGTTCATGTACCCGCACACGCTGACCGGCATCTTCGCCGCCAAGGACGCGAAGACGATCCGCAAGAACGCCATCTTCCTGCCGGCGTACACGGTGCTGCTGGGCCTCATCGCGTTGCTGGGCTACATGGCCTACGCCGCCAAGCTGGCGGTCAAGAGCAACAACGACGTTGTGCCGGCGCTGTTCAACGCGTTGTTCCCGTCGTGGTTCGCCGGCTTCGCGTTCTCCGCGGTGGCGATCGGCGCGCTGGTGCCGGCGGCCGTCATGTCGATCGGCGCGGCGAACCTGTTCACGCGCAACTTCTGGAAGCCCTACGTCAACGCCAAGGTGAGCCCGGCGCAGGAAGAGAAGGTGGCCAAGCTCGCCTCGCTGGTGGTCAAGGTCGGCGCGCTGCTGTGCATCCTGCTGATGCCCACGAAGTTCGCGCTGGACCTCCAGCTGCTCGGCGGCGTCTGGATCCTCCAGACCTTCCCGTCGCTCGTGTTCGGCCTGTTCTCGCAGCGCCTGCGCGCGCCGGCGCTGCTCGCGGGTTGGTTCGCGGGCATCGTGTTCGGCACGTGGACGGCGTTCGCCGACGGCGTCAAGCCGGTGCACTCGCTGATGCTGGGCGGCGACAAGTTCACCGTCTACACCGGCCTGCTGGCCCTGGTGCTCAACTTCGTGGTGGCGTTCGTCGTGCAGGCGGTGTTGCGCTCGCCGGCGCCGGCCGCGGCGGCGGCCAAGGCCTGAGCCCCTGCGCGCGGGCGCGTCTCGCGTCCGCGCGCCGTCGCACAATGAGCGGCCATGCGCCTCAAAGCCAAACTGCTCGTCCTCGCGGCGATTCCGCTCCTGCTCTCGCTGGCGCTGATCGCCGCGGCGGTGCTGCTGCAGCAGCGCGAGCTCGCCAGGCAGGAGCACGCGCTGGTCGAAGGGGGCTACGTCAGCGCGCGCCGGGCGGAGCTGCAGAACTACGTGCAGCTCGCCACCAGCATGGTCAAGCCGCTGGTGGACGCCGGGGGCGACGTCCCGGCCGCGCAGCGCCAGGCCATGCACCTGCTGGAGTCGCTCGACTACGGCGACGACGGCTACTTCTTCGTCTACGACATGCACGGCACCGTCCTCATGCATCCGCGGCAGCGCGAGCTGGTGGGCAAGGACCTGTCGGGGCTGCGCGACCCGCGCGGCAACGCGACGATCCAGGCGCTGCTGGAACGGGCCCGGGCCGGCGGCGGCTACGTGGAGTACATGTGGCGGCGCCCTTCGACGGGACAGATCGCGCCCAAGCTGGGCTACGTGGTGGAGATTCCGCGCTGGGGCTGGATGGTCGGCACGGGCCTGTACCGCGACGACATCGACACCGCCACCGCGCAGCTCGACGCGCAGGCCTCGTCCAACATCGGCAAGACCCTGCTGTGGATCGCGGCGATCGCCGGCGGCGGGGTCGCCCTCATCAGCCTCAGCGGCATCTGGCTCAACCTCAGCGACCACCGGGTCGCCGACGCGAAGCTGCAGCTCCTCGCGCGCGAAGTGGTGCGCTTCCAGGAGGATGAGCGCGCCCACCTGGCGCGCGAACTGCACGACGGCGCCACGCAGACGATGGTGTCGGCCAAGCTGCTCGTCGAATCCGCCATCGACCAGCTCGAGCGGGAGCACCGCGCGTCTCCGCCCGCGCTCGAGAAGGCGCTCGGAGGCTTGAAGGAATCGCTCAACGAGGTCCGGCGGATTTCCCATCGCTTGCGCCCCGCGATGCTCGACGAGCTGGGGCTCCCGGCGGCGCTGGAACTGCTCGCCCGCGAAGCCAACGACGCCGGCGCGCTGCGGGTGAGGTTCGACGTCACCGGCACGGAGATCGCGTTGCCGGAAGAGGTCAAGACGGCGCTGTTTCGCGTCTCCCAGGAGGCGCTGGTCAACGTGGGCAAGCACGCGCAGGCGCGCAACGTGGAGATCGCCCTCGACTTCGCCGCGGAAGGCCTCTTGCTGAGCATCCGCGACGACGGCCGGGGATTCGAAGTCGACAAGGTTCAGCTGGATCCGAACCGCGGCATCGGCTTGCGCAACATGCGCGAACGCCTGGCCTCCATCGGCGGCGCGTTCGAGGTGCGGGCCGCGCCCGGCGCCGGCACCGTGCTGCGGTCGACGCTTCTTTCGGACGCGATTCGCCGGTTGGGATAACCGTCCTTCGATTCCCGGGATTCGCACGCCTGAAAAATGGGGAGATGAAAATGGATACGAAGATCGGACTCGTTCTCGGAGCGACGCGCGGCATCGGACATGCACTGGCCGAAGCGTTGGCCAGGCATTGGGCCGACGAAGGCACGGTCTACCTGACGGCGCGCGACGACGGGTCCGGCAGGTCGGCCGTCGCCGCGCTGGCGGCTCGCGGCGTCCGCACCCGGCACCTGCTGTTCGACCTCGCCGATCCCGACGCGGCGTCGCGCGTCGCGACGCATCTTCGCGACCAGCATGGCGGCGTCGACGTGGTGGTGCAGAACGGCGCCTACATGCCGCGTGCCGGCGTTCCCGCGGTCGACGACGCCCGGCCGATGATCGAGGCCAACAGCCACGGTACCTTGCGCGTCCTGCGGGCCTTCCTGCCGGTGCTGCGCGAGCAGGGGCGGATGGTCGTCGTGGCCAGCAGCCTCGGCGTGCTGGGCAAGCTGCCTCCTGCGTTGAGGGCCCGATTCGGAGTCGCCCGAGGCGATCCCGCGGCCGTCAATCGGATCATGGACGACTACGTCGCGGCAGTCGAATCCGGAACCGCCGCGGGGGAGGGCTGGCCCGAGTGGGTGAACATTCCGTCCAAGGTGGGGCAGGTCGCGGTGGTGCGCGCGTTTGCGCAATGGGCACGGGCGTCCGGGGCGCTGCCGCAAGGCGTGCTGATCAATGCCGCCAATCCGGGCGTCACCCTGACGGACGCGACGCGCGACTTCATGGGCACCGTGTTCAAGCCCGAGGACGCGCAGACCCCCGACCAGGCCGCCGCAGCGCTCCTGTGGCTCGCCACGCTGCCGGCGGGAACGAGCGCGCCCTACGGCGAGTTGGTCGAGCACCGCCGCGTGATCGCGTTTGGCGACGAGCCGCCCCTGGCCTGAAATCCACCGCGGTTGGCGCCCGCGGCTCGCCGTCGCGACGCTCGGGATGCGTACGACCACGTCGGCACGCCAGGACCGGAGGGGGCTGGCTCCTCATCGAATCGCGGCGAGCGACCCGGCGATGGCGGCAACGCGGCGCGATTCGAGCCGGCGCCAGGCGCCTCCGGGCGCCGCGAACCGAGGTTCCGATCACCTCGATGGCCGTGAGCGCCGTGCTTCAGCGGGTGCGCTGGAACAGCGCGAAGACGGCCGCGGCGATCAGCAGGGCGGGCGACAGCCACAGGCCGGCGCTGACGGATCCCGTCGCGTCCGAGACGACGCCGGATGCCAGCGGTCCGATCGCCTGCCCGATCGCGAAGGCCACCGTGAGCGCGGCCAGCGCGGCCGTCCACGTCTGCGGCCGCAGCAGCTTGCGCACGATCACCGTCACGGCGGTGGGGCCGGCCATGAAGCTGGCGCCGAAGACGATGGCCGACACGAACGCCGCCGTCACCGTCTGCGAGACGAGCACGGGCAACGTGCCCAGCAGCACGACGATCGCCACCACCGGCGAGCTCATGCGGATGCCCAGCTTCGGAAGCACGCGTCCCCAGGCGAGCGTTCCCAGTACCGACGACAGGCCCAGCACGATCCAGAACGCCGCGATGTAGGCCTGGCCGCCGCCGGCGTTGCGAATGAGCAGGATGATGAAGGTCATGTACGACACGTAGCCGGCGGCGAACAGCAGATAGTTGGCGAACGTGGGCCACAGGAAGACGACGTCGTCCCACGGCATGACGCCCGCGTCGCGCGCCGCCTGCGGCGGCACGCGGCGGGTGGCGGCGGTCGCGGGCAGCAGCGCGGCGAGCGCGATCGCGCCGAGCGCCATCCAGCCCGCCGGCCAGCCGCCGGCGCCGAGGTGGGCGAGCAGGGGCGGCACGACCAGCCCCGACACCGCGATGCCGCTGCCCACGCCGGTGAGGTAGATCGCCAGGGCCAGCGCCGCACGCTGGGGCGTGCCCGCCGGATTCACGCCGGCCGCGAGCGAGGCACCCACGATGAACGTGATCGCGGTGGCGACGCCGCCCACGAAGCGCAGCGTCGTCAGGATGGTGTAGTCCGCCGTCAATCCGGTCAGCACCAGCACCGCGCCGCTGAGCGCCAAGGTGACCAGGAAGGCGCGCTTGATGCCCAGGCGGCCCGACACCCACGCGGCGAGCGCCGATCCGACGACGTAGCCGATGGCGTTGGAGGTGTTCATGCCGCCGGCCTGCACGTAGGTCCAGTGCAGCGACGTGCGCATCGGCGGCAGCAGCAGGGCGTAGGCGAAGCGCGAGAAACTGAGCGAGACGGCGGCGCCGATGGACAGCCCGATGGCGATCCACAGGTCGCCGAATTCGCTGCGTTGCCGGCTTGCAGTGGCGGTCGTCGTGTTCATTGCGGGATTCCTTTGCGCCAGTCTAGGCACGCGACCCTTGCCTGCGGCGGCGACGCATGGCCGTTGTGGGCCATTGCAGGCGGCTTTCCGGCCAGCGCGGGCGAAAGCGTCGAACATACCCGCGTCGAAGACCCTGCGGACGGGCCGGTCTACACTCGTGTCATGCCCGAACAGACGCTGCCCGATGCGCCAGGTCGAGCCACGAAAGTGGCGATCGTCGTGTTCGAGGACGTGCAGGCGCTGGACGTCGCGGGCCCGATGGACGTCTTCGCCGAGGCCAACAAGTTCCTGCCCGCGGACAGCCGCTACGACGTCGCGCTGGTGGGCATGCGCGCGGGCGGACTGCGCTGCGCCAACGGCCTCGAGATCCATGTCGGCTTCGGCTATGCGGACTACGACGGCCAGCCCGACCTGATGCTGGTGGCCGGCGGCCCGAGCTTGCCGGAGTTCCAGCCCGCGTCCGGCATCCTCGAGTGGATGCGCGAGAAGGCGCGACATTCGGTGCGCTTCGGCTCCGTCTGCAACGGCGCGTTCCCGCTGGGCCACGCCGGCCTGCTCGACGGGCGGGAAGTCACCGCCCACTGGAACGACGTCGATCGCCTCACCGCCCAGTTTCCGCGCGCGCGGGTGCGCCCGGACAAGATCTTCGTGCGCGACGACCGCCTGTTCACCTCCGCCGGCGTCGCCGCCGGCATCGACCTGTGCCTGGCCCTGGTCGCGGAGGACTGGGGCCACGAGATGGCGCTGCGCATCGCCAAGAAGCTGATCGTCTACATCCGCCGCGACGGCGGTCAGTCGCAATACAGCCCCTACCTGTCGGCCGGGCCCAAGGAGGAGACCATCGTGGCGAAGGTGCTGCGCCACGTCACCGACCACCTCGGCGAGCAGCTGTCGATGGAGCAGCTCGCCGATGCCGTGTCGGTGAGCCGCCGCACCTTCTCGCGGATCTTCGCGAGGAGCGCCAACATGACGCCGTCGGCGTTCGTCGAGCAGGTGCGCGTCGACCACTCCCGCAAGCTGCTGGAGGAGACGGACCTGCCGCTCAAGACAGTGGCGTTCCGCTGCGGATTCCGCAACAGCAACCAGATGCGGTTCATCTACTCGCGCCGTCTCGACACGACGCCACGCGAATACCGCGAGCGCTTCCGGCGCCAGGAGTCCGGCAGTTCGTGGCCGGACCGCGCCGTGCCGTCCGTGGCCGCCGGAGTGCAGGACATCCGCATCACGCCGTCGCCGCAGCGCGCCACGGCGCAATAGGGCAGCGCCGGCGCCTTGGCGGTACTGGCCGGAAACCGCACGTCGATGGCCTGAAGCCGGCCGAGCTTTGCGCGCGCGCGGCCCAGGTCGCCGCCAGAATTCGCTGTCGCCGCTCGGGTTCGTCCGCGGCGCTTCCTGGAGCCATCATCAAAACGACCTCAGTGCCGTGCGCGTCGCCGCAGCGCGGCGTCTCCTCGCTGCAGCACCTGCCCGTCAACCTCTTCGCCTCCGTGATGGGGGTGTCCGGATTGAGCCTCGCGTGGCGCCAGGCCAGCCGCCAGTTCGGCACCAGCGCGCTGGTCGACGCGGCGATCGGGGGCGTCGCCATCGCGCTGTTCGTGCTGCTGTGCGCGGCCTACCTCGCCAAGGCGATCCTCCATCCGCAGGCGGTGTGCCGCGAGTTCCGCCACCCGATCGCCGGCAACTTCTTCGGCACGGTGAGCATCGCCATGTTGCTGATCTCGTCGGTCGTCGCGCCCCTCGGCGCCGCGGCGTCGCAGGCGCTCTGGGTGCTGGGCGCGGCGGCGACGATCGCGCTGGCCTTCACGCTCGTGAGCCGGCTGCTGCGCGGCAAGGTGGACGCCGGCCATGCGCTGCCGGCCTGGCTGATCCCGGGCGTGGCGACGCTGGACATCGCCGTCGCGGGCGGCACCCTGCCGGCGGCCTGGGCCCACGAGCTGAACCTGTTCGCGCTGGCCGTGGGCACGATGGTGGCACTGGTCTTCTTCACGATGATCATGTCGCGCCTGATCCACCATCACGAGAAGCTCGCGAGCGAGATGGTGCCGTCGCTGATGATCCTGGTCGCGCCGTTCGAGGTGGGCTTTCTCGCGTACACGGCCTTCTTCCAGCGGGTCGATGCCTTCGCGGCCATGCTGTTCTATTTCGGGCTGTTCGTCTTCTTCGCGCTGGTCTTCAAGGTGTTCAGGCGCGGCATCCCCTTCGCCGCCGGATGGTGGGCCCTGAGCTTCCCGCTCGCCGCGCTGAGCAACGCGGCGCTGCGCTACGCGGACCATGTGCGGTGGTGGCCGGCCACGGTGTTCGCGGTCGCGATGCTCGCCTTCCTCAGCGTCCTGATCGGCGTGCTGTTGCTGCGCACCTTGCAGCTCTTCGTCGACGGCCGGCTGCTCGGCCCGCGCTGATCAAGCCGGCTGCCCGAACGCCCGCACGAAGGTCGTCACGGCGGCCGCCGCCCAGCGGTCGCATCGGGCCCGTGGCGGCACGGCGCCGGGATGCGTGAGGCATTGCATCTGCGCCTCGCCGCGCACGAGGTTGGCGAAGTGAAGACGGTCGCGCATTGGCTCGACGTCCACCGAGCCAGGTGCGATGCTCGCAGGCCCGCCGCTGCGCCGCGCCGGCGGCGCCGTGGACACCCTGGACGAGGAGAACGCGATGCAAGACGACGAGGTACGAGCCGCCCTGCAGCGGCACTGGGCTGCTTCCGACGCCGGCGATCTCGAGGCCGAGCACCGGATCTACGCCGACGACGCGGTCCTCGAGTACCCGCAATCGGGCGAGCGCATCCGGGGCCGGCAGCGGATCCTCGCGTCGCGCGGGGCGCAGCCCGACCCCAAGCGCTTCGAGCTGCGGCGAATCATGGGCGCGGGCGGACTCTGGATCAGCGAGCTCGTGCTCCGCTATGGCGAACGTCCCTTCCATGTCGTGAGCATCATGGAGTTCGAGGGCGGCCAGGTGGTGCGCGAGACGCAGTACTTCGGCGAGCCGTTCGAGCCGGGGCCCTCGCGTGCGCAGTGGGTCGAGTCCATGGAACAGCCGGGCCAATCCCGCGGCGTGTAATCTTGGCGCCCGACGGTTCACAACGCGACGACACCCATGACGATCTGCAGCTTCCTGGACGACTACAGCGAGGGCGCGCACCCCGACATCCTGCGGGCCCTCGCGGACACGAACCTCGAGGCGCAGGCCGCGTACGGCCAGGATGCCTACTCGGCCGATGCGGCCGCGAGGATCCGGGCCCACCTGGGCGAGGCGTTCCGGGGCGCCGTCCACTTCGTGGCCAGCGGAACCATGGCCAACATCGTCTCGATCTCCAGCTGCCTGCGTCCGCACGAGGCGGTGCTGGCGGTGAACTCCGGCCACATCGTCATGCGCGAAGCGGGCGCGATCGAGGCCACGGGACACAAGCTCATCGTCGTGCCCGCGGTCGACGGCAAGATGACGCCCGACAACATCGAGCAGGCGCTGGCGGCCAACTCGCACTTCCCGCACATGGCCAAGCCGCGGCTGGTCTACCTGTCCAACGCGACGGAGACCGGCACGATCTACACGCTGGCCGAACTGCGCGCGATCTCCGCGCTGGCCCGCCAACGCGGCCTCATCCTGTTTCTGGACGGCGCCCGCCTCGCGGCGGCCCTGGCGTCGCACCGCAACGATGCGACGCTGGCCGACATCGCTTCCCTGGTCGACCTGTTCTGGATCGGCGGCACCAAGGTCGGCGCCTTGCTGGGCGAGGCGATCGTCGTCTGCGACCCGGCCCTCGAAAGCGACTTCGCCTTCCACCTCAAGCAGCGCGGCGCCATGCTGGCCAAGGGCCGCGTGCTCGGGATCCAGTTCCAGGCCCTGTTCGGCGACGGCCACCTGTTCGGTACGTTGGCCCGGCATGCGAACGCGATGGCGACGCGGCTGGCCACCGGCATCACGGCGTGCGGACACGCGCTCGCCGCGGAGCCGCAGACCAACCAGGTCTTCGCCGTGCTCCCGGACCGCGTCATCGCCGCGCTGCGAGACGACTTCGGGTTCTACGTCTGGAGCAAGGCGGACGACGACCGTTCGGTGATCCGTCTCGTCACCTCCTGGGCGACCGAGGCCGGCCAGGTGGACGCGTTCCTGGCGCGCCTGGCGTCGTCCGGGCTCCGCCAGGTGGCTCCCTGAACGGTCCGGCGGGTCAGCCTGCGGGCGGGTCCTGCACGACGGCGTCGATCTCCGCCGCCGCGAAGCCGTGCCTGGCCATCCGCGCCCGGTGGTCTGCCGAGCCGAGATAGCGGCGCAGCTCCTGGTTGACGGCGTCCAGCAGGCGAGTGTTGCCGTGGCTGAACGAGAACGCGCCCACGGGCGCGTCGCGCGGGTCGCGCACGGCGTGCGCCACCGCCTCCAGCCCCTGGTTCGCAGCGGCCAGGACGCGTCCACCGAGCGCCGTTCCCGTGAACGCGTCGATCTCTCCCGCGAGAAGCGCCGCCACGGCTTCGGGCTGATCCTTGAACGCCACGAGCTGTCCGTCGCTCACGCCCGCGGACCTTGCCGCGCGGACCTGCACCTGCGCCGGGATGACGCCCAGGCGCGCGTCGGCGCGTGCCGCCACCGCCTCGTAGCTGGTGAGCGCCTTCGGATTGCCGCGGTGGACGACGAAGCCGTCGACCATCGTCCAGACCGGCACGCTGAACGCGACCTGCCGCGCACGTTCGGGCGTCGCGAAGATCGGCACGTTCATGTCCCAGCGGCCGGCCTGCACGCCGGGCAGCAGTTCCTCGAACGAGGCCTTGTGATGTTCGATGGCGGTCACGCCGATCGCGCGGAGCACGACCTCGGCCAATTCGATGTCGGCGCCCGTGGCCGAGCCGTCCGCAGCGGTCCAGTAGAACGGGGGCTCGTCGAGGTAGGCGATTGTGATCTTCATGATGGAGCTCGAAATGAACGGAGGCGATGGCGCGGCCGTCAGGCGGCAGCGGCGTCCAGCGCGGCCGACAGCGCCGCGAGCGCGGGCCCCAGGCGTTCGGGCGGCAGGTAGCCGAAGCCGAGCCGGAACACGCGGTCGCTCTCGCCGAACCACGTGCCGCACGCGAGTTGCAGGTCGTGCCGTGGCAGCAGGTCCCAGAAGCGCGCCACGGCCGCGGCGTCGAACGCGTTCGCGCGCAATCGGAGGCAACACAGCGCGCCGGCGTCGGGGCGCACCCAGTCGACGCGCTCGCGCTCGCCCGCGCACCAGTCGGCCAACTGCTCGAGCGCGCCGGCGAGCCGCTTGCGCCGCGGCGCAAGCACGTGTTCCCGCCGCTGCAGCAGGACGGTGGCGAGCGTCTCGTCGAGCACCGAGCCCGAGATCACGGTGTTCATCCGGGCGACCACCAGGCGCGACCGGAGGTCGGGGTCCGCCACCGTGAGCCATCCCGTTCGCAGGCCCGGCGCGCCCAGCGCCTTCGAGACGGACCCGCCGGTCACGATGCGCGGATCGAGCGCCGCGAAACTTTCCGCCACGCAGGCGTCGCCGTAGCTGGCCTCGCGGTAGGTCTCGTCGATGAAGAGCAGCGCCTGCGGCGAGCGCTGGCGCATCGACGCGAGCAATTGCTCGACGTCCGCGCGAGTCGCCTGCACGCCGCCGGGATTCTGCGGCGACGCGATGCTCACCAGCCGGGTCCGGGGCGTCAGCGCGGCGGCCAGCCGGTCGACCTCCAGCCGATAGCCGTTCTCGAAGCTCAGCTTGACCTCGCGCACCTCCGCGCCGGCGCCGACCAGGCTGTCGCGGCTGGGCGGAAAGCAGGGGGTCGCGAGCACGGCCTCGTCTCCCGCCCGGCAGGCCTCGAAGGCGAGCAGGAAGAGTCCCAGCGCGGTGCCTTGCGTCGTGACGACCTGCTCGGGCGAGACCTTGCAGGCCTTGGCGATCTCTTCGCGGAGAGGCATCGAGCCCGCGGAAGTGCCGTAGCCGAGCTTGAGGCCGCGGATGCGCTCGAGGCCGGCGAGATCCAGCAGCTCGCCGACCGTCAGGTCCTGCGACGTGCTCTCGGCCAGGTTGAACGGACGATCGACGTCGAGCAGCGAGATGATCTCGTTGGGCGGGAAGCGGCCGCGCCAGGGCCCGGACGGCCGCGGTGCCGCCTGTGGGTTGTCGTCGAGTGCCGTCGGAGATGCCTGCATGCCTTCGTCCCCTGTCTTTCGTGAGTGGAAACGCGTTCATCGTAGCCACCGGGCCTCGACCGGAACAGCCACAGTTCCAGTCAAATGAGGCGGTACAGTTTGCTTGCCGGACGCGGGGCGTCCATCGACAATCGGACGTCCCGTCAAGCGCACCCGAATGGACGCCCCTCCCCTGTACCGCTATGAGCAGCTGGCCGATCTCGTCGCCGGGATGGTCGACAACGGCGCGCTCGCGCCCGGCGAGCGCGCGCCCTCGGTGCGCACCCTCAGTGGCCAGCACGGCGTCAGCATCTCCACGGTGCTGCAGGCCTATCGCAGGCTCGAGGACCGCGGGATCCTGGTGGCGCGGCCGCAGTCCGGCTTCTACGTGGCGCTCGCCCATCACGGCGCGCTCGCCTTGCCCTCGGCCTCGCGCCCGCGCGCGAAGGCGTCGACCATCTCGATCGGCGGCGCCGTCGCCGTGCTGCTCGAACACGCCTCGAATTCGTCGCTCGTGCCGCTCGGTTGCGCCGTGCCCGAGGCCGCGCTGCTGCAGGCCAGGCGGCTCGACCTCGCGCTCGCGCGGGCCGCACGCCAGCACGGCACGGACTGCAATGTCTACGGCGCGGCGCGCGGCGATCCGGGCCTGCGCCGCGAGATCGCCAAGCGCGCGACGCGCCTGGGCCACGCGCTGTCGCCCGACGACGTGGTCGTGACCAACGGCTGCACCGAGGCGCTGATGCTCGCGCTGACGGCCGTCGCGCAGCGCGGCGACACGATCGCGGTCGAATCGCCCACCTACTTCGGACTGCTGCACGTGCTCGAGGTGCTCGGCCTGAAGGCCCTCGAGGTGCCGACCCATCCGACGCGCGGACTCGACGTCGACGCGCTCGCGCGCCTGCTCGACACCGAGCCGGTGGCCGCCTGCCTGGTGTCGTCGTGCTTCGGCAATCCGCTCGGCTCGACGATGGCCGAGGCCGACAAGCGGGCGCTGCTCGCCTTGCTCGCGCGCCACGAGGTGCCGCTGATCGAAGACGACGTCTACGGCGAGATCCATTTCGGCCGCGAGCGCCCGAGGCCGTTCATCGCGCTCGACGGCGGCGCCGACACGATCTACTGCAGCTCGTTCTCCAAGAGCCTGGCCCCCGGCTATCGGATCGGCTGGATCGCGACGCGAGTCCATGCGCAACGGGTGGTGGAGCGCAAGATGGCGTTCAGCCTGTGCGGCCCGCTCCTGCCGCAAGTCGCGTTCGCCGACTTCCTGGCGGGCGGCGCCTACGACGCGCACCTGCGACGCATGCGCCGTGCGTTCGAGGACAACCTCGCCCGCATGACACGGGCCGTCGAGGCGAGCTTTCCCGCCGGGACGAAGGTGAGCCGTCCGGCGGGCGGATTCGTCCTGTGGCTCGAGCTGCCGAAGCGCTTCGACTCGCGCGCCTTGTTCGACCTGGCGCTCGAGGAAGGCATCTGCTTCGCGCCCGGCGACGTGTTCTCGGCCAGTCGACGCTATCGGCATTGCCTGCGCCTGAGCGCCGGGTACGCGTGGAGCGACCGGATCGACGCCGGGGTACGGCGATTGGGGCGCCTCGCGCAGGGACTGATTGCCGCCGAGAGTCGTTCAGGCCCGGCCAACTGAGCGCTGTTCCGGAGTCGTGCCGGTTCAGCTGCATGAATGACCGCGTTCGGCGCTCGGGACGATACTTCGCCCCTCGGGTCATGAACATCCTCTACCAGCTCGACGGGAGCCGCGCATGACGGGCTTGGGACAAATCCTGGTGGTCGTCGCGTCGGTGATGCTTGCGCTGTTGCTGGTGCCGGCCTGCATCGTCACGGCCCAGGTGCTGGCGCATGCGCGCAGCAGGATGTCCGGCCCGGGAGGCGCGCGCAGCGCGACCACGACGCGAGGGGGCGTGGTGATTCTCGTGCCGGCCCACGACGAGGCCGACAACATCGGCCACACGCTGTCGACGATGCTGCCGCAATTGCGCGTCGAGGACCGCGTGCTCGTCGTTGCGGACAACTGCTCCGACGCCACGGCCGAGATTGCCAGGACGGCCGGCGCCGAAGTGGTGGAGCGTTCCAGCAGCGCCCGCGGCAAGGGGTTCGCGGTCGCCCACGGCATCGATCATTTGCGCCGGCGTCCGCCGGTCGCCGTCGTCGTCGTCGACGCCGACTGCGACCTCGGGCCGGGCGCGCTCGAGGTGCTTCTGAGCGAGCTCGAACGAACGGCCCGGCCGGTGCAGGCGCGCTACCTGATGGTCAATGCACAGGATGCGACCCTGCCGCGACGGATGGCCGAATTCGCCTGGCGCGTGCACAACTGGGTCCGGCCGTCGGGATCGCATCGCCTGCACATGCCGTGTCAGTTGATGGGCACGGGCATGGCATTCACATGGGAGATGATCCGCGGGGCGCCGCTGGCCAACGACTCCATCGTGGAAGACATGAAGCTGGGCATCGACCTCGCGCTGGGCGGATGCCCGCCGGTCTATTGCGAACGGGCGTTGGTGACGAGCCGCTTTCCGCTCTCGAAGAGGGCTTCGCGCACCCAACGCACGCGCTGGGAGCACGGACATCTCGACATGATCGTTCGCCACCTGCCGCGCCTGTTGATCCAGGCCGCGAAGCGGGGCGACGCGCTGCTGCTGGGCTTCGCCCTCGACCTGGCGGTGCCGCCCCTGGCCATGCTGGCCGGCGCAATGATCTTGACCTGCGGGCTGGCGCTCTCGGGCGCGCTGCTCGGCGCCACGACGACGCCGCTCGCGCTTTCGGCTTCCCTGCTGGGAATGCTGACGTTGACGGTCCTGATCGGTTGGCGATTGCGCGGCCGCGACCTCGTCAGCCTCGCCGAGCTGCTCACCGCGCCGTGGTACGTCCTGGCGAGAATCCCGATCTATCTCCGGTTCGCGTTCAAGCGGCAGAAGCGGTGGATCCGTACGGACCGAGGCGAACGCTGATCCTTGCCGATGGAGTCCGAGACAGGCACATGGCTCTCGTGCCGTGATGTCCGCTTGGCGGAGAAGTCCGAGGCGGCTCGCCTGGACATTCGGCCGTGGCCGCGACGCGGCGGGCGCATGGCCCTCGGGCCAGGTTGGCTCGACGCGCCCGCGATGCGCGGCACGCCCGAGTTCTATCGGGCACCCCCCTAGATTGTTTGTCGGGTTGCGACCGAAGACGTCGTTTTCTAGGAGTGCGGAACAAGCTCTTCGCGACGGCTGCATGTCTGCAGCTGTCACATAGCGTTGGCAGTCTCCGGTTAGGTGCACTCAACCAAAGGGGAACGATCATGCCGATCCAGCTGAAATGCCGAGCGAATTGCGACGATGTCTTCATGGTGTGGTCCACCGGTGCAGCGCACTTCGTGCCGATCGCCAACTGCGTGGGGTTCTCCATCGAGGTGCGCAACGACGCCACGGGCGCCGTCGAATTCCTGAAGAACCTGAAAGGGTTCGAGGCGGACAGCCCCGCCGAGGGCGAGTCCAGGCCGTCCGACGTGTGGCCGTTCCAGACCTTCACCTGGACCCACCACGCGGTGCTGGTCGGTGCCAAGGTCAGCTACCGGGTGACCGCGATGGTCGGTGCGCCGGGCGCGCTGAGGGCAGGCGAGCAGAGCGACTGGGAGCAGGTGGTGCTCTCGCCGGATGCCGGGCCCGCGACTGACGTCTACTTCAACCGCGGACTGATCCTCTCCCAGTTCGTGTCGCGCTACGCCAAGGCCCACGGCCTGACCACCACCCGCGCGCTGAAAAGCAACCTGACCAGCACGGTCGACGGTCCGCTGATGCAGTTCCTGACGGGCGACCTGGGCGCCGCCATTCGCGGCATCCTGAAGCGCGCCGGCGCGGACCCGCGCCTGGAGATCTACTGCGCCCTGTTCGAGTTGGACCTCGACGACCTCATCGAGGGCCTCCTGGCCTGCGGCGCCCGTGCGCACGTGATCCTCGCCAACGGGTCGGTGAAGGTGGTCGGCGAGGACGAAAACAGCGGCGCGGCCGTGCGCCTGGTGGGCAAGGTCGACCTGCATCGCCGGATGACCGCGCCGCATGGGTTGGCGCACAACAAGTTCGTGGTGGTCTGCCGGGACGGCAAGCCGACCGACGTCTGGACCGGCAGCACCAATTGGACGCTGACTGGCCTGCACACGCAGATCAACAACGGCATCGCCATCGAGAGCGAGGAGCTGGCGAGCGCCTATCTCGACCATTGGCACGAGCTGGCGGAAGCCGGGAACAAGTTCCCGCACCAGATGGTGTTGGACGACGGCAAGCCGCGCGGGCCGTTCGATCTCCAGGGGGGCTCCAAGGCGCGCGTCTGGTTCACGCCGACGTCGCCGACGGCCGGCACGAAGACCGGCGGCGCCGACATCGAGGACTTGAAGGCGCTGGTCGCCAAGGCGAAGGAGGGCATCCTCTTCGTCATGTTCATGCCGGGCGCCGAGCCGCTCGACTCGATCCTGCACCGGCAGATAGAAGGGTTGTACGTACGAGGCGTCGTCAGCACGCTCCCGATGGGGACGCACGACAATCCCTCTGCGACCTTCCAGATCATGACCGGCAAGGACTTCAAGTCCTATTCGCTGGACGTGGTCCAACCGCAGGGCGCAACCGCGACCGGAAGCTTCATCTCCACCTTCACGCGGCAAGAGTTCCTGAGCGGGATGGGCTTCGCGATCACCCACTCGAAGGTCATCGTCATCGATCCGTTCGGCGACCATCCCGTGGTCGTGGCCGGCTCTCACAACCTGTCCAACAGCGCGAGCACCGGAAACGACGAGAACCTCCTCATCATCGAGAACTGCCCCGAGCTCGCGCGCGCCTATGCGGTCAATTGCATGAGCGTCTACAAGAACTACCGGTGGCCGGCCTTCCAGCACGATACCAAGCACACCTCCGGGCCGGCGGCGCCCAGCGGCTATCTCTCGACGACGGATGCCTGGCAGGCTGCGGCCAACGGGCACGACCTGGCCGAGGACGTGAAGTTCTGGCGCTAGAAGCGCTCTGATGCGCGGCCGATTCCGTCGAATTGACCGCGGGCGGCTTGGCGCGGCGCCGCTTGCTCCGCAAGCTGCTGAAGCGTATCTTGCCGTTGGCGTCGACCTGCAGGGAGAGAGAACGTGATCGAATACGACCCGAGTCTTCGAAGTCTTCTGCATCCCGAGACGAGGGACACGGTGTTTCGGAAAGGCCAGGAATACTCGATCCCGCAGATCGGCGTGGAGATGGCCCGTCTCGCGTACTACGCCTTCGACGATGACCAGATCCCGCGATTGCGGGCCGCAGTGGATGCGGCGGGCTTCGGGGACTTGAAGACCTTCAGCGCAGGCCTCGATACGCAGGCATTCGCGGCGCGTCGCGCCGATGGCCTGGCCGTCGCAGCCTTCCGGGGCACCCAGCCCGGGTCCGTCTTCGACATCGGCGTCGACGCGTTCGCCGGACTGGTGTCGTGGGAAGGCAAGGGACAGGTTCACCTGGGTTTCCACGAATCGTTCAAGGCCGTGCACGGCGATCTTGCGGGCTGGATCTCGAGCACGGGCGTGGCGCCCGACAAGTTGCTCTTTTGCGGACACAGTCTCGGAGGCGCGTTGGCGACGCTGGCAGGAGCGGTCTGGGAACGGGCCCAGGTCGTGACCATCGGCAGCCCGCGTGTCGGCGATCCAGACTTCGCAGCGTCTGTCAGCGGCCCGCGTTGCCGGCGCATCTTCAACTGCTGCGACCTGGTCGCCCGAGTACCGCCGCGCGCGATCGGTTACGACCACGTCGAGCCATCCTCGTTCATCACCGCGAGCGGCGCGTTGGTGCCGAACCCCGGTGGTGCGGGCGTCGACGCTGAACGCCACACCGGGCGTGGCGACTATTTCCGGCTGCACGTCGGATTCGGAAATGCACCGACGCGCGATCTCGCTGACCATGCGCCGGTCAACTATCTCCGGGCCGTGTTCCCGTGATCCTGGCCGCCTATGCACAGGCCAACGACCGTGGCGAGCTGCACGTCTGGGTCGGGATGCTCGGCGCCGGCGCGGCGCCGGCGCCGCCCCGCTTCCTGGTCGATGGGTCGCCGTCCGCGCCCTCGAGCGGCTCCATGCAGCAGGTGCAGGCCACCGGCCAGGATTGGTACGGACGATTCGTGCTGAACCCTGTCGTGGTCAAGCCGGAATACGGCGTGGAAGTCCTTGCCGGTGGCGAGACCGTCCTGTTCGCGACCAAGGATCTTCCCCGTGACGTTCCAGACCAGATGGAGCGCGAGTTCCAGGTCCTGCTTTTCTCCTGCTTCTCGAAGCCCGAGGACAACGTCAACCTCGAGGACATCCTGGTGCGGCGGCTGAACCTGCGACCGGACCTCACCATCATGGCGGGCGACCAGGTCTATCTGGATCTCCCGGTCACCCCGCATCTGCGGACGCCGGACCGGCTCACCGATGACTTGCGCGACAAGTACGTCGCCAACTGGTCGTCGGCCGCCGGCAATACCCGCGGGATCATGGAGGTCCTTCAACTCGCGCCGGTGTTGAACGTGCCGGACGATCACGAGTTCTGGAACAACTATCCTTTTGTCCAGGCGCAACTGGCGAACACGTGGGCGAAGGCGGATCGCGACCATTGGACGGCGGTCTCGAAGGAATTCTTCGAGGCCTTCCAACGCTGTGAGTCGACCACCCACGGCGTCTCTCGGCTGAAGGTCGGACCGCTGCGGTTCCTCTGCGTCGACATGCGAAGCGACCGGGACGACCAGGCCGTGAACCTGATGCCGCCGACGACTTGGAACGAATTCGACCGGTGGGCCACCGAACTTGAACACACGCCAGGGTCCGTCGGCGTGCTCTGCTCGGGCCAAAGCCTGTTGGCGAAGCGCGCGAATCCGGCGCTCTTCAACGTCGGCGACGCGGAGATGCCCAACTACAGCCAGTTCGATCGCCTCGCCCAACGGCTGGACGACCTGGCGAGCCAAGGCATTCCCGTTGTCTACCTGACCGGCGACGTGCACTGGGGTCGGGTCGCGGCCGCCCGGCTCGAAGGGCGCCGCCTTCTGTACGAGGTCATCAGCTCACCCTCCACCTTGATCCACGTGCCGTTCGTCGACCCGGTCAAGAAAGCGGTTCAGGGCGTGAAGCAGCTGTTCGGAGGCACGCCGGATCCATGGCCCCTGCACTCGGAGGCCGACAAGGTGCCGGATCGGTTCGGTCCGCAGGGACGGTTCAGTCCCGAAGCGCTCGTGCCCTCCATCGTCGGCAATCAAGTGGCCATGGTCGGCTTTCGGCGCAAGGGCACCGGGCTCGAATTCTCCGTCACGTACTACCGCGTATCGCCCGATCCAGCGCTCAACGCGCCGGTGCGGTGCGGCCCCTATTCGCTCGAACGCTATTGAAGGAGAGTTGTCATGGCTGCAACCGCGCAGGCCCACACGGCATCCAACGAGCCCAACGCGCTCGTGAAGTCGCTTCCCCGGGCGGGACGAGAAAACAACCTGGCCTGGAGCGAGCGCGCCGTGGCCGACATGGGGTCCGGCGCGGCGGACGACTGGACCTACATCGTCCTCCTCGGCGGCGACGACACGACGTCCTTTCGCTTGCGGCTTGCGCAGGCACATCTGCGTTCGGACATGCTGCCTTCCTATTGGTCGCATGCGATGCTCGCCAGGCTGAATGGCAACTCGGTCAAGGGCGCCCAGGCGATCCACGTCCCGTTGGACCAGCCGGCGCCGCCGGTCTATCCCCGGCGCACCAACGGCGTCGTGGCGACGCCCATCGAGAAATTCAGCAATCCCAACCGCTATCCCAACATCGCGCTGATCGCGCTGCCTGTCGCGCAGGCCGAGGTTCTGGACAAGATCGAACGCTTCAAGGAGAGCCGCAGCACGCTGGATGCCCTCGAGTTCGTTCTACGCTGGCTCGCGTTCTGCTGGGGTGCGGCGCGCCCGACGAATCCCCTGCTCGAAGGGTACGGCACGCCGTCCTCCTGCATGCTGGAGATCGCATGCGCCGCGGCCCGTTTCGACCTGACGCCGGGGCTCGAAGCCCGGATCGCCTGCCCCGAAGCCATCTGGGCCGCCGCGCTGCACTGGCAAAAGTTCTACAGTGAACGTCACGACGGGCGCGTGCCCATGGGGCGCTACAGCGCGAAGCACACCTACCCGATCTTCGACCAGGACGATCCCGGGCCGACGGGCGCCGGTGCATGAGCCATCGCAAGGCGTGACGCGCCGAGCAGGGCGGCCGTCACCCCTTCAATTCGGCCAGTCGCGTTTCGACCTCGCGCTTGCCGATACGGCGCAACGATGCGATCGCCTGCAACGCCTCTGCGCGCGGCTTGGACTTGCCAGCTTCCCAGGCATAGACCGACTGACCCGTGGCCCCCACGAGAAGAGCGAAGTCCGCCGCTGACAAACCGAGCCTCTTCCGATTCGAGGCCATGCCCTTGGCACGGAAGCGAAGGCCCTCTTCCGCCTCGCCCTCGATGGCGGCCTGGGCGTCGAGCGCGCGCGATGCTGCGCGCGGCGCCTTGGGCGTCTTGCCAAGGCGTTGCACGATCTTCTCCAACGCTTGCAGCCGGTTCTTGAGGGCCGCGATCTCTTTTCGCTGCAGAACAAGGGCTTTCCTGAGCCCCTCGTTCTGGTCGCGGAGCTCCTTTCGCGCGAGTCGTGTGATTTCGGCCTTGAGGACAGTGGCGATATTTGGCATCCGTGAATTGTGCCTGCTCCCGGCCGGCGCCTCAAATCGCTGGTCGACGAAAATCCCGCGATTCGAAGCGCAAGCACTTGCAGAGGGGAGGGTGCCGCCTTTGCATCGATCGACGGCCACGCCTCGCCGAGGTCATGCGTCGAGCAGCGAATCCAGAAGGCGTGCCGTGTGCACCGCCTGACGCCGGGTGCCGTCCGCGATCTGGTGCCGGCAGCTCGTGCCGTCGGCGACGATGATCGCGTCGGGCTGCTTGCGAACGGCGGGCAGCAGGGCGGCTTCGGCCATCTTCATGGACACCTCGTAGTGAGAGGCTTCGAGCCCGAAGCTGCCGGCCATCCCGCAGCAGGAACTCTCGATCAATTCGGGCCTGGCTCCGGGGATCAACGCCAGCACGTCGAGGATGGGGCTCACCACGCCGAACGCCTTCTGGTGGCAATGACCGTGCAGCAGGATGGGCCTGTCCGCGGCCTTCAATCGAAGCTTGAAGCGGCCGGCTTGCGCCTCGCTCGCGATGAACTCCTCGAACATCCTGGCCTGCCGCGACACGACGACGGCTTTCTCGCCCAGGCCCATCACGAGGGCCTCGTCGCGCAGCGTCAGCAGGCACGACGGCTCGAGACCGACGATCGCGACGCCGGCCTGCGCCAACGGAAGCAGCGCGTCGATCAAGGCGCCGGCACGGGCCCGGGCTTCGGCGACCATGCCCGTGGCGAGGTACGTGCGGCCGCAGCAATGGTGGCCACCCTCTTTCGTGACGGCGTGCACCGCATAGCCGGCCGCCCGCAGCACCCGGGCGGCGGCCCATGCGTTCTCGCTCTCGAACGTGCCGTTGAAGGTGTCGACGAACAGGACGGCTGCCTTGCCATGTTCCGCGGCAGCGGCAAGCGTCTGTTCGAGCGTGGCGAAGAGCCCCTCGCGAGGCGAGCGCCAGAAGGTGTCCGGACGCCAGGTCGGGAGGGTGCGGCGGGCCGAGAATCCCAGCAGCTTCTCGCTCAGCCAGGCTGCACCCGGCAAGGTGTCGCGCAGGTTCGGCAACCAGGCCATGCCGCTCATCGCGCGCGCGTACTCGGGCAAGCGCGCGACGAGATGGTCCTTGAGGGTGTGACCGTGCCGGGCCTTGTAGTGCGCCAGGAACTCGACCTTCATCCGCGCCATGTCGACGCCGGTCGGGCAGTCGCGCTTGCAGCCCTTGCAGCCGACGCACAGATCCATCGTCTCGTGCATGGCAGCGCCGGTGAAGGCGTCGGCGCCGAGCTGCCCCGAGACGGCCAGCCGCAAGGTGTTGGCGCGGCCGCGCGTCAGGTGCTGCTCGTCGCGCGTGACGCGGTAGCTCGGGCACATGGTGCCGGCGTCGAACTTGCGGCAGTGGCCGTTGTTGTTGCACATCTCGACGGCCTTGGCGAAGCCGCCGGTCGAGTCCCCGCCCGTGCCGGGCGCCGTGGTGACCTCGGTCACCGGGTCGGCTTGCACGTTCCAGGCCGACCAGTCCAGCACCGGCGTCAATGCGATGCGCCGGTAGGGCTTGTCGGCGGTCGGCGGCGCGAAGCGGAAGAGGTTGCCGTCGTCCATCTTCGGCGGATCGACGATCTTGCCGGGATTGAACAGCCCGATCGGGTCGAGCTTGTGCTTGATCGACCGGAAGGCCTCGGTGATGCCCGGGCCGAACTGCCATTCGATCCACTCGCCGCGGCACAGGCCATCGCCATGTTCGCCGCTGAACGCGCCCTTGTACTTGCGCACCAGCGCCGAGGCCTCTTCGGCGATCGCCCGCATCTTCGCGGCGCCGCCGACGCGCATGTCGAGGATCGGCCGCACATGCAGCGTGCCGACGGATGCGTGGGCGTACCACGTGCCCCGGCTGCCGTGCCTTGCGAACACCTCGGTCAGCGCGTCGGTGTAGTCGGCCAGGCTCTCGAGCGGCACCGCACAGTCCTCGATGAAGCTCACGGGCTTGCCGTCGCCCTTCAGGCTCATCATGATGTTGAGGCCGGCCTTGCGCACCTCCCAGAGGTTCTTCTGCGGGCCGTCTTCGGGCATCTCGACCACGGAGCCAGGCAGCCCCAGGTCGCCCATCAGCTCGACCAGCGCCTTCAGCTTGGGCAGCAACGCGGCCTTGTCCGCGCCGGCGAATTCGACCAGCAGGATCGCCGCCGGCTGGCCGATCAGGGCCGTCGCGATCGTCGGCCGGAACGCCGGGTTCATGAGGCTCAGCTCGATCATCGTGCGATCGACCAGTTCGACCGCCGTCGGGCCGAGCTTGACGATGTGCTGGGCCGCCTCCATGGCGGCGCGAAAGGTCGGGAAATTGACCACGCCCAGGACCTTGGCGCGCGGCAGTTCCGCGAGCCGCAGGCGCAGGCTGCGCGTGAATGCGAGGGTGCCTTCGGAGCCGACCAGCAGGTGCGCGAGGTTCACGCCGCCGTCGCCGGTGTAGGGCCGCTCGCTCTGGTTGTCGAAGATGTCGAGGTTGTAGCCACCGACGCGGCGCAGCACCTTGGGCCAGCGCCCGGCGATTTCCGCGCGCTGTTGCACCGCGAGGGCGCGCACGTGGTCCGCGATGCCGGTCGCGCGCGCGCCCAGTGCGGCGACCGGCCCGAAGTCGACCAGGTCGCCGTCGGACAACCACGCGCTCGCGCCGATCACGTTGTGCACCATATTGCCGTAGGCGATCGAGCGCGAGCCGCAGGAATTGTTGCCGGCCATGCCGCCGAGCGTGGCCTGGGCGCTGGTGGAGACGTCCACCGGATACCACAGGCCGTAGGGCTTCAGCTGGGCGTTCAGGTGATCGAGGACCAGGCCGGGCTCGACGGTCGCCGTACGCTGCGCCACATCGACGTCGAGCACCTTGCGCATGTGCTTGGACGTGTCGATCACCAGGGCCGCACCGGTGGTCTGCCCGCACTGGCTGGTGCCGCCGCCGCGGGGCAGCACCGGCACCTTCAGGTCGCGGGCGATGTCGATCGCGATGGCGACGTCGCGTTCGCTGCAGGGCACGAGCACGCCGACCGGCATGATCTGGTAGATGGACGCGTCGGTGGCGTAGCGACCGCGCGAGCCCGCATCGAACAGCACCTCGCCTTCGGTCTCGGCGCGCAGGCGGCGCATCAACGCCTCGCTGATGTCGTTGGGCACCGGCGCGGCGCCGGCGGGCGCCTGAGGCCTGGCAGATTCGATGGTCATGGCACGTTCAGGAGCTCGCGCCCCGTGGATAGGCGTCGCCGGTGCGCAGCAGGTCGACGATGGTGTCGCGCTTGTTCAAGAGGTGTGCGACCAGCACTTTGCGCATCGCCGCGCCGTCCCGTGCCTGGAGGGCCTGGATCATCACCTCGTGTTCCTGCATGGCGCGTTTCCACTTGGCCTCGTTCTGGTTGGTGCGAAAGCGCAGGGATTGGACGCGGGCGTTGATGCTCCGGTAGGTGCTGGTCAGCACCGGGTTCCTGGCGGCGCGGTTGATCGCGGCGTGGATCAGCGCGTTGAGCCGGTAGTAGTTCGACAGGTCATGCCGCGTGAAGCTCGCGAGCATCTCGAAGTGCATGGCGCGCACCTCGGCCAGCTCGTCCGCGGTCATGCGCTGCGCGGCCAGTTCGCCCGACATGGCCTCGAGCTCGGCCAGGACCTCGAAGGTGTTCAGGATGTCCGTCTCGGTCAGCTTGACGGCGACCGCGCCGCGGTTGGGCAGCAGATCCACCATGCCCTCGGAAGCGAGCAGCTTGATCGCCTCTCGCAACGGCGTCCGCGACACGCGCAGCAGCGCGGACAGCTCGCGCTCGTTCAGCTTGGCGCCCGGAGCGATGTGGCCTTCGATCAACAGCGTCCGCAACCGGGCCACGACCTGGTCATGCAGGGCGACCCGCGCGATCTCGATGATTTCGGCCATGTCATCTCACCCTCTAAGTTTTGCATGCAAACTCGATTCGATCATCTCGTGTCATGAGATTCAAGTAGGCTAGACCATAGCTAACCAGATGTAAGAGACTGGACTATTTTGTCTTTTGCATGCAAAACTGTCGCGCAGAAAGGGAATCGCATGTTGAACCTCGACTTCCATCCCACGGGCAGGCACTTCTTGCAGATTCCCGGCCCCAGCCCGGTGCCCGATCGCATCCTGCGGGCGATGAGCCTGCCCACCATCGACCATCGCGGCCCGGAGTTCGGTGCGCTCGGCAAGAAGATACTGTCCGGCATCCAGGGCGTCTTCAAGACGCGTCACCCGGTCGTCATCTATCCCGCCTCCGGCACCGGCGCGTGGGAGGCGGCGCTGGCCAACACGCTCAGTCCGGGCGATCACGTGGTGATGTACGAGACCGGGCATTTCGCGTCGCTCTGGGTCAGGATGGCCGCGCGCCTGGGCCTGTCGACCGAGTTCCTGGCCTACGAAGGCGCCGACGATCAACTGCCGCACGCGGCGGGTTGGCGCCATGCCGTGCAAGCCGACATGATCGAGACCCGCCTGCGCGCCGACGGCGAGCGCCGGATCAAGGCCGTGTGCGTGGTGCACAACGAAACCTCCACGGGCGTCACGTCCGACATCCTCGCCGTGCGCCAGGCCATCGACGCGGCGGGGCATCCGGCGCTGTTGATGGTGGACACCATCTCCGGCCTCGCGAGCGCCGACTACCGCCACGACGAGTGGGGCGTCGACGTGACGGTCAGCGGATCGCAAAAGGGCCTGATGCTGCCGCCGGGCATCAGCTTCAACGCGATCTCGCCGCGCGCGCTCGAAGCCATGAAGACGGCCCGCCTGCCGCGCGCCTTCTGGGCCTGGGACGAGATCGTCGAGATGAACAAGGACGGCTACTGGCCCTACACGCCCAACACGAATCTGCTCTACGGCCTGCACGAAGCGCTCGAGATGATCGAGTCGGAAGGGCTGCCCCAGGTGTTCGCCCGTCACCAGCGCTGGGGCGCGGGCGTGCGTGCCGCCGTCCAGGCCTGGGGGCTGCCGATCCAGTGTGCCGACCCGGCCGCCTTCTCACCCGTGCTGACCGGCGTCATCACGCCGGCGGGCGTGGACGCGGACGCCTTGCGCCGCCTGATCCACGAGCGCTTCGACTTGTCGCTCGGCACCGGCCTGGGCAAGCTCAAGGGCCGGATGTTCCGCATCGGCCACCTGGGCGACAGCAATGACCTGACGTTGCTGGCCACGGTGGCGGGTGTCGAGATGGGGCTCAAGCTCGTCGGCGTCAAGCTCGCCGGCAGCGGCGTGCAGGCCGCCATGGACCACTTTTCGAGCCATCCCGCGCCGTCCGCGCTGAAGAACGCGGCCTGAAGGCCGTTGCGTCAACCTCCGGAGACCAGGAAATGAAGATCTTTCGAGCGAGCAACATCGTGCTGGCCCTGTTGTGCCTGATGTACTTCATCACGTACCTGGACCGGGTCAACGTGAGCACGGCCGCCGCGGGCTTCGGGCCCGAGTTCAAGCTCAGCAAGACCGAGATCGGCCTGGTGTTCTCGGCCTTCGCCTATCCGTACCTGGTGTTCCAGATCATCGGCGGGTGGGTCAGCGATCGCTTCGGGTCGAAACGCACCCTGATCGCCTGCGGCATCCTGTGGGCTGCCGCCACCGCGTTGACCGGGATGGCCGGCGGCCTGGTCTCGATGCTGGTCGCACGGCTGCTCCTGGGCCTCGGCGAGGGCGCCACGTTCCCGGCCGCCACCGCCGCGATGTCCCATTGGGTCGCCAAGGAGAAGCGCGGCTTCGCGCAGGGGATCACGCACGCCGCATCGCGCATCGGCAATGCCGTGGCACCGCCGATCATCGTGGCCGTGATGGCCACCCAGGGTTGGCGCACCTCCTTCTATGTCTGCGCCGCCATCAGCTTCGCGTGGGTCGCTCTCTGGGCGTTGAGCTTCACCGAGCGTCCGAATGCGCACCCCCGCATCACGCCGGAGGAACTGGCGGCGCTACCGCAACCGAAGGCGAAGTCGGCCGGGGTTCCCTGGGGCCCGTTGTTCAGGCGCATGGCGCCGGTCACGATCGTCTACTTCTGCTACGGCTGGACGCTGTGGCTGTTTCTCAGCTGGATCCCGCAATACTTCCTGCACAGCTACAACCTCGACCTGAAGAAGTCCGCGATCTTCGCCGCGAGCGTGTTCTTTGCCGGCGTGGTCGGCGACACGCTCGGCGGCGTGGTGACCGACCGGCTCCTCGTCCGCAGCGGCAGCCTCCACAAGGCGCGCAGCTGGATGGTCGCGGTGTGCATGGGCCTCACGCTGCTGTCGTTGATCCCGTTGATGTTCACGCACGACCTGTACGTGTCCCTGGCCTGCCTGTCCGCCGGCTTCTTCTTCGCCGAGATGACGATCGGGCCGATGTGGGCCATTCCGATGGACATCGCGCCCGAATTCTCGGGGACGGCCAGCGGCATGATGAACACCGGCTCGGCGTTGGCGGCGATCCTCTCGCCGGTCGTCTCGGGCATGTTGATCGATCGTTTCGGCAACTGGGAGCTGCCCTTCATCGGCAGCATGCTGCTGATGGCCGCGGGCGTCTTCCTGGCGTTCCGCATGCGGCCTGAAAGCAAGTTCGGGCTCGACGGCAAATCGCCGGTGGACGCTGCGCCATTGCCGGCGGAAGTCGCCGTCCCGCAGCCGTGACCCGCAATGCACGCGACCCCGGGAGCGAACTGGCCCGGCTGCTGGCGACGGCGCAGGAAACACGCTCGCCACTGATCTCGCTGCGCCCGGAACTCGCGCCTGTCGATGCCGCCGCGGCGTTTGCCGTGCAGCAGCGCACACTGGCGCTGCGCGGCCAGGCCATCGGCGGCTGGAAGGTGGGCGCCAAGTCGCCGGCCGGGCCGATCCAGGGGGCTCCGCTGCCCGGCGATCGAATCCTGGAGGCAGGCGCCGTCGTACGGTGTGCAGACTACCCCGTGCTCGGACTCGAGCTGGAGATCGCCTTTCGATTCGGTCGCGTGTTCGAGCCCTCCGCCGAGCCCTATGCGGACGAGGTCGTGCTCGCGGGCGTGGCATCGATGCTGGCGACGATCGAGATCGTGTCCAGCCGCTTCGCGCAATGGCCGGACGTCGACAGGCTGTACCAGTTGGCGGACCTGCAGAACCACGGCGCGCTGGCCTGTGGCGAAGCGGTGGCGTACTCGGCGGACTTCCCGTTCACCACGCCTTCGCTGACTTTCACGTTCGACGGCGTCGACATCGTCAAGACGCCGGTGGCCAACCCGGCCGGCGACCCGCGGCGCCTGCTCGCGTGGGTGGTCAACCACTGTACGGCACAGGGTATCGCCGTCGGCAGCGACGCCGTCGTCACCACCGGCTCGTACACCGGAATGCACTTTGCGTCCGCGCCAGGGACCGTCAGCGGCAAGATTCGAGGCCTTCCGCCGGTCAGCCTGACGCTTGTCTGAGCCCGTAGACGACCCGGCGAAGCGGCTCGAAATGCCTAATTCTTGGCAATGTGTGACGTTTGATTGAAACAACTGTTAATCGAGCGACCCCTCGGTCATGATGCATCGAGAGAATGGCTGACGCAGTGGGCCGTTAGCCGGCCTGCTTCCGGCCGTCCGGACCCATCGACGGAACCGTTCTTCGACAGGCAAGCCCGGCTGCGCGCGACGAGTCGCAACCGGCAAATCGACAGGAAATCCAGATGCATTCATTCAGATCCCTTGGCTTGTTGGCGGCGGTTGCCGTTGCGACGCAAGGCCTGCTTTCGGGTTGCGGAAACAGCGTTCCATCGACGCTGAGGATCGGACTCGCCACGCCGCTGTCGGGGCCGTCGGCGGCGCGTGGAAAGGACCTGCTCCAGGGCATGCAGCTCGCCGCCAAGGAATTGAACGCCAGCGGCATCAAGATCCTAGGCAAGCCCGTGACGATCGAGATCGTGGCGGTCGACGACAAGGCCGACAAGGAAGTCGCCAAGAAAGTCGCCCAGGATCTGGTGGATGCGAAAGTGGTCGCCGTCGTCGGCGATCTGAGCTCGGACGTGACGGAGGCCACCATCCCGACCTACAAGCAGGGCGACCTGCCGCAGCTGTTCACCTCGTCGGCGACCGACCTGATGAAGCTCGGCGACGGCAACACGTTCCGGCTGGTGGCCAACGACACGCTCCAGGCGCAGGCCATCGTCGGCTACCTGGGAGAGTCGATCAAGGCGAAGAGCGTGGCCCTCCTCTACGAGGACAGCAGCTTTGGCGTGCCGATCGGCAAGGACGTGACGGCCATGCTCAAGAAGCAGGACAAGAGCCTCTTGATCAACGAGGCGGTCAGTACCAAGACGACCGACTTCGCGCCATTGGTCGCCAAGCTCAAGGCAGCACCACCGGAGGTGCTGGTCGCGGTCTTGCGGGACCAGCAACTGATGCCGCTGTTCAAGCAGCTCGAGGCCGCGCAGCTCGCCAACCTGCCCGTCATCGTCACGGGGTCCGCCAAGACCGAAAAGCTTCTTCATTCGGTGGACGGCGTGAAGTCCGTCTACGTGACTTCGAGCGTCGTGGATCCAAGCGATACCGATACGGGCAAGGCGTTCCTGCACAAGTTTCACGATGCGTACAACGCGGAGCCGATCTGGGCCGCTCACTACGGCTACGACGCGGTCTACATCCTGACCGACGTCGTGCAGCACACGCAGTCGGTCGACCCGAAGGCCATGCGCGAGATGCTGCGCACGCTCGACACGAACGCCCCGGTGAACGGCAATTTGCGCTTCGCCGAGACTGGCGAACAGCGCTACGCGGCCATCACGATCTACCAGCGGGGCAAGGATCACTGGGAATCCCTGATGCGCTCGGACAAGTGGTAGTTGCGTCGAATCGTTGCCTGGCGCCCTCTGGAGGGCAATGACCGAGACGCCGGCTACTCGGTGACGAGCGCGCCGTCGAGATACTGCTGATCGGTCACCGGCTCCATCCACTCGACGTTCCTGCCATCGATCATTTCGGTGATCGCCAGATGGGACATGGCGTTGGTGATAGCCGCGCCGTGCCAATGGCGCTTTCGGCACGGACACCAGACGACGTCGCCTGCGCGAATTTCGGTGCGCGGGCCGCCTTCGCACTGCGTCCATCCGAGGCCGGAGAGCACGACCAGCGTCTGGCCGGCGGGATGGGTATGCCAATGGGTTCGCGCGCCAGGTTCGAAGGTCACGATCGCGCCGCCGGAGCGGCCGTCCTCCTCGGCTTGGAAGCCGCTGTCGATGCGGACTGCGCCGGTGAACCAGTCGGCGGGACCCTTGACGGAGCGCGTGGATCCGTTGCGAGTGATCTTCATTGGTTGCTCCTTGAATGGGGGTGATCTGTCGTTCGAGCCGCGCAGGTCAGATGTCGAGCCGGCGCTCGCTCATCCACTTGACGATGGCCGGGTCGCGATGCGAGAAGAAGCTGCTCGAGGCGGCTTCCAGCTTCGTGACGCGAGCGATGTCTTCATCGGTCAGCTCGAAGTCGAAGACGTCCAGGTTCTCGGCCATGCGTTCCTTGCGGACGGACTTGGCCAGCGACACCACGCCGCGCTGCACCAACCACCGCAATACGACCTGGCCCACCGATTTGCCGTGCCTGGCGCCGATTGCCCTCAGGTCTTCGTTGTGGAACAGGTTGTTGCGGCCTTCGGCAAAGGGCGCCCAGGCCTCTGCCTGCACGCCGCTCTCACGCATGAAATTGACGCTGTCTTCCTGCTGGTGGAACGGGTTGATCTCGACCTGGTTGACGGCCGGCGGGATCTCGTTGAATGCCTGGATGTCCATCAACCGATCCGGCTGGAAGTTGCTGAGACCGATCGCGCGCAGTTTGCCGGCCCTGAAGGCCTCCTGCATTGCCCGCCACGACCCATGCACGTCGCTGTAAGGTTGATGGATCAGGTACAGGTCGAGGTAGTCGAGTTGCAGCCGGCGCAGCGACCTGTCGATGGCCAGGCGCGTGCGCTCATAGCCCGCGTCCTGCACCCAGAGCTTGGAGGTCACGAACAGCTGTTCGCGGGCCACGCCGCTGGCGCGCAGGCCGTTGCCGACTGCTTCCTCGTTCATGTAGGAGGCCGCGGTATCGATGAGCCGGTAGCCGACGTCGATCGCGTCGACGACGCTTCGCTCGCAATCCTTCGCGTCGGCAATCTGGAAGACGCCGAAGCCGAGGATGGGCATCTGCGCACCGGTGTTCAGGGTCACGTGTTGCATAGGTGGCTTTCTAGGTCTGGTGGTCATCGAGTCCATCAGGCTTCAGCGGTTGACGAGCTTCTGACGATCGGCCGAGCAATGGCTGAGACCCATGCAGCCGAGGCCGAGGGCGGAGACGTGAAGACCGCTGCGGCCGAGCCGTCGTTGTTGCAGGGTCGTGTCCATTCGCGGAAATCGCCAATTCGTCACTGAGGCGCGAGTTCGCCGTAGAACCAGGAGGCGGTGACGCCACCGTCCATGAGGAAGTCGCTGCCCGTGATGAAGGCGCCGTCCGGCCCCATCAGCAGCGCGCCGACATTGCCGACTTCGTCGGGCGTGCCCGCGCGCCCGGCCGGGCAGAGATCCATCATTCGACGGTAGCCCGCGCCGCGCGGGCCGCTGAGTTCTTCGTTGGCGAGCGGTGTGATGATGATCCCCGGGCTGATCGCGTTCACGCGCGCGCCGCGCCTGGCCCAGCGCACCGCCTCTGCCTTCACGCGCAGCACATTGCCGCGCTTGGCGAGTTGGTACGCGTGGAGCGAGTCCTTGACCTCACCGGGCTGCAGCATGGTCAGCGCCAGCAACTCGTCGGCCGGCGTCGTGGCGAGGGCCTTGTCCTGCTCCGCGGTCAGGGCGCCCAGGCGATGGCCCGACTGCGACGCGATCACGATGCACGAGCCGCCGCCGGCGATCACGGCGCCGAATTCCTCGAGGATCACGGCCGTGCCGTGCAGGTCGACGGCGAGAATCTTCTCCGGCGAGGCCTGGGATGGCGAGACGCCCGCCGCATGGATGACGCCGACCACGTCGCCCAGCGCAGTCGCCTTCTCGACGAGCGCCTGGATGGATTCCCGAGACGCGATGTCGACCGTTGTCGTGCTCACGTCGAATCCGGCATCCTTCAGAACCTGGGCGGCGGCATCGGCGTTCGCCTGGCTGATATCGGCCAGCAGGACCTTCTTGCCCGCGCTGACGCGGCGTGCGATCGCCTGGCCGATGGATCCCGCGCCGATGACTACGTTGACATTGCGCATGGTGTTTCCCTTCGAGATGGCTGAGGTGTGCAGTCACTGGCTGGCGATGTGCGGCCGGTGGCGGGGCGTGAGTCGTTCAAGTCCGATTCGATGAGATGAACTTTAGGGAGATGGACTCTCTGCGACTAGACTGCTGGATGTGGATGCAGTCATAAGTGAGGCTAATCAATGTCCAAGTTCGATGACTTGGCGGCGTTCGCGGCCGTCGTGCGCGAGAAGAGCTTCACGCGCGCGGCGGCGCAACTCGGCGTCTCGCAGTCCGCGATCAGTCAGACGGTGCGCACGCTGGAGCGGCGCCTCGACCTGAAGCTCCTGAATCGGACAACGCGCAGCGTCTCACCGACGCAAGCGGGTGAGCGACTCTACGAAGCCGTGGCGCCGCGCTTCTCGGACATCGAGGCCGAACTGGCCGTGCTCGGCGAAATGCGGGGCAAGGCGGCCGGAACCGTCAGGATTTCGGCCACCGAGCACGCCGTTCGCAGCCTGGTGTGGCCGCGCTTGAGGACCTGGCTTCCGGGCTATCCGGACATCCGTGTCGAGATCAGCGGCGACAACCGGTTCATCGACATCGTGGCCGATCGATACGACATCGGCGTGCGCCTGGGTGGGGACGTGGCCAAGGACATGATTGCCGTGCGAATGGCACCGGACATGCGCATGGTCGTCGTGGGCAGCCCAAGCTACTTCGCGGCGCGAGCCAAGCCTACGTCACCTCAACAACTGACCGAGCACGATTGCATCGGCATGCGATTGCCGACGCACGGCAGCCTGATGGCCTGGGACTTCCGGCACCGTGGCCGCAGCATGAGCGTCCATGTATCGGGGCGCCTGGTGTTCAGCGCGGGCGACATGATTCTGTCGGCTGCACTGGCGGGGTATGGGTTGGCCTGGGTACCCGCGGACATGGCCTTTGATCACATCGAGGCCGGCAGGCTTGTCCAAGTGCTTCCGGAATGGACGATTTCGTACCCCGGGTACTACCTCTACTATGCGACCCGCCGTGCTTCTCCGGCCCTTGTCCTGGTCGTGGAGGCCTTGCGACTGCCGGCTTGAAATTCCGGGGTGTTCGGTGCAGGGGGAACCTACCGGTCGCTCACAATAAAGTTCGGAGATGCGCCACCGATTTCGCGGCACTCCGCAGATGCACTGCATCATCGCCCCTCGACAAAGTCCGGAAATGGACGTCGAAGGCCGGCGTCGAAGACATCAACACGCACGTCAATCAAGGAACACTGGAACCGCCTGAACAACGACAGCACGATGCTGCCGCTTTCCTGTCGTTTCGGCGAACTGCATCTCTGCGTCGGCTGTGCCAGGTGCGTCGTGTACGACACGCCTGTTCGGTGCCCGGCGGTTCGGCGAATTAACGGACACATGCGGTGCTCAGGTTGTCGGGGAGGCGATAATTCGCCACAACCTCCCGCAAGGCCCCTGAGTGCCCGCATCACCGCCCATCACGCCTCTCGCGCGCCTGTGCTTCGACGAATTCGAACTCGACGAGGCCAACGCCAGGCTGATGCGGAGCGGGAAAGCGCTCGCGCTCGCGCCGACGCCGTTCAGCGTCCTGTGCGCCCTGGCGCGGCAGCCCGGCGCACTGATGACGAAAGAGGCGTTGCTCGACACGGTCTGGGGTCACCAGTTCGTCAGCGAGTCGGTGCTCAAGACCGCCGTCAGCGAGCTTCGCGTGGCGCTTGGCGACAACCCGCGCGAGCCGCGCTTCATCGAGACGGTCTCTCGCAAGGGCTATCGATTCATCGCCACGCCCGCTTCGCGGCCGTCCGCAACGGATACCGATCCCGAGCGCATGCCGCTGTTCTCCGAACCGTCCTCGCCTTCGTTCGTCGGGCGGGGAGATGCCGTCAGTCGTCTGCAACGTGCCTGGCAACAGGCGTGCGGCGGACAACGCGCGATGTTCTGGATCGCGGGCGAGCCGGGTATCGGCAAGACCAGCGTCATCGAACATTTTGTCGCGGGTCTCCCGGAGGCCACGCTTGCCCGCGGCCAGTGCGTGGAACACTACGGCCCTGGCGAGCCCTACCTGCCTGTGCTGGAAGCACTGGCGGACCTGTGCCGCAACGATCCGACGCTGCCGCCATTGCTGAGGTCCGTCGCGCCCACCTGGCTCCTTCAACTGCCTTGGCTGGGCTCCGCCGAAGAACGGGATGGCTTGCGCCGCGAGCTTGCCGGCATCGGCCCCGAGCGCATGCTCCGGGAGATGGGTGAACTGCTCGACCGGTATACGGAGAAGCGCCCGCTGTTGCTGGTGACGGAAGACCTGCATTGGAGCGACCGCGCCACCATCCAGTTGATCGACCACGTTGCGCGACGGCGCGGCAGCGCGCGCCTGATGTGGCTTGCCACGTTCCGGGTCGCGGAAGTGGTGGCGCAGGACCATCCGCTCAATCCCTTGAGGCGCGAGTTGCGCGTGCACCGCCTCTGCGAGGAGATGGTGCTCGATGCGTTTTCCGAAGCGGAAGTCGACGACTATGTGGCCCGCCAGGCGCCCGCGCTCGCACGCAACGAGAGCTTCGTTCGCGCGCTGCACGAACGCACCGATGGCGTGCCGCTGTTCGTGTCGTCCGTCATCTCGGAAGTTCTGGAGCGCGGGGGCGACACCGCGGCAGGCGACGCCTGGCTCGCCGAGGCGGCCGTGCCGGAGAACCTCGCGGCCATCATCGATCACTACATCGCCAGGCTTGGCGACGACCAACGCACGCTGCTTGCAGTCGCGGCGGTCTGCGGCGTGAATTTCCGCGTGGCCACGGTGGCCCAGGCGCTTGGAAACGATGCCACCTCGATCGCGGTGGCCTGCGATCGGCTGGCGCGCGAGCATGTGTGGCTCGTGCTTCCCCAATTCGCGGACAGCGAAGCGCCCGACCTTGGCTACTCGTTCAGGCATGCGCTGTTCCGTCAGGTCCTGTACGACCGCACGCCGCCGGCCGTGCGAACGCAACTCCACCGCGACGTCGGAGCGGCGCTGGAGCGCGAGCGTGAAAATGGCGTGACCATCGCTGCGTCGGAGCTGGCGATGCATTTCGACCGCGGGCGGCAGCCGCTTTTCGCGGTGCGCCACTACGCCGAGGCCGCGGAGGCGGCCTTGCTGCACTTCAGCCCGTCGACCTGCATGGGGTTCACCGAACGTGCCCTGACACTGCTTCGACAGGTGCCCGAGAGTCCCGAACGCGATTTGCTCGAGATCGCGTCGGCGACGCTCCGGGGCGTCTCGGCTTTCCATGCACTTGGCGTCGGTGCCGAAGCGAAGAATGCCTTCGAGCGGGCCTATGCCCTGTTGCCCAAGGTGCCCGGACACCCCATGCGCGGGCGCCTGCTTCACGGGTTCTGCTACCTGCTCAGCCTGCGAGGCGAATACGGGCGCGCGCTCGAGGTCGCCGCACGGGCCGAGACCCTGGCCGTCGACTCGAGCGATCCGACGCTGATGTTGGCCGCATGCTTCGTGCACAGTCACGTGCATCACTTGAGCGGCCAGTCGCAGGCCACGCGAACCTCCGTCGAGCGAGGACTTGAGATTGCCACGACGTTGGGCATCGCCGCCAACGACATCTTCGCGGCCGACCCCCAAGTCACCCTCCAGTGCATGTTGGCCATCGAATTCGTCCGCGGCGGCCTGATCGAACAGGGCCGGACGCAATTGGGTCGAGCGCACGCACGTGCCCGCGAACTGCATCAACCGATGACGCGCCTCGTGGCGGCCTGGCACGAAGCGTTGATGGAGGTACGCCTTGGAAGCGCCGAGCGGGTGGCCGCCCTGGCCGACGACATGGAAAGGCTTGTCGACGAGTTTTCGCTCGGCGAGGGCCGCACCGCCTGCCAATGGTTTCGCGGATGGGCGCAGGCGCATCGCGGCAGCCCGACCGACGGCTATCGCGCGATCCGGAACGCTTACGAACAGAATGCGCGCCTTGGCATGCGCGTCGGCGGGAGCGAGGTGCTCGGCTATGCCGCGGAGGCATTGCTGCAGGCCGGCGACCTCGAGGCGGCGGATGTCCAGCTTCGTGAGGCGCTCGACGTCGGCGAGGAACTCGCCGAACGCGTCTACCTGCCCCAGTTGTTGATCACTCAGGCAACCATCGCGCGCGGTCGCCATCGCCTCGCCGAAGGGGCGATCGCCGCGAGAAAGGCCGTCGACGAAGCGCATGCGCAGGACGCGCCCTGGCTGAAGCTCCTGGCACTGGTCGAGGTTTGCGAGCATTTCGGGGCGACCGATGAAGAGTGGACGTTGCTCACGGCGCTGGTCGATCGTCTTCCGGAGGCCGCCCGGACGCCACCCGTGGCGCGGGCGCGGTCGCTGCTGTCGGCACACACGCGAGACTGAACGGGCTGCGTCAGGGCTTCTTGTCCGGACGCCGCTCCAGCACTTCCCTGGCAACGGCGAGCAGGGCAGGGCCGGTCACGAGGCCTGACAGGCCGAAGACGCTGAAGCCGCCGAGGCATCCCATGAGCACCCAGACGAAGGGCAGCCGCATGCCGCCGCGCGCCACCATCGGTCGTACGACCTTGTCGCCGCAGAGCAGCACGGCGATTCCCAGCATGAGCGACGTCAAGGCTGCTGCCGCCAGGCCCTTCACCGAGAGCATGAGCGCCATGGCGCCGACCGCCGCGTAACCCAGGAATGGCACGGTCGCCAAAGCGCCGGTGATGGCCGCCCACACCAGGGCGCGTGGCGTCCCTGCCGCCGAGTACGTCGCGGCCGCGGCCGCGGCGTCGAACAGGCCTACCGCGAACATGCTGTTGACGGATGCCCGCACTGCGCGGGTGGCGACCTCGACATAGCGCTGCGCGCCGTCGCCCAGCGCCTGTTCCAGGCGGCCGGTCAGTTCGCGCGCGAGCACGTCGCCGCGGCAGTAGAAGAAGAACAGCAGCAGGACGGCGAAGACGATCGTCAACGCCTGCTGGAACGCGACCTGCGCGAGCGATTGCGCCCAGCCAAGCACGGCGGCGGGGTCGGCATGTCGCGTCAGGATGGCCAGGCCGTCCGACCGGGACAGGTCGCCGTGTGCGAGAAGCCCGGTCGGGATCATCGGCAGTGTCGACAGCCATTGCGGCGCGGCGATGCCTTGCAGGCCGCCACCCGCCAGGCTGATCAGCAACGCGCGGACCTCGTCGATCAGGGCCGTGCAGGCGAACACGAGCGGTGCGAGGACGAACACGGTGATGACGATCGTGAACGTCAATGCCGCCGATCCGATGCCCAGGCGCTGCGGCATGCATCTTCGCCACCTGGCGTAGAGCGGCCACGTCGCCACGGCGATGACGCACGCAGCGGCCATGGCCTCCAGGAAGCCATGCACGATCCAGGCGGAGAGGAGGACGACGGTGGCGACGAGTAGCCGCCCCGCGTTGAGCTTGAGGTTCATGGAGGCGGTTGCCAGGTGAATCGATGGGCGTGCATGGGGAGCCCACATGCGGCAGCACCCATGCTAGGTCCGAGGCGCGTCCGAGTCGTCAGCGAAACGTCGCCGTTCGGTGTGAAGCCACCGGCGGCGAACTCGCGACGGAATCGCGACGATTCGCTGACGACTCGGACGCGCCTCGGACCTACCCTGCCTGCCTACCACTTCGAAATGCGCGCTCCGATGGTCCTCAATCCTGAATCCAAGTACCCGAACAGGCACGCCTACGTCCTGAAACTGCGCTCCGACGCCAGCCATGACGACTTCGTCGGGCGCATCGAGAACCTCGTCACCGGGCAGCAGCGCGAGTTCGCGTCCGTGCACGACCTCGTCGCCTTCGTCGCCGGCGACCTCGCGCTCGCTGCGGACGAGCGTGCGGCGGGCAACGCCGGCGACTGACGTCATCGAATGGCGACCGAACCGCGACGTTTCGCTGACGACTTCCGAGCGCCCGACACCTACGCTGACAGCACTGAGCAATCAATCAAACCCACTGCCATGCCACCCTTGACTTCCACGCCCTTGCTGCGGCCTGCCGCCAGTCTCACGCCCTCCACAGGTGCCCACCGGTTCGCCGGTCTCGTCGGCCTGGCCGCCGTCGCGGCGGCGGTCGTGCTGGTTCTTGCCGGTTGTTCGACGCCTGTACTCCATCCCGCCGTCGATGTCCCCGCGAAGTTCGCTGCCGAATCGTCCTCCCAGCCCGAGGCCGAGGCCGTGTGGTGGGAGGCGTTCAACGACCCGGTGCTGAGCGGCCTGGTTCGCCGCGCAGCGATCGAGAACCGCGACGTCAAGATCGCCGCCGAGCGCCTGCGTGCGTCTCGCGCCGGCGAGACCATCAGCCGCTCGTTCCTCGCGCCCAGCGTGAGCGCCGTGGGTAGCGGCAGCGACCGCAACACCGGCTACAACGCCGCGGTCCGCCAGAGCATGCCCAACGCCCGCAGCGCGAGCGCGGGCCTGGACGTCTCGTGGGAACTCGACATCAGCGGCGGCCTGCGCGCCGGTGCGAAGGCGGCCGCTGCCGATGCGCTGGCCGCCGAGCATGGCGTTCGCGGCGTGCGCCTGCTGGTGATGACGGACGTCGCCACCAACTACTTCACGTTGGTGGGTGCTACGCGCCAGCTCGACACCCTGGGCCGCATCTCCGCGGCGCACGACGAGACGTTGCGCCTGGTCACGGCCCGGTACCGTGCCGGATTGGCGACGCCCTTCGACGTCGAGCGCGCGAAGGCCGCCGCCGAGGCGGCGCACGCGCAGATCCCGCCGCTGCAGACGGTCGCCGCCGTGTCCCGCCATCGCATCGCGGTGCTCATCGGCGACCAGGCCTTCAATGCGGTGTCCATCGAGCCATGGCATGGCGTGGCCACGGTGCCCGAGGCCAAGCCTGGACAGCCCGCCACGTTGCTGCAACGCCGCCCCGACGTCCTGGCCCTGATGGCCCAGCTGGATGCCGCCAATGCGCGCCGCCAGCAGGCCCAGGCCGAGTGGTTTCCGCGCCTGTTCCTCGACGCCTCCTTCGGCGGCCAGAACGTCAACGCGAACGGGATCGGCCTGGGCAACGCGCGGTTCCTGAACGCCGCCGGCCTGCTCGCGATGCCGATCTTCAATGCCGGCCGCACCCGCGCCGTGAACGAGGTCGCCGAGAGTGGCCAGCGCGAGGCGCTCCTGCGGGCCGAGGACGGCATCGTCCGGGCGCTTGAAGACGTGGAGAACACGCTGGTGACCCTGTCCGACGAGCGGCAGCGGTCACTGTCGCTGCAGGCCGCCGCCGTGTCCTCGGACGCGGCCCTGAGCCACGCCCAGTCGCTCTACGACCGCGGCCAGATCGACCTGCTTCCGTTGCTCGACGCCCAGCGATCGAGCCTCGCCGTCCGCCTGAGCGCCAACGACAGCAGCACGCAGCTGCTGCTCGACAGCGTCCAGCTCTACAAGGCGCTCGGCGGCGGCTGGCAGGTGTTCGAACCCGCCGCTCAGTCAGCCGTCCACCCCGCTCCCGCCGCCGCCAGCCAGGCGTCGTCTTCCTGAATCCAGTCGCCATCCAAGAGGAACTGCCTTGAAAAACTCTCTTACCGCGGCCGTCGCGTTGCCGATCGCCGTCATGCTCTCCGCCTGTAGCCCGGACAAGCCGCCCGTCGAGGGACCCCGGCCGGTGCGTGTGGCCGAAGTCCACTACGACGCTGCGCGCGAAGCCAACCGCTACGCGGGCACCGTGCAATCGCGCTACGAGGTCGAACAGGCCTTCCGGGTGGGCGGCAAGGTCGCTCTGCGCAAGGTCGACGTCGGCCAGGTCGTGCACGAAGGCGACATCATCGCCGTGCTCGACGACGCCGACTACCGGCTTGCGGAGGATGCGGCGCGCCAGCAATGGCAGTCCGCCGTCACGCAGGCCCGCCAGGCCGAATCGGATCGCAAGCGGCTCGGCAACCTGAAGGCCGACGGCTCTGTGAGCATCTCCGATGACGAGCGCGCGACGAGCGGCGCGCAGACGGCGCAGGCCACCCAGGAGGCCCAGGCGCGCCAGCTCGAACTGGCCAGCAATCGCCTGAAGTACACGGTCCTGCGCGCGTCGCGCAGCGGCGTGGTCACGGCCGTCCACTTCGAAGTGGGCCAGGTGGTTCCCGAGGGACAGCCCGTCGTTGCGATCGCCGACCCCGACGCGGCGGAAATCGTGGTCGACGTGCCCGAGGACCAGTTGGCCACGTTCAAGCAGGCCAAGTTCAAGGCCACGCTGGCGAACGCGCCCGGCGAGCGCTTCGATGTGGCGCTGCGCGAGCTGTCGCCCCAGGCGGCGGCACAGACGCGCACCTATCGCGCCCGCCTGAAGCCGGCGGCCGGACACCCGCTGCCGCTGGGCGCCACCGCTGCGCTCGATACCGATCGCGTGGTGTCCGACACCCCCGTGGCCGTCCTTCCCGCCAGCGCGCTCACGCAGAGCAACGGCCAGCCGGCGATGTGGGTCGTCAAGCACGCCGGCAAGGAGCCGGCGGGCACCGTCCAACTCGTGCCAGTCAAGGTCTATGGCTATCGCAATGACGACGTGATGGTGTCGGGCCCGCAGGCCGGCGACCAGGTCGTCACCGCCGGCGTGCAGAAGATGGCGCCCGGTCTGAAGGTGACGCTGCCCAGTGCTGCGCTCGCCGACGCCAACACCACTCCGCAGGTCGCGCGATGAACAACTTCAACCTTACCGAATGGGCGCTCAAGCACCGCGCCGTCGTCCTGTTCATGCTGCTCGTCGTCGCGATCCCCGGCGTGCTGAGCTTCACGAAACTGGGCCAGCTCGAGGATCCGAACTTCTCGGTGCCTTCGATGACCGCGACCGTCATCTGGCCGGGCGCCACCGCCCAGCAGATGCAGGACGAAGTACTCAACCGCATGGAGAAGAAGTTCGAACAGATCGATCACTTCGAGAAGGTGGTCACGTTCGCACGGCAGGGCTTCGGGGGCATGACGCTCACCGTGAAGGGCGGCACGTCCAGCGCTGCCCAGCGCGAAGCCTGGTACCAGGCGCGCAAGAAGCTCAACGACCTGCGCCTGGAACTGCCCGAGGGCGTCATCGGACCGATCGTGAACGACGAGTACGGCGACGTCTACAGCCTGATGTACGCGGTCAAGGGCGACGGCGTCAACCATGCCGACTTGTCCGACATGGCCGAGGACATCAAGCGCAGTATGCTGAAAGTGCCGATGGTCAAGAAGGTCGACGTCATCGGCAAGCAGGACAAGCGCGTCTACGTCGAGTTCTCGCACGAGCGCCTGGCCACGCTGGGCATCACCCCGCTGGCCATCGCCGAAAGCCTGAAGAGCCAGAACGTGATGCAGCCGGCCGGCCAGGTCGACACCCACGGCGACCGGGTGATGGTTCGCGTGAGCGGGCAGTTCTCGAACCTGGATGATGTCCGCAACGTGGCCGTCGTGGCCGGCGGCCGCACGATCAAGCTCGGCGACATCGCCACCGTCACGAGCGGCTACGAGGATCCGCCGACCTACACCGTGCGCCACAACGGCCAGCCGGTGTTGATGCTGGCCATCTCGATGACCAGCGACGGCAATGTCGTGGCGCTGGGCAAGGCGATGGATACGGCGGTCGCCAAGATCCAGTCGGAGCTGCCGCACGGCGTGGAGCTGGAGCGCGTGGCCGACCAGCCCACCACGGTCAAGGATGCGGTCTGGGACTTCGAGCGTTCGCTGATGGAGGCGCTGGTCATCGTGATCGCGGTCAGCCTGGCCAGCCTCGGCTGGCGCGCAGGGCTGGTGGTGGCCATGTCGGTGCCCCTGGTGCTGGGCGGCGTCGCCATCGTGATGCTCGCGGCGGGCTGGAACCTCGAGCGCATCTCGCTCGGCTCGCTGATCATTGCGCTGGGCCTGCTCGTGGACGACTCCATCATCGCGATCGAGATGATGGTGTCCAAGATGGAGGTGGGCTGGGACCGCGAGAAGGCGGCCGCCTTCTCGTACTCGTCCACCGCGATGCCGCGCCTGACCGGCGCGCTGATCACCGCCGCCGGCTTCATGCCGATCGGCTTCTCGAAGTCGACCACCGGCGAATATGCGGGCGGCATCTTCTGGATCGTCGGCGCCGCCGTCCTGTTCTCGTGGCTCTGCTCGGGCATCTTCACGCCGTACCTGGCCGCCAAGCTGCTGCCGGCCGACCTGGGCAAGCACCACCACGGTGGCGACCCCTACGGCGGCAAGTTCTACCGCAAGCTGCGCGGGCTCATCGACATCGCGATCGAGCGCCGCTGGCTGGTGATCGCGACGACCGTGGGTGCGCTCGTCCTCGCCCTGGCCGGCATGAAGCTGGTGCCGCAGCAGTTCTTTCCCAACAGCTCGCGTCCTGAATTGCTGGTCGACCTCCGCCTGAAGGAAGGCGCATCGTTCGAAGCCACGACCGAGCAGGTCAAGCGCATGGAAGCCGTGCTCGCCAAGGAGCAGGACGTCAAGTTCTTCACCGCCTACACCGGCGCCGGCGCCCCGCGCTTCTACCTGGCGCTCAACCCGGAGCTGCCGAACCCCGGCTTCGCCCAGTTCGTCGTCATGACCAAGGACATGGAGGCGCGCGAGCGCGTCCGCTCGAAGCTGATGGCCAGCGTCGGTGCGCAGTTCCCGCAGGCCTGGATCCGGGTGACCCGTCTCGAGATGGGTCCTTCGGTGGGCTATCCGGTGCAGTTCCGCATCGTCGGTCCGGACAAGCAGGTGGTGCGCAACATCGCCCGCGAGGTCGAGCATGTGATGGCCTCGAGTCCGAAGGTGCGCGACGTGCAGCTCGACTGGAACGACCCGGTGCGCGCGCTCAAGGTGAACCTGGACCAGGACAAGGCGCGCGCGCTCGGCCTCACGCCGGCGGACGTCTCGCTGGTGACCCAGACCGTGCTGAACGGCGCGACGCTGTCGCAGCTGCGCGAGCACGAGGACCTGATCGACATCGTGGCCCGTGCCGTGCCCGGCGAGCGCCTGAACCTCGACACGCTCAAGCAGATCAACCTCTACACCCGCCAGGGCACGGTGGTGCCGCTGTCGCAGGTCGCCAGCGTGCACTACGAGCTGGAAGAGCCGGTGCTGTGGCGTCGCAACCGCGACATGGCCATCACGGTGCGAGCCGATGCGATCGACGGCGAACAGGCGGTCTCGGTGACGCAGGAGATCCGTCCGCTGCTCAAGGACATCGAGGCGAAGCTGCCTTCGGGCTATCGCATCGACGTCGGCGGCGCGGTGGAAGAGAGCGACAAGGCCAACCAGGCGTTGATGGCGGTGGCTCCCGTGATGTTGCTGACCATCCTGGCGCTGCTGATGCTGCAGCTGCAGAACTTCTCGCGCATGTGGATGGTGATGCTCACCGCGCCGCTGGGGCTGATCGGCGTGGTGCCGGCGCTGCTGGCGTTCCATTCGCCGCTCGGCTTCGTGGCGATCCTCGGCAACATCGCGCTGGGCGGCATGATCATGCGCAACTCGGTGATCCTGATCGACCAGGTGCAGATCGAGATCGCCGATGGCCGCGACCCCTGGAACGCGGTGCTCGACGCCGCGATCCACCGGGCCCGGCCGGTCGTGCTCACCGCACTGGCCACGGTGCTGGCGATGATCCCGCTGACCCGCAGCGTGTTCTGGGGCCCGATGGCGATCGCGATCATGGGCGGCCTGACGATCGCGACCCTGCTCACGATCTTCTTCGTGCCGGCGCTGTACGCCGCGTGGTTCCGCGTCGAGCGCCAACCTGCGGGCGCCTCGCCCTCGGCCGACTCCTCCGTGGCCACCGGCACGCCGTTGCTCGCCTCCTGATCACGAACGCGCGATGGCCCGCCCCCCGCTTCTCACCGAAGAACAAATCATGGCTCGTGCCCGCCCCGTCTTTCTCGATCGTGGCTACGGTGTCAGCACCACGCTGATCGCCAAGGCGGTCGGGCTCACCTGGGGCGCGATCGCGTTCCGGTTCGGGAGCAAGGAGGCGTTGTTCCGGCGGGCCATGGATCCCCAGGCCAATGCGCCCAAGCCACAGTGGACGGTGGAGAGTGCCGCGGAGCTGCCGGAGTTGCTGGCGAGCCTGAGGAAGCATCTCTGGGAACTGTGGCCGCTGCACCTGCAGGCCAGGCTCGCGGCGACGGCGCCGAGCTTCGACGAGGAGCCCCGCGCCTTCTTGCGCGGGCTGGCATCGGTACTCGAGTCGCTGATGCGGGAGGGTTCGGTCCGTCGCGACATGGATCCTCTCGCACTCGCCGAGTTGGTACTCACGCTGGTGACCGGAGAGATCCTGCAGCGGTTCATCGCACGGGCGCAGACGCTGCCGGAGGACGCCTCGTTCATCGACGGCGTCGTCCGGCTGCTGCGTCCGGGTTGATCGATAGCCGCCATTCGGCGCCTTTTTTTGGTTCGCTGCGGGGATGGCCGGGCCCTGCGCGCAGTGACGCGCCTCGTCATCCTGCGCGCAGTCGCAGGATCCACGCTGGCGACTGACGTCGTCTCAGGGGTGGATTCCGCGACTGCGCGCGGAATGACACGGGTATGGTCGGCTTCACGATGATGCGGTGGCCTCCCCGCAAATCGGCGATGAACCATTTTTCATTACTTCAGCTGCGCCAATGGCCCACGAGACATCATCTTGGAAGATCTACAACACTACTGGAGCGGCGCGTTCCTCGCCGCCAACGCGTTCATCGGGCTCAACCTGGTCGGCGCGCTGCTGCTGGGCATGCTGGTCGGCTATGAGCGTTCGTACAACGGACGGGCAGCGGGCATGCGCACCTATGGCCTGGTCTGCATGGCCTCGACCGCGCTCACCGCGTTCGTCGGCCAATCGGCACTCTGGTACGGCGGCAGCGCCGGCCACGTCCTGGCCGATCCCACCCGCGTCGTGCAGGGCGTGGTCACCGGCGTCGGCTTCCTCGGCGCCGGCGTGATCATGAAGGACGGGTTGAGCATCAGCGGCCTCACGACCGCGGCGTCGATCTGGGCGGCCTCGACGATCGGGGTCCTGCTCGGCGTGGGCTTCTATGCCGCGGCGATGCTGCTGGCCTTGCTTTGCATGGTGTCGATGACCTTGCTGCAGCGTCTCGAGGCTCGGCTGCCCGGCCGCTCGACCCTCGAGGTCTGCGTGACCTTCGGTGCGGCGCATGCGCCCATCTTCGAAGAGCTGGCGGACGTCGCGGAGGCTCGAGGCTATCGGGTGGTCCAGGACAGCCTGCGGATCACCTGCTCCGACAGGTCGCCCGTCTGGCGGTTTTGCGTCGTGGGACTGGATCGCAGCCGCGCGACGTCGCCGGCGCTGCTGGCACAGGAGATGTCGACCGCCGACGGCGTCGCGAGCTTCAGCATCGTGCCTGTGCGCAATTGACCCGCACGCTCGCAGGCCGTGCGGGGGGAAGCTGCGGCGATCACTGCCGGACGACCTGCCCGTCGCCGGCGTCGGACCGGGTCGGCAAGCTCTTCAGGCTGCCGAGGAGCTTCTGGAATTCCGGCGCAGCGCGCAGCGTACGCCGGCCGGCGTCCCTCAGATCGCGAACCTGCGTGAGCGAGATCGTCAGCGCCGTGGGCACCCGCAACAGCTCGCGCTTCGACGCGTCGTCCGGCGCATCCTGCAGGCGGACGGCAATCACGTACAACTGGGCGTCCGCCGCGAACGGGCTGCCCGGAGACCCGCGATCCGCCGAGAGCTCGTTGGCCAGGCGCTGGGCCGCATCGACCACCATCGCGCTCGTCTCGGTCGTTGCACGCGATCCGGCGCCGAAGACCAATGCGTTCAGGACCTGCCCGGTGCTGGGCACCCGATCGTCGTCGTCGAGCCGTTCGCCGAGGTCGCGCTCGGAATTGACGCTCACCAGGACGATGCGATGCACCGAGCCCTGGGGCATCTGGGCGAAGCTGTCTCGCAGCGATCCGCGCGCCGCCACGTGATCCAGCAGGCCGCGCACGCCGAGGTTGTCGGCCAGGCCGCCATCCACCAGATGGAGAAACGGGCGTTGGCCGGAGTCGTGGTAGCTCTGGGCGATCAGGCGGAGCAGGCGCGCCGACAGGTTGGACTCGGCCATCGCATCGTCGTAGACCTGGTCGGACTGCGGGCACGATCCCGCATAGTTTCTCAGCGTCATCGGGCTCAACAGGATCGGCACCGAGGAGGACGCGGCCACGGCGAACGACAGCGGCACGCTGTCCAGGTCGGAGCAGATCAGCGCGAACTGCTCGGGCGTGAATTCGAACGGCGCGCCCGTGGTGAGATCGGTGGCGGTGACCAGCAGCCGAGGGCCTCGCCGGTGCGCCTTCAGGTCGCCGAAGGTCTGGCCGCGGAAGACGGCGTCCAGCCGATCCGCGAGCGCGTTGCTGCGGCCGTACCAAGGCGATGAAAGCCGATAGCTGCCCAGAGGCGCCAGTGCATAGCCGATCAACCGCGACTGGAATTCCGTATCCAGGTATTCCGGCTCGAAGCGCGTGAACGTCTCGTCCCCGAACGCGGCGTAGTAGCTGGCGAGGATGCTCCCGCCCGACACGCCGCTGATCAGTTCGACCTCGTCCAGCAGCGTCGTCTCGCGGCCGTCGACCTCGATGCGCGTGGCCTTCAGTTCCTCGAGCACGCCGAGGCCGAAGGCCGCGGCGCGCGCGCCGCCACCGGACAACGCGACGGCCGCGATCACGGTCGGTTGCCTGCCCGGTCCCGCGGACGGCATCGAACCGATGCCTCCGCCGGTGCCCGTGGGTGCCGACGCTGCCATCGGCGAGTTCAGCCACGGCCGTGTCGTCGAACAAGCCGAGATCAGGGTCGCCGCCAGGAGGACCGCGGCGCGGCCGGCGCTTTGCAGGAGGTGGGTCGTCACTTGGCCCAGGCGCTCAGGCCTTCCGCGTGCAGGGCCCGTTGCACGGCGGGGCGCTCTCCGACGCGCACCATGAACGAGGCGAGATTCGCCAGATGGGAGATGTCCAGGGCCAGCGGCGTTGCCCACCGGGCGACGGTGTACAGGTAGCCGTCCGCCACGCTGAAGCGCGCGCCGAGCAGGTAGTCGCGATCCGCGAGATGTTCGTCGACGTAGGCCAGGCGCTCCACGAACTTCTGGCGGAATGCCGCCTTGGCCGCGTCGGGCATCGCCGGGTTGATCAAGGGACTGACCTGCTTGTGGAGTTCGGTCCCGATGAAGGTGAGCCACTCCTGCAGGCGGTAGCGGTCCATCGAGTTGGCAGGCGGCGCCAGGTGCCTGTCGGGCACCTGGTCAGCAATCCACTGCACGATGGCCGGCCCTTCGCTGAGGCGGGTGCCGTCGTCGAATTCCAGCAACGGCACGTAACCCTTCGGGTTGATCGTGTGGAAGTCGGTTCCGTCCAGCAGCTTGTGCGTGCGCGTGCTGGCCAGGACGGCCTCGAACGCGATGTCTGCCTCGTGCAGCGCGATGTGGGGCGACAGGGAGCATGCTCCCGGGCTGTAGTAGAGCTTCATGAAGATGATTTCGTGAGAGGAATGGATGGCCGCCGCCGGATGGACTCTGCGAGGTCGAGCGGCAGGCGGAACAGGGGCCGGCTCGCCGGCATGAAGTCGTCATCAAGCCGACGCGGGCAGGGGGCGGACAACCCGTGCCGGTGGTGCCGCTTCCACTGTGTCGAGCGCGCGCCGAAGCAAGCTCGGGAGTTGCGATGCCGGGCCTTCCGCCATCACGCAGCGATCGGGTCGGACCACGGCGATCCAGGCCGACTCGATGGACCGGGGCAGCACGCTCTCGTCGAACTCGTGCAGGCGCCGGTTTGCGGGCGCCAGATCGGCGGCCTGGCTCGGTAGACACCATTGCCACGTCTTGCCTCCGATGCGGTGCCATCGTTCCAGCAGGGCGCCGTCGCAGAATTGCACCGGATCCACACCGAATCCGATCAGGGACCAGTCAGCGCCGAGCACGTCGTCGCTGAGGCCGGCGACCGGCCCATCGCCCACCCGCACGCGCGCCTGGGGCAGCATTGAGCCGGCCAGGAGCCCGCGAGCGCCACGGTCGCGCCAGAACAGCCCTGCGTCGAACACCTGCGGTGGCTTGATCTTGAGATCATCGAAGGCGGCACGTCCGGCAGGCAGCAGCCTGATCGCACGGATCGCACCGTGCACGGCGGCCGCGACCACGCGGTTGCTCGGCATCACGAGCATTCCAAGGAACCGCGCGAGGTTGATGATCTTGCGTGCGTGCGGGCGACGCTCCAGGTCGTAGCTGTCGAGGACGCCTTCCTGCAGCCGCTCCTGCACGACGCCAGTCAGCTTCCAGCTCAGGTTCGCGACGTCGCGAAGTCCCGAGACCAGGCCCTGCCCGGCGAACGGCGGCGTGATGTGGGCCGCGTCGCCCACCAGGAAGCACCGGCCCTTCGAGAAACGGCGGGCATCGCGCGCGTGGAAGCGGTAGACGGCGGTGCGTTCGATGGTGATGTCCTTCGGGTCGCACCAGGGCGCCAGCAGCGCGCGCACCTGGTCGGGGTGTTCCATGTCGCTCGGGCGTTCGCCCTTGCGAAGCATGAATTCCCAGCGCTGGCGACCCCCCGGGGCCACCATCCGCGGTGTCGGACGCCGCGGGTCGCACAGGAACTCGACGTGGTCGATCGGTGCGGGCACGTCCCGGGCGTCGACGATCAGCCAGTCCTGAGCGAAGGTGCGGCCCTGGAAATCGAGCTTCAGCTTGTGGCGCACCTGTGAGCCCGCGCCGTCCGCGCCCACCAGGTAGCGCGCCTGCACCCTGTGCATTGCGCCGCCGGCGTCTTCCAGGGTCGCCAGCACGGATTGCCCATGGTCGACGAAGTCCTGCAGCGCGACGCCCAGCCGCACCTGCACGCTCGCGTGCTCGGCCAGGCGGCGGCGCAGTGCGGCCTCGAGCTCGGGTTGGTAGAAGCTGACGAGCACCGGATGCCCGTCGACCACCCGTGCCGTGTTGATGCGCGCGAAGCAACCGAACAGGGGCGAGTGGTACTTCACCTGCGGAATCACGACCTTGCTGAAGTCGTCGTCGCGCAGGCCGGCCTGTTGCAGGATGCGCAGCGCCTCGTTGTCCAGGACGATGGCCCGAGGCTTGTCGAAGAGGGTCGTCGCGCGGTCGATGGCGAGCACGCGCACGCCCTGGCGGCCGAGCAGGTTGGCCAGCGTGGCGCCTACCGGCCCGAGGCCGACCAGGAGGACGTCGACAAGCTCCGTGCCACCGGGAGGCGTGGTGGTGGCGCTCACTTGATCTGCTCCACCCACCGCGCCGCAACGGGAAACCGCCCGACCAGCGCCAGGCCGGCGGGCCGGTGCGATTCAGGCCCGCTCAGCTCCACGGCAATGCCGCCGCCATGAGCCAGCGCGCCGCGCAGCTCGACCTCTTGCAGCGCCTCGGCGTCCAAGGCATCGCGGAGCACGCATTCGAAGGCCATCGCGCGCAGGTGCGGCTTGGACACCTTGCCGACGGCTGTCAGGGGCAGGGACGGCAGGATGGCGACGCGAACCGGGACGGCGGCGCGTTCGGGGATGTGTCGCCGCGCGTGCGCCATGAGTTCTTCCGCATCGGCAAGCATGCCGGCGCGCAGCGTCACGTAGGCCACCGGCAGTTCACCGGCGTGACGATCCGGCTGGCCGATCGCCGCGGCACTGCCGACGGCGGGGTGTGCCGTCAGCACGTCTTCGATGAGTTGCGGGTCGATGTTGTGGCCGCCCCGGATGATCAGGTCCTTGGCGCGGCCGCACAGGACCAGCTGGCCTTCCTCGTCCCAGCGGCCCAGGTCCCCGGTGTTGAACCAGCCTCCGTCGATCCAGATGCCGTCGTTGTCGACCGCGCGCAGGTATCCCGGGAAGATGTTAGGGCCCCGCAGGCCGATCACGCCGGGGTTGTCGCGCGCTAGCGCGGCGGCGGTGGGCTTGCCGTCGGCGCCGAGAGCGAACAATCGCACTTCCTGGTACGGCATGCGAAAGCCCACGGTGCCCAGTTGGCGGCGCCCCTGGGGCAGGTTCAGCGTCGAGACGCAGGTCCCTTCGGTCAGGCCGTAGCCTTCATGGATGCGCGCGCCCGTGAGGCGCTCGAAGTCCAGCGCCACCTGGCGCGGCAGCGGCGCGGCGCCGCACAACACGTGGCGCAGCGTGGGCACGCCGCCGTCGGGCCAGGGCTTGTCCAGCAGGCTGGACAGGACAGTTGGCACCGATGAAAACGTGGTCGCGCCGAAGCGGCGGGCGATCGCCCAGAACTGGTCCAGCAGGCCGGGCGTGCGATACCCGGCCGGCGTCAGCATCACCACCTCGGAGCCGCGATGGAAGGCGCCCAGCCCCGTGACGATCGCGCCGTTGACATGGAACAGGGGCAGGCCCGACAGGACGACGTCCACCCGGTCGTCGATCCACCGCAGTGAACTCGCCATGAAGGCCTCGTTGACATGGCGGTGCACGGCGACCTTCGGATACCCCGTCGTTCCCCCGGTGTGGAAGTAGGCGCACGTCGCTTCGGGGTCGATGGGGCGATCGGCGACGAGGCGATCGGGGCGGGCGTCTGCCAGGACGCGATGGAAGTCCAGCACGCGCACGCCGGCGCGCGTGGGAAGCGGGGCCTGCGGCGGCGCCGGGTCCTGTTGGCCCAGGGCGGCGTCGAGGCGGACCTGCAGCATCGTGTGGATGCGGGTGACCCGCTCGGCGACCTGCACCGCCTTGTCCCAGATGTCCGAACCTGGCACGGGGCCGAGTGCGACCAGCACCTCGGCCTTCGTTTCCTCGCAGATGCGCGCGATGTAGGCGGCGTCCAGCATGGGGTTGACGGGGCTCGCGATGGCTGCGGCCTGCGCGCCCCACAGCGCGAAGTGGCTCTCGACCAGGTTGGGCAGCAGGATGGTCACGGCGGCGCCGGCGGACAGGCCGCATTCATGGAGAGCGTTGGCCGTCCGATGCACCGCTTCGAGCAGCTCGCGGTATCGCACGTCGCGCGTGGGTGCCTGTGCATCGGCGGACAGCAGCAGCCTCAACGCGATGCGATCGGGGAAGCGCTCGCAGGCGTCGCGCAGGAGGCCATACGTGGTGTGGGCGACCAGTCGCTCGCGCCAGGGCGTACGTTCGAGTCGCTCGATGTCTTCGAGGGTCTTCAGGGACGGCTCGCGGGTGTGCGTCTCTGAGGTGGAAGGCTTGGACATTCGTGCGGTACTCCGGTCAGGGCGCGACGATGGCGGTGGTCTGCTCGCCCAGGTCGATGCCGCCGTCGTCGGTGCGAATCGAGGCGCGGATGCGGTCACCCGGCTGCAGGAACGCCGGATTGCCGGAATTCCTGCGAACGAACAGGCGCCACTTGGTCGCATCGCTCATGAGGTGCCGCATCGCGAACATCGCCGCCTTGCCCGGAGCGCGGGCCGCGCAGCCCGCGGGCGTGCCGGTGGCGATCAGGTCGCCGGCGTGGACGTCCTGCAGGGCCCCCAGCTCGCTCAGCGTGTCGGCCGGCTTGTGGATCATCTCCTCGCAGTAGGCGTCTTGCCGAACCTGTCCGTTCACGCTCAGGCGCATGCGCAGCTGCGGCCACCGCTTCCACTCGTCGGCCGTCAGGAGGACCAGGCCGGGGCCGACCGGCCCGAAGCCGCGGTAGCTCTTGCCCTTGTAGAACTGCCCTTGCGGCAGCTGCACGTCGCGCGCCGACAGGTCGTTGACGATGGTCACGCCGGCGAGCCACCGGCCGAGATCATCCGCGCGCACCGTGGCGTCGGCCGGCAGGCTGCGCCGCAGGACGAGCCCCAGCTCGATTTCGTAGTCGAGCAAGCGCACGTGCGACGGACGCACCACCGCGGCCTCGGCCGAGGCGATGCTGGAGGAGGCCTTGGTGAAGAGCGTGTTGAACGGGAAGTTCCCGACCTGCAGTCCGGACTCGCGGACGTGGCTCAGGTAGTTGACGCCCTGGCAGATGAACTGCTGGTTGTGCGTCACGGGCGACAGCAGCTGGACCGAGTCGACCGGCAGCGTGGCGCGTGATTCCTCGATGTGCCAGAGCAGTTCCCAGTGGTTGGCCAGCAGGTCGCCGGTGGTCGACGCCTGGACGGGCAGGGGGGCGATCAACGCGCCGAACCGGACGCCCCATTGGGGGACGGGTGCGACGTCGTTGCGCACGAAGCGGACGATGGTGCGTGACATGGAATGGAGGGGTGGTCAGAGCCAGGGTCTGGCGGGGGCACCGAGCGCCGAGCCGAGAAGCTTCAGACGCTGGGGGGTGATGGCGCCGCTGCGCAGCAGGGCGAGGACGCGCTGCAGCGTGCGGAAATTCATCTTCGGTTTCATGGACGCGGGGGCGTCGTCGCCCCAGGCCCAGATGCCGCTGAAGGTCAGCGGCGAATACTCGGTCTCGTGGTCGGCGGTGAAGAGGTCGCCGTCGGCGTAGTGCTCCAACTCGAACCCGTCGGGGTCGCGCCAATAGTCGAAGAGCTGGCTGCCAAGAAGGTGGCGACCGATGCCCCACATGTGCGAATGGCCCGCCGCGCGCAGCACCTGCTGGCCCTGGCCGAGCGCGTCGAGGTCGATCACCTCGTAGGCGCTGTGCTCGTACTTGTCCTCGAGCCCGCCCACGAGCACCAGCGAATGGTGATCGGCGGGCGTATCGCCAAGGTCGAGCCGGCAGAACGCCAGGTTCGGGCTGCCGTCGCCCAGGTACTGCACGTCGGTCGGAATCAACCCCAGCACCTGCAGGTACCACTGCGCCATGGTGGGGAAGTCGACGGTCTGCAGCACGAGGTGGCCGAGCTTGGCCACCTGCGCGGGCTCGATCGGCGTGCGCACCGTGCGATTGATGCGCGGGGTGTGCCGCGACGTGTTCGTCAGCGGAGTCACTGGCGAGCGCATGGGCAGCGATTCGACCGGCGTCTGTCCGTGCAGCAGCCAGACGCTGCGTCCGCTGGGGTCCGCTAGCGCGACGCCGCGTCCGCCGCCCGGGAGGATTTCCGGCGACAGCCAGTTCCCGCCGAGGCGATCCACGTAGATCGCCAGATCGGTGTCGTCGGACATGCGGAATGCGGGGCCCGCGAATCGGTTCGCCGATCCGCGCTCCGCCACCGCGACGCAGGCCGAACTGCCGGCCGCTCGGGCCACGAGCCGCTGGGGCGTGGTGCTGACGATATGCAGCCCGAAGTCGCGCCAGAAGCGTTCGGTGGGCGCCAACGCGCGCTTCTCCCAACGCAGGAACGCCAGTTCGACGGCGCGCCCGAGGGCGGGTGGGCGTCGAAGCGGCTGTACTTCCGGCGGCAGCCGGCTCTCGCTGTACGACGCAGGCTGCCGCAGCAGTGCCTTGGCCTTGGCCATTCAGGAATCTCCTCAGAGCCGGTGCTGCCAGCTCACCATGAGCATCTGCACCTTGCTGGTCAACGACGTGCCGGCGCTCGCATCGCTTCCATGCAGCGTCGTCTTCGGATTGAATTCATAGCCGACGCTCAGCGCCTCGGCCTGAGCGGGTTGCCACGTCATTCCAGCCGTGAACGCCTGGTCATGGACCGACGGCACCAGCAGGTTCTGCACCGTCCGGTCGCTGCCGATCTGGCGGCGGCTGCGGCTGTAGCCGGCCCTCAGCGTCCATTCGTCCTGCGGCGCCCACGAAGCGCCGAGGCGGGCAATGGGCTGGTTGCGCCAGCGGAAGCCGGCGGGGTCCTTCATCAGGCCGATCTCGCCCCAGTTGATCTGCAGGCAGTCCGCAGCGAGCGTGACCCGCGATGTCGCCTGCCACGCCACGCCCACGCCGTATTCGCTGGGGAGGTCGATTCGGCCGTCGCTGTAGGCCAGCAGATCCTGCTCGTAGCCGTCCAGCCGCGACATGCGGGTGCGGGACTTCAGGTTGGCCCCGAGGGACAGCCCGGGCGCCGGCGTCCACAACACGCCGGCGCGCACGCCGACACCGTTGGCGGATTGCCGACCGTGCCCGGGCAGCGGGAACAAGCCTCCCGGCACGGGAACGATGACGCCTTGCGCCTCGAAGCGCTCGTGCGCCACGTTCAGCGCCACCCCGAGCGCCAGGTCGTCGCGCGGGCGCCAGGCGACCGCGGGGATCAGTTCGATCACGGCCAGCGACACCTTTGCATTCGCTGCGCCCGGCACCGGCAGCGCGGGATGCCTGTAGTTCGACCCCGCGCCGGCGACGTCGATGCTCAGGCCGGTCGTCCAATCGGCGGAGGCGTGCCAATTGACGCCGCCTTCCGGGCCGACCGTGGTGCTTCGGTTGTGCAGGTCGTTGTCGGGCAGCACGTACGTCGAGGACGAGTTGCCGTGAAACGCCTGCATCCCGGTGGTCACCGAGGAAGGTACCAGGGCGAGGCCGGCCGGGTTGTTCGCGGCGGCCTCGGCGTCCAGGGGCAGCGCGATCGCAGCACCACCCATCGCCGCGTTGGCGGCCCCGTGGCCACCCGGCTGCGCACCGTTCACGGCCCAGGCGGGGTCGGCGAGGCCCAGCACGCAGGCGGCGCAAGCCGCCCTTGCCAGCAGATAAGGCGTTGTCTCCATGTCTTCTCTTTCTTTGGTGTTGACTCATGATGACGATAATGTCATCTTGACAACATCGTCGTTTCCACCAAGAATGAGATCGGCTCATTCCGGCCTGGCAACCGGAATCAGCCATGCACACCCTCACACCCCACACACGCAAAGGAACAACATGAATCGTTCGCTCACCACCTCCCTCCTGGGTCTTGCTTCGCTGCTGGCAGTCGCGCACGCCGATGCCCAGATCGCGGGCACCACCACCGTCGGCGTCGAAACCACCACGGTGCAAATCGTCACGGCCGGCTGGAGCGCCAAGAAGCAGGTCATCGGCAAGACCGTCTACAACGGCGACGGGGAATCGGTCGGCAAGATCGACGACCTGATCATTGCGCCCGGCAGCGCCGTCTCCACCGTCATCGTCGGTGCGGGTGGCTTCGTCGGCCTCAAGCGCCACCAGGTCGCCATCCCGGTCGCGCAATTGCAGGAGAGCGATGGCTCCTTCGTCCTGCCTGGCGCGACCAAGGCCGCGATCAAGGCCCTGCCGGCCTTCGAGTACGCGAAGCCGTCACCCGCGCGCGTCGTCCCGGTCGCATCCCGCGGCGCCGCGTCCAGGGCGGAAAGCGTCAACCAGTAAGGCCGCGCCGTCGAGATCCGATGCGCGGCGGATCTCGACGTCGGGAGCATCCACTCGCGCCACAGCACACCGTGGAGACAAACATGTCCGTGTCGATTCCCTGGGGCTCCTTGAAGGTCCGGCTTGCGCTTGCCGCAGCGTTGTTCATGACCTTGAGCGTGACCATCACCGTCGTGCACGCCGTGCGCGAGGCGCAGTACCGGGCCGAGCAGGCTATCCTCGAGTCCAATCTCGGAGTGGGTCAGGTCGCGTCGGGGCTGTCCGCCCGGGTCGTGGAGCGTCAACGCGCCTTGTCGGCGGCGGCGCTCGCATGGCCGGAAGGACTGGTCGCGACGGACCCGCGAGCGGTGGCGTTCGTCGCTCACCAACCTGTATTGCGCGCCCTGTTCGACGGTGTGCAATTGCTGGACGTCGACGCCTCGCCCGGAACTCCTGGCCAGACGCCCGCGCTCTCGGCGGCCCCGTACGCCTCCGCGACGAGGGGCTCGTTGGATGTCATGCTTTCCGTTCCTCTTGCGACCACCGGCCCGCGAGCGTCGCGACTTGCCGGCACGCTGTCGCTGCGCTCCGTCAATTTCCTGTCCAGTGCCGGCCGCCCGGAGAGCCTTGGCGAGGCGCAACTGCAGACGATCGTGGCGGACCAGCAAGGCCGAGTGCTGGCGCACTCCGACCCGTCGAAGTTGTTCGGGCGAATCGACGACGATCCGCGCTTGCGCGAGACCTTGCTCCGTTGGCGCAGACAAGGCGCGCCCCTGGAACCCGCGCCGTGGACCGAACGGATCGACGGCAATTTCATCGCGGTGGCTGCGGTGCCGGGAACCGACTGGATGGTCCTTCGGCTGGCGCCGGCCGAGGCCATGTTCGATCGCGCCAGCCGCTCGATCCTGCGGATCGCGGCGACCGGCGTGCTGACGGGGTTGGCCGGCGCGACCGCCATCTTCGCGGCCGCGGCCTGGTTCCTGCGCCCCATGAGTCGGCTGCGGCGGCGCGCGCTGCTGGCGCTCGATCCCGCCCAGCCTGCGCAGGAAGGCTGGCCAGGGGGCGACGGCGAAGTCGGGGAGTTGTCGAACGTGCTGCGCCATGTCAGCGAACAACTGGCGGCGAGCCGCGGCGAAATGGAGCAGACGTTGGGCCAGATGCAGGCGGTGCTCGATCACGCGCCCACCGGCATCGCCTTCACCATCGATGGCCGATTCGCCCTGGTGAGCCGCGAGTTCGAACGCATGCTCGGTTACGCCAGAGGCGAACTGGACGGCGATTCCTGGGAGCGGCTCCTGCTGCCGTCGATGGACCCCTTGCGCGAAGCGACGCATTCGGCGTTCTGCGACGGATTCGGCATCGAACCGGAGCTGCAACTGCGGTGCCGCGACGGATCGCTTGTCTGGGCGTGGATGCAGGGGGCCATCGTGCAGGGGCGCGACGCCACGCAGCACAAGATCTGGATCGTGGGCGACGCCACGGACGCGCGGCGGCGGCGGGAGCACCTTCAGTGGAGTGCCACGCATGACCCGTTGACGGACCTGGTGAATCGACGCGAGTTCGAGCACCAGCTCCGCAAGGTCGTGGTCGATCGGCGTGGCCAGCCCCCCGCCTGCGCGCTGTTCATCGACCTCGACCATTTCAAGCAGGTCAACGACAACGCCGGCCACCGCGCAGGCGACGAGGTCCTGCAGCGCGTTGCCCAGGCATTGCAGCGGCGAGTGCGTGGAGAGGACACCGTGGCGCGTCTCGGCGGCGACGAATTCGCCGTGCTGCTGCGCGGCTGCGGCCTGGACCAGGCAGCGCAGATCGCCGAACAGATTCGCCATGAAGTGCAGGCGCGCGGCGACGTGACGGGCGCACCGAGGGGGGTGACCGCAAGCATCGGCGTGGTGGAGATCGCCGGCATCTACGCCACGTTGGCCGCGGTACTGGAGGCGGCCGACCAGGCCTGCTATGCCGCCAAGCATGCCGGGCGCAACGTGGTGCGAACGGCGCCAAACGATCGTCTGCCTGACGTCGTCGAGCGCCGGGCGGCCTGACCAACGGCACAATCGGCGTCCATGGACAACCAGGATCATCGACCCCGAGTTGCCGCGGAGCGGCGCGAGCGCATGCGATCGCGGCTGTTGGGCACCGCGCTGCAACTGGTCGCCGCAGAGGGGCCGGCGGCGGTGTCCATCGACGATGTCATCGCGGCGGCCGAGGTTTCCCGGGGGACGTTCTACAAGTACTTTCCGTCGCCTGAAGCCCTGGTGCAGGAAGTGGCCCGCAAGGTGGCCACCGACCTCGTCTTCCTGGCGGATCCCGTCGTGCGCCAGCGCGACGACCCGGCGGAACGCGTCGCCTGCGGCATCCGCCTCGTCGCGCGGCTGGCATTGCATCACCCCGCCGCCGCCGGCTTTCTCGCGCAACTGGGATGGCCCGACACCCATGGGCAGAACGTCCTGCTCGACTTCGTCCGCCGCGACATCCAGGAGGGCATGAGGCGAGGCCGCTTTCGCGAGATGCCGATGCCACTGGCGCTCAACATGGTCACGGGCGGGGTGATCGGCGCCATCCACTGCATGCTCAAGCCGTCCTGCGAGCCGGACTTCGCCGAGATGTCGGCCGCGGCAGTACTTCGGGCGCTGGGTGTCCCGGCCCAGACCGCGGCAGCTGTCGCCTACAAGCCATTGCAGGCGATCACTGCCTTTCCGGAAGGGCTCCTGGCGGAGACATCGCCGGCCGCCGAGGACGCTGCCGCCAAGGTGCCTGAACCGGCGCCGCCAAGCCGCCGAGGCCCGCGCAAGGCGACGGCACGGTAGATCGCCTGCGCGACAGGGGCGGGCGTCGCCAACGCTTTTCGTGCGAAGCCCGCTGCGAGTCCTTCCTCGCCGCATGGCCAGTGGGTTCGTCGCCGTGCGGCAATCACGCGGTCATGACCGTCTTGGCTTCGAGGAACGACTCCAATCCGAACAGGCCGAACTCGCGACCGACGCCCGATTGCTTGTAGCCCCCGAATGGCGCCAGCGGGTCGTGCTGCATGCCGTTGATCGCGACCCGTCCGGCCTCGAGTCGGCGCGCGATGGCCTGGGCGCGCTGGGTGTCGGAGGAGAACACGTAGGCGTGGAGGCCGAAGGCCGAGTCGTTCGCGATGGTGACGGCTTCGTCCTCGTCCCGGTAGGTGATGATGCACAGCACGGGGCCGAAGATCTCTTCCTGCGCGATGGTCATGTCGTTGCTGACATTCGCGAACGCGGTCGGCTTGACGAAGTAGCCGCGGTCGAACCCGCGCGGACGACCTTCGCCGCCGGCAACGAGCGTCGCACCCTGCTCGAGGCCGCGGCGGATGTAGGCCTGCACGCGGTCGAACTGATTGCGGTTGGCCATGGGGCCGATGGTGGTTGCCGGGTCGGCGGGATCGCCGACCTTCATGCCGGTCACCGCCGCCTTGGCCAGCTCGACGACCTGCGCCAGGCGCTTGTGCGGGACGATCAGCCGCGAGCCCGCGATGCACGCCTGGCCGTTGTTCTGGAAAGCGATGCTCAGCGCGGCCGGAACGGCCGTCTCGAAGTCGGCGTCTTCCAGGAGGATCGTGGGCGACTTGCCGCCGAGCGCCAGGCTGACGCGCTTCATCGTGTCGAGCGCCTGACGCGCGATGACCTTGCCGGTGCCGGTCGAGCCCGTGAACGAGATCCTGGCGACGTCGGGATTCGTGCTCAGCTCGGTGCCCACGACGTCGCCGCGGCCGTTGATGATGTTGATGACTCCGGCGGGCAGGTCCGCCTCGTGGAAGGCCTCGGCCACGATCCGGGTCTGGATGGCGCTCATCTCGCTGGGCTTGATGACGGTCGTGCAGCCGGCCGCGATCGCCATGGCGAGCTTGCTGCAGATGGAGCCGGCGTTGCTGTTCCACGGGGTGATCAGCACGGAGACGCCGACGGGCTCCATGAGCACGGTGGCCGCGCCCACGCGACGTTCGAACTCATAGGTCTCCAGCGTGCGGGCGGCGTCGAGGAAGGCCTGGGCGGCGTACCGGGACACCCACGCGGCGCGCGACGCCGGGCCGCCGTACTCCTCGATCGTCGCGTCGCGCAACGCCTCGGCTCGGGACATGACCGCGGCGTGCAGGCGCTCGAGCATCGCGACGCGCTGTGCCGTGGAGGTGCGCGAGAAGGCAGGCAGGGCGGCCTTGGCGGCCGCAATGGCCCGCCGGGTATCTTCCTTGTCGGCCAGGACGACCTGGCCGATGACTTCCTCGGTGGTCGGATTGACCAGCGGAAATCGCTCGGTGCCGTGCGGCTTGACGAAGGCACCGTCGATGTAGATGTGGTCGATGTTGCGCATGGAGGGCTCCTGGACTGGGGTTGTTGAAACGGGTACGGAAGGAATCTAGGCCTCATTGTTTGATTTGATAAGATGGACAAATGTCGATGAGACGTCCTTGAAATCAGGACAATGCACAAATCAGGTCTGGTCGAGCTCGAGGCGGTGCTGGCGGTGGCTCGGCACCGCGGCTTTCGCCCCCGAGGCTACGACGCGGGCCTGCGGCCGAGCGAACTGGTGCCGCGCGACATGATCCGGGTGCCGATCGGCCACGACATGTGCATGGCCGTGGTGGCCACGCCGGAATACTTCACGCGGCATCCGTTGCCGAAGTCGCCGTCCGACCTGGCGCGGCACCAATGCATCCGGGCCCGCCTGCCTCATCGACTTGATTCGAGAGCTGGAAATTCGACAGGCCGGCGGTCGAACACGGTGACGGCGAACGCATGCGCGGTCTGCCTCGTGATTCGTGCACACGATCGCGAGCCGCCCTCCGTGCTCCGTCGTCTGCGCATGGCCGCCGCACGGGTTCTGCATCTCATCGGGCAGTGCGCGTCCGTCTTGACGCAGGCGTAAGGTTTTGACGTCGGAGCGCGACTGACTCGCATGTCTTCCTCGATGAGATGGTCATGCGCCCCAGTTTCCGACTCCCACCGACCCCTGGTCGCTCAGCCCTTGCCATTGCGATTGCCGTGTTGACCCTCGGGGCGATGTTCTCCGCCGTTGCAAGCGGTCGAAACGCCGATCCCGAGGAGGCGCGAAGCTCGCGCAGGACGAGCGGCAAGCCATCTTTGGAAAGTCGTCGCGCCATGCCGAGATCGGCATGGACCATCTTCCTGCTGTCGCACGGAAGCTGTATCACTGCCGGGATCTCGGGGAACCGTTTGACTTCCTGACCTGGTTCGAGTTCGCACCGGAGAACGAAGCCGCGTTCGATCGATTGCTGGCGCGTCTGCGATCGACGCCGGAGTGGCGCTACGTCGATCGCGAAGTCGAGGTGCGGCTCGCGCGACATCGCAACGAACGCCGGCCAAGCCACCGGCGTGATCAAAGCCCGCCAAGCTGTAAGGACCAGAGCGGCTCCACGACCAACCTTGGACGCCAGATGCGCGCGTCATGACCAACACACTCTCCCGATGGAGCCAACTCCCATGAAGAAGCGTCTCGTACTGCAATCCGCCATCGCCTCCGTGCTGACCGCCGGGGCCGTTTCGTTCGCCCACGCCGGTCCAGTTGCGCCGGATGCCACCAAGGACAAATGCTTCGGCGTGGCAAAAGCCGGCGCCAACGATTGCGCCAGCGCCAGCGGAACTCACTCGTGTGCTGGCCAAGCGGCCCAGGACAACGACCCGGGCGACTGGAAATACGTCGCCAAGGGCACCTGCGGCAAGATGGGCGGCTCGCTCATGGCTCCGAAGAAATAGGACGGGACCAAGGCTGGGACGAGCTGCCAGACTCTTGCGGTGGCTGCGTCCCTTTCCCAATGGTGCTCAAGACGCAGAAGGGCGGCTGAGACGCGCCGGAGCTGGGCACGTTCTGAATCAGCGCGCAGGCAACCGGGACCGGTACTTTCCGTTCAAGCCGTCTGAGGGGAATATGAATGCATTTGAAATCCTGCTCGATTGCGGCAGTGCTCGCAGCCATGGTTTGCTTGACTGCGGCCCAGGCTGCGCCGCCGGTGGTGCTGGTTGGCAAGACCGTACAGGGTGCCACGGTCGATCTGGCCAGCTACAAGGGCAAGGTGGTGCTGCTCTTCTTCTGGTCCACCGAATGCGCAGTTTGTCTCGATCAGTTGCCGGAGATGAGGCGAAACCTCAATGGTTGGCGTGGCCAGGATTTTCTGATCGTCGCCGTGAACCAGGATCGCGCGATGGCAGATCTGAGTGCCTACGAGCGGGTTCTTGACAGGATTGCGCCGCCGAATCCGCAGATGAAAATCGTCTGGCGTCGCGACTCGGCGTATCGGGACAGCTTTGGCGATCTTCCGCAGAAATCACCCACGACCTTGATCATCGACCGCAAGGGCGCGCTGGTGAAAAGCGTTACCGGGCGCGCCGCGCCGGAGGTATGGGACGACGTCGCCGAACTCGTGCTCAACTGCGGAACATGCAAGTAGGCCCATTGGCAGACTCGGGCGAGAGACTGTCGTTTGGCAGAAGGGACCCGTACGGACACGTGCGTGTGATTCCGTTCGGTGCCTTTGCCCGCAGATAGAGGTCATGTACAGGTCACGAGGTCGAAAGCCGCCGAGTTTGGTAGTCACTCGACGTCTGCACCGGCGCCTGTCACCGCTTCGCGAACCGATAGGCGAATCGATCGGTCTTGCCCTTGATCGAGGGATCGAACACCTTGATCGAGTGCGGATCGTCCTTGTTCTCGAGCGTGGTGCTCTCTGCTTCCAGCACGAAGCCGGCCGCTTCCACCTCCTCGCGGACGGATGCGGGGTCGATCCGATGCAGCGACTGTGCGTCGCTGGTGCCTGCGCCTGCAGCGGCGGCGTGGTCGATGATGACGTAGTACCCGCCGGGCTTCAGTCGCTCGTGGACGGCTCGATTGAACTCAGCCGCCGTTGCGCCCTTGGACTGGATCAGCTTGGTGTGGAGATCATGATAGAAGAGGTGGAGCCACAGGACATCCGCCAGTTGCGTCGCCTCCGGCCTCGCGACGAGGTCTGCCGAAATGACTTCGACGTTCTCCCGGCCCGGCTTCTTCGCAAGCGTCCGCATGCGGTCGACCTGGTCGCTCTTCAACTCGGAGATTTCGGTGGGCACGAAGCTGTAGACCCGTCCTTCGGGACCCACGACGTCGGAGAACAGGCGAGTCCAGTCGCCGTCACCCGGGTGGACGTCGATGACGGTGCACCCCGCGTCTATGCGAGCGAAACGGATCAACTCGGATTGCTTGGATGGGTCGTACATTTTTGATCTCCGTGATCATTGGACAATCGACGAGCGCGCAAACCGATGACCGCAAGCGGCTCGCGCCATGCCGGCCCGGACGCGTCCATCTGCGCAGCCCGCGCCATGGCTTGCGTGCCGATGTCCGTCATGTCCTTGCCGTTGGAAAAGTCGTGTTCGTCAATCGAACTTGACCAGGTCCCTGAAGATCAGCCGCCCCCAGCTGTTTCCGCGCGCCTGCACCAGCAAGCCACCCTCCGAGAGATCGCCGAGCTGGATCGGCGCGAAACCGAGGTTTTGCACGAGCGCCCCGATCTCTGCTGCGGCGCCGTCATCGTCGCTCGCCAGGAACACGACTCTCTTGCCGCCGTGGACGGCAGGATCCTGGTCAAGGACGGCAGCGGCCAAATGATTGAAGCCCTTGACCAGTGCTGCACCCGTGAAGGCCTGCGCGACCGCCCTGGACGAAGGTTGTCCCCCCAGTTGCTCGGGCGGCACGCCGTAGGCATTCGTCACATCGACGATGGTCTTCCCCTGCCAGGTGGACAGCGCCTTCGCGACTTCCCGGTGCGACTCGAAACGGACAGCGAGGAAGATGACATCCGCCTTGACCGCATCCACCAGTTTCCCGGGAATGATCGTGGGGCCGATCGCGGCGGCGGCCGGGGCAAAGCTTTCCGGGTCGCGCGTCGTGGCGACGGAGACCTCGATGCCGCTTCGGGCAAACGCCCTGGCGAGCGCCTGGCCGATGTTGCCGAAGCCGATGATTGCGTAACTCATGTTTTTCCTTGGGTGGGCGACGCCCGACAGGCTCCGGCTCTCGAATGGCGTACTCGGCCGGCGTCGCGTGTCAGAGTTGGGCCAGGCCGCCGTCGACGGCGAGTTCGCTGGCGGTCATGAAGCTGCTGTCCGGCGACGCGAGAAAGGCCGCCGCCGCCGCGATCTCTGCCGGATCGGCCATGCGCTGGAGCGGGGTCATCGAGGCGTAGACCTTCTGGCCCGCTTCACCGAGCGCTGCCTTCGCGAGTTCGGTTGCCGTCGCCCCGGGCGACAGCACGTTGACCCGGATGCCGGTGCCCTTCAGGTCCTCCGCCCAGGTTCGTGCGAGGTTGCGCACGGCCGCCTTGCTCGCGCTGTAGGCGCTCATGCCCGGGGCGCCCGTGGTGCCTGCGCTCGATCCGGTGAGAATGATCGAACCGCCCGTGCCCATGAACGGCAGCGCCTTTTGGACCGTGAAGATCGTGCCCTTCACGTTGGTGTCGAAGGTCTCGTCGATGTGCTCGGCGGTGATCTTGCCGAGCGCAGCCTGGCTGCCAGCCCCGGCGTTGGCGAAGACGATGTCGAGGGTGCCGCGCTCGGCCTTTACCGCCGCGTAGAGCCGGTCGAGATCGCCCTCGTCGGAGACCGAGCCCTTCACCCCCCGGGCGTTGGGCCCGAGCTTGGCCAGGGCGGCGTCGAGCGCGTCCTGCCGGCGGCCGAAGATGAAGACGAAGGCGCCTTCCTCGATGAACCGCTTCGCCGCGGCGAGGCCGATGCCGGTCGCGCCGCCGGTGATCACGGCGGTCTTGCCATTCAGTCTGGTCATGTCATGGATCCTTGGTTGTAGTGGCACTGAAGCAGGGCTCTGCTTGCCTGACAACAACTATGGAGTTCTGATAACCTGATGACAAGTATGCACTTTTTGGTAAGTATCAAAGATGTCGACATCCTCTGAAATCTGCGACACCGGCTGCGGGCTCAACGCGACGCTGCGCATCATCTCGGGCAAGTGGAAGCCGCTGATCCTGTTTTTCCTGCGCGACGGCCCGAAGCGGTACGGCGAGCTCAAACGCTTGACTCAGGGGGTCAGCGACAAGGTGCTGATTCAGCAATTGAAGGACCTGGAGGCCGATTGCGTGCTGGCGCGGACCGACTACAAGGAAGTGCCTCCGCGTGTGGACTACGCGCTGACTCCCCTCGGTCGCAGCCTGGCCGACGCGATCGTCCCGCTGTGCACGTGGGGAACCGAGAACGCGAGGGAAATGGCGAGCATCTTTGCCAAGCGCGACGCTTTGCCCCTGCAGGGGGTGGACAGCCGCTGATTCGGACGACCGGCCGCATTCGCGTGAGGGCGGTCGGCCAACGACCACGGCAAGGGACGCGTATCACCCGTCGAGGCCCTCGTGCCCGATCTCCTGGACGATCAGGTCGATGAAACTGCGCAGCTTCGTGGTCTGCCGTCGGTCGGCCTGGAACAGCAAGTGCATTGGCCGCGACAGCGTGTCGAAATCCGGCAGTACCCGCACCAGTTGCCCAGCGGATAGCGCGGATCGCGCGAGATCCTCGGCGATGAAGGCGATGCCGAAGCCATCCAGCGCTGCGGAGAGGAGTGCATTGGCATTGTTGGCTTGCAGTCTGCCGTTCGTGGGGATGGCGACCTCATGGCCATCGCGCAGGAACGTCCAATCGGTCGACGGCGAGCGGACGCCAACGAATCCCAGGCATTCGTGCGCCTCGAGGTCTTCCAGGTGGCGGGGCGTTCCCCGTTCGCCCAAGTACCCGGGCGAGGCGCAGGCGAGAAGGCGGAACGGGCGCAACGCGCGTGCAGCGAGCGACGAGTCCGCCAGCGGGCCGGTTCGAAAGACCGCTTCGAAGCCTTCTTCCACCAGATCCACGAAGCGGTCAGTCAGGATGAGTTCGACATCGACACCCGGGTTCTGGCGCAGATACCTCGAGACCAAGGGCATCAGGGTGTGTGTGCCGAACGAGACCGGCGCATTGACGCGCAACCGTCCGCGCGGCGTGCCCGTGGCGTCGCTGCCGGCCGCATCGGCCCAGTCCGCTTCCGCCAGTACCAGCTTGCAGCGCTCGTAGTAGACCTTTCCGACCTCGGTGAGGCTCTGGCGCCGCGTCGTCCGGTTCAGGAGACGCGCTCCCAACCGCGCTTCGAGGTAGCCAACGTGCTTGGCGACCATCTGTGGCGACATCGCCAGCGCCGAGGCCGCCGCGGCGAACGAGCCCAGGTCGGCGGCCCGGACGAATGTGGCCATGCTGGCAAGGCGATCCATTCGACACCCCTGGTTGTGAGACTGATGCTCGATTGAGTGATTATTTCTCAAATAACGATCAATACACTGCACTCATCGACAGTTCGTCGCAACTCAAGGAACAGAGATGAAGATCGGAATCATTGGCGCAGGCAACATCGGCGGCGCCCTGGCGCGCCGCTTCCGTGCCACCGGCCATGACGTGGCCATTGCCAACTCGCGCGGGCCGGCCTCCTTGAAGGAACTCGCGCGCGAGACCGGCGCACGCCCGGTTGCGATCGACGCGGTCGTGCAAGGTGCCGAACTCGTGGTCGTGGCCATTCCCATGACGCAGGTCGCGGCTCTCCCGGCGCGGCTGTTCGCCGATGCGCCGCCCGGTTTGATCGTCGTGGATACGAGCAACTATTATCCGCGCGAGCGCGATGGACGCATCGCCGAGGTCGAAGCTGGCATGACCGAAAGCGGCTGGGTTCAGCAACGCATCGAACACGGCGTGGTGAAGGCGTTCAACTCGATACTCGCGCAGCACCTGCTCGAGAACGGGCGGCCCGCGGGCTCGCCGGACCGGATCGCGCTCGCAGTCGCGGGCGACGACGCCGGCCAGAAATCCGTCGTCGCGCGCCTGCTGGACGACATCGGGTTCGACGCCGTGGATACGGGCGCGATCGCGGAGTCGTGGCGCCAGCAACCGGGCACGCCCGGCTACCTGCAGGATTTCGGCGTCGAGGGCGTCCGGGCGGCGCTGCAACAGGCTCGCCCGGAGCGCACTGCGCAATGGACTGCAACGGATGCCAGCCCAGGCACCTTCGACGCGCCGCGATGACTTGGCGCGTCGATTCACCTCATCAAACTCGTGGAGGCACCATGAACCTCGCTCGCCTTCGAACTGCCGTCGCAATCGCTCTGGCAACGTCTTCCGTCCTGGCCGGAGCGCAGGCTGGCTCGGTCGAGCCTCGGACCTCGACAGAACGCCTGAATGAGCCCGGCCCGCAAGGCGAGGCCCTGGCGCGCGGGGCTGGAACCTGGGACGTCACGTTCACCAACTGGGATGCGCCGGGCGCCGCGCCCACCGTGGTCACAGGGCTGGTCGCGGAGCGCAGGATGATCGGGCCGATGCTCGAAGAGATCCTGCGGCCCGCGCCGGACGCCGGGGGGGCCCCGTTCGTCCGCGTCGACGACCTCACCTTCAACCGACTGGAGGGACGATGGCAATACATGTCCATGGACAGCCGTGTTCCCTTCGGCCTGATGACCGCGGCCAGCCTCGACTCGGATCCCGCGCAACGCGTCTTCGTCGCCTTCACGCCCTTCGCCACGACTGGCAGCGGCCCCGTCGCCAGCGGCCAGATGTTCCGCATGGAGCAGGTGATCCAGCGCCAGGACGCCGACCATGAGACGAAGGATCAATACTTCACGGCGGCGGGCGACGCGCCGGCAAAGTGGCTTGCCAAGAGGTACAGCTACACGCGCAGGCACTGATCGAATTCGACCCGGGCAACTTCACTTTCGCTGCGTTGGCGACATGCCAACGCAGCGCCGACAGGTCTGCTTCGGTCGTCATGGCGGCCGCGTTCCCAATGCGATGACCTGCGCTGGCGTCCAGTCCGGCAAGATGAGCGGCAGCAGTCTTCGAGGCCGCGGACGCCTCGCTCGTCGCGGCCGAACCACCGGTCAAGCATCGATCGCTCATCGTGTGCCGCCGAGTGCGCGCGGTGTGGCCAACGCGACGACGTTCTGGCGCAGTCGTCTGGTCGAAATGTGAGGCCCGGCGTCTGGACGATCCGGTGCAGAGGCTTGCATCGCCCCGTCCAACCCGTAGACTGCGATCAAGCCCCCCCGGCCAGCAGTCCACCGAGGCGCGGTGCCCACACCATGCGCAATCGCTCAACCGCCGCCTCGACGAGGTTCGAACTGCTGGCTCGAGAACTCGAGCAGCAGATCGCCTCTGGTGTGCTGCGTCCCGGCGATCGCTTGCCTTCCGTACGCCAGGCTTGTGCCACCCGGGGCGTGAGCCCAAGCACCGTCTTCCAGGCCTATTACCTGCTCGAGTCGCGCGGCCTGGTCCGCGCGGTGCCCCGGTCGGGCTACTTCGTCGCTGCGCGCGCGGACGGCGTGCTGCTCGCGGAACCGCGAACCTCCGAACCACAGTCCGGGAGCCAGCCCGTCGAGGTCAACGACCTGGTCTGCGCGATCCTCGGCTCCGCACGCGCGCGCGACATCGTGCCGTTCGGTTCGGCTTTCCTCAGCCCGGACCTGTTTCCTCTCGACCGACTTCGTCGCGCCCTGGTCTCGAGCACGCGGCGCCTCGAGCCCTGGAACATGGTCGACGACCTGCCCCCAGGCAACCTGCGACTCAAGCGAGAGATCGCCAAGCGCTACCTGCAGCAGGGCCTGGCCGTGGCCACCGACGAGATCGTGCTCACCCACGGCGCGATGGAGGCACTGAACCTGTGCCTGAGCGCGGTGGCGAGGCCGGGTGACGCCGTCGTGGTCGAATCCCCGACCTTCTACGTCGCGCTGCAGGCCTTGCAGCGCCTGGGCCTGCATGCCATCGAGGTTCCCACCCATGTTCGCGAAGGCATCGATCTCGGACGTCTGGCGCAGGTGATCGAGCTCTATCGCCCGAAGGCCTGCTGGCTGATGACGACCTTCCAGAATCCGCTCGGCAGCCTCATGCCCGAGGCGAAGAAGCGCGACCTCGTCGGACTGCTCGCCCGGCACGACGTGCCGCTGATCGAAGACGATGTCTACTCGGACCTCTACGAAGGCAACGCGGCACCGCTGCCGGCCAAGGCCTACGATCGCCGCGGTCTCGTGCTGCACTGCTCGTCGTTCTCGAAGTGCCTGGCGCCCGGCTATCGCGTCGGCTGGGCCGCGCCGGGCCGATGGGCGCGCGAGGTCGAACGGTTGAAGGTGATGACGAGCCTGTCGGGATCGATCCCGGTGCAGGCGGCGCTGGCCGAGTACCTGCAGGAAGGCGGCTACGACCGTCACCTGCGAAGCCTGCGCCTGTCCCTGAAGGCCCAGCGCGACAGCCTGTTCGACGCGGTGAACCGGCACTTTCCGGACGGTACCCGCGTGGCGCGGCCGGCGGGCGGCTACTTCGTGTGGGTCGAACTGCCGGCCGGCGTCGACGCGATGGCCCTGCACCGAGCCGCGCTGGCGCGGCGCATCAGCCTCGCGCCGGGGCCGATGTTCTCGGCACGCGGCGAATTCCAGCATCACATCCGGTTGACCTGCGGCCAGGGCTGGGACGCGGCGCTCGAGCGCGCCATGCGCACGCTGGCACGCCTGGTCGGTGACTCGCTGCGCGTCGAAGGCGCCTTGCAACCGCCGATCTGATCCGGTCGCCCAGGCCCGCAACTGCTCCGGTCGGCAGCGCAGCCTGCTCGGCAGACTGCAGGCATGTCGACGACCACACCGATCAGCGTATGCCGCACCGCGAAGCCGCTCTGACTCTGGTGGCGCCCGGCCGCGTGCCACCGGACGCCGAACGCGCGCTGCACGAGGTGCTGGATCGACTGGGCCCCTCCGTCTTCGCCGGTCTGCTGGACGCCGACGGCGTCCTGCGCTACGCCAACCAGGCGGCGCTGCAGGCCATCGGCAGCGCGCCCGAGCAGGTGTTCGGCCAGCCCTTCGACGCCACCCCCTGGTGGCAAGGCTGCGAGTTGTCGCGGCGGCGGCTGCAGCAGGCGATTGCAAGCGCGTTGCGCGGCGAGGCGTCGCGCTTCGACGTGCGCGTCGCCACATGCGCCGGCGACACGCTGTCCATGGACTTTTCGCTGCTCCCGCTCTACGGACCGGATGGCCGCGTGGTCTGGCTCATTCCTTCCGCATGCGACGTGAGCGAACGAGAGCACGCGCAGCGCCAGTTGCTGCTCACTCGCCATGCCGTCGAACAGTCCAACGACGCGCTCTTCCAGGTCGGGCCGGACGGCTTCTTTCGCGATGCCAACGCGGCCGCCTGCCGGCTGCTGGGCATGGAGCGCGACGCACTGCTGCGACTGCGCGTGACGGATGTCGACAGCCAAGTCGACGAGTCGAATTGGCCGGATCGTTGGCGCGAGATGTGCGAACGAGGTTCGCTGCGATTCGAGACCAGCGTCCGCCATCGCGAGGGTCATGAGATTCCGGTCGATGTCTCAGTCAGCCTGGTGACCAGTCGCGACGAGACGTTCGCCCATGTATGCGTGGACGACCTGCGTGAGCGGCGCGCCGCCGAAGGCCGCATCCAGCAACTGCTGCGTTTCGACGACCTGACTGGCCTGCCGAACCGCCAGCGGGTCTTCGAGACCCTGGGAGCGACGTTGCAGACCAGCGACCAGACGGCAGTGCTGGTACTGGAGCTCGACCGCTTCAAGCGCATCAACGACGGCTTCGGCCTGCACGTCGGCGACGCGGTGTTGCGCGAAGCGGCACAGCGCCTCGTTGCTGCCGTGCGCAGCGTCGACCTGGTCGCCCGTCGCGGCGGTGACGAGTTCGTGATCGTGATGCCCGCCCCCTCGGCGGTCGCGTGGCAGACGGCGCAGGCGCTGCTCGACACCATCGCCCGCCCGATGATGATCGAAGGGCACGAGATCTACGTGACCTGCAGCATCGGCATCGCGTCCGCGCCTACGGACGGCAATGACGCCGCCAGGCTGCTTCGCAGCGCCGACGCCGCGCTGCACCAGGCCAAGCTCCTGGGTCGCAACCAGGTCAACGCCTATGAAGGCGCACGCCACGACGATGACCCTGAGCGACTGATGCTGGAAGCAGCGCTGCGCCGTGCACTGCGCGACGAGCAGCTCGAGCTGCACTACCAGCCGCAAGTCGACCTGAAGAATGGCCACATCGTCGGCGTCGAGGCCTTGCTGCGCTGGGAGCATCCCACGCTGGGCAGCATCGCCCCCAATCGATTCATCCCGATCGCCGAAGAGACCGGCCTGATCGTCGCGATCGGCGACTGGGTGCTGCGCCGCGCCGTCGAACAGGCGGCAGCGTGGCAGCGGGCCGGGCTGCCGCCGCTGCGCATGGCCGTCAACCTGTCGACGCGCCAGCTGCTGCAGCCGGACCTGGCGCGGCGCATCGAAGGCCTGCTCGCCGCGAGCGGCCTCGATCCGCGGCTGTTCGGCGTCGAGGTCACCGAGAGCATGCTGATCTGCAACTTCGACCAGGCGGTGCAACACCTGCGGACGCTCCGTGCGCTCGGGGTCGAGGTCTCGCTCGACGACTTCGGCACCGGCTACTCGAGCCTGAGCTACCTGCGGCGGCTGCCGGTGGATGTCGTCAAGATCGACCGCTCGCTCGTCCCCGACGTCACCGCGCCGGCCGAAGACGTGTCGATCACGCGGGCGATCATCACGATGGCGCATCGCCTGCAGATGAAGGTGCTGGCCGAAGGCGTCGAGAGCGAGGGCCAGGCCGCCCTGCTGGCCGCCAACGAATGCGACCAGATGCAGGGCTACTGGTTCAGCGCCGCGCTGCCGGCAGCCGAGGTCGAATCCATGCTGCGCGCCGGCCGGCAGATCGATCCGACCCTGCTCGGCCGGCGTTCGCGGCAGCGCACCTTGCTGCTGGTCGACGACGAGGAAAACATCGTCGCCGCATTGCGACGGCTGCTGCGCGCCGAAGGCTGGAAGGTGCTCAGCGCCACCAGCGCCGAGCAGGCGCTGCACCAGATGGCGCGGCACGAGGTGGACGTGGTGCTGTCCGACCAGCGCATGCCGGGCATGACGGGGGTCGAGTTGCTGCGCCGGGCCAAGGAGCTGTACCCGGAAACGATCCGGCTGGTGTTGTCGGGCTACACCGAGCTCCAGTCGATCACCGACGCGATCAACGAAGGAGCGATCTACAAGTTCCTCGCCAAGCCCTGGGACGACGAGCAACTGCGTGCCCACTTGCGCGAGGCTTTCGCATTGAAGGAGATGGCCGACCAGAACCGCCTTCTCGACCGGGAAGTGCAGGCCGCCAATCGGGAATTGGCTGAATTGAACCGGCGGCTGCAGGCGCTGCTGAGTGCGCAGCGCGAGAAGAACGAGCGCGAGATCGGCAGTCGCGAGGCGGCGCAGGAATTGTTGGATGCGGTGCCGGTGCCTGTGTTCGGCACCGACGACGAGGGCCTGCTGGCATTCGTCAATGCGCCGGCCCAGGCGCTGTGCGGCCTCGATGGCGGCTTGCTGGGACGGCCTGCGACCGAGCACCTGCCCAAGGCCTTGCAACCCGTGCTGGAGGGCACTCCGATGCTGGTGACGCTGGCGGGGCGGCGCTGGTGGGCGATGAGCCGTCCGTTGAGCGGCAAGGCGCGTGGCCGCCTGTTGGTGTTGCTCCCACAAACCGGAGAGTCGACATGACGGTGCCAGCCACTCCCGACGCGCCTCCTGTGGCGCTGACACACCTGTTCCGTCATAGCCTGCGCGAGGGGCGGGTGCATCCGCTGCTGCATGTCCTGCAGCGCTATCGCCAGGAGGCGCCGAAATGACCATGGCCTGTCGTCCCATCGCCCGCGACGAGTTGCTCGCTGCGCTGCGCGATCTGCCCCCGCTGCCTTCGGTCGTTCTCGAACTGATCACGTCGCTGGGCCACGAGGAACTCAGCGCCTCGCAGTACGCCGCCAAGATCTCGCGCGACCAGGCGTTGGCTGCCAAGACCCTGCGCCTGGCCAACTCGTCGTTCTACGGGCGAGGCGGGCAGGTCCGCTCGGTTGCAGAGGCGATCACGGTACTCGGCCTGCGCACGATGCGCTGCGTCGTCACCGCGGCCGGCATGGCCGGCAGCTTTCGCCGCCACCCCGCTTTCGACCATGACACTTTCTGGCGCCACTCGATCGGCAGCGCGCTGTGTGCGCAGGCACTGGCCGGTGAACTGGGGCGCGACGACGGCGACCTGGCGTTCACGGTCGGCCTGCTGCACGACATCGGCCGGCTGGCGCTGGCCAGCGCCTTTGCGCCGGCCTACGCCGAGGTCGAGCAGTGGCGGCGCGACAAGGATTGCCCCGGCGACGTCGCCGAACGCGCCGTGCTCGGCATCGATCACGCCGAGGTCGGCGGGTTGATGGCACGGCAGTGGAACTTCGCGCCGGTCATCGTCGACGCCATCCACCGGCATCACGCACCGCCGGCCGTCGCCGAGGTCACGCTGACGGGCATCGCCCATGTCGCCGACGCGATCGCCCACGCGCTGGGTCTGGCCGGTGACGTCGACGAGGCCGTGCCGACCCTGCTGCCACCGGTCTGGGCCGCCTGCCGCCTCGACGATGCTGCCTGCATGCGGGTGTTCGCCAGCACCGAGGCGCAATTCGAGACCGTCTGCGAAGCGTTGCTTCACTGAAATCCATGTCCGAATCCGAACTTCTCTCGCTGCAGCGCGCGAACCAGGAACTGCGCGCCTTGAACGAATCCCTGCGCAGCGCCCAGGACCAGTTGCTGCAGTCCGAACGCCTGGCCTCCATCGGGCAACTCGCCGCCGGCGTGGCGCACGAGATCAACAATCCGATCGGCTATGTCTTCTCGAATTTCGGCACGCTGGAGGCCTATCTCGAGCGCGTGTTCGAGATGCTCGACGCATACGAGCAGGCCGAAGCGGCGCTGGCCGACAGCGGCGTCGCGGACAGGCTGGCGACGTTGCGTGCACGGGTCGAACTCGACTATCTGAAGCAGGACATCCCGCTGCTGATGAGCGAGTCGAAGGAGGGCCTCTCGCGGGTGCGCAAGATCGTCCAGGACCTCAAGGAGTTCTCGCGCGTCGACACCCACCAGGAGTGGACCTGGGCGTCACTGCACCAGGGCATCGACTCCACGCTGAACATCGTCGCCAACGAGATCAAGTACCGCGCCGACGTTCGGCGCGAGTACGGCACCCTGCCCGACATCGAGTGCCTGCCGTCGGAGCTCAACCAGGTGTTCCTGAACCTGCTCGTCAACGCGGCCCAGGCGATCGGGCCGGAGCGCGGCCTGATCGTCGTGCGCAGCGGCGATGCCGGGGGCGAGGTCTGGGTCGAGGTCGAGGACGACGGCGGCGGCATCGCTCCGGAACACCTGGCGCGCGTCTTCGACCCCTTCTTCACCACCAAGCCCGTGGGCCGCGGCACCGGCCTGGGCCTGTCGCTCTCCTACGGCATCGTCCAGAAGCACCACGGCCGCATCGATGTGCGCAGCGAACCGGGCCGCGGCTCGTGCTTTCGCGTCACGCTGCCGGTGCGGCGTCCGGGCACCGGCGGAGGATCAACATGACGTCAGCCCTGGCGGACTGGACGGTGCTTGCCGTCGACGACGAGCCCAACATCCTTGCCGCGCTGCGACGGCTGTTCCGTGCGACGGGTTGGCACCTCCTGACGGCCGGTCACGCAGAAGAGGCGCTGGCGCTGCTCGCCAGGGAACCCGTGAACGCCGTGCTGTCGGACATGCGGATGCCAGGCATGGACGGCGTGCAACTGCTCGAACGGGTCAGCCTCGGCTGGCCGAATACGGCGCGTCTGCTGCTGACGGGCCAAGCTGATCTGGGTTCGACGATAGCCGCCATCAACCGCGGCCGGCTGCACCGCTACGTGACCAAGCCCTGGAACGACGACGAGCTGATTCTGACGCTGCGCCAGGTCGCGGAGGGCCAGCAGCTCGAAGCCGACAAGCAGGCGCTCGAGCGACTGACGCGCGAGCAGAACGACGAACTGAAGGCCATGAACTCAGGGCTGGAGGCCCGCGTCGCATTGCGCACCGGGGAGCTGGCGGCCGCCAACGACCGGCTGAAGCGCAACTACCTGACCTCGATCAAGGCCTTCACCGCGCTGATCGAGCTGCGCGGCAGCGCCCAGGTCGGACACGCGCGCCAGGTCGCCGACCTGGCTCGGCGCATCGCGCAGGCCATGGCGCTGGACGCCGACTCCACGCACGACCTGCCGATTGCCGCGCTGCTGCACGACATCGGCCACATCGGCCTCAGCGATGCGGTGCTGGCACGGCCGCTGAGCCGTCTCGAAGGCAACGAACTGCAGCGCTACCGGCTGCACCCGGTGCTCGGCGAGCAGGCATTGCTGGCCAGCGACGACATGCAGGGCGTGGCGCCACTGATCCGCGCTCACCACGAACGCTGGGATGGCCAAGGTTTCCCCGACGGCCTGCGCGGCACGGCGATCCCGCTCGGGGCCCGCATCCTGGCGGTGGCCGACGCCTTCGAGGATCTGCGCGGCGGCCGGATCGATGGCCAGGCCCTGAGCCCGCTCGACGCTCGCCGCACGGTGCTGGCAGGGCGTGGCAGCCATTTCGACCCCGCCGTCGTCGACGCCTTCGCGAGCCTGTTTTCGTCGGCGCTGCCCCAACCGGCGGCGCCCATGCTGTGCTTGCGCACCGCGGAGCTGCGGGCCGGCCAGACCCTGACGCGGGATTTCGTATCGTCCGAGGGGGTGCTGCTGCTGTCGGCCGGCCAGAGGCTGGACGACGACCTGATCGGCCGCATCTGTGCCTTCGAGCGCAAACATGGCCTGACCCTGATGCTGGCGGTGCAGTGGCCGCAGGAGCCCTCGCGGTGAAGCGTCTGCTGGTCGTCGACGACGAGGTGCCCGTACTCCACGCGCTGCGCCGCCTGCTGCAGCTGCACTTCAAGCCGCAGCAGCTTGGCGTGGAACTCTGCACCGATCCGCTGCACGCACTGCAGCGCCTGCACGAGACGCGCTTCGACGTGATCATCAGCGACTACCGCATGCCCCGGCTGGATGGCGTGACGCTGCTCGTGCGTGCCAGGGAGCTGGACCCTCGCGCGGTACGCATGATGCTCAGCGCAGCCGCCGACTTCGGCACCGCGCTGGACGCGATAAATCGCGCCGGGGTCTTCCGCTACATCCCGAAGCCGTGGAACGAATCGCAGCTGCTGGCGGACCTGCACGCCGCGCTGGCGTTCGACCCTTGTGCCATCCCGAGCCCGGACGAACTGGAGCGGCGGCGGCTTGAAGCGCTGGAGCCTGGCATCACCGAGGTCCAGTGGGGCCCGAACGGCGAAGTGCTGATGCCGGACTACCTGCCGACGCGACCGAGCGAGCTGTGAGTCCGCCGGGCCGTTCGCCGCAGGCGATGTCTGGCGGCCGCCGGCCCCATGAGTTGGCCAGCGAGCTCTCGATCTAGACGCTTCGCTTCCCGAGCATCGACGCGATCTGCTCCTTCGGCACTGCCTTGGAAACGAGGAATCCCTGCATCTGGTCGCAGCGAAGCAGATGAAGCATGCGGGCCGTCTCCTCGGTTTCGACGCCTTCGGCCACGACCGTCAACCGCAGTGAATGAGCCAGCGCGATCATCGTGGAGACCAGCGTCATGTTGTCCGGACTGTCCAGCATCGTCGACACGAAGGCGCGATCGATCTTCAGCACTTGCACCGGCAGCTTGGCCAAGTAGGCGAGTGACGAGTAGCCAGTACCGAAGTCGTCGATCGAGACGTTGACGCCCATCGACGACAACGTCTGCAGCTTCTGGATCGTGGCCGCGATGTTTTCCATCAGCAGGCTCTCGGTGAGCTCGATGTCAATGCCGGAGCCGATGCCTGCGTCCGACAGCGTGCGCGAGACGACGTCGATGAAGTCCTGTCGGCGCAATTGAACGGCTGACACGTTCACGGCGATCCGCGGTGCAGGCAAGCCAGCATCCAGCCACTCGCGGTAGTCGTTGGCCGCGGTGCGCAACGCCCACGCGCCCACGTCGATGATCAGCCCGGTCTCCTCGAGGAGCGGAATGAACTCCAGCGGTGGCACCAGCCCCCGCTCCGGGCTCATCCAGCGTATCAATGCTTCGACGCCTTCGATGCGACGAGTGCCGAGATCAACCTTGGGCTGGTAGTACAGCACGAACTCCTCGCGCTCGATCGCCTTGCGCAAGCGACCCTCCAACGCCAGGTTTTTCGCGACCGATTCAGTCATGCCCGGCGTGTAGAAGAGGAGTGCCTCGGACGAGGCCTGGGCCTTGCGTACCGCAGCCTCGGCGTTTCTGAACAGCGCTTCCGTGGTCTCTCCATCCCGAGGAAACATTGCCACGCCGATCTTGGCCGCGACGCGCAGTTCATGGCCGCCAACGATGTACGGGGCCTGAAAGCAATTGCGGTATTTGATGGCGCCACGCTGCACGACATCACCTTCGCCGGAGATGTCGGACATCACGATCGCGAAGTGATCCGCGCCGAGGCGCGCCACGAACTGTTTATCCGTCGCGCTGGCGAGCAGTCGTTCGGCGACGCCTCTCAGCAATTGATCGCCTGTGATGCGGCCCAGCGTGTCATTGATCGTCTTGAAACGTTCCAGATCGATCATCACGAGCGCGAGTTGACGGCCTTCGGCCGACGACGTGACGATCAGCCGTTCGAGCCGCTCTTCCAGCAGCACGTTGTTCGCCAGGCCCGTGAGCCCGTCGTAGTACGCGAGGAAGTGCAGGCGCTCCTCCTTCTCGATGTGGTCGAGCGCGAACGCGATGTCGCGCACGAGTTCCATGAGCAATTGAGATTCCTCGCCATCGAATGCGTCTGGCACATTGGAGAACAACACGAATACACCAACGCTTCGGCCCGAAATGACAAGTGGAAGACAGGCGAATGATCGGTGCTTGCGGGCCAGTAGGCGGTCACGAAGTTCGGTGACAGAGTCGTCGGTGGAAACGTCATTGCTGATGACCGGCTCGCCGCTGCGGATCGCGCGCGATCCGGGGCGTTCGCTGTCGGGCGTGCCGCCGCGCGCGGTGATTCGAATGTCTGGGACGTACGACTGGTCTTCCCCAAAGACCGCCGCCATGACGCCGTCCTGGGTGACGGGATCGAGCATGCCGACCCAAGCCATGCTGAAGCCGCCCGTTTGCACGGCGAGGCGGCAGGCCTCGCGGAACAGTTCCTCCCGGTCGCCGGCGCGAACGATCAGCGTACCAATGCCGCTCAGCATGGCGTGCACCCGGCTCAGGCGGCGGATTCGCTGCTCCGATCGACGCGTCTCGGTCACGTCCTTGCCAATGCTTGCGGTGCCGACCACTTCGCCGGCAGGGTCGCGCAGGATCGTGTTGTCCCATTGGATGAGGAGTCGATCGCCAGCGCGGGTCACGATCTCGTTCTCGTGGTGCCACGCAGACGGATGATCGGCGAGCAGGTCGCGAAACGTGGCCTTCAACGAGGCGTTCTCAGGGGGGACGAAGGTATCGAACCAGTTCTTTCCGATCACCTCTTCTTCTTCCCAACCCGTGAGTTTCAGCAGAAAGCCGTTGCAGTAGGTGATGCGCGCTTCGCCGTCCAGCATCAACGAGACGAGCTGAACATTGCGCAGAAGGTCGCTGAAGCGGCGTTGGCTTTCGCGCAGCGTCCTTTCCATGGCGATCCTGTCGACCATTTCATGGCGCAGCGCGTCCTCGTTGCGATTGGACGCTGACAGGCGCTCATTCGCGGCGGTGAGTTGCGCCGCGAGAGCTGCCAGCCTGTCGGTGAGAATTCGAATGTGGCGGGCATCGAACTCATCGAGCCGCAGAGGCGCGTCGGGCGCGGGTCGCGCGATCACGCGAGCGACGCTGTCGAGCAGCGTGGCGGGCTCGCAGGACTTCGACAGGATCTCGAGCACGCCGCACGAATCCGCCAGGGCTCGAACATCGGCGTCTGCGAATGTTGCACTGCGCAAGATGATTCGCGTGGCTGAAACGTCGGGCGTCGACCGCACCGCCCGCACGAACTCCAGGCCGTCCATGGCAGGCATCAGAACGTCGCAGATGACGAGATCGGGGCGCGCCTCTTCCAGCATGGCCAAGCCCCGGGAGCCGGATGCCGCCTGCAGCGTTTCATATCCTGCGGATTCCAGCAATGCCTTCAGTTGCAGCCGATTCACGTCGACATCGTCGACCACCAGGATCTGTTGCATGTAGATGTCACGCTCGGTTGTAGGCCGCCCTCAATTGGTGGGACGCCAACCCATTATGCGAGGAGGCTGTGGGCTCCGCTCGCGAAGGCGAGGCATCGGTCGCAGCTGTCGCGCTGTCGCGCACCGCGACGCACGCTCGGTGCGATGTGTCAAGTCCGGGAGGCGCAGAAGACAATTGCGTCGTCTCTTGCGCCATGTCAAGTCATGGCGAATCGGCGAGAAGTGCGCTTGCCCGCGAGTGTCATCATCTACCGGTGACGAACCCAGTCGATATGCGATCGCTGACACCCGATGCCCGCTACGAGAGGCGCACCGAGGTTGTCCGACTGAGGAAAACGGGTCTGACCTATCTCCAGATCGGCGCGCAGACCGGCTTGAGTCGCACTGGTGTATTCGACATATGCAAACGATATGCCGCCACGGGGGCCGCCTCGCTGCGGGACGCGACCGCGGGCCGCGCATCGGGGGCCGTCCGAAAGCTGCAATTGCCTCAAGAGGCGGTGCTGCGCCGGTTGATCTGCGACTACACGCCTGATCAGCTGGCCATGTCGTACCCGCTCTGGACGCGATCCGCGGTAGTCCGACTGATCGACTCGCGTTTCGGCTTGCGACTGAAGGTTCGCACGTTGGGCTCGTACCTGGCTCGTTGGGGCTTCGCGCCGCGCAGCACCGGCAAGCACGCTCGCGATCTGTCGTCGGCGAGAAGGCTGTTGCTGCGCAAGGAATACCCGCGCATCGCGGCCCGAGCAGTCGTCGAGGACGCAGAGGTCAGTTGGGGTGACGATGCGCCACTTCGCGGTCATGCCGACGGAGCGGGTTGCATCGGACCCGGCGTGGCCGAAGTCGATCATCAGTTCGGGCTGACCTCCGCAGTGAACGGCAAAGGGCAGATGCGCTGGAGGACCCATGTTGGCGTACTCACTGCAAGTGACTTGATCGAATTTCTGCGCCGACTCGTCAAGATTTCCGCGAAGAAGGTCTTCCTGATGCTGCGCGACAGCGACGCGCAAAGGGCGCTGTCGGTCCAGGTGTGGCTTGTCGAGCATGTCGACGAGATCGAAGTGTTCTGCCAACCCTCGGAAGGTGTGCGGCGCGCAGGCGCCCGGGTCGAACCCGAAGCTGCTGAACCCGTGGGCTGATTCAAGTTCGATGCCGCCACATCGATCGAGCTTTGCGGCGCTTGTCCGCCGAATACGAAGTGGCGTTGCGCTGTGAAATAGGTGCTCTCCGGCGGCGAGCGGTGCGCTCCTGGCATTCGGCCACCTGGCGCAGGAAGGGCTGCATCGGGGCCCGGACGCAGCACCTGGTCGGAGCGGCCGTTGAGCATCGACCGGTCGACGGTCGACTCGCGCTCGGGCACGCTCAGCACAATTGAAAGAACCTGACCATGAATTTCCTGATGAAGATGCCGATAGGCAGGCGTCTCGCCGCAGGGTTCGCCTTCCTTGTCGCGCTGTTGACCATCATCACGGTTACCGGCGTGACCCGGATTGGCGCGCTGGATGAGAACACGGACGTGATCGTCCATGACCGCCTCGTCAAGGTCGAACTCGCCAACACCATCGAGAACGAAGTCAACCGCCGGGCCAGAGCCGTGCGCACGGCCTTGATAGCGAGCGACGACAACATCGTGCGCGCTGAACTCGCCAAGATCGACGAGTCTGCTCTGTTGGTCGCCAAGGCCATCGAGCAGTTGGAGGCCACGATCCATACGCCGCAAGGAAAGGCCGCCCTGCTGGCTCTCGTGGACGCCGGCCGACCGTTCAAGGAACACGAGCGCAAGCTGATCGAAATGATCAAGGCCAAGCAGATCGACGACGGCCGCACATATCTGGTCAGGAACTTGCTGACCCCGCAGGCTGTCTACCTGGCCTCCATCGAGGCCTTTGCCAAGACACAGGTCGATGGCATGGTGGCGTTCGCGGTCGAGTCGTCCGAGATGGCCCGCAACGCTTATATCCTGATGATCTCGCTGGCGGTCGTCGCGGTGACGTTGGCGGTTGCCGTTGGAGTGGCCCTGACGCTGTCCATCACACGCCAGATCGGTGGCGAGCCACACCGTGCAGCCACCCTCGCTCGGGGGGTCGCCGCAGGTGACCTCGTGGTTCGCGTCGACCTCAGGCGAGGAGACACGACCAGCCTGATGGCGCGCCTCAAGGAGATGCAGGAAAACCTGCTCAGGGTGGTGTCCAACGTGCGCGAGAACTCCGAGTCGGTTGCGACGGCTTCGGCGCAGATCGCCCAAGGCAACAGCGACCTCAGCCAGCGTACGGAAGAGCAAGCTTCCGCGCTTGAGGAAACCGCCTCCTCGATGGAGCAACTCGGCTCCACCGTCCGGCAGAACGCGGACAACGCCAGGCAGGCCAATCATCTCGCGCTCAGCGCGAGCGCAGTGGCGATCAAGGGCGGCGAGGTCGTCGGCAAGGTGGTCGACACCATGAAGAACATCAACGACAGCTCCCGCAGGATCGCCGACATCATCGGGGTCATCGATGGAATTGCGTTCCAGACCAACATCCTCGCACTCAATGCAGCGGTGGAGGCGGCACGGGCGGGCGAGCAGGGTCGGGGCTTCGCCGTCGTTGCCACGGAGGTGCGCAATCTGGCCGGGCGAAGCGCCGACGCAGCCAAGGAGATCAAGAGCCTGATCCATGCAAGCGTCGAGCGCGTCGAACAAGGCACGGTCCTGGCCGATCAGGCCGGCCTCACCATGACCGAGGTTGTCAGCAGCATCCGTCGCGTGACCGACATCATGGGCGAGATCAGCGCTGCGAGCATCGAACAGAGCACCGGGGTTGCACAGGTGGGACAGGCGGTGAGCCAAATGGATCGGGCCACGCAGCAGAATGCCGCGCTGGTCGAGCAAAGCGCTGCCGCTGCCGAGAGCCTGAAACAACAGGCGCATCAGCTATTGCAGGCCGTGGCGGTCTTCAAGCTGGCCTGACGCGCCGGCATCCATCTCGAATTCAAAGGGGCGTAGCGAGAAGGACGCCGGGATCCGACACAGACGCAGACGCTGGCCGGGCGGCTCACCCCGTCGCCGGCGCGGCGGCCCAAAGCGGAGTCGGCGCCAACGGCTCTTTCGCAGCAGCCTCTGCAGAACAAGCGAACCGCAACTCCGATATCCGAGATGAAGCGCCTCCGTACTTTCCACCAAAGACAGTCCAAAGTCGCTGGCCTCATCGTCATCGTCATTGCGCTGCAGACTCTGCTGGGAGCTCTGAGCATTGATGTACTTGCCTCGGTGCGTGCCTTCGTCGGTGGCGAGAGCATCTGGTCGAAGGCCCAGCGCGATGCGGTCGCTCACCTGAACGAGTATCTGCGCACCCGCAGCGAGGCCGAGCATGTGGCCTTCCTGGCGGACATCGCCATCCCGCTCGCCGACCGCCGGGCCCGCGAACAAATGGACAGGTCCGGGTACGACGAAGCGGTCGTTGCCCGCGCATTCATCGCGGGCGGCCTGGATCCGGCGGATGTCGGCGGGATGATCCGCTTGTACCGCCGCTGGCATGCGTCGCCCCTCATGTCGGATTCAGTCTCGGCCTGGGTCGAGGCCGACGACGGCATCGCGCAACTAGATGCACTGATGAACCAGGCACGCCTGAGCGGATCGGAGGAGGCCTTCGCGAATCAACATTCAATCGCCCAGCGCGCGCGCACCCTCGACGCGCAACTGACGGTGCTCGAGCGCCGCTTCTCGGAGCGGCTCGGCGATGCATCGCGCAAGGCCCAGGCACTGCTGCTCGTCGTCAACGCAATCCTGGCTGCCGGTCTTGCAGCACTCGTGATCACGTTTTCACTTTGGACATTTCGCAAGCAGAGGACGATCGAAGGAGCGCTTCGGGACAGTCACGAGCGCTGGGAACTGGCAGCCCACGGGGCCCATCTTGGCGTCATCGACGCCCATGTCGACGCGCGCCGATTCGACATCAGCGCGTTGAGCCGGGCGATCTCGAGTGCGCGTTGGCCCGAAGCCGGACCGCTTGCCGATGGTGCCAGCGGCGTGCTGGACCCCGAAGATGGGGACCGGATCTCGTCCGCGGTCGCCCAGGCAGCAACAGGTGGCCTGCCGATTCGCGTGCGATGTCGCGTCGGCATGGCCGACGGCACGACTCGGCATCTCGAACTCCTGGCTGGCGTGCACACGACCGACGCGATTGACAGCCTGCGCGTGGTGGGAATCCTGCGAGACGTGAGTGACGACGTGCGCGGCGAGATCGCCATCGCGCGCCAGGCGTTGCGTCAGGGACTGGTCGCCCGCTTCGGCCAGATGGCGCTCGAGAATCCGGACATCGAGGAATTGATCGCCGAGGCGGTCGCTGTCGTCGGGCAAGGCCTCGACGTCGGTCTTTGCCGGCTGCTCGTCACCGGGGCACGCGAAGGGACATTGCGCATGTCGGCCGGGGTTGGCTGGCGAGATGCCTGGACGGGAAGCCATGTCTACGATGTCGTCGAGGAGGCCCAGGACCAGTTCGTGATGGGCACGCGCGAATCCATTGTCATCGCCGACTTTCGCGTCGAGAGCCGATTCCCGTTCTCTGCGGCACTACGCGACCATGGCGTGAGAAGCGGCGTCGCGGTGCTGGTGTGCGGCGCCGAAGGGCCGTTCGGCGTGCTCGGGGCCTACGACCCCGAGCCGAACCGATTCAGCGACGACAGTGCCCACTTTCTCAAGAGCATCGCGCATGCGCTGGCCGCTGCGCTCGACCGCCGCCACGTCGAGGGCCGTCTCGCCCGCATGGCGCAGTTCGACTACTTGACAGGGTTGCCCAACCGCAGCCTCTACATGGAGCGGCTGCAGCAGACCGCCTTCGAGGCCCAGCGCGGCAAGGGCACTTTCGGGGTGCTGTTCATCGACATCGATCGTTTCAAGTCCATCAACGACACGCACGGACACACCGTGGGTGATCTGTTGCTGACGCAGATCGCGGCACGCCTGGCGGCCTCGGTGCGCCAGATCGACACCGTGTGTCGCCTGGGCGGCGATGAATTCGCGGTCACACTGGCAACGCTGGCCAACGTGGACGACGCCGCGATCGTCGCGCGCAAGATCGTCAATGCCATCGATGCCCCCTTCGCCATCGACGGCCTGGAGTTGACGGTCTCCGCGAGCATCGGCATCGCCCTCTGGCCGACCGACGGCACCAGCCCGGACACGCTGCTGCTCAATGCCGACACGGCCATGTATCGCGCCAAGGAACTCGGACGCAACACCTATCAGTTCTACCTGCCGCACATGAACGAGCGCGTCGCCGAGCGCCTGCGCATCGAGGTGCAATTGCGCCAGGCACTCGAGCGCGGTGAATTCGTGTTGCACTATCAACCCAAGGCGTCGCTGGCGACCGGCGCCATCAGCGGGCTGGAAGCCTTGCTCCGCTGGCAGCACCCGGAACGGGGCCTGGTCGCTCCCATCGAGTTCATTGCCATCCTGGAGGAGACAGGGCTGATCGTTCCGGTCGGCGACTGGGTCATTGGCGAGGCCGTCCGACAAATGTGCGAATGGGTGGCAGCCGGGATCGTGCCGAGGCCAGTCGCAATCAATTTGTCGGCGCGACAGTTCCGACACAAGGATCTGGAGACGGTCGTGGAGCGGGTCCTCGCGTCAAGCGCTCTTGACCCTTGCCTGCTGGAATTCGAGTTGACCGAATCGGTATTGATGGCCGACAGCCGAACCGCGGTCGAGACCTTGCAGAGCCTGCGCGCGCTCGGCGTTCGCATCTCGATCGACGACTTCGGCACTGGATATTCGAGCCTGGCCTACTTGAAGCGGTTCCCGCTGGATTGCCTGAAGATCGACCGCAGCTTCGTGCATGACGTCACGACGGACACCTTCGATTCGACGATCGTGAGGACGATCATCACCTTGGCCAGGAGCCTGGGCTTGACAGTCGTTGCCGAAGGCGTGGAGACGGTCGAGCAGGTGGAGTTCCTTCGTCGCCACGCGTGCGATGAGATCCAGGGCTACTACTTCGCCCGCCCACTGGCCGCGCCGGCTTGCGGCCTGGCTCTGAAGAGCGGTCTCCGGCTGGCGCTCCCAGGCGAACCTGAAGCCGTCATGCAGGTGGCGAATCTGTTGTGAACGACTCCCGAGCGGGCGCTTCTCTCCGATGTCGTGCCACGCGTGCCGGCGCAGTTTCTTGACATCCGGTCTCAGGAAAATATTGAGAATGTCAGGAATTTGTTACGGAGAACCTCCTGTTCGGTGCCAATAAAGTCGGAGACAGGCTCACCTATGGCGAGCACAGGCGTCCTGTCCCGGCATCGCGACGTGAAGTCCGAGACAAATCCCGTCAGTTGAAGCAGTCAGAGTGAGTCGTGGCGGAGAAGTCGGAGACACCACGTAGATCGCGATCCGCAACGGCGAGCCTAGGTTGAACCCGACGACGCGACCTGGCTGATGTTCTTGTGGGTTCTGGCGGCCAGCGGCGTCTTGGCACTTGGCTCCTGGCGGCGAGCGCTCAATGCGTCACGACTTTTCAGTCGATGGCGGTCTCGCTGCCTATGACTGCAGACCCCGAGAGATCGGTTGATGGTGCAGGCCTGTCCACCTGATCGGGGGAGAGTCCATCTCGAAGCTGGCGGCAATACCCGACCTGCGCACATTGGCGTCGAAAGTGGGAGACTGCAGCGCACGACAACCAAGGCTATCGACTATGAGGCGACTGGCGAAGGCTCTGGCAACACTCCTTGGAATCGCGGTACTGGGGCTCGTGCTCTTCACGATCTGGGCCTGGCGGTCCGCGATCGCCCCCGTCGAGCCTCCTGCCGTCGCGTCGCTTGAGGCGTCGTTGATCGCCAAGGGCGAGAAACTGGCCGACGCCGGCTACTGCCTCACTTGCCACACGCCCCCCAAGGGCAAGCCCTATGCGGGTGGGCTGCCGATGGTGACCGCCTTCGGCACCATCTATTCCACCAACATCACGCCCGACCGAGCCACCGGCATCGGCAACTGGTCGCTTGAGGCGTTCGCGCGCGCCATGCACGAGGGCGTGGCTCGCGACGGCTCGCACCTGTTCCCGGCGTTTCCGTACGACCACTTCACCAAGGTCTCGGACGAGGATGTGAAGGCGCTCTACGCGTTCATGATGACGCGACCGGCCGTGGCGCAGACGCCACCGCCCAACACCGTGCCATTCCCGCTGAACGTGCGCCTGCTGCAGGCGGGCTGGAAGCTGCTGTACTTCAGGGAAGGCCGCTACCAGCCTGTGGCCGAACAGAGCGCCGAATGGAACCGCGGCGCCTATCTGGCCGAAGGCCTGTCGCACTGCGGTGCCTGCCACACGCCTCGCAATGCGCTCGGTGCCGAAAAGAAGAGCGCCGACGCGCACCTGGCCGGAGCCGCGATCGACGGCTGGTTCGCGCCCCCGCTGACGGCGGCCAACAGCGCGCCGGTGCCCTGGTCGGCCGCGGAATTGCACGACTACCTGCGCAACGGCGGCACGCCGTACCACGGGGTCGCGGCCGGTCCGATGTCCAACGTCGTGCACCAAGGCTACGCCTTGCTGGAAGACGCCGACGTGAACGCCGTGGCCGCCTACGTCGCCAGCGGCAACGGCTCGGCGGACCGCAAGGCCGATGTCGGCCAGATCGTCGGCGACGCGCTCGCCAAGTCACGTTACGACGCCTCGCAGGCCGGGGACCACGGCGCCGCCCTCTACATGTCGGCCTGCGCTGCCTGCCACTACAACCCGACGTCGGGGCCGCAGCTGGCGCGTCCGGAGCTGGGCCTGAAGAGTTCGATCAGCGCGCCTGACCCGACCAATCTCGTCCAGGTGATCCTGCACGGCGTCAGCGTCAAGGAGGGCCTGCCCGGCACGATGATGCCGGCGTTCGGCGTGGGCATGTCCGACGCCGACGTCGCCGCCATCGCCGTCTACCTGCGCAAGTCGCGCACCAGTCTTCCGCCCTGGACCGACGTGCCTGGCGTCGTCGCCAAGGTCCGCAGCGGCAAGACGACATGACCTCGCTGATTCCCACCCCGCGCGCCATCCGAAATCCTGCCTTCGAAGAGCCCACCGCATGACGACCACCTTCACGCTCAATGGCAAGCCGATGTCGGCCGACGTCCCCGACGACACGCCGCTGCTGTGGGTGATCCGCGAGACGGCCAATCTCACCGGCACCAAGTTCGGTTGCGGCATCGGCATGTGCGGTGCCTGCACCGTGCACGTCGAAGGCCGGGCCACGCGCTCGTGCATCACGCCGGTGAGCCTGGTGGACGGCGCTGCGATCACCACCATCGAGGGCCTGTCCGCCGACAACTCGCATCCCTTGCAGAAGGCGTGGGTCAGCTGCCAGGTGCCGCAATGCGGCTACTGCCAGTCCGGGCAGATCATGCAGGCCGCGGCGATGCTCAAGGACATCCCGCAACCCAGCGACGCCGACATCGACGGCGTGATGAGCGGCAACCTGTGCCGATGCATGGCCTACGTGCGAATCCGCAGCGCGATCAAGATCGCCGCGGTGGAGATGCACGGCGTCGTGCCACCGGCCGCCGCGGCGTCCGCGCCCGCGGCCCCCGCATCCGCGCCGGAGGTCGCCAAGCATGCTTGACCGCCTCATTCGCAAGACGGCCGCCGTCGGCCTGTCGCGCCGCGGCTTCCTGATCGCGTCCGCCTCCAGCGGCCTCGTCTTCGCGTTCACGCGCGACGCGTTCGGCGTCGACAGCCCGCCGGCCGCCGTCCAGTCGGGCGACTTCGAGCCGACCATGTGGTACCGGATCGACACGGCCGGCATCGTCACGGTCAGCGTGATGCGCGCCGAGATGGGCCAGCACGTGGGCACCGCGCTCGCGCGCATCGTCTCCGACGAGCTCGAGGCCGACTGGGCCAACGTGCGCATCCATCACGTCGACAGCGACCCGAAGTGGGGACTGATGGTCACGGGCGGCAGTTGGTCGGTGTGGCAGAGCTTCCAGATGCTGAGCCAGGCCGGCGCGGCCGGACGCCAGGCGCTGGTCGCCGCCGGCGCGAAGATGCTGGGCGCCGACGTGTCCGCCTGCACGGCCGCGGCGGGCCGCGTGCATGCGGGCGCGAAGTCGGTGAGCTACGGCGACATCGTCAAGCAGGGCGGTCTGAGCGCGAGCTACACGGCCGACCAGCTCAAGGCGATGCCGGTGAAGAAGCCCGTGGATCGGCGCCAGGTCGGCGTTGACACCCAGGCCATCGACATCCCCGACAAGACCGACGGCAAGGCCCTCTACGGCCTCGATTCGAAGGTGCCGGGCATGGTCTACGCGGCGCCCAAGATCCCGCCGACGCGCAACGGGTCGACGGTGGTCTCGGTGGACGATTCGAAGGCCAAGGGCTCGCCCGGCTACGCCGGCCACCTGGTGCTCGACGACCCGAGCAAGACGGTGCCGGGCTGGGTGCTCGTCTTCGCCGACAGCACGTACAACGCGTTCAAGGCGGCCTCGCTGGTGGACGTCACGTGGAAGTCGGACGACACCGCCGGCGTGTCCGAGGACGACGTGATCGCCTTCGGCGCGAAGCAGATCGAGTCCGGCGAGGAGGGCGCGCTGGTCGTCGACGACGACGGCGTGGACGCCGCGTTCAAGGGCGCGGCGAGCACGTTGGAGGCGACGTACAAGACGGCCAGCGTGCTGCACTTCCAGCTGGAGCCGCTCAACGCGCTGGCGTTCGTCCAGGACGGCGTCTGGCAGATCCACACCGGCAACCAGTGGCAATCGCTGGCGCTGCCGGTGCTGGCCAAGGCGCTGGGCGTCGATGAGAAGAAGATCGTCATGGTCACCTACCTGCTGGGCGGGGGCTTCGGCCGGCGCCTGAACGGCGACTACGCGGTGCCGGCTGCGCTCGCCTCCAAGGCGCTGGGCAAGCCGGTGAAGGTCGTCTTCACGCGGCCGGACGACGTGCAGTTCGACTCGTTCCGCTCGCCATCGATCCAGAAGGTTCGCATCGCCTTCGACGCCAGCGACAAGGTGGTGGCGATGGATCACGCCGCGTCGGCGGGCTGGCCGACGCAGGTCATGATTCCGGCGTTCCTCTCGAAGGGCAAGAACGGCGCGCCGTACGACCCGTTCGCGATCTCCGGCGCCGATCATTGGTACACCGTTGGCGCGCAGCGCGTGCGGGCGTTGTCCAACTCGCTGGCCAACCGCGCGTTCCGTCCCGGCTGGCTGCGTTCGGTGGGCCCGGGCTGGACGAACTGGGCCGTCGAGTCCTTCATCGACGAGGCGGCGCACGCGCGCAAGATCGACCCGGTGGCGTTCCGCGTCAAGCTGCTCGACGCCGCGGGCCGCAACGCCGGCAATTCGCCGTCCACGGTTGGCGGCGCTGCGCGCCAGGCGGCCGTCGTCAAGCGCGCTGCGGAGAAGGCCGGCTGGGGCGCCACGCTGCCGCCAGACACGGGGCTCGGCCTCGCCACGACGTTCGGCCAGGAGCGCGACATGCCGACCTGGGTCGCCTGCGTGGCCCAGGTGCACGTCGACCGCAAGACCGGCTACGTCAAGCTGCAGAAGCTGACGCTGGTGGTCGACGCCGGCACGGTGGTCCATCCCGACGGTGCGCTGGCGCAGATCCAGGGCGGTGCGCTGTGGGGCGCCAGCATGGCGCTGCATGAAGGCACGCGCTTCGCGAAGGGCGCCGTCGCCGATACCAACCTCGACAGCTACACACCGCTGCGCATGGGTGACGTACCCGACATGGACATCGAGTTCATTGCCAGCACCGAGATGCCCGTCGGCCTGGGCGAGCCGGCGACCACTGTCGTCGGCCCGGCGATCGGCAACGCGATCTTCAACGCCGTCGGGCTTCGCCTGCGCGAATTGCCGATCCGGTCGGCCGATGTACTTGCAGGGCTGAAGAGCTGATTCAGCGCAAAGCCCGGCGAACCTGCTGGCCAGCAGCGATCGTCGACGGGCAGGTCCGGCAGTTGACGCGTCTGGTCGATGATCTTCGAGGCCCCGTCCTTGGACGATTTCTCGAGGCCGGGGGCCCTTCGGGCGCGCTTGAGCGTGAGCAGGCTTATTCCCATCTCGAGAACATGGTTTTCAACTTCGGTATGATAAGCATCATGCGAAATGACAAAGCCAACGCCAGGGCGGCCGCCAAAGACGCGTCGCACGAGCGCATCGTGTCGGCGGCGGCGCGAGCGATCCGCCGCAGCGGTTACGACGGCACGGGCGTCGCCGACATCATGAAGGAGGCGGGCCTGACGCACGGCGCCTTCTATTCCCACTTCTCCTCGCGGGAGGCCATGCTGGCTGAAGCGGCAAGTCGTGCATGCGCGGAGTCGGCGGCAGCGGCAGCAGATGTCGTCGCCAACGTGCCCCCGGGCAAGGCGTTGGAGGCCATGCTCCGCACCTATCTGTCACCGGAGCATCTCGCCGAGATAGAAGCCGGTTGCCCTCTGGCGGCCCTGGGTTCCGAAACGCCTCGCCAGGTGCCCGAAGTGCGGCGCGCACTGACTCGCCATCTCAAGCAGATGATCGATCTCGTGGCACGCCAACTTCCGGACTGGGGGCAGCCGAGTTCCCATGAACAAGCACTCGTGACCGTCTCGACGATGGTGGGCGCGCTTTTCTTGGCGCGAGCGGTTGACGAGCCCGCGTTGTCGGAGCGCCTGTGCGCCGCCGCGTTGAAGCAATTGGTCCCCGCACAAGCGTAAGGCGCTCGCGGTGGGCCCTTTTTTTTGCCATCACATATGATGTTCATCATGCGAAAGTGCAGTATGCAACCGGGCTCGCACATCCGATTGACCGGTCCGTCGCTGCCTCGTGCAGGACAACCCTGCAGACCGACTCGAACCGACGGATCGCAGAACAACGGTTTCCCGAACCCGGCCGCTTGAGGCCGGGCCAACAGCGAGCCTGGACTCCCCGGCAACAAGGAAGATCATGGAAGCATTTGTACTCGAGCGCTATGGCAAGAAGCGCGCGCTGAAGCTGGCGGATGTACCGACGCCGGAACTGCGCGAGGACGAAGTCCTGGTGGAGGTCCACGCCGCGGGCGTCAACTTGATCGACTCCAAGATTCGCGACGGCGAGTTCAAGCTCATCCTGCCCTACAAGTTCCCGCTCGTGCTGGGCCACGACGTGGCCGGCGTGGTGGCGAAGGTCGGACCCCGCGTCCGCAAGTTCAAGCCGGGCGACGAGGTCTACGCTCGGGTGGACGACTTCCGTATCGGCACATTCGCGGAATTCGTGCCCGTCAAGGAGGCGTCGCTGGCGCTCAAGCCGAAGAACCTCACGATGGAAGAAGCGGCGTCTGTCCCGCTGGTGGCGTTGACGGCCTGGCAAGCCCTCGTCGAGAGCGCGAACCTGAGGAAGGGCCAGAAGGTCTTCATCCAGGCGGGCTCCGGCGGCGTGGGAACGTTCGCGATCCAGTTGGCCAAGCATCTGGGCGCCACGGTTGCGACGACCACGAGCGCGGGCAACCTCGAACTGGTGAAGGGTCTCGGCGCGGACGTCGTCGTCGACTACAAGACGCAGGACTTCGAGCAGGTCTTGCGCGACTACGACGTCGTGCTGAACAGCCAGGACGGCAAGACGCTCGAGAAGTCCCTCCGCGTCCTGAAGGCCGGCGGAAAGCTGATTTCCATTTCGGGTCCGCCGACGCCGGCGTTCGGCAACGAGATCGGCGCACCGGGCTTCATCAAGCTGGTGCTGCGACTGCTCAGCTCAGGCATCCGGCGCCGTGCCAAGGCTCGCAACGTCCTCTATTCGTTCCTCTTCATGAAGGCGAACGGGAGTCAGCTGCGCGAGATCACCCGCCTCTTCGAGGCCGGGATCGTGAGGCCGGTGCTGGACAGGGTCTTCCCGTTCGAACAGACCAACGAAGCCATGGCCTACGTCGAAGCCGGCCGGGCGAAGGGCAAGGTCGTCATCAAGGTGAGGTAGGCATGCAGCCGCGCCGTCAGTGCACGCGGGCGTACGCCTGAGCCAAACGCAGTCCCCGACCAGGCCCAGGCCTTGGGAATGAACTCTTGCGACACAGGAGAACGACATGAATGCACAAACCGCCACCAAGATTGGCAAGCGGGCGCTGGTGACCGGTGCCTCCAGCGGCATTGGCGCGGCGATCGCACGCGAACTGGCGACGCTCGGCGTCGATCTCGTTCTGACTGCACGGCGGCGCGATGCCCTCGAAGCGGTCGCCGCGACCTGCAAGGGCGTGAAGGTCGAGATCGTCACCGCGGACCTCGGCGAGCCCGATGCCGCGCGCGCGCTTTGGGCCGACGCCACCGCCGGCGGCCCGATCGACATCCTGATCAACAACGCCGGGTTCGGCTACTTCCGCCGGTTCGACGAGGTCGAATGGGCGCGTGATGCGGAGCTTGTCCAACTCAACATGACTTCGCTCGTCGCGCTCGCGCGATGCTTCGTCGACGCGCGCAAGGCAAGCACCGCACCCTCGTACATGGTGAACATCGCATCGACTGGCGCGTACCAGTCCGTGCCGAACATGGCGCTGTACGCCGCATCGAAGGCGTTCGTCCGCAACTTCAGCGAGGCTCTTCATGACGAGCACCAAGGCACGCCGCTGTCGGTGACCTGCATCTGCCCGGGCGGCACCGAAACGGCGTTTCACGCCGCGTCCGGTGGCGGTGACTACTCGTGGCTCGCGAACGCATCGACGAAGAGCGCGGAGTTCGTCGCGCACGCCGCGATCCGCGCGATGCGGCGCGGGCAGCGCACGGTGGTGCCCGGGCTGTTCAACAAGCTGTCGTGCTTGAGCGTGCGCTTCGTGACGCGGCGGTTCGCATCGCGAATTGCGACACAGGTACTTGGCAAGCCGCGATTCGCGCTGCCGGCCCGAAGCACGGCTTGAGCCGCAATCTGCAGCTCGGTGATCGGAGCTCGCGCGCGCCCCGCCACTGACTGCGAAAGAAGCAACACGCTACCTGCTCGAATCTTCACTTCAGCCGGAACGACCGACACGGCACCCGAAGGCAAGCGTCCTGAAATTCCTTCCGGCGCCTTGCAACCCCTTACCAGCAGGAGATTGACATGTCCACACGTCCCACCGCCCTCATCACAGGCGCCTCGTTGTCATGACTTCCCCTCTCCCGAGATCCGCTCTCTGCGCCCTGGCGCTTTGCGCCGCGCTTGTGTCACCGTACGCCGAGGGCGGTGATGCTGGCGCAGCTGTCGCCGCGCCGTCGACGACCGCCGCAATACGGCCGTGGACCTGGAAGAACGTGCCGACGCAGGTCGTTCTTGGCCTTTCTCGCGAACTGAACCTGCTGCCTGAACTTCAGCATCTCCACTCGCGACGCAGGTCGCCTGCATTCAGAGGCATGCACATGACTGACACACATCTGACCTCGCGCCCACGCGCTTCGCGGACGTCGACGGCAGTCGATTCAAAGGACTAGAAATGAAAGCCAAATTTTTGCCCATCCTTGCCGCGGCCATTGCGGCAACGACCGGCGCGATGGCGGGCGATGGCAAGGCGATCGCCACCGAGAACGGTTGCATGGCATGCCATTCACCAGGAGAACCCATGATCGGACCGTCATTCGCGAAGATCGCCGCGCGCTACAGGGGCAAGGCCGACGCGCCGACGGTGCTTTTCCAGAGCATCAAGGGCGGGAGCCGAGGGAGATGGGGCGTCATGGTGATGAAGCCCGATACGAAGCTCTCGGACGACGACGCGCGTGTCGTTGTCGACTGGCTCCTGGCCAATTGAACTTGCGACGCTCCCAGCCATGACAGCAGCGTGCCGTATGGCGTCCCGACCCTTCACTGGACGAGTCGGTCCATGAAGGGCCTCCCTGTGCGGCACCGACGCGATCGAAAGCGGGAGACTCGCGATGCGCTCCTGCGCAGCAGCAGTTCGATTGCCAAGAAGAAGGGCTTCGAGACCACCGGCGTCGACGGGTTCATGGGCGCGATCGGCATGGCGGGCGGCACGTTCTACAGCCACTTCAAATCGAAGGAAGCGCTGTTCGCGGTGCTCATGGAGCGCGAGCTGAAGAACAGCTGGGAAATGCTCGCTGTTCGCGGCGACCCTTCAGGTGCCGACTTCGAACAGCGCATGCGCGCCTATCTCAGTTCGACGCATGCGCTGCATCCGGAAGACGGGTGCGCCCTGACGTCGCTGGCCGCCGAAATCGCCCGTTCGGCTCCAGCGGTTCGAACGATGGCGGAGCGCGGCCTGACGAACCTCCAGCAGAACTGGCGTGCCTGCGTGGGGGGCGACGGCGAGATGTCCTGGACGCTGCTCGCGCAATGCGTTGGCGCAGTGACGCTGGCTCGCATGGTCGAAAGCGAATCCACCAGGTCGGAGATATTGATCTCCAATCTTCGCTCCATGGTGCGCGCGTTCGATGCGAACACGAAGGCGCGCCGCATTGTCGACAAGCCGCGTTCAGCGCGCACGTGACTTGTGCGGCCGCACCTCTTTGGCGCATCCACATCGGGAACTTTCAAGGACCTGAAGGTGGTTACGAGACGCCATCGGTTGAATCACTTGACCACCATTCGTCACCGATTCGTCATGCCTTTCAGTCGTCGGATTGCTAACGTCCATCTCCAGCACCATCGAGAACATGAAAGCTGAGAACGTCATGACGTTTCCTTGTCCTGGCGGCGATGTCCGCGCGAATCCTCCTGTTCGCAGTTCGCTGGAGGGCCGTCTCCTGGTCGTCTCTGCGCTTTGCCTGGCGGTTGCCGCGTGCGGCGGCGGAGGTTCCAGTGCGAACACGGTCGGTGCAAGTCCATCAGCTTCGCCAGCGCCAACGCCGACGCCATCGCCATCGCCATCGCCATCGCCGACGCCGACGCCATCGCCATCGCCATCGCCATCGCCATCGCCATCGCCATCGCCGACGCCGACGCCGGCTCCTACTCCCACTCCCACTCCCACTCCCACTCCGGCACCTACGCCGTCGCCGAACCAGTCAGTCGCCACGCAATGGGGTACGGTCACCGAGCCGCCGCTTCCATCCACGCCATGCGCGACCCTCGGTGCGACGCTCATTCCGATCGGCGGGTCCCTGGACGGCACCGACAGCAGTTCGTCCGGTTCGCAACCCGACACGGCCCGAATCCAGCAGGCGATCACGGCATGCCCCGCCGGCCAGGCCGTCAAGCTCGTTGCAGGCGCCTCCGGAGAAAGTGGATTCCTGAGCGGACCGCTCACACTGAAGTCAGGCGTCCAGCTCTGGATCGACACCGGCGTCACGCTGTTTGCATCGCGTAACCCGGCCGACTTCGACAACGGCCCGGGCACTTGCGGCACGGCCACGTCGTCGGACCCGAACGCCTGCAATCCGTTCATCCTCGCGAGCGGTACTGCCAACAGCGGCATCGTCGGCGCGGGCGCCATCGACGGACGCGGGGGGAGTCTGCTGACCAGCGGCCCCAATGCCGGCAAGCGCTCCTGGTGGGACGTCGCCTATCAGAGCAAGAGCGGGCTGAACCAGCAGAACCCCCGGCTGATCCAGGTGAACAAGGGAAGCAATTTCACGCTCCACGGCATCACGATCCTGAACTCGCCGAACTTCCACGTCGTGACCAGCGGCGTCTCGGGCGTCATCGCGTGGGGAATCAAGATCCTGTCGCCGAGTGCGGTCTATACGAAATCCGGTTACGCCTGCGCCTCCGGCACGACTCCGGACGTGCTGACGCCGGCTACCTGCTTCACGCCGGACACCGTGAAGAACACCGACGGCTTCGATCCCGGGACCTCCAGCAAGGTACTGCTCGCCTTCTCGTACATCAGCACGGGCGACGACGACGTCGCAGTCAAAGCGGGCGGCAGCCCGGCGTCGACTCAGTTGACCTTCGCGCACAACCACTTCTACTACGGCCACGGCATGTCGATCGGCAGCGAGACAGACGCCGGCCTGAGCGACATGGTCGTGACGGACCTCTCCATCGACGGCAACGACAGCCCCAACGGCAACGGGCTGCGCATCAAGTCGGACTCGTCGCGGGGCGGAAACGTGCAGAACGTGAGCTACAACCAGATCTGCTTGCGCAACCTGCGTCGACCGCTCGTGTTCGATCCCTTCTACAGCAGCGCCACGGGGACGCTCTATCCGAACTTCAATGCCATCAAGCTGAGTGGCGTCCACTCCCTCGGCAGCGCGAAATACGGGGGCGGGCTCATCTCCTTCGCGGGCTATGCGCTCCACGGGCAGAACAATCCCCTGACGATCACGCTCGACGATGTCGTCTTCGACGGCAAGCAACCGACGTTCGACGCCGGCCACAACGGAGGGCCCAGCACGCTGCCCGCGAATACGCACTTCACCTTCGGGCCCGGCGCCGTCAGCTTCGCTTCGGCGATCTCGACCTCGACGTCGAGCGACGTCACCGTGACCGGCTCGCCGGGGACGTCGACCGCCGTCGATTGCAGCAACGCCTTCGTGCCTTTGAGCTCCGTCCTGGAAAGCTCCCCCATCTGACCGGATGGCCGCCGTGCGACCTCAAGCGGTCGCGAAACTCCGTGCGCGGCATGGCTGAAAACGCTGGCGGCCTCCAAGGCGATTGAATAGTCGATAGGGCGTGCAATTCCGGCGAACCCACATCCCAAGCGATTCTCCGCAAGCAGGCTGTGCGGTTAGAGCTACATCCGAAGCGGAAACAAGCTCCATTTTGGTCGCCGGACTTGTCTCTGCTTATTTGACTCTGGGCGCTGAAGTCTGAGACAACTGGCGTACTTCGAGCCCGTGGTGGGCAATTGCGGCGGAGAAGTCTGAGACACCGCGTGAAACGCCTTCACCATGTCGACCGGCTGCGGTCGGAGCGTTGCCGTAGGCAGCCGACGCGCAAGAACCCAGTTCCGATGTTGTAGGTATGCCGTCCAGGCGAGTCAAAGCCAAGGTGTGCTTGAACATCATCTCTCGCGGAAGCTGATCCGCGTCGACGCCGTCTGGCTGGCGGTGGACGCGCTCGACATGCGCTCCGGCACCGAGTCGGCGCTGGCCAGGGTCGTCAATGTCTTCGGCTCGGCGCGTCCGCCCCATGCCTACCTCTTCGCCAACCGCCGTGCCAACCGGATGAAGGTGCTGGTGCACGACGGCGTCGGGATCAAATGCGCTGAGACGAAGCCACGCGGTCACGCATCCGGTCGGTGCTGCACGCTCGGTGAATTCCGCCTCGAGACGCCTGAGGCTCGGGCCCCGAAATCCACAAGCCATTACCATGTCGGTCTCTTCGCACACAGCCCCAACTTTCATACGGAAGTGTACCCGACAGTTCACGGATGAGTATCAGCGGCGTGCGTACGCCGAGCGCTTTGCGCTGCCCATTTTTCTACAGCGTTTCCCAATCTAGAACTCAGCGAATCGCCGATCCTAAAATGACTGATTCAAACGTCCTGCTCGATGCATTCGTGGACTTCGCAGCATGCGGAGTGGCCCGAGCCGCCTGGTGGCAAATCGTTCTGTACACGCTCGTCACGACACACGTGACGATCGCAGCGGTGACGATCTATCTGCACAGGTCGCAAGCTCACCGTGCTTTGGAGCTTCACCCGATCCCTTCGCACTTCTTCCGCTTTTGGCTCTGGATCGGCACGGGGATGGTGACCAAGGAATGGGTGGCCATCCACCGCAAGCACCACGCCAAATGCGAGACCGAGGAAGACCCGCATAGTCCTCAAACCCGTGGACTTCGCAAGGTGCTGCTCCAAGGTGCGGAACTCTACCGCGCTGAGTCCAGGAATCCCGACACGGTTGCAAAATACGGCCACAACACCCCGGACGATTGGCTCGAGCGCAATGTCTACAGCCGCTTCCAGTGGCAGGGCGTTGGCGCGCTCCTGGTCTTGGACGTCTTGCTGTTCGGCGCCATCGGCGCGACCGTCTGGGCGGTGCAGATGCTATGGATCCCGGTCACGGCGGCCGGCGTCATCAACGGCGTCGGACATTTCTGGGGCTACCGCAATTTCGAAGCGTCCGATGCGTCGCGAAACGTCTTGCCGTGGGGCATCTTGATCGGTGGGGAAGAACTGCACAACAACCACCACACGTTTCCGACGTCTGCCAAGCTTTCCGTCAAGCCTTTCGAGTTCGACATCGCATGGGGCTACATCCGGGTCCTGGAGATGGTGGGCCTGGCGCGAGTGCGAAAGTTGCCGCCCAAGCTGCGCCTCGGCGACCCGCGTCCAACTGTCGACGCGGAGACGCTGGAAGCGATCATCTCGCATCGCCATGAACTCATGGCGAGCTACTCACGACACGTGCGATCGGCCTGTCGTGCGGAAATCGACGTCCTGCGTGCCCAGGGCGTCGGCAGTTCACACCGCGTCAGACGCCTGTCCACGGCAAGCAAGTGGCTGCATCGCGACGCTGAGAAGATCCCGCATCATCTCCGGTTGGAAGTGGCGGAGACCGCCTCCGAATCAACCGCACTGGCGAGGATGCTGTCCATGCGTGAGGAACTTCGTGCAATCTGGACCCGTACCTATGCTTCGACAAGCCATGCGGTCAGCGACCTGCAGGTTTGGTGCGATCAGGCGGAACGGTCCGGCATCCGATCGCTTCAGGAATTCTCCCGAAAGCTTCTGGCCGTCCGCACTTGAAGCGGGCGGCGCTCCTGACGTCGGTCACGGCGTGGTACCATCGACAAGTAGGACCAAGTTCGTCTTTTAAGTTTTTTCTTCTGTTCTGTTCCAGCGTGCTGGCGACTCCTCGGTTGATTTTGCATCGATGATGTTTTGTACGCCTGCGCCGCTTCGGCATGTGCCATGCGGAATCTGAATGGAAATGAATATGACGACTCAAACTGGAACGGTCAAATGGTTCAACGAAGGCAAGGGCTTCGGCTTCATCGCCCCTGACGACGGTAGCAAGGATCTGTTCGCGCACTTCAGCGAGATCCAGGGCTCCGGCTTCAAGACGCTTGCGGAAGCGCAGCGTGTCGAATTCGAAGTGACGCAGGGTCAAAAGGGCCTGCAGGCCTCCAAGATTACCCCCGTCTGACCAGTCTCGGGCAATCCTCGTAGAACGACTCAAGAACCGCGGCATCGTCCGCGGTTTTTTTATGGGCCAAGGAACATGAGAAATCTGCAAGACGCGACAGAAAAAATCTGTGAGCTCAAGGGAAGCCTCGTTGCGGTGAACGCCTTGCTGGCGGCCATCCTGAAGGTGCTCCCCGACCATGCTCGTCAAGAACTCCTGCGCACCTTCTCCGAGCACTCTGAAGTCGCTCGAACGGTGCTGCTGCACACCCAGATTTCCGAACTGACCATCTCGGCTTTCGAGCGAGACGTCGCCCGGGACAGCGCGCTGATCGAAGCGTTGCGCCCCGTCTAAGCGGGCAGTAGACGGGTCTCGGTCAGCGTTGGCGGTTGCCTTCTTCCGAGCCGAAAGCCGCTCTTGCGATCAACTCGCCAGTTGCCTCGCAACCGTAGCGACGAACTGCCAGGCTTCAGGCGTCAGTTGCGCCGACGGCGCCGCGAGTTCAAGAACGGCGTCCAGTGATGCTTCAAACCACTGTTCTCCCGAGCCCACTTCGTCCGGCGTCAGCATGTCCGCCACGAAGTGAACCGCGCTCACGAGTACCGAGTCGTCGAGACCTGCCAGCTTGAGTCGTGGTGAATAGCAACGCGCGCACTCGGCGAATCGTTCTCCCACGGTTTCGATCACGTCCGGCGATGCCGCTGCACCATTGACACTCAGTGCCGTCGCTGCCGCCTTCATGCAAGCGGCCGAGAGAGGCGCACCCCAATGAATGTCGTCAAACTTGTGGCGATTCATCCTGTGTCTCTACCCCGTAGGTTCGGAAGCTGCAGTTGTCCTCCAGGCGCGCGATCCTGCGAGACCTGAGCCGCCGCGGAAGGTCCGTCGGCGGTGTGCGAGCAACAAACTCAATCCAGCCGGCCCACTTTACCTCGGCGAGCCTGTTCGTGGCTGACCCGGTGGCAGCGTACTTGGAACTGCCCTATCCCAAGTGCATTTGACCGGCGCCCACGAGTCCGATCAAGCCGATCACGATCAGGTAAATCGCGACGATGTAGTTCAACATCCTGGGGACCACCAGGATGAGAATGCCGGCGAGCAGGGAGATGATCGGGGTAAGACCGAGATGGAGATTCATAAGTGCTTTCTTGGTTGGCGCGCGGTTGCGACGTCGAAGCGTCGCCGCGACCGCGGGCCAATTCGCTCGGCATGTGGTAGGCCTGCCTACCAAAGCGCATGCATCGGGGCTGCTCGCGACCGGGCGGAAGACCCGGTAGAACTTCAGTCACCGGTTCGCCCGTTCACAGAAAAATCGGTTGTGCTGACGCTGGGACGGGTGCTCCGCTGACGCCTTGCAGTGACTTGCTTGCTAGACTTCATCAGCCGCCACCGGGCTCAGCGTGACCCGCGTTTCGGGTCCAACCAGAGCCGCACATGGCAACGAAAAAGCCTTCGAACGACACGTCGGGCAACACTGCGCCCGACTGGCATCTGCGCCTGTACGTCGCGGGGCAAACGCCAAGATCGGCGCAAGCAATCCACAACCTGCGCGCGATCTGCGAGGAACACCTCGAGGGACGCTATGCCATCGAGGTCATCGATCTCAAGCTGAACCCCGCACTGGCGGTAGATCACCAAATACTCGCGGTGCCCACGCTCATTCGCAAGCTGCCGGAGTCGATTCGGATGGTTATCGGCAACCTCGCGGACACGGATCGAGTGTTGGTTGGACTGGACATCGCCGTGCCTCCCAGGTTTCACTGAGCCTCCTCGACCTGTCGGCCAACCAACAAAATCCAGGATGCTTCGGCACCCTTGCCCGCATCCGCCCCCATCAAGATGAGAATCTGCTGAACGAGTTCAGCGGCTTAAGCAGCTTGGCACGATGCCCATCGAACCCACGTGTCAGTGCCGGTTCGCGGTACTGATCGCCGCTCAACGACGTCAGTGCGATGGCCGCGATTCGAGAGCGCCGCAGTTCATGACTCAGGACGCCGAGAAAGAGGTTCCGCATGCGCGCGGCTTCCGTGGCGAAATGCAGGACGCTCTATGTTGGCCTTTGACGACACCGATCCGGTGGCTAGCCGCCAGAGGGTATGACCTGGCCCACGATGGCGGAAGACGCTTCGTCTGGCGCATCGATCGTCAGCACTGGATCGCTCCAGGTCGCCACTGAAGCCCGCAGCGCTTGCATCGTGTCTGCGGCGAGCGCTTCCAGCAGCTTGAGATCTCGCTCCGAGAATGCCAGCGGCTCCGAGCCCAGCAGGCAAAGGGTGCCGATCACCTGTCCTCCTTCATCTCGCATCGGCGCGCCCGCGTAAAACCGGACCCTCCCTTTGAGCGAAGGATTGTTGGCGAACCTCAGGTCCTTTGCGACATCGGGCACGACCAGCGTCTTGCCGTTGGCCACGACGTGACCGCCCATCGAAAGCTGCCTCGGAACGGTGAGGTCGTCGCCGTCGAGTCTGGCTTCATTTGGCGCGTCGGGTGATCGCAGGAATCCGAACGAGCCGTTGACGGTCTGCTCGTTCTCGCCGATCGAGGCCACCATCGCCAATTCAACGTCGAAGATGTCCGCGGCTCGGCGTGAGACTGCGTCAAAGACGAGCCGCGCGCGAGGGTCATGGGCCCCGCTCGCGCGCAGTGCGCGAACGCGCGCGACGTCCTCGGCAGGGATAGGCGCTTCCATGAAGCCAGCCTCGACTTCAGCGCCAATGCTCGCGGCCACGTGCAATATGGCCTCTGTCAATGTCGTGACGACCGCATCGGCCTCCAGCGACTTGCGTGCTTCTTCCCCGAGAAGTTCCGCCGGTGCGTTCCACAGCACGAGCACGATCTTCACATCGGGCCAACGCCGCCTGAGACGTCGGCAGAACTGCTTTGCCTGGATGCGCGGCTCAGCGCTGAAGATCGAAACGCAGACTGCGCGAACGCCATCCAGGCGCAGCCCGGAGATGAACTCGGCATTGACCGTGCCGGCGATGCGGAAGTCCGCGGGCTGACCTGAAATCGACAGGGCATGCGCCAGCATGTTGGCGGCAAGCGTGTCGACTTCCCACTTGGCACCGATGCACACCGCGCTCAGGGTGCCAACTGGACTCTGTGTGGGCGCCTGCTCCCGCAGATCCTCGATCAGCGCATCCATGCCGACCACTACCCGGTGGCGATGCTGCGCTGTCGCAACGATGGTGTGGTCGCTGGTGGCCATCCTCAACACCGGAATCCCGACGTCGTTGTAGAAGGCGACGACGTCTGCGGCCTCCAACCTTTCACCGGCGAGTTCGATGGCCTCCTCCACATCGCCAGACAGAAGGCGTTGGTAGATGCGGGTGGGCGTGTCCAGGGCGGGTTGACTGCCAAGCAGGACATGAAGAAATTTCAGACGCGGCAAATGCCGGCCGATGACCAGCAGGCACACCGTCAGAGGCGTCGACATGATCAAGCCGATCGGGCCCCAGAGTGCCGTCCAGAAAGTCGCGGCCACCATGAGCGAGATGGCCGACAGACCCGTGCTGGCACCATAAAGCCATGGCTCGACGATATTGTTGACCAGCATCTCGAGAGCGACGATGAGCGCAAAAGTCCAAAGCAACATGCTCCAGCCAGGGTCGACCGCAAATGCGAGTACGAGCGGGCAGGTGGCCGAGATCATGGGGCCGATGTAGGGAACGAACCGCAACAACGCGGCAAGCGCACCCCACAGGATGGCTCCCGGAACACCGATCAACCACAACCCCGCTGCCATTGGCACGCCCTGGCTGAGGTTGACTGTCAGCTGCATCGTCAGATATCTGCTGATGCGTTGACCGGCCTCGTCCATGGCATCTGTCGAACGATGCAGGCTGCCACCCCAGAGTCGCAGCAGACGATCCCGGAGATCCACCCGGTCGAGCAGCACCAGCACGACGAAAACGAACACGATGCCGGCAGTGGCCAGTGGCTTGCCGGCCGCGCTCAACCAGGAGACGGCTTGCTCGAACGGCGCCGCGGGCTTGTCGACGATCTGAACCTGGTCAACAAGTGCCGCGGGAGTGCGCTCGCTCGGCTTTGCGCTGGTCGTCGGAGAGGCCCTGTCCACCTCCGCTCTGACCGTGTTGAACATTCGAACGACGCCGTCGAACATGCCAGGCTTGTCCGAGCTGTTGCGCAGGCCCTTGAGCTTCTGTTCGATGTTGTTCTGATAGGTCGGCAGCTGGGCGCTAAGCGAACTGACCTGCATGCCCAGCATGACGCCTGCAAAGCCCATGAGTACCATCGCGGACACGACCACGACGATGACCGCTGGCGCACGCGCCAGCCCTAGCCGCTTGAGGCGGCCGACGAGCGGGTCGAGCACGAAGCCAAGAAGCAACGCGAGCGCAAGCGGTACGACGATGTCGCGCCCGAAATATAGGCCTGCAATGATGACTGCAGCAGTGATGAGCCCGATCAGCAGTCTCAGTTCGGGAAGCAATGCAGGTAGCAGGCTGAGGATTTCCAACGGGGCGGCGACCATCTCCGGTGTTCCGCGCTCCAGGGCGGCGCTAGGTCGGGTGGATCGTTCCTGGGTGGATTCCGGGCGTTCGGTCATTGCGGATCGTTTCTCGATGTGCACGGCGAAGGAGCTTTACTGCCTGCGCGCGAGCGTGCCTCGTCGCGCGCAGCGAGCACACGAGTCGAATTTCTGATTGCCAGCAATCTCTACGGGAGTACCAAGGTCACATGATGCACCACCTTGATCGAAGGTTTGGTTGCAGCGCGGCGCGAGGATGCGACGCTCGCGTATCCGCGACATCTTTGCTCAGGGGCTGCAGCACGCGCTTCGTATTTTCGAGCAGCTGCCGTCTGCCCGCTCCCTCGCGCCTAGCCGCGACATTCGGATGACCGTCAACGCTCACGCGCTGAATTCGTCGGCCGGGCTTTGACCACCTCGAGGGGACTGGTCAGGATGAAGCCCAGGATCTGCCAACACGTAACGCGTGTTCGGCGACCGCTTCGTGTGCGAGTGCAGATGTGAGTGGCGCGCCCTGCAAGCGCTCACTGCCCCTTTGCGCCTCGACGTGATCTGAGCCGCTGGCGAATCCAGGTGCCGCTGCAAGTCAGGCAATTGGGCGGCATGTCCCTGCTAAGGGGGCGCCAAGGGGCTCTCGCGCCAGAAGTGGTGCCCTAGCAATCTCGCGTCATCGACGACGGCCAATGGCCGGCAAACGACACCTATTGGCAAGGCATGCCGGATCGCGCAAGCCGCCACGTGACCTGGACGTTCCCGCCGTGAGGCGCTGACGTAATGCGTAGGGGGCTGCTACACGCTAGAACCGCACGAGCGCAGACACACGACGTGAGTGAGTCTGGCACGAGGCAAAGCAAGTCAAAGCGTTACTGCAGCTCGGCCAATCAACACGGCGCGTCGTACCCCGTCATGTCACGAGGCCGCCGCCCCTTAACCCAGGCTTCTGATCCGTGCTGGGCCTTGTTGCAAACCACGACCGTGTTGGTCGCCGATGGCCTCGGGGTGTCTCAGACTTTATTGCCATGTCTCAGACTTTATTGGCACTGAACACCTGCGAGCAACCGCCCGCGCCTCACTCCACCGTCACACTCTTCGCAAGATTCCGCGGCTTGTCAACGTCCGTCCCCCGCGCACACGCCGTGTGATACGCCAGCAACTGCAACGTCACCACATGCAGGATCGGCGACAGGACGCCGTAGTGCTCGGGCATGCGGATCACGTGCAGCCCGCTGTCGCTCTCGATGCGTGAATCCGCGTCGGCGAAGACGAACAGTTCGCCGCCGCGGGCGCGCACTTCCTGCATGTTGCTCTTGAGCTTCTCGAGCAGGGTGTCGTTGGGCGCGACCGTCACCACGGGCATGGCGGAGGTGACCAGGGCGAGCGGGCCGTGCTTGAGTTCGCCGGCGGGGTAGGCCTCGGCGTGGATGTAGCTGATCTCCTTGAGCTTGAGCGCGCCTTCGAGGGCGATCGGGTAGTGCAGGCCGCGGCCGAGGAAGAGGGCGTTTTCCTTGACGGCGAACTCCTCGCTCCAGGCCATGATCTGCGGCTCCAGGGCCAGCACGGCCTGGACGGCGGCGGGCAGGTGGCGCAGCGCCTTGAGGTGCTCGGCCTCGGTGTCGTCGGGCAGGTGGCCGCGCACCTGCGCGAGGGCGAGGGTGAGCACGAACAGGCCGACGAGCTGCGTGGTGAACGCCTTGGTCGACGCGACGCCGATCTCGGCTCCCGCGCGCGTGATGAAGTTGAACTTGCACTCGCGCACCATCGCGCTGGTCTGCACGTTGCAGATCGTGAGCGTGTTGGTCATGCCCAGGCTCCGGGCGTGCTTCAGTGCGGAGATGGTGTCGGCGGTCTCGCCGCTCTGGCTGATGGTGACGACCAGCGTGCGCGGGTTGGGCACGCTCTCGCGGTAGCGGTATTCGCTGGCCACCTCGATGCTGGTGGGGATCTTCGCGATGCTCTCCAGCCAGTAGCGGGCGACGCTGCCGGCGTAGTAGCTGGTGCCGCAGGCGAGGATCAGCACCTGGTCGACATCCTTGAACACGCCCCAGGCGCCGTCCCCGAACAGCTCGGGGCTGATGCCGTTGATACCGTCAAGGGTATCTCCGATGGCGCGCGGCTGCTCGAAGATCTCCTTCTGCATGTAGTGGCGGTAGGGCCCCAGTTCGGCGGCGCCGGTGTGCGCGTGCACGGTGCGCACCTCGCGCAGCACGGTCTTGTGCGAACCGTCGGCGTGGAGGCCGTTGATCCAGTGCTTGCCGAGCTGCACGTCGACGACGTCGCCTTCCTCCAGGTAGACGATCTGGTCGGTGACGCCGGCCAGGGCCATCGCGTCGGAGGCGAGGAAGTTCTCGCCCTGGCCGATGCCCAGCACCAGCGGCGAGCCGGCGCGCGCGCCGATCACGCGGTGCGGCTCGTCGCGGCAGAACACGGCGATCGCGTAGGCGCCCTTGAGCCGGGTGACGGCGCGTTGCACGGCGTCGAACAGGTCGCCGTCGTGCAGGTGGTTGACGAGGTGGGCGATGACCTCGGTGTCGGTCTGGCTCTCGAAGCGGAAGCCCTTGGCCTTGAGTTCGGCGCGCAGCTCGTCGTGGTTCTCGATGATGCCGTTGTGCACGAGCGCGATGCGCGCCGCGTTGGCCGGGCTGGTGGCGGCCTCGGCGCCTTGCAGGCCGGAGAAGTGCGGGTGGGCGTTGTGCACCGCCGGCACGCCGTGGGTGGCCCAGCGCGTGTGCGCGATGCCGGTGCCCGACTGCACGTGGTCGGCCGCGATCTGTTCCTGCAGCTCCGCCACGCGTGCGGTGCTGCGCGTGCGGCGCAGGACGCCGTCCTGGTGCACCGCCACGCCGCAGGAGTCGTAGCCTCGATATTCGAGTCGCTTCAGGCCTTCGACGAGGATGGGAACGATGTTGCGGGTACTGACGCCGGCGACGATGCCACACATGGGAGGACTCCTGGAACGGGATGCGATTGCGCGATGGCCAGATCGTAGGATTGGCGGCAAAATTGATGCTTGCAAGTTACCTTTGAAAATGAAATAATATTGCGGCAATCAACTGCAATGATGTAAAAGTTCAAAAATAATCAATGAGTGAAATAAAGCATCAAAGTGCTTCGATCGATGATTCCCTCGACGACATCGACCGCCGCCTGCTCGACCTCCTGCAAGCCGACGCCACCCGCACCAACCAGGCGCTGGCCGAAGCCGCCGGCGTGTCGCCCGCCACCGCGCTGCGCCGGGTTCGGCGGCTCACCGAGTCCGGCGTCATCGAACGCCAGGTCGCGCTGCTCGCGCCCCGCCTGTCCGACGAGGGCCTGACCGCCATCGCCGAGGTCTCGCTCGACCGCCAGGGCGCGGAGCTGTTGCAGGCCTTCGAGGCGCGCGCGCTGGCAGAGGGCGCGGTGCAGCAGTGCTACCGCGTGTCGCCGGGCCCGGACTTCGTGCTGGTGGCCTGGGTGCCCGACATGAACGCCTGGGGCGCGCTGGTGCAGCGCCTGTTCACGCAGGACGCCAACGTGCGCAACGTGAAGACCTATTTCAGCGTGAAGCGCGCGAAGTTCGAGCCGCGCATCGCACTCGGCCCGCGCTCAAGCTGACGCTTCGGGGCGCCGATAATCCGCAGGGGACGCCTGTCGCGCGCCCTTTGCCCGGAATCGCATGCGCTCCCTCGTCATCGTCCTGTTGCTCGCCTGGAGCGCCGTCGCGCACGCGGACGCCGGCACGCCGGTGCCGCCTTGCGCCCAGGCGATCCGCTTCACCGCCGACTGGTTCGCCGATCCGCCGCAGGAGTTCGACAAGACCGCCGACTTCCTTGTCAAGCAAGGCGCACCCGCCGCCGAGGGGGCCGTCGCGCTGGGCCTCGTCACCGTGGAGAACCAGATCACCGTGACGCCGCAGAAGACCTGCCGCGGCCTGGTGGTGTCCCTGCATTTCGCGAACCCGACGCTGCGCGTCATCCGCGACCTGCCGCCCGGCACCTGCGCCCATGCGCACGTGCTGCGCCACGAGTACACGCACGTGCGCATCTACCGCGAGATCGCGCGCCAGTTCCGCGAACTCGTCTATCCGTTCCCCGACTCGGCCACCTCCGAGGCCGTGCTGCGCTACGCGAGGCAGCAGCTCGCGAAGATGCAGGAGGCGCAACGGCTGTTCGACAGCCCCGAGGAATATGCCGGCAACCTGAGCGCATGCAAGGGCGAGATTCCGCGCCTGCTGGCCGCGCGCAAGTAGCTCGGGCGAGGCGCGGGGCGCGCGCCAACTTTGTCGCAAACCGGCCTGGCTTCGCCGGCGGAATCAGGGTGAACCATAGCTGTTCGATGGCTTGGCCTCGCTATCGACGACAAGCTGCCGTTCCGCACGCTGCGCTACGCGCTCGGCGACATCGAGAAGATGGAGCGCGGCCAATTGCTGGCGGAGACCTGCGAGCACCTGGTGATCCGCACGCTGCGCGGCGGCCTCATGGTGGTGCCGCACAACGCCGGCGCCGTGCTGCCCGCGGGCTGTCCACCCGCGCCGGTGATTCCGCAGCGAGTCAAGGCTGCGGTCCCGGCGGCGTCCGCGCCGGCCAGCGCCGCCACGGCGGCGGTGCCGGCGGCCTCGGCCGCGTCGGCCGTGGCGAGCTGAGACCGGGCCTGGGGGCGGCTCAGTCGGCCGACTTCAGGATCACCAGGCCCTTCAGGTACTCGCCCTCGGGAAAGAACAGCGTCGTCGGATGGTCGGGCGCGCCTTCGAGGCGCTGCAGCAGCGCGCCGTCGACCTCGGCGTCCATGGCCGCGCCGGCCACGATCTTGTGGAACAGGTCGGCGCTGATGCCGCCCGAGCACGAGAACGTCAGCAGCAGGCCGCCCGGCTTGAGCAGCTTGAGCGCGAGGCGGTTGATGTCCTTGTAGGCGCGCGAGGCCTTGTCGGCGTGCGCCGCGGTGGGGGCGAACTTCGGCGGATCGAGCACGATCGCGTCGAAGCGCTCGTCGGTCTTGAGCAGGTCGCGCAGCAGCGTGTTGACGTCGGCGTCGCGCGTCTCGTGGTGCTTCGGGTTGAAGCCGTTCAGCTTGACGTGCTGGGTCGCGCGCTCCAGCGCGGGCGCGGACGAGTCCACGCTGATCACCCTTGTCGCACCGCCCGCCAGCGCGGCCACGGAGAACCCACCCGTGTAGCTGAAGCAGTTGAGGACGGACTTGCAGCCGTACTGCTTGACGAGCTGCGCGAAGCGCGCGCGGTTCTCGCGCTGGTCGAGGTAGTAGCCGGTCTTGTGGCCTTCGGCCACGTCCACCGTCAGCTTCCAGCCGTTCTCGTGGATCGTCACCATGGTGTCGGCCGGGTTGTCCGAGCCCCCGCGCAGCCAGGCGCGCACCGACGGCAGGCCCTCTAGCGCGCGCACGCTGGCGTCGCTGCGCTCGTACAGCCGCGTGCAGCCGGTCAGGCGCAGCAGGTTGTCGGCGATCGTCGCCTTCCAGCGCTCCACGCCGGAGGCGAGGAACTGCACCGACAGGATGTCGCCGTACTGGTCGACCACCAGGCCGGGCAGGCCGTCGGCTTCGCCGTGCACCAGGCGCACGCCGTCGCTGGCCACGGCCATGCGGGCGCGCAGCGCCAGCGCGGTCTCGAGGCGGCGTTCGAAGAACGCGGCGTCGATGCGCTCCGACGCCTGGAAGCTCCAGGCCCGCACGCGGATCTGCGACTCGGGGCTGTAGGCGCCCCACGCGAGAAAGCTGCCGTCGTGGCTCTCCACCCGCACGGTCTCGCCGCTGTCGCCCTTGCCTTTCTCGATGCTGCCCTGGAACACCCACGGGTGCCTCCGCAACAACGAGCGTTCCTTGCCTTCGCGCAGCTTGATGACTTTCATGGGGGCGATTGTCCCCCGAGTGGCGACGGCGGAGCGGCGCGAGTTGTCGCAGCGCGGTGACGAGCGGCTGCGCCGACGCCGTCGCAGGGCGAATTCAGGTCGTCAGCTCACCTTCGTGATAGCGCGCGAAGTCCAGTCCGGGCAGCACTTTCCAGTTCTTGCCGTCGAACCGCTGCGCGCGGTAGCGCAGCCAGTTGACGCGGCATCCCGGGCACTGCTTGCGTTCGACGGTCGACATCACGCGGCACGTCTTCGACATCTTCGACAGCCCCCAGCGCCGGTGCAGGTCGAGGCTGCCCTGCAGGTCGTCCCGGCGCCACCGGGCGATCAGCGCGTTGGCCATCGTGTCGAACGATTCGGCGGTGTCGGCGAAGCGCTTTTGCTGGCCGCGCGCGGCCAGGTAGCGAGCGCAACGTTCGCAGAAGGGCAGCTTCGCGAGCGCGCCATAGACGATGAAGCCGCCCATCGCGAAGCCCAGGATCTGCAGGGCCGCCACCCCGTAGCCGAACACACCGAGTTCGCCCGTGCTGCCGAGTGCGGCGCCATGCGAGCGCATGGTCATCGACAGGTGCGTCAGGGACTCGTCCAGGAAGCGCCAGAAGGACACCCGGTCCTCCAGCCCGCGCGCGCCGATGACGGCGTCGTAGCGCAGCCAGTGGACCGCGAAGAAGGTGCTCGCCGAGACCAGCACCATGTTGACCAGCAGCAGGCGCGTGGGCCGGCTGTCGGCGATGCGCGCGCCGGCGTAGTAGCCGGCTGCGGCGCCCATGCCGGCGATCAGCGCGCCGGCCGGCACCACGAACCACACCATCAGCGAGTACAGCGAGAAATCCCACCAGCGTTCCATCGCATAGAGCACCCATGCGGTGGCGGTGCTGGCGATGAAGCCGCCGGCCGTGACGATCAAGTCCTGGACGAGCGGATTGCGATGCGGTGCGACAGTGCGCTTCGTTGTATTCATGGCCCCTCGAGTCCTCCCCGGCGGCCGACGGACGCCGACGCCGGGCGGGATCGTATAACGCGCCGCGCGCCCCGCGCATCGGGGCCTTCACGCCCCAGGAACTTGTTCACGATCCGGTGCATGCGCGCCTTGACGTGCTTGAGCTTGGCCACCAGCCCCGCCGGGCCCTCCCAGGCCGGCCGGACAGGCAAGGGGTAGACACCTAGTCCCCGGCCGGGAACGAGGCGGATAGTGGCCCGAGGAGCCGCATCGACTCTGCACGTGCCCGGGAAACCGCAAGTCTCAGCGCCTCGAGCGCAGGGGGAGCCTCAAGATGGCGTCGTTCAGTGGCGTGGCCTCGATGGTCGGTGCGGGCCTGTTCCTGGTGGCGAGCGGATCGGCGCTCGCCGGTCCGCGCGCCGCGTGCGACCTGATGCCGCTGGAGCAGATCCGCGGCCTGGTGGGTGCGCCGGTGTCGATCTTCGCTGCGGCCTCGTCGACGCCGGCCGTGCGGGGCGAGGTGACGATCGCGACCTGCACCTATGTGGTGATGGATGCGGCGGGGCACGTCGCGAAAGGCCGCAGCGGCAAGTTCTCGCTCATGTGGGCGCCTCAGGCCAAGCTCCAGGAAGCCAACGACTTCTATGTGAAGCGGCACGACGAAGCGCCCGCCATCAAGGGGGACGTGCTGGTGTTGGCCTGGGTCGGCGACCCCTCGGCCGGCAAGGCCGGAGACTGGGACGCGAGCCAGAAGCTGCTGGCCGCGGTGCTGCAAAAGCTCTAGGGCCCCGGGCGCGTCACAGGAACTGCCACCACGGCCGCTTGACCGCCGCGATCGCCTGCGCCCGCGACACCGCGGGCTCGTCCACGCGCACGCGCACGCGCTCGGGCCCGAGGCGGAAGAAGCGGTAGGTGGGCGTCAGCAGCGTCTCCCAGGGGCAGACGCCGAACAGCGCGTCGAGGCCGTCCTGCAGCATGCGGCCGGTGAGGTCGCGTGCCGGCACGACCACCTCGCGGTTGCCCAGGAAGTACACGCGCGCGTCGTCGGCCGGCGCCATGGCCTCGACGCGGGCCTCGGCCTCGACGTAGTGGCGGGCGCCCAGCCAGCGTTGCTCGAAGGGGAGCGGGGCGCCGGTCTCGAGCAGCGCGGGAACGCCGGGCACGCCGCTGGTCTGCAGGCGGGTGCGGGTTCGCTTGCCGTGCTCGAAGACGGCGTAGCCGTGGCTGCCGCCGGTGTCGTAGTGGCAGAACGCCATGAGCAGGGCAGGCGCGCCGAGCGCGGCGTGAAGCCGGCCGGCGCCGGCCGCGCCGTTCCTGATCAACGGCCAGGCGAGGTCGTCGTTGCTGATGAAGCACACCTCGCCGAAGGTCTGCACCATCACGTCGGAGTGGTTGCGGATGTCGAAGCGGGCCGACACCGGCAGCGGGATCTCCGTCGCCGGCTCGGCGAAGACGGCGCTCATCCAGGCCGCCATGTCGGTGGTGGAGACGTCGGTGCTGAAGACGATGCCGGCCTGTGCGATGCCCATGCCCGACAGGTTAACGGTCGAGCAGGCCACCGGTCGATGCTGGAGGCGCGGAAACGTGGCTCAGTTCACGGAGTCGCAATTCACGGCGTGCCCATGGCTTCGCGCCATTGCATCGCGTCGTGGACGCGGTGGCGCGTGCTCGGGTGGTCGAAGAACACGAATTCCTCGATCGGGCCCGGTTCCGGCTTGCGGTATTCGGTGAGCTTCAGGTCGACCTCGGCTTCGCCGTTCGGCTCGCGCGACAGGTTCAGGCCGAAGCGGTCGGCCTCGATTTCCTGGGTGCGGATCAACGTGTTGCTGATCGGTGTCGTGACGAGCATGAACACCGAGAACACGGCGATGAGCAACGGGAAGCTCGCCACGTCGCCGACGCCGACCAGGCCCCAGCGCGCGCCGTGGCGGCGCAGCAGGGCGTCGAGCGCCCACTTCGCGAAGATGAAGCCGACGAAGACGAGGATCGCGAATTCGGCCAGCATCTTGTAGATGTGGTTCATCACGTAGTGGCCCAGCTCGTGGCCCATCACGGCGCGGATCTCCGGCAGCGAGGTCTTGAGCAGGTTGTCGTTCAGCCGCACGGCGGCCGTTCCGAAGATGCCCGACACGTTGGCGCTGACGCGCGTGGTCTGCCTGGAGGCGTCGAACTCGTACACGTTGTCGACCGGCACTTCGTCGGCATGGGCCATGGCGAGCACCGCGCTCTTGACCACCGGATCGGAAACCGGCTTGTAGTCGTTGGTCAACGGATCGATCAACACCGGACCGGCCATCACCATCGCCACCATGAGGCCCACCGTCGCCACCGTGCCCCACAGCCACCAGCGCTCGCCGGCGCGGCGGATCACCGCGTAGAGCACCGCGATGGCGATCGCGAAGGTGACGGTCTGGGCGCCCAGCGTCACCAGTTGCTCGAGCAGCCAGGGCCCGAAGGTCTGGTTGGCCATGCCGTACTGGTGCTCGCGGAAGTAGCCCTGGTAGATGGTCAGCGGCAGCGTGATCACGAAACTGGCCAGCGAGAAGAAGGCGCCGTAGAGCGCGTCGCGCACGACGCCGAAGCGGCCGACGCGCAGGCAGATGTCGCGCACGCGCGCCGAGATCTGATTGCGCAGCAGCAGCCACGACACGAGCAGCCCGGCCAGGAAATCCCACAGCTGCAGCCAGTAGCCGCCCTCGAAATAGGCGTTGGAGCGCGCCACCACGTCGGCCGGCAGGCGGTCGAGGTAGGCCTGGGTCGCGGCGTCGGCGTCGCGTGGCAGGCTGGCGCGCCACGCGTCGTCGGCGGGGCGGATGTGGAACTTGGGCATCGCGGCGTCGCCTGCGGTCGTGGCGCTGGCGGCGACCGCGGCGCTGGCGGCGGCCGCGGCCTGGGCCTGCGCCTGCGCGCCGCCCGCGAGCGCCAACGCCAGCAGCGTGGCGGCAGTGAAAGATCGGAAGGCCTTCATCGTTGTTGTCCCTGCGTTGGATGTGCGGTTCGGGGTGTGCGACGCATTCTGCTCAGCAAGCCCGCGAACGCCAGCGAATGTCCGACGAAATGCCGTAAGGGCGGGACGAATTGCATGTGCACCGGCGCCCGGGCCGGCGCCGCCGCGCCGGCGACCAGCGTAAACCCGCAGGCGGCGCGGCGCGCGCGGAACCGCAGCGGCGCGATGGACGCCGGCATCCGCGTATTTGCGCGCGGCCCGGGCGGCCCCCTATCATCGCCTCCATGTTGCCCGCCACCCCGCTCCCCGATTTCCGTTCGCCCGCGTTCCTGCGCGCCCACATCGCCGACACGATGGCGTTCTACGAGGGCCGCTGCGTCGACGCGAGCGGCGGCCTCTACCAGTTCTTCAAGGACGACGGCAGCGTCTACGACGCCCGCACGCGCCACCTCGTCAGCAGCACGCGCTACGTGTTCACGCACGCGATGGGCGCGCGCCATCTCGGCAGGCCCGAATGGCGCGACATCGCGCGCCACGCGCTGGCCTTCGTCGACGAGGTGCACGCGCAGCCGCAGGGCGGTTTCGCGTGGGTGCTCGACTGGCACGCGGGGCGCGCCACGGTCACCGACGGCACCAACCACTGCTACGGCCTCGCCTTCGTGCTGCTGGCCCACGCGCATGCGCTCGCCGCCGGCCAGGCGGATGCGGCCGATGGCCTGGAGCGTTGCTGGCAACTGATGGAGCAGCGTTTCTGGCAGCTCGAGCACTCGCTGTACGCCGACGAGGCCACGCCGGACTGGACGGTGGGCGCGTACCGGGGCCAGAACGCGAACATGCACGCGTGCGAAGCGATGCAGGCCGCCTGGCGGGCCACGAAGGACCGCAAGTACCTCGACCGCGCGATCGCGCTGGCCCAGGCCGTGGTGTTCAAACAAGGCTTCAAGTCCGCCGCGCTGCCGGGCGTCGCGCACGAATGCCGGACGCTCGTGTGGGAGCATTTCAGGGAGGACTGGTCGATCGACCCGGACTACAACCGCGACGATCGCACGAACATCTTCCGGCCCTGGGGTTTCCAGACCGGACACCAGACGGAGTGGACGAAGCTGTTGCTGCAACTCGACCGCCTGTGCGCGGAGGCCGGGCTGGCGCGCGATCCGCAGTGGCTGGTCCATGCGGGCGCGTTGTTCGAGACCGCGATGCGCTTCGGCTGGGACGAGCAGCACGGCGGCCTGGTCTACGGCTTCAAGCCCGACGGCACGCTCTACGACGACGGGAAATACCACTGGGTCCAGGCCGAGAGCATGGCCGCCGCGGCCTGGCTGGCGACCGCGGCCCAGGAGGCGGGCCACCCGCCCGACGTGGTGGCGCGCTACTGGGGCTGGTACGACCGGATCTGGAACTACGCGTGGGCCCACTTCGTCGACCACCGATACGGTGCCTGGTATCGCGTGCTCGCCGCCGACAACTCGAAGGTCACCGACGAGAAGAGTCCGGCCGGCAAGGTGGACTACCACGACATGGGCGCGTGCTACGACGTGCTGGCCGCGCTGCGGGCGATCTAGAGCCTGTTTTTTTTCAGGCTCATGACGTGCCCGCGTGACCTCCTGGACGCGTCGACACGCGCCCGCACCCGCACCGGCGATCAGCCGTAGGGAATGCAGACGGCCGGACTCGTTCCGAACGCGTGGATCAGCGAGCCGGCCCGTCCCGTGCTGTCCTGCCACAGGTTGCCGCCGACGCTCAGGAATCCGTGGTCGGCAGGGCCGCCGTTCTTGTAGGTGTCGCCGGCCCTGCGCTGCCATTTCAGCGTCACGTGCAACGCGCCGGCTCCCGCGGCCACGGGTACGAGCTTGCCGGCATGGGTATGGTGGACGTTGCCGGAACACGTGGCGTCGCCCGGTGGAAACTCCTCCAGGTAGACACCGAAAGCGGCCCCCGGCGGCGCCGCGGGCCTGTAGCGGAAGGAGATCGCCACGTCGACGGGCCGGCCGACCGGCAACGGCGCCGTGACGTTCGGCGTGACCGAGACGAGGTCGAAATCCTGGGAGGTGCCGCCCGGCTCGTGCACGTTGTTGCCCTTGAGCGGGGCGGGCACGTCGACGTTCTTGATCGGAACGGGTTTGGTGCCGGGATCGTTCTCGAGCACCGCCGTGCGGCCGCGGTCGTCGGGCGGAGCGGGGGCCGCCTTGTCGGAGGGCTTCAGCGTTGCCAACAATCCGGCCACGGCGGTGATGACCGCGGCCAAGGCCGTCAGCATCCCGGGCATCGACGTCCAGAACCCTTGCGACCCTCGAGCCTGTTCTTCAGCCACGGCGTCCTCCTGCGTTGATCGCCCCAAGCGGGGGAGGCCTGGGCAGAGCAAGGCGTGGTTTTAGCTCGGGCGGCGCGTATCCGTCAATCCAGCAAGGGAGGGCCCGCTGCCGGCCAGGGCCGGTCCACGCGTCGCCCACCCTGCGCAGGTTGGACACAACTGTTGCGACCTGGGGCCTTTTGAAACGCGCCACGCTGCCGATACGCCGCGCCGCCCTGGATACCATCCAGCGCCGAGGTGAAGAACGGGCCACGCCCGTCGTCCCGGCACGGGACGGCCGCATCGTGCCAGGCCGGAGCCCCGGCACCCGATCCGCGCGAGACAGGAAATGCCCGCCATGAGCGCCAACAACCTCTATCGAGGGCTGTTCGAACTCCTCACCGTGCCGCCAGGCGCCGATGGGGCCTCGATGAGCCTGGCCGCCACGCCGGCCCAACGCCGCGAGCTGCTGAGCGTCGCGCGCATGGAGGGCTGTCTGCCCGAGCTGTATGCACGCTGGGCGGCGGCGGGCCTGCTCTCGCCGTCGGAGAGCGCCGAGCATGAGCAGCTCGCGCGCCGGCGCGCGGCCGTCGCCGACGTGCTGCGCATCCTGCCGAGGGGCTCGTTGCTGGCCGGAGCCTCGGGCCTGCAGCGCGGCTCGAGCACGATCGACGTGCTGATTCCCGACTTCGCGGCCATCGGTCCGCTGCACGAGGCCGTCTCGGGTCTGGGCTTTCGGCTGCAGGCCGGCGGCGAGTGGCGCGTGCCGCTGCGCGGCTCGGCGCACCGCGGCGTCGCGACCTATCGCTACGCGATGGTGTTCGCCAAGGACGCCGGCGTGTCCATCGGGGTTCAACTGGGCGGCGTCGGGCTCGACGCTCACCACCACGTGCCCTGCGCCGACTTCGCCGACAAGGCCGCGCGGCTCGACGGCTCTGCCTGCCGCACCCTCGAGGCGACGCGGGAACTGCTCCACCGCATCGCCGGCTTCGGCGCCCAGGCGGCGCCGGTCACCGTGCGCCAGATCGCCGACCTCCACCTCCTGCTGAAGTCCCACGGCAGCCGCATCGACCTGGCGTGGCTGCAGCGAAAGATCGAGCAGGCCGACGCGTGGGCCGGGCTGCGGCAGATCCGCGACGCCGTCGCCGCCAAGCGTCTCGGCGCGCTGCTGTCCTGGGGCGAATTCGGCCGCCTGATCGAAGTCGGCGTCGCCCGCGGCGAGGCCCTCGCGGCCCAGCGCGCGCGTGCGCCCCGCCTCGGCACGTTGCTCAAGAACGCGTTCACGATGTTCCCGGGGCCGCGCGCGAACGACATCGCGGCCCGGCTCGCCCGCGCCTCGTGGCTCGTCACCCGCGTGCTGGAGGCCGGCTATCTCGTCCGCGGCGTGCCCGTGTCGGGCAAGGCCTTCGACGCGCCGCGCCTGCTGCGCATCGACGGCGCGCTGTACCTGGCGACCGGGGCCGGGCTGATCCTGCTGTCGCTCGTCGATCTCGACGCCGGCGCGCGCGCCGCGCTGGCCGAGCGGGTGCGCACCGGAAGCCGGCCCGTGGTGCTCGCGCGCTGGACGGCCGGGCGGGCCCGGGCGGGCACGCGCTGAGCGCGGCGGCCAGGCGTCAGCGCGGAGCGAGCGGCTCCAGCGCGGACGCCGGCGCCGCCGGGTCGCGGAAGATCTGCCACCCGATCCAGCCCCCCAGCAGATCGATCACCGCGTGCAGCACGATGGCGGGCCAGAGCGAGTGCGTCAGCGCGACGATCGCCGTCATCACGGCGCCGATCACGGCGCACTTGATCATGCCTTCCCTGCCTTGGTAGAGGTGGCCCAGCGTGAAGATCGCGAGCGAGGCGATCGCCGCGAGCCACCAGCCCGCGAAGGGCTGGAAGACCCAGATCACGAACCCTCTGCACAGCAGTTCCTCGCAGAATCCGGCGGTCAACGCCCCGACGACGAAGACAGGCAGTTCCGAGGCGTCGTGTGGCAGGACCAGTCCGGTCGTTCCGACCTGCCGGCGAAGTTTCGTCTTGTCCGGCAGGCGAGCGATCTTGAGCCCGGAGCTGAACTGGGCCGCGGCCAGGGCGGCGGTGAACACGAGCGGCCCCCACAGCCGCCAGCCCACCGGCATCTCGAGCCCCAGTGCGGAGGCGGGCAGACCCTGGGCGATCCACAGGGCCGCCACGAGCGCCGAGCAGCCCCACAGCATCAGGATCCACTGCGTCCACAGGGTGCGCCTCGCCTTGGCGGCGTCGACCTCGACCCGGCGTTCGAAGCCGCGCCAGAACACGAGGTGATCGGCGGCCAGCACGAGGCAGAACGCTGCGAGGACGAGCCATTGATATTGCATGGGCGAAGTGCGTGGAGGAGATGGTCGGCGAGTCTACAGCCCCTTGTCCAGGCGCAGGTCTCGCAGCCTGCCCGGCCCGAGACCGTGCAGGGCCGGACACGAACACCGCGAAAACGAGACATGATCGGATTCGGATGCCCTGTCAATGCGCCACTAGTCCTGCTCGGGCGTCAGCTCGATCGTCCGGTCGTCCGGCCCCGCGACGCAGCCCTCGGCGATGTCGTCCCAGCCGCGATGCAGCACCACGCGGCGTCCGGCGTGGCAGACCTCCAGGCGGGTCGCGCCGGGCACCTTGGCCTGCACGAAGGTCTCGATGGCCGCGGGCATGCTGACGTTGTAGCGGCCATGGGCGATCTCGTGCGGCGGGTGGTCGTCGTTGGCGAGCCAGGGCACCGCGTCGGCGAGCCAGGTCATGGGATGCGCGCTGACGGTGAACACCGTGGGCAGGTAGCCTTGCGCGCGCAGCCAGGCCTGCGCGCGCGTGCGGGCGTCCGCGTCCGAGGCCGTGCCGTCGTCGGCGGCGCCCGCGCCCCACGCGTCGGCGAGCAGCTCCATCACCCACTGGTTGCAGTTCTGGTGCCGCGTGCTGAACGGATAGGCGTTGGCGCTGTAGCTGGCGCCGAGGACGCCCAGCGCGTGGTGCTTGTCGACGGCCGTCGTGCGCAGCGCCGCGCCGCGCTCGGGCGACAGGAATACCAGCGAGACGTAGCCGGTCTCGGGATCGTCGGTGCCCAGCAGAAAGCCGGTCAGGCCTTCGTCATAGACGCGCGGCTTGTGGTCCTCGCACGAGTAGTAGAGCTCGCGAACCGACCACGGCCGGCCGTCGTTGTCCTTGAGCACGACGGCCGCGTGCGAGTAGCGCACGTCCAGGCGGTGCAGGTCGAGGCCGGAGCGTGCCACCAGCGCCACGTCCTGCCCGGAGGCCGCCAGTTGCTCGCGCACGATGGCGGCGAAGCGCAGCATCACGTCGCGCTGGTCGACGCCGGGCTCGCGCGGGCGGTCGCACACTTCGAACGAGAACGCGTGCGCCGCGGTGGACAACGCGATCAGCCCGGCGGCCGCCAGGCAGCCGGCCAGGCGGCGCAGCAGGCGCATCAGAGCGCGACGGGCGCCATCTTCGTGTCGCGGAGCACGTCGTCGGCGAGCGCCAGGAAGAACGCGGCACGCGGCTGCGCCGTGGCGAACTCGATGCCGTACGGGCGCTGCAGCGCCGTGACGGTGGCGCCGGCGGCCACATGCCCCTGGGCGGCGGCCTCGCGCGGCAGCTTCAGGTAGATCTCCGCGCCGGCGTCCGTGCCGGCGGCCACGCGCATCAGGTGCAGTTCCACGAAGCCGGGCTTGTCGGCCACGGCCGCCATGTCGATGACCTTGTAGTCGCCCGCCACCTGCTTGTTGTCCGGCGAGCTCGAGTGGCTGGAGCCCTTGACGGAGTCGGAGACCGAGCCCGACGACTCGGTCAGGCTGTCGGAGACGGACGAGCCGACCGAACTCGCGGCGAGGCACGTGAGCGGCGCGGCGCAGGCCAGCAGCGCGAGGGTGGCGAGGGTCTTCTTGAGGTGACGCATCGTGGCTCCGGGGCGGGATGGAATGGATGGGCCATTTTGCGCCATCCGTGCAGGGTCGGGAAAGGCGATTACCTCGCGTAACGCGGCGCGCTCACTTGCGCTTGGCGCGCGGGTGCGCCGCGTCGTAGACCTTGGCCAGGTGCTGGAAATCCAGCCGCGTGTAGACCTGCGTGGTCGCGATGCTGGCGTGGCCCAGCAGTTCCTGCACGCCGCGCAGGTCGCCGCTGGACTGCAGCAGGTGCGACGCGTAGCTGTGGCGCAGCATGTGCGGGTGCACCGGTGTGGCGACGCCGGCGCGGTCGCCCTGGGCCTTCAGGCGCGAGCGCAGCTGGTTGGGCGACAACCGGTTGCCGAGGCGGCTGACGAACAGCGCACCGCCGTCGGGCGCGCCCGCCAGCAGCGGCCGATGCAGCAGCCAGGCGTTCAAGGCCTCGAGCGCGGGCCCGCCGACGGGCACGCTGCGGCGCTTGGACCCCTTGCCGAACACATGGGCGGTGGCGTCCTCGATGTCGATCCAGCCGGCCGACTCGGCGCCGGCCGCCAGGTCCAGGCCCAGCAGCTCGCCCAGCCGCAGGCCGCAGCCGTACAGCAGTTCGGCGATCGCGTGGTCGCGCGCCGCGAGCGCTTCGGCCACGTCGGAGGCGGCCTCGCCGTCGGCCTGCGCGGGGGCCTCGGCCATCGCGAGCGCGACGGCCTCGTCGACGGCCAGCGCCTTGGGCAGCGGCCGCGCGGCGCGCGGGGCCCGCACGCCGTCGACCGGGTTGTTGGCCAGGCCCGCGGCGTCGGCCTGCAGGCTCCACCAGCGGTAGAAGCCGCGCCAGCCCGACAGCGTCAGCGCGATCGAGCGCGCGCCCAGGCCGGCGCCATGCAGTTGCGCGGCGAAGCGCTGGATGTGCGCGCTCTGCAGCCCGGCCAGCGGCCGCTGCGCCTCGTCGGCCAGCTTCACCAGGCGGGCCAGCGCGTCGCCGTAGGCCGTGAGCGTGTGCGCCGACACGCGGCGCTCCACGCGCAGGTGCTCGAGGTAGCGCTGGATGGCCGGGATGCTCGTCACGTCCAGGCGCCCGTTCGAAGTCACGCGCGGCCGCCGCGCTCGGCCGCTGCGGAGCAGGGCCGCGGCCCCCCTGGGGGGCTGCCTGCGGGGCGCCGCGGCCTGGGAGTCGTCATAGCAGGCGGGTGAGCGCGGCGCCGGCGATGTCGCCGACCTGCGCGAGGAACTCGATGCCCATGTCCGCCGTGTAGCGCGTGGGGTCGGGCGAGCCCAGCGCGAGCAGGCCGAACGCGGTGTGCTGGCGGTCCGGGCGCAGCGGGATCAGCGCGAGCGACATCACCGACTCCGGGTTCTCGAACCAGCCCGCGGCCTCGAAGCCCGAGTTGGCGCCGCAGTAGGGCGCGACCAGGCTGGTCGCGAAGATCTTGACGTCGTCGCTGACCTCGGCGGCGCACGGCAGGTTCGCGAGTTCCGGCGCCACGCCCCACACGCGCACGGCGGCCTGGGGGATCTGGAACTGGTGCTGCAGGTCGTGCACGAGCACCGGCTCGAGCTTCTCGAGGTCGTGCGTGAGCATGACGGAGCGCGTCCAGCGGTGCAGGCGGTCGGCGATGGCCATGTTGTCCTGGCCGTAGCGGATCATCTCCATGATCTTGCGCTCGAGGTTCTTGATGCGCTCGCGCAGCATCTCCATCTGGCGCTCCTGCAGCGAGACGGCGCGCGCGCCGTGCGGGCTCGACAGCTGCACGGTGGCGAGCAGCTCGGCGTGGCGCTCGAAGAAGCCGGGGGTGTTCGCGAGATAGCCCGCGATGTCGTCCTCGGTGATGCCGTCGGTACCGCTGGTGCTGTTCACAGTTCGATTTCTCCTTCGAAGACGGTGGTGGCCGGGCCGGTGAGGAACACGCTGTCGTCCGGGCCGCCGGCCCATTCGACGGTGAGCTTGCCGCCGTGCATGTCGACGTCGACGCTCGTGTCCAGCCAGCCGAGGCGGATGCCGGCGACGACCGCGGCGCAGGCGCCGGTGCCGCAGGCCAGGGTCTCGCCGGCGTCGCGCTCGTGCACGCGCAGGCGGACGTGCGTGCGCGAGACCACCTCCATGAAGCCGGCGTTGACGCGGCGCACGAAGCGCGGATGGTGTTCGACCAGCGGGCCGACCAGCGCGATCGGATGGCGCTCGACGTCGGCGACGCGCATCACGGCGTGCGGGTTGCCCATCGACAGCACGGCCACGTCCACGTTGCGGCCCGCGGGCTGTGCGCCGGGCCGCCCCAAGGAGGCCCGCGCTCCCCCCGGGGGAGTGTCCGGCGTACTCGACGGACGAGGGGCGCTGGCATCATCCAGGCCCAGCGGCCAGGTCTCGAAGTCGCCCACGCGCGTGGGCGCGAGGCCGGCGGCGTCGAAGGGCAGGTCGGCGTGCTCGAAGCGCGGCGCGTTCATGTCGACGCGCACGCGGCCGTCGGCCTGGATGTGCAGCTCGAGCTCGTTGTTGACGGTCTGCACGCGGATCGTGTCGCGGTCGACCATGCCGCGGTCGCGCACGTAGCGGGCGAAGCAGCGCGCGCCGTTGCCGCAGTGCTCCACCTCGTCGCCGGTGTTGTTGAAGATGCGGTAGGCGAAGTCCATGCCCGGCGTCGTGGGACGCTCGACGACCAGGATCTGGTCGGCGCCCACGCCGAAGCGGCGGTCGCCCAGCCGGCGCATGTCCTCGGCCCCGAGCGCGAGCGGCTCGCGCGTGGCGTCGAGCACGACGAAGTCGTTGCCGGCGCCTTGCATCTTGGTGAAGCGAACGCGGGTCGGGGAGGGCAGCATGGTGCAATTATCGCCGCGTGGGGCGATGTCCGTGCCGCAGGTGTTGCGTCGCCGCCTTCAGCGGACGCATTCAGGGGGTGGAGGCACGATGTTGCGCACATGGCGCTCCAGGATCTGCGGCAGCAGCTTGAGCACGCGTGCCTTGCCGGGCAGGTCGGACGCCTCGGTGGCGCGGCGCAGCACGTCCAGCGTCAGGTCGTCGATCGCGCGCAGGGAGACGGGCGCGTAGCTCAGGTGCCACGGCTCGGGGAACATCCCGCCCTGGAAGCGTGCGTAGGGGCGGAAGAAGCCGTGCTCGTGGATGTGGGCGTCGAGCCAGCGATGCAGCGGCGCGAACAGGCCGCCCTCGGCCACCTCGTCGGGCAGCAGGCGCGGCTTGTAGCCGGGCGGCATCACGGCGCCGTCGACGACGTCGATCTCGGTGCCCCACTGGTGGCGGCTGGCGCCGGGCAGCGCGGACCAGTCGAGGATGTGGGCGATGACCTCGTCCTCGCCCCAGCCGGTGCGCTCGCGCACGTTGCCGTCGATGTCGTACAGCGGCGCGCGGCCGCTGAACTTCATCTCCCAGATGCGTGCCTGCGCCGCGTAGCCGCGAAACGAGCTGTAGGGGCGCAGCTCGATGCCGGCGCGCGCGGCCGCGGCGCGCAGGCGCAGGAACGCGGCGGCCACCTGCGGGTGGGCGGCGAAGCGCGGCGCGTCGTGCTGGACGACGTGGGTGCGCGTGCGGCCCGTGACTTCGAGTTCGTCGAACATGCCCGCATCATGCCGCGGGTGGCGCGACCAAGTCCGTCATCCTGCGCGCTGTCGCAGGATCCACGCGCGTCGAGGCGGCGTCATGGCCGGGGGTGGATCCTGCGACTTCGCGCAGGATGACGCGGATCTGCCTCGAGGCGTTCTTCAACGACCTTGTTTCAACCACCGCCGATCGGGCGATGCACGAGTCCCCACACCATGCGAAACAGCGCCTCCTCGAAGCGCGGGTCGGTTCGTCGAACATGCCCGCATCATGCCGCGGGTGGCGCG